>Ga0335085_10001920_pt1 | contig 40974 bp, 42 predicted proteins | sample Lox_Sample_45_FD_206712 | JGI IMG/M metagenome (GOLD analysis project Ga0335085, IMG submission 206712) | Soil microbial communities from Loxahatchee National Wildlife Refuge, Florida, United States - Lox_Sample_4.5 | ecosystem: Environmental > Terrestrial > Soil > Wetlands | place: USA... | reverse complement strand
CCGGCCTCCAGGTAGCGGTCGGCCAGTTCTGCATCCGGGGTTCGCAGAAAGGCCATGACCTGGATCGCCCCGGCCGAGCGGTCGTATTCGGTAAACGGACCGCCGATCAAAATAATTTCCTCCTGCGGCTGAAAAGATTCCCATCGTGTCTCGATCCGCCCATGTTCCCGTTCATGCCGCGTCCGTACCCCCTGGCTGACCGCCTCCCACGGTTCCGGAAGGTCCACGTCCAGCGAGAAGGTGACCGGGTCGTCGTTGACCCATGGATACCATCGGGTCGAACCGGACAGAAAGGTCCCCTCCGGGGAGACGACCCCGGCATCGAAACCGGGATCGTCGGTTGGTTGGGCCGATTTTACCGGAGGGTCGACCCGACCCTTATATCGGATGACGAAGACCCGTTGATGAGGCGGAAGACCGAGGGTAAACCGATCCGACGGAGCCTCTGCATAATCCGGGGCGGAATCCTTCTCCAAGCGTTTCGGTCTCGTTTCCCGCATCAACTTGACCCCGGCCGTCGCTGATTCCGGTTGAAACCCATCGTGAAGCCTAAATTGCAATTTCCCCTTTGAAGCGGAGAGGAGGGATTCGGGGAGGCTGATCGTATCCTCGACTTCCAAGGAATTGTTTTCCGGCTGGAGGATCACCTTTAACTCGTGACGAATCGGGGTTTGAGCGTGCAGGACCGCCGGGAAGGCCGCGACGAACAGAAAGACCGCCGTGCCCCAATGGCGCCTGAAAGGATCGTTTCTCGTTTCCATTGGCTTGATTCGTTCCAGTCCGTCTACGGACCTTCCCTATTTCCGTAAGGTCATTCCCTGAAGGAAATTTTGAATCCGCTTGGCGTTTGTGCCGACATCGCTCCGGCCGACACGCGAAACCGAGCGGACATCGATGCGGCTTCCCTTTTGAGCCGGCCGGACTCGCACGACGATGTCGTCTTTGAAACCGAACCAGAAGGTTGTATCCGTCGCCTCGATGCGTCCTTCGGAGGGGTTCGAATCGATGATCTGCCAGCCCATGTTGCGCGCGACCGCGAGGGCCCGCTTAAACCCCTGGGCGGGCGGGACGGGGAGGATCAAGGGGCGAAGATTCGGATACCCCGCGCGCTGCTGTGCGGCGATCTCGGGTCCGCCGTACGCGGCCGGGTTGGGGGCGTTTGCGCGAAGCGGAAGGATCGCGACAAACGATGGCGGATTTTCCGTGTCCGTCGTGATGTCGTGGATCGGCGGCACACGCTGCGCGGTCAGCTTCCATGACCACAGGGTTCCAACCACGACCACGGCGATGATCAGGCCCGAAAGCGCCGGAAACAGGACCCGACGCGTAGGGGAGGACCACGCCGCAGCCAATCCGATTATGGAAAACGCCGCGGCGGCCAGGCCGACATAGAATCCCCATTGCAACAGGGTGAAGCCGGTGCGAAATGTCCACCAGCCCCAGCGGCTGCCGAGCCCGGCCAGCATGACCGAGGACGCTGTCAGAACGGCCAGACCGAATCCGACGGGCGCGATGGCTGAAGCGGTGCGTTTTAGGGTTTCGGGATTGTTCATGGAACGTTGGATGTTAACGGTTGCGCCGCCGTCAATAAAAACGGCGGCGGTATCATTTTAGTCCCGATCCGGGGATCAAAGTCAATCGTAATTCCCCGCCCCATCTCCGACTTGATTCCCGAAGACCCCGTTACTCTTTGAGGCGGGGATTTAATGCGTCCTGCAAGCCCTCGCCGAGCAGGTTGTACCCCAGGACCGTGATCAGGATGGCGAGGCCGGGAAAGAGGGTAAGCCACCAGGCGATATCGATCATGTCTTTTCCGGACGTGATGATGTTTCCCCAGCTGGGCATCGGGGGCTGGACGCCCAGGCCCAGGAAGCTCAAAGAAGATTCGACGAGGATGGCGCCGGCGACGCCCAACACGGCGGAAACGTAGACCGGCGACATCGCGTTTGGAAGGATATGGAGAAATATGATCCTTCGGTCCTTGGCGCCCAAAGCCCGCGCCGCCGTGACATAGTCCGCCTCTTTCAAGGCCAGAAATTGCCCGCGCACGAAACGGGCCACGCCCATCCAGCTCGTGGCGCCGATGATGATCATGACGTTCCAAATGTTCGGCCCGACGAATGCGATCACCGCCAGGATCAGAAAAAAGGTCGGTACGGAGAGCATGATGTCCACAAATTGCATCAGGATATCATCGGGCCAGCCTCCGTAGTAACCCGACACCGCGCCGATCACTGTGCCGATCCCGATCAAGATCCCGACGGCAACAAATCCCACCATGAGAGAGATCCTCGAACCCCAGATCATCCGGCTTAGGACGTCCCGTCCGAGGTCATCCGTTCCCAGGGGATGGGCCTGCGTTGGTCCGACTAAAATCCTGTCCACATCGATATGGGCGGGATCATAAGGAGACAGGACGGGGGCCAGGACGGCCACCAGGAAGACGGACAGAACGATCAGGCCGCCCGCCAGCCCCGATCGATTTTTCCTGAATCGTCTCCAGAATTGCTCCAGGGTGGACCGCTGTTGCATTGTCGTTCGAACCCTTTATTGCGTTCGACGGAGCCGGACCGTCGGATTCGCGACGGCGTAGAAAACGTCCGCCATAAAATTTCCGAGCAGGGTTAAAACCGTTCCGATCATAATAATGCCCATGATCGTCGGATAGTCGCGCGACATCACGGATTGATAGAACAGAAGTCCCATCCCTTGAATGGCATAAATGGATTCGAAGATCACGCTTCCCCCGATCAGTCCGGGCACCGAAAGTCCCAGGATGGTAATGATCGGGATCAGGGCGTTTCGGAGGGCGTGCTTGTAGACCACGGCCCCTTCGCTCAGACCCTTCGCCCGGGCCGTCCGGATGTATTCCTGCCGAATCACCTCCACCATCTCGGCCCGTGCGTATCGGGAGATTCCGGCCAGGCCTCCGAAGGCCGAGACGAAGACGGGGAGGAGAAGATGCTTGGTCCAGTCCCACAGCCGTTCGGAAAACGCCATCCCGCTGACATCGAGGGATTGGTAACCGGAGATCGGAAGCCATCCCAATACGATGCCGAAGAGGATCATCATCAAAAGGGCCAGCCAGAAAGTCGGAATCGCAAACCCGACGAATACGAAGACCGTGGTGGCTTTGTCGAATGAAGTATAGGGATGCGTGGCGGAAAAAACTCCGATCGGCAAGGCGATCATGAAAATCAAGATCAACGAGAGGAGGTTGATGACGATGGTGATCGGCATCCGTTCCTTTATCTTGGTGGCGACCTTCTGCCCGTCCACAAAGGAAGTGCCGAAGTCCAACGACACGACCCGTTTGACCCACCGGGTGTACTGAACATGAAGCGGTTGGTCCAGGCCGTAGAGTTTACGCAGATTCTCTTTGGCCTCTGCCGAGACACGGGGATTCAAGGTGGTCTGAAGATCGGTCGGCTCTCCGGGCGCCAGATGCATCATTCCAAAGGTGAGAATGGTGACGCCGACCAGTGAAATGAAGAATCGGAACAGTCGATATCCGAGGAAAGACAGCAAGCGGGACTCCTAATCTTGGCGATGATTTCGAGGGGGATGGTAGCAAAAGGCCCGTCGGGAAGTCAAACTTCATGAGGAGCCGAGTCGACCCGAAAGTGGTATTGACAATGTCTTTGAGGGTCATGTATGATGAAAATTGCTGGGGGTGCTCGACCGGATGCGCAAGGGTGAAGGTCGGGCTGAGAGCCTGGAAATGTCTGTTTGGTGTGAAGTGTTCAGTTGAGTATTGAGACAGACCACTTAGCACTTTTCACTGAACAGAAATCGACGGGCAACCCTGAGAACCTGATCCCGATAATACGGGCGGAGGGAAGCGGCAGCATGCCGGTTTGAGGCGGACGTGAAGGATCTGCGATATGGAGGTCCCGGTCCTCTTCGATGAAAGTTTCGGCATCATAAGACCACACGAGGCGCGCCGTACTTCCTGACCGAGTACGGTTTTTTTATTAGGAGTCCAAAAGCCGGACCGGGGTTTAGCCCCACAAGGCTCGGGGTGGTTGATGCCGCCGGTGATTCAAGTGCTTGTGAACGGAGAACGCCGGGAGTTTGAAAAGGACACGACGGTGGCGCGCCTGCTGGAGCAGCTGGGCAGCCCGCCGGAACGGGTGGCGGTTGAGCTTAATCTTCGGATCTTGGATAAACAGGATTTCCCCCTAACGGTTTTAAATGACGGGGATCGATTGGAGATCATCAATTTCGTCGGCGGGGGGGTTTAAGGAGGGGCTGGAAGTTCATGAAGGATGATGTATTGACGATTGGGGGGGTTCAGCTGAAATCCCGCCTGATTGTTGGCACAGGCAAGTACAAGGATTTTGAACAGACCCGACGGGCGATCGAGGCGTCCGGCGCCGATATGGTCACGGTGGCGGTCCGCCGGGTGAATATCATCGACCGGGATAAGGAAAACCTTCTCGACTATGTGGATCCTCAAAAGTACAGGATCCTGCCCAACACGGCCGGTTGTTACACGGCGGAGGAAGCCGTCCGCACCGCGCGGCTGGCCCGGGCCGCGGGCATTACCAACCTGGTCAAGTTGGAAGTGATCGGGGATCAAAAGACATTATTTCCGGATACGGCCGGCCTGATCGAGGCGGCGAAGATTCTGGTCCGGGAAGGGTTTGTGGTCCTTCCCTATACGAACGATGACCCCATCGTGGCCAAGAAATTGGAGGACGTCGGCTGCGCCTGCGTCATGCCGCTGGCGGCACCGATCGGATCGGGTTTGGGGATTCGAAACCCGTACAATATCCAGATTATCCGGGAGACCGTGAGGGTTCCAGTCATCGTCGACGCCGGGGTGGGGACGGCGTCCGATGCGGCCGTCGCGATGGAAATGGGCTGTGACGGCGTCTTGATGAACACCGGGATCGCGGGGGCGCAGGACCCCATCGCGATGGCCGAGGCGATGAAGTTTGCGGTCTGGGCCGGCCGCCTGGCGTATCGCGCGGGCCGGATTCCAAAAAAACTCTATGCCAACGCCAGCAGCCCTGCGGCAGGGATGATCGAATAAACGTGTCGGTAGAGGGAACGACGGAAACCCCTCTACACCTATATATATAATGGAGAGGGCGGATTTGGGTCGCCGGATCGATTTTGACCTTTATCTAGTCACGGACCGGCACCTAACCGACCGGTCGTTGGACGAAGTTGTGGAGGAAGCCCTGGCGGGGGGTGTCCGGGCCGTGCAGCTCCGGGAAAAGGATCTTCCGGCACGGGAATTTCTGCGGCGGGCAGAGAAATTGAGGTCGCTGACGACCCGGTTCGGCGCACGCCTGCTGATCAATGATCGTCTGGACGTCTGTCTGGCGGTGGGAGCCGATGGGGTTCATCTCCGCGCCGACAGCCTCCCCGTTTCGGCGGCGCGCAAGATTTTGGGGCCGGATCGGCTTATCGGGCAGTCCACCCATGGGATCTCGGAGGTGATCGAGGCGCAGGAGGCGGGGGCCGACTTTGTCGTGCTGGGGCCGATTTACGATACCCCCTCCAAGCGGTCGATGGGGCGGCCGTTGGGACCGTCGGCGATCCGATCCGCGGCTTCCCGGGTTTCCATACCGGTGTTCGCGATCGGGGGAATACGCCTCGAACAAATTTCAGAAGTAATCCGTCATGGGGGTCGAGGCGCGGCGGTGATCTCCGCGCTTCTTCAGGCTCCGAACCCGCGGGAAGCGGCCTCGGCGATGCTGCGCGAATTAAAATCGCTGCGATCCGCCACGATGGTCCCGTCGCCTGATGGAGTTCGGGAGAGGGCTATTGACCGTAGTTGGGTTCGGTGATAGAATGAAAATTAACGAGCCCATTGGATGACGATGCAACCGCGCTCCTTATTTACTTGAGAAGCGACAATGGGGGAAACCAAAAAAGGCTCTGGAAGGTTTCACTCCTTGCGTAATACCGTGAAGCGACTCACGGATCGGTTGTCGGAGAATGAGCCTGCCATGAATAAGCATATCGAAGAATACGAGCGAGAATTAGATAAACTTCACGTCCAGGTACGGTCGATGGAGGAGGAGCTGCGTCAACTGCGCCTTTCCCGATCGCAGCTCGAACAAGCCCACAAACAGAATGAAAAATTAGCGGCCACACTGCACGAGGCCAAATCCCAGATCGAGGCCTTGCGTGTGGAGGTGGAAAAGTTGACCGCGCCGCCCTCCAGCTACGGCATTTTTTCCGGAGGAAATGAAGACGGAACCGTCAACGTCTATGTCTCCGGACGCAAGATGAAGGTCAACCTTCATCCCTCGATTAAAAGCAAGGATCTCCGGAAGGGTCAGGAGCTGGTCCTCAACGAGGCCCTGAATGTGGTCGAGGTGAAAGGATTCGACGGTCAGGGCGAGGTCGTGCGCTTGAAAGATCTCCTGGGCGGGAAGCGCGCGATCGTGACGCTTCATGCCGATGAGGAACGGGTGGCCGAATTGGCCGAGCCGCTTCACCACGAGAAACTCAGCGTCGGGGATGATCTTCTCTTGGACGCCCGGTCCGGCTACCTGCTCGAGAAACTTCCCAAGTCGGAAGTGGGGGAATTGGTGCTGGAGGAAGTGCCCGACGTCAGCTACGAAAATATCGGCGGACTGGAAGAGCAGATTGAAACGATCAAGGATGCCGTTGAGCTGCCGTTCTTGCACCCCGATCTCTTCGCCCGGCATAAGCTGCTTCCTCCAAAAGGCATTCTCCTTTACGGCCCTCCCGGCTGCGGGAAAACTTTGATCGCGAAGGCCGTGGCCAACTCGATCGCCAAGAAGCTGGCCCACATGACGGGCAAAGACGTGCGCAGCTTCTTCCTGCATGTCAAGGGACCGGAACTCCTGAACAAGTATGTGGGAGAAAGCGAACGGCAGATCCGCGAGGTATTTAAGAAGGCCAAGGAAAAGGCGGAAGAAGGAATGCCGGTGATCGTATTCTTCGATGAAATGGACGCCCTCTTCCGGACACGGGGAACCGGCATTTCCTCCGACATCGAATCCACGATCGTGCCGCAGTTCCTTTCCGAGATTGACGGCGTCGAACGTCTCCGGAATGTGATCGTCATCGGTGCCAGCAATCGGCAGGACTTGATCGACCCCGCGATTCTCCGGCCGGGTCGGCTGGACGTGAAGATCCGAATCGATCGCCCCGACAAACGGGCCGCGAAGGCGGTTTTCTCGAAATACCTGTTGCTTGAATTGCCCTATGACGCGGATGAAGTGGCCAAAGACGGCGGTAACACGACGGCCGCGATCGACAGGCTGATCCATGAAACCGTGGATCAGATGTACAGCCAGAGCGAGGAGAACAAGTTCCTGGAAGTCACCTATGCCAATGGCGAAAAGGAGATGCTCTATTTTAAAGACTTCGTCAGCGGAGCGCTGATCGAGGGTGTCGTTTCCCGCGCGAAGAAATATGCCATCAAGCGTACCATCGCGACGGGGCGGGTCGGGATTCGAGGCGAGGATCTTCTCCAAGCGATGCGGGATGAATTTAAAGAGCATGAAGACCTGCCCAATACCACGCAGCCGGATGATTGGGCCAAGATTGCCGGGAAGAAAGGTGAGAAGATCGTCCACGTTCGAACCATGGGAGCCAAGAAGAACGAACCGAGGCAGATCGAGACGATCTCAACGGGTCACTACCTCTGATCGGTTCGACCGGCGCCGTGTATGATCAAACGCATCCTTGGGACAGAAACCGAATTCGGGATTGTAACCCATAATCCGGAAGCACTCGACCCTGTCTCCACCTCCCTGTTGTTGATCAACAACTATCCTAATCTTCCTTCGACGCGTGTCCTGTGGGATTATGAACACGAGAACCCCTTGTTGGACGCCCGGGGATTTGAGATCGAGGGGGAACGGGAACGGCCCGGTCCGGATTACAACCGCCTTCTCAACAAGGTGTTGGCCAACGGAGGCCGCCTGTACGTGGACGGGGCTCATCCCGAATATTCGACTCCGGAATGTACCAATCCTCGTGACGTGTTGATTTACGAGAAGGCCGGCGATCGAATCCTCAGTCAGTGCTGTGAGCACGCCAGCCGGGTTAAGGAGCAGGATAAGATTGTGCTCTATCGCAACAACACCGATGGAAAAGGCAACAGCTACGGCTATCATGAAAACTACCTGGTCGACCGGGCGGTGCCTTTTGAGTCCCTCATGAAGCATCTGATTCCTTTTTTTGTGACACGGCAGATTTACGCCGGATCCGGAAAGGTCGGCGCCGAGAATCGAATGCCTCCGGTGCCGTACCAGATTTCCCAACGGGCGGATTTCTTCGAAACCGTTGTGGATCTCAACACCATGGTGAAACGGCCGATCATCAATACGCGGGATGAACCCCATTGCGATGCCGTTAAATACCGCCGCCTGCACGTCATCGTCGGAGACGCGAACATGGCGGAATACTCCACCTACATCAAACTCGGTGCGACGGCCGTGATCCTGACCCTGGTCGAAGAGAACTGGCCGTTGCCGGAACTCGAGCTGGAGGACCCGGTTCGTTCCATCAAGGAGGTGTCGCGGGATATCCATTTAAAGGCGCCGATTCGATTGTCGGATGGTCGGAAATTCACGGCGATTGAGATTCAACGGCTCTATGTCGAAGCGGCCCGTCGCTACTTTGAAAAGCACGAGCTGGACCCGACGACGCGGGATGTCCTGCAGAAGTGGGAGGAGGTCCTGGATCGCCTCGAGGAAGATCCCATGCAACTTTCCCGGCAGATCGATTGGGTGATCAAACTGAAACTGATCCAGTCGTATATGGAACGAAAAAAATGCGGATGGGGAGATTCTCGTCTGGCGATGATGGATCTTCAATATCACGATATTCGCCCTGAAAAGGGGCTGTACGCCGCTTTGGAGAAGGACCAATTCGTGGACCGCATCACTACGGACCGGGAGATCGAGCAGGCCGAGCAGAATCCGCCGACCGACACGCGGGCCTACTTTCGTGGAAGCTGCCTGAAGAAGTTTCCAAAAGAAGTCTACGCGGCCAGCTGGAGCTCGATTCTTTTTGATGTCGGAAACACCACCATCAAGAAAGTCCCCTTGATGGAACCATTGCGCGGAACGGAAAGCCTGACCCGCTCGTTGTTGGAATCGGCCCAGTCCATCGAAGAGGTCTTGGGCCGCCTGAGCATGTAAGTAAGGGGGTGAGAAACCTTGTCCAAGCAAGAACACAAAACAGACCGGAAAAAAGAATCCGGCAAGAAGGAAGAAGAGACGGGGACCGGCACGAAAGGCGCCGAGAAGGGCAAAAAGATCAAGGAAGATCTTGACAAGCTCATGGATAAAATCGACGACGTGCTGGAGGAAAACGCGGAGGAATTTGTCAAAAACTACGTCCAGAAAGGTGGAGAATAAGGGTGGACTTCAAGTCCAATGCGCCGTTTCAAGATCCAGGACCCAGTTTTTATGACTGGCTTTCGTCCCAACGTCCGGACGCGCTGCCGGGAGTCCGTAAAGATTCGGAGGAAGGCGGAAGCGACCGGCCTTTGTCCGCGTTGGTGTGGCACGGGACGACCGTCCTCGCCCTGAAATACCGGGACGGGGTGATCATCGCCGGAGACCGCATGGCGACGGAAGGCTATCAGGTTTCGGCCCGTCGGATTGACAAAGTTTATAAGGTGGACGAGCATTCCGCGATCGCCATTGCCGGCGCCGCCGGACCCTGTATCGAATTGGCCCGGCTCTTTCAGACCGAGCTGGAGCATTACGAAAAATTGGAAGGCGCGGAGTTAACGACGGATGGAAAGGCGAATAAGCTGGCCCAGATGGTCAAAGGGAATCTCCCGATGGCTTTTCAGGGTTTGGTCATCATCCCGATCTTTGTCGGTTACGATTTAAAGCGGAACGAAGGACGCATTTTTAAATATGATATCACCGGCGGGCGTTACGAAGAGGCCGACTATTTTTCGACCGGGTCCGGCGGGAAAGACGCCCGCACGACGATGAAGAAATTGTATCAATCCGATATGGCCGAGAATGACGGGGTTCGGACGGCCTTGGTGGCGCTGTATGATGCGGCGGAAGAAGACATAGGAACCGGGGGGCCGGATTTGGTTCGGGGCATTTATCCAACCGTTAAAACGGTGACGGTCAAAGGCGTTATCGATATCGATGAGCGCCAGATCCGACAGATTTACGAACAGTTGATCGAAACCCGGAAGCGAGGTGCCTGAGATGGCCTTTCCGTACTACGTCTCGCCCGAACAGATGATGCAGGACAAGGCGGAGTATGCCAAAAAGGGCATCGCGAAGGGCCGGTCCATCATCGCCATGGAATATCAAGATGGAATTTTAATCGTGGCGGACAACCCCAGCACGTCTCTGAACAAGATATCGGAGATTTACGACAGCATCGCCTTTCTGGGGGCGGGAAGATACAGTGAATTTGAAAACCTTCGAAAAGCGGGTATCCGGCATGCCGATCTGAAGGGGTATATGTACAGCCGGGAGGATGTCACGGCCAAATCCCTTGCGAATGCCTACTCCCAGGCACTTGGCACGACCTTCAGTCAGGAAGTCAAGCCGCTGGAAGTTGAGATTGCCGTTGTCGCCGTGGGCGAGGGCGGGCAATCGGGCGAGATTTATCGCATTTCCTTCGATGGCAGTATCACGGATGAACGGGGTTTTACCGTGATCGGTGGACGGTCGGAAGCCATTATGCTGTTTTTAAGGGACCGCTACAAAGTGGGTGTTCCCCTGTCGGATTCGCTGAAATTATGCACCGAAGCCATGGAGAGCACCACGGGCCAGCGCCTCGCCGTCCAGAGCTTGGAGGTGGCGGTGCTGGACCGGAACCGTCAGGGCCGGAAATTCAGGCGATTGACGACCGACGAGATCACGGAGTTGCTCCCCCCCTCGGCCAGGTAATTCTCATGAGACAACGAATATTCGGACTCGAAAATGAATACGGGCTGATCTTTTCTCCGAACGGCAAGGTCTATCTGCCCGTGGAGAAAGTGCTGGGATATATCTTTGAAGGTTTGATCCCGAACAGTTGGCCTTCAAACGCCTTCCTGGTCAACGGCGCCCGATTCTACCAGGATACCGGATGCCACCCCGAATATTCCACGCCCGAGTGCGATAACATCTTCGACCTGGTCACCCACGACAAGGCGGGCGAACGCCTGGTCGAGGGCTGTCTGCCGTTGGCGGAGGAGCGGCTCAAGGAAGAGGGGCTCAACGGGGAAATTTTTATTTTCAAGAACAACACCGATTCGATGGGAAATACCTACGGCTGCCACGAGAATTACCTGATGCGACGGGATGTCGACTTCTGGAAGGTCACGGAACAGCTGATCCCTTTCTTTGTCACGCGCCAGATCTATGCGGGGGCCGGTAAACTTCTGAAGCTCTCCGGGAAAACGCACTATTTTCTTTCCCAGCGGGCCCAGCACATCCACGAAAAAACCTCGTCTTCGACCACGTCGTCGCGCAGCATCATCAATACACGGGACGAGCCCCACGCGGATGCCGAGAAGTACCGTCGCCTTCACATCATCGTCGGGGACTCGAACATGTCCGAGTTTACGACGCTGATGAAGGTCGGGGTCACCGCCGTGGTGTTGTCCATGATCGAAGAGGGCTACACCGTTCCCAACATCGAGCTGGAAGACCCCGTGAAGGCCATTCGGGAGATTTCCAGAGACACGACGCTCAAGCGGCGTGTCAAACTGGAGGACGGGCGGGAACTGACGGGGATTGAGATCCAGAGGATCTATCTGGAGCGGGCTTACGATTACCTCGCATCGACGGAGGTCGATTCCATCACCAAAGATATCGTTCAGAAATGGGAGAATATCCTGAACAAATTGGAAGAGGATCCCATGCAACTCTCCCGTCAGATCGATTGGGTGACGAAAAAAGAGCTCATGATTTCCTATATGGAAAAAAAGGACTGCGGGTGGGACGATCCCCGAATTCTTCTGATGGACCTCCAGTATCACGATGTCAATCGGTCGCGCGGCTTATACTATGTCCTGGAAAACTTGGATATGGTTGAAAGAGTGGTGGAAGAGGACGGAATTCAGATGGCCATGAACGAGCCGCCTCAAACCACGCGGGCCAAGATTCGGGGGGACTTCATCCGCTTTGCCCGTGAAAAGAACCGTTCTTATACGGTGGACTGGACTTATCTCAAGCTGAATGGATACTGGGAAGAAACCATTCTCTGCATGGATCCGTTCAGCTCGTCCGACAGGAGGGTTGAGGAATTAATCGCCGCGGCTTCCGGTCACAGATTTTCAAGGTAGCTTACCTGCCCTTTCTCGTGAGTTTCCTCCTGGTGATGTCGGGGGGAGAAACGCCCTCCTGGCCCGCCGAGACTGTATCCCAAGCGCCCGTGAAATCAAATCCGGTCTCGGTCTTCCGTATCAAACAAGGGGACCTCTTTTATTTTTCCGTTCCGGTCGGCCCCCACGCCGCATCGGTCCAGGGGGAACTCCATCATCGGACCATCCCCTTTTTTAAGGCGGAGGCCCCGGGGGAATTCGGGGCGTTGATCGGGGTTGACATGGCCGACCCTCCCTCCCGGGAGGATTTGCGGGTGAACGTTTCGATGGAGGACGGAACCGTGGAACACCGTCATTACACCGTGGAAGTCCTTCCGGTCCATTTTGCGATCCAAAAATTGACGGTTCCAAAAAACTACGTGGATCTCGACGAGGAAAGCGTCAAACGGGCCGCGGAAGAACAGGAAAAGATTTTGCAGTTGCTCGGCAAGGTGACGGCCCAGAAATATTGGGGCGGCCGGTTCATCATGCCGGTGCAGGGTGAAATCGCGGGGACATTTGGACTGAGGCGGATCATCAACGGCGAACCCCGATCGCCTCACAGCGGGGAGGACATCCACGCCCCAAAAGGGACGGCAGTCCATGCACCCAACGAGGGCGTGGTGGCATTGGTGGGGGATTTTTTCTTCAGCGGAAAAAGCATTGTGCTGGATCACGGCCTGGGACTCTACACCATGTATTTTCACCTGGATGAGGTGGACGTTAAAGAAGGCGAGAAGATCCATAAGGGAGCGGTTCTGGGTAAAGTCGGCGCCACAGGCCGTGCCACGGGACCGCATCTCCATTGGGGAATGAGGATCGACGGGGCTCGGGTCAATCCACTCTCCGTTTTGAACATTAAATGAGGTTTCCGCCTTGAACGTGGCCTTGACGATCGCCGGTTCGGATCCAACGGGAGGGGCCGGAATTCAGGCCGATCTGAGGACGTTTGCCGCTCTGAAGGTTCACGGAGCCGCCGTCGTCGCTTCCTTGACGATCCAGAACACTCTGGGGATTCAGGAGGTGGTCAAGATTCCCCCCGATCTTCTCCGAAAACAGATCACGACCCTTCTGGACGACATGCCGGTTCAAGCGGTCAAGACGGGCATGCTTCTGGACGGGGAAAGCATCGAGATCGTCGGCGAGCTTCTGAAAAAATATCGTCTCAAGGACTATGTCCTCGACCCCATCGTTCGTTCCTCCACAGGCTATCCGATCCTGAAGAAGGACGATATCGAATTTTTAAAAAAGTCATTGCTGCCGTTGGCCCTGTTGGTCACCCCCAACCTTAAAGAGGCCGAGGCCCTGACCGGACTGCCGGTCCGGACGGAGAAGGAGATGGAGCGGGCGGGAATGGAAATCCACGCGATGGGACCCCGATACGTTTTGGTCAAAGGAGGACATCTTGAAGGCGACGCCGCCCTCGATCTGCTGGTCGGGGATTCGGGGACGCAACGTTTTCGGAGGGCCCGTGTCGGCGGCCGACGCCTGCATGGCGCCGGGTGCGTTCTGTCCGCGGCCGTCACGGCCGGTTTGGCGGCCGGATTAAAGGCTCCACAAGCCGTCCGGAAAGCGAAAGGGTTTGTTCATCAGGCCATCCGGACCAGCGCGTCCGTCGGCCACGGGCGCCATCTGCTGAATTTGACCTCCGACTGAGTATCGGACGATCTTGAACCCCCATCCTGAGCGCAACTCCCGCGCACTGGGGGGTCGACGAGCGAATACGAATGTGGTCGTTTCCTGTCGGGCCGAAGAATCCCCGTCGCTCTTGGGCGGAGGGTCTTCAAAATCTGTGCTATAATTAAAAAAATTAGAGGATTCGGAAATGTTAAAGCCGGTCCCCGATCATCATCCCCTGAGACAGCTTTTCACGGACCTCACCGAGCGGACCTTTTCTCAACAATTACGATGGCCGGATCAACCGGTGGCCCATTATGTCTCCAACCTGCTGCTCGATTTCATCCACGTGGATCATCTATACCGGATTGGGGATATAAAGGGAAAGCGGTTGGAGGAAGTGGCCGGGATGTTGTTGGAAGCCGACCTGTTGCTCAATGCCGGTTCGGTCGAAAGGGAAAGGGAAGTCCATCGGCATATCGGGGACTTCACCTTGTTCATGGTCGGCCTGTTTCCGGAATTCCTGAATCGGATCAAGATCCGTCAATGGATTCACCATCCGGACTTTCTGATCGACTATGTCAAAGTCGGGAAATGTTCCTATCGGAACGTGTCCGAGTTCAATTACGGAAAATACAAGCCCTTTGCGCCGTTGTTTCGGAAACTTTCGGATAATTTTGAACTGTGCGTTATCGGATTGGGATATATCAAAGCCGCCTTGGACCATCTTCAGAATGCGGAGTTTCAGCAGGCCAAGAAAATTCTTCTGAACTGAACGGCGGAAGGATTCCGCCGGCTTTACGCCTTTTCCTTGCATTTCTAAAACGAAGGGGATATCTTCAGGACACCATCGCCGGATGGTGTCTTTTCATTTTAGGCCGACGGCGTAGAAAGGCGGTTCCAGCAAGAGTGCAACCGACGAAGAGTCACCTGGGGATCCGAATCTATTATGAAGATACCGACTGCGGCGGCGTGGTTTATTACGCCAACTATTTGCGGTACCTGGAGCGGGCCCGGACCGAACACCTTCGCGCGCGAGGGATCGAGCTTGGAGCCTGGGCCGAGAAAGGGCTGTACTTCGTCGTGACCCGTGTGGAGATCGACTACAAGGCCCCGGCGCGCTATTCGGACCTCCTGGACATTGAAACGGCCGTGACGGAAGTTTCGAGGGCCAGTCTCACCTTTTCCCACACCGTCCGGGACCAGAACGGCCGCCTCATCGCCGAGGCGATCGTGGTCTTGGTCTGCGTCTCGAACGGCCGCCCCCGGCGAATTCCCGAAGAAATCGTTTCTTCACTCTAAAGTCGGTTGAGGCCCGTTATCGGGCCAGGATGCAGGCCGCCCAGTGTCCGGAACGGATCTGGACCAGCGGAGGATCTTCCTTGAGGCAATCGGGTATTCGTTTCGGGCATCTGGAATAGAACCGGCATCCCTTTGGGAGGTTGACGGGGCTTGGAAGGTCGCCCTCCAGGAGGATCCGGTGACGCTTCACCTTCGGGTCGGGGATCGGGATGGCGGCCAGGAGGGCCTCGGTGTACGGGTGAAGCGGTTCGCGGTACAGGTCCGTCGCCGGCCCCAGTTCGACGATCCGGCCCAGATACATGACGGCCACGCGATCGCTGATATGCCGGACCATGTTAAGATCGTGCGCGATGAAGATCATGGAAAGCCCATACTCTTCCTGGATATCCTCGAGCAGGTTGATGATCTGGGCCTGAATGGAGACATCGAGAGAGGAGACCGGTTCGTCGGCCACGATGAGTTTCGGGTTCAGGGCCAGGGCGCGGGCCACTCCGATCCGCTGACGCTGTCCGCCGCTGAATTCATGGGGATAGCGGTTCACGACGTCCGGGTCCAATCCGACCTTTTCGAGCAGCTGTCGCACACGGGTCCGTCGCCCGTTCCGGTCTCCGATTCGGTGGACGATCAACGGTTCTTCGAGTGCGGCCCCGATGGTCATGCGGGGGTTGAGTGAGGCGTAAGGGTCCTGAAAGATGATCTGCATCTCGCGACGCAGGACGCGCATCCGTCGGGAGTCGGCTTTGAAAATATTTTCACTTTGAAAGAGGACCTCGCCCGACGTCGGTTCCAGCAGCCGGAGAATCAGCCGTCCGGTTGTCGACTTCCCGCAACCGCTCTCGCCGACCAGTCCGAGGATCTCTCCTCGTTGCAGATCAAAACTAATGTCGTCCACGGCATGAACCTGGAAGTCCGTCCTGGTCAATAAGCCCTCGCGGATCGGGAAATACTTTCTAAGATTTCGGACCGATAACAGGGCGGTATGGGACGATCCGGTTGCGGGTTCGTCCGGGCTGGTGGGCCGACCCGCTTCCATCACGTTTTTTCCCCCATGGCGACCCAGCATCGGACCCGGTGGCCGGGGTGAAGTTCCTCCAACGCGGGTTCTTGGCGGCTGCAGTGCGGAATGGCCACGCCGCAACGGGGAGTGAATTTACAACCCGGCAGGTTCTCGGTCCATTTGGGGACGGTTCCGGGAATCGCCCGGAGCCGTTCCCTTCGCCCCCCCGTCATATCGAATCGGGGAAGGGAGGCGAGAAGTCCCTGCGTGTAAGGGTGGAGGGGCTGCGCGAACAGCGCTTCCGTACGGGCCTCTTCGACGATGCGGCCGGCGTACATGATGGCCACTTCATGGGCGACTTCCGCGATCACGCCGAGGTCGTGCGAGATCAGCACGAGGGACATGCCGAGCCGCTCTCGGAGTTCCTCCAGGAGAACCAGGATCTGCGCTTGAATCGTGACGTCCAGGGCGGTGGTGGGTTCGTCCGCGAAAACGAGTTCGGGGTTGCACGAGATGGCCATGGCGATCATGACCCGTTGTCGCATGCCGCCGCTGAGTTGATGCGGATATTCCTTGGCGCGTTGACCGGCCGAGGGGATGCCGACCAGCTCCAGGAGTTCGATCGTGCGGTCGCGGGCGTCTTTCCGGCTCATTTTCAGATGAAGACGGAGCATTTCCGAGATCTGATTTCCAACGGTGAAGACCGGGTTGAGCGAGGTCATCGGTTCCTGGAAAATCATCGCGATCCGTTTCCCCCGGATCGCTTGCATCTCGGTTTCCTTCAAGGTCATGAGGTCGGTTCCGTTGAACCATATCTCCCCGGAAACGATTCGGCCCGGCGGCTGTGGAATGAGGCGCATCACCGAGAGGGCCGTGACCGACTTTCCGGAACCGGATTCGCCGACCAGCCCCAGGACGCTTCCCGGACGGACCGTCAGATCTATTCCGTCCACGGCTTGAACGATACCTTCATCGGTATGAAATTGCGTCCGGAGATTCTTGATCCTCAGAACGGCCGGGTTCACGGGTTCCTCGGGTGAAGGAAAAGGCTATGGCTTTTTGGCCAAGTTCAGGTAAACCTGGACGGCGCGGTTGGCGGGATCGATCTTCTGCGCGGCTTTCCACTCTTGCAAGGCCAAGTCCCGTCGGTTTTGGGCGTAATAGGCGATTCCAAGGTGGATGTAGGCCGGCACATATTTGGGGCTGGCCTCTTTGGCCCGGCTGAAGGCCGCGATGGCCCGGTCCAGTTCGCCCTTCTCCCTCAGAGTCATCCCGATCTGGGTCAGAATATCCACAAAATTCGGCCGGAGCTTGACGGCCTTCTGGTACTCGTCGAGGGCTTCATCGTACCGGCCCAAATTATAATAGGCATTCCCCAGCTTTCCATGCTCGTTGGCCAGCTTGCCTTGAATAAACGGATCAAGCGACGTGGGTTCGGAACGGACCACCTTGGCCGCACGGTTGAAGACGCGTTCGGCCTCGGCGAACTTCTGAAGTTCGTTATACGTCACAACGAGGCTGAGGGCGGCATCCGTGTATTTGGGATTAATGGCCAAGGCCTTTTCAAAATATTGAGCGGCGCGCTCCAGCAGGCCTTTCTGGGAGTAGATCAAACCCAGACGGTTGAAAACGTCCGCGTACCCTTTTGAGTTTCGTTCCAGGAGCTTCAGAAACAGACGTTCCGCTTCGTCCAGACGATTTTCCTCGAAGCATTCCTGGGCGGCACGATAGACTTTTTCGAAATCGGGATCCCCGTTCATAGCCCATCCACTATAAAAGAAAAGGCCCGGGCTGTCAACAGCCCCGCGACAGGATTTTTTTCTTGATTGTCCCTGGCCCGTTCGGTAGAGTGACGGCCATGAAGATCCATGGGGCGGAGTTTGTGAAAAGCTGCGCGTCGCTTCGCGACTGTCCGACGGACGGGCTGCCCGAGATCGCTCTCGCGGGACGTTCCAATGTGGGGAAGTCGTCGCTGTTGAACTCTCTGGTGCGACATAAAGGGCTGGCCAAGACAAGCGGCACCCCGGGTAAGACGCGACTGATAAACTTTTTCAAGATCACCGTGAGCATCAAATCGCCGGCGGCCTTTTATCTCGTGGACCTGCCCGGATACGGCTACGCCAACGTTTCCCTGGCGCAACGTCAGGCCTGGGGTGACTTGGTGAATGATTATCTCAAGCACCGTCCCGCCCTTCGAGGCTTGATCGTACTGTTGGACATTCGTCTCCCGCCGAGTCTATTGGATCAGCAATTGATCACATGGATTCATTCCTGCCGACTTCGGTATATCCTGGTCGCCACAAAGTCGGATCAGATGCCCCGGGGACGTCTCGCATCCGCCCTTGGCCAGGTCAAGACCTCGTTGCCGGGTATCCCTGCTCACCAAGTCATCTTGCCTTTTTCCTCCAAGACGGGCCAGGGCCGAGATTCCCTTCTGGAAGAAATCGCCCAATTTCTGAAAGACTGATCCTTTAATCCTGCCAAATTTCGACAAAGTAGTAGGTAAGAAGTTTCCTAATTCAAATGTTCCTCTTTTAACCCAAAAAAGGGCACTAATATAACCCGTTGATTTATTACATTGAACAACCATGTACAAGAAATAGCCCTTATTTTACTGTCGGTTGGTACGTTTATTGCTCATGTATGTATTAGGAATGGACAATTTTTCATAGCCGGTGGAAGAACATGGGTAAAAAGACATACAGCCCTAAAGAAATCTGCAGACAGGCCAAAATCTCGGCCAGACAACTGGGATATTGGAAATTGATCGGGATTGTGCGGCCCGGACAGGAACTGCACGGCACAAGAATTTTCTACCGCTATACGGACCGGGATCTTGAATTGTTGCAGGCCGTTCAAAAACTCACCGAGCAAGGGTACCTTGTGAGCAAGGCCGCTGAAAAGATTAAAGCGGCCTTGGCGGGCGGAGGGGATGTTTCGGCCCGCACCTTGGTGAATTTGATCAGCCGACCGTCCTCGTCTCTGCGCGATCCGGCCACGGAGATCCTGAAAGGGATCGAGGATTTTCAGAAACGGGTTGAGGAGGAACGGGTCCGGTCGCGTCGTTTTCAATATCCGCTGACCTGTCTCGCCGTCAAAGTTGAGATTTCTCCTTTCGACAATGCGGACGGGGTGGGTGAAATCACCCGAAAGATCTTAAATACGTTGAATTCGTACAAACGCGCCTACGATACGATAGCTCAGATCGACTCCCAGGAATTCTTATGGCTGTTGTGCCAGACGACGGAGGACGGTGCGAAGCTTGTGGCCCAACGCATCCCGATTCTGTTTCCCGAGCGGGAATGGACCATCGGGAACGTCCGTTACTCGATTCGAATTAACGTGGGATTCGCGACGATGGAACCGTCGGAGGAAGAGGGAACGGGGTTCGTGGAGCGGGCGCGAAACGCATCGGGCACCGTGGTTTGAGGGGGATCGATGGATCTGGAAAACATCATCGGTGTGATGAACGCGACCGCGTTGACGATCGCCGCGTTGACGGCGGCCCTTGTGATTCTTCCGGTTGGACAGGACAGTGTCGGTGACAAGCGGGTCTGGATGATGCTGATCGGCCTGTGCCTGATATTGGCCGTCCGGGCCGTTCTCCAAATTATGGATTCCGTCTGGATCCAGGAGGTTTGCGCGTTGCTGGGGATAGGCGCGGGAATCCTCATTCCATGGATGGCATGGAAACTCCATGGCGATATCCGCCACAAAGCCGAATCGCGGAAAACGGGATGACGATGTTGAATGGACTTCGCTGGATCGAACAAGGGGTGCTCGCGCTGTCGGGCGGTGTCCTTTTTTACTTCGGGTACTGTCTGAAACGTGAAGCACGGCTCGATTTTGAGCGTCTCGGCGCGCTGGTTTTCATCCTCGCCGGTGCCTTGGGTTCGATATCGAATTTGGCCGGTCTGGTTTTCCATGGAACACCGGGATATCTGGTTGCGGCAGTCGGCCGGGAAATATTGACCCTCACTCCGTTGATCGCCATCGTATGGTTGATCAGCGGGACCTTCGGTCTGACGGCCAAGAAACTCCTCTCGCTGCAGGCCCAGGTCATAGAGACGGCCCAGTCGGCCGCGGTGAAGGATGCCGTCACGGGGATCGATAACCACCGGGCCTTCCAGAGACAGCTGGAGGAGGAAGTCGCCCGTTCCGGAAGGTATAACCGGCCACTTTCGCTGCTCATGATCGACCTGGATCATTTTAAAACCCTGAATGACACCTACGGTCATCCGGTCGGCGATGCCATTTTACGGGAATTGAGTGAGCTCATCAAACAAGGCCTTCGGACCAACGATCTTCTCGCCCGCTTTGGGGGCGAGGAATTTTCGGTCCTTCTTCCGGAAACAACCTTGGAGGGAGCCCGGGTCGTTGCGGAACGTCTACGCAACTGCGTTCTCTATCATCTCTTCAACCTGCCCGGCGGTCATCGGGCCTTCATTTCGATCAGCGTCGGGGTTGCGAATCTTCCCATCGACGCCCGGGACAAGGACGGCTTGATTGAAATGGCGGAGAAGGCCCTTTATTTTGCCAAACAGAACGGCCGGAATCGGGTGGGTCTTCACGGGGAAATGTTAAAGGCCCACTTTGCGGAAGATCAGGGCAGCCTGGAGGTCGTTCTTCGGGATTCGAAACTCAGCGTGATGCGGAATATCGGATTGGCCATCGATGCCAAAACGCCCTTTACGTTCGGCCACACCGACCAGGTGGTTCGTTTGGCCATGAGTTTTGCCAAGTTCTTGAAACTCGACCCGGCGGAGGTGGAGAGCCTTCGGATCGCAAGTTTGCTCCACAACATCGGGCTGATGAATGCGCCCGAGAATGTTTTGAACAAGCCGGGACCCTTGACCTTGGAAGAACGGAAGATCATCCAGGCGCATCCGACCCTTGCCGAGTTGTTGCTCAAAGACGCCCCCCGGTTGGACGGTGTGCTGCCCGCCATCCTTTACCATCACGAGCGTTGGGATGGGAACGGCTATCCAAAAGGTCTGCACGGGGAGGACATCCCCTTTTTGGCCCGGGTTCTGGCCATCGCCGAGGCCTATCAGGCCATGATTTCGACACGGCCGTATCGCAGACGGCTGAGCGATGATGAGGCCATCGAGGAACTGCATCAATGCGCCGGAAAACAGTTCGATCCGCAGTTGGTGCAATCCTTCGTGCAGGTTTTAAACAAAACGGGCCTTCCGCCCTGAGCGCTCAGGGCGGCCCCGGGATGGATCTCCGTTTCAAGATTATGGAACCGCTTGTCATGTCGGCCCGTCCGGAACTGGAGCGAAGCGGAAAGCCGTTTACTTCTGGCCCGGCGGGGTCTCAACCGTCGGAGTTTTTCGAATGGGGCTGTACTTGGTATCCGCTCCATAGGCCTGGTCAAACACCTCCCGGGCCCTCTTCATGTCCTTCAGTTTATAATACGAATAGCCCATGAAGTACAATGCGTTGGCGTTATCGGGATCGATAGTACTCGCCGCCTCGAACTCCTTGATCGCGTTTTTATAATCCTGCTTGAAGTAAAGCTCCAGACCGGTGTTGAAATGTTGTTTCGCCGCGTCCGCGTCGAACAACTCGTCCGCGAACACGGGAGATAACCCGATCATCGTCGTCAACAATAGGGCCCATGCGATTCGAATCATTCTGTCACCCTCCCTGCCATTCGGTTCTTTCGTTTTTTCCCCTAATATTTGATCTCAACCTGGGCGCTGGCCCGCAGATCGTTCAGCCACTTTTCATATAATTCGGCCGAACGCTCCTGATATAAGCGTTCCTGAATTTCCGGCTTGACCTCCGCGATCGGGCGGGTTTGGGGCGGAATGATCTCATCGAGCCGGAAAATGTGGGCCCCCGTGGCCGTTTTGACCGGTTCGCTGACCTCGCCGGGTTTCAAATGTTCGATCGCCTGGCGCATTTCCGGCAGCATCTGTTCCGCCTTGAGGTTGCCCAGGTCGCCGTTCGCGTTCCGATCCGGCCCTTCCGAGTATTGTTGGACGAGGGCCTGGAAATCGGCGCCGCTTTTGAGTTGGTCGGCGACATTCCGGACGGTCTGATCAAACGTCGAAGAAGTATCGAATTTTGAAACCGGGATGAAAATCTGGTGGAGGTGATACTCCATCGGCGTCCGAAAAAGGCCCGGGTGCTCCTCGTAGTACGCGCGAATATCCTGGTCGCTGAGGAGGACGCCGGACTTCACTTCACGGTTCACGAGTTTGAGGATCATGATCTGATCCTGCAGCCCTTTTTTATACTGTTCGAGGCTGGAATGCTCCTCCTCCAGCGCTTTTTGAAGGGCCGCGTCGTTCGGCATCCCGTTTTTTTGTTTTACATCATCCACCGCTTTTTGAATTTCCTCCGGTTCAACCGTGATGCCCCTCTTCTGGGCCAGCTGCAGCTGAAGTTTCTGTTCGATCAATTGTCCAAGGAGCTGCTGCTCGGAAGGGGGCGTGCGGGAGGGTGTTCCGTCCGGGGTCAGCGCCAGCAAGCCGAGGCGGGCCCGTGCGGCGGCCGATTGAAGGTCGGAGGCGGTGATGATCTCGCCGTTGACGATGGCCGCGATCCGGTCGACGGGGGCCGTGGTGCCGAACGACGGTTGGACTCCGGCCGCAAGAAAGAAGAAGCAGACGATGAGGTGTCTGAGTCGTTTAGTCATGGACCGGCTCCGGGGTGGAATCCGGTAATCCCAGCGGTTGATAAAGGATCCGATAGTTCACCGTGATCCGAACCTTCTCCTTCAGACCGGCGACCCAGGCGGCGAAGGACTGTTCACGTCGCTCCTGGGTGAGCTGGGCTCGAATTCTCTCCGCGGCTTCCGACGGGGTCATGGGTTTCGCGGGATGCCGCTCCTCCACCTTGAAGATGTGATACCCGTAGGCGGTTTTGACGATCGGGCTGATCTTCCCGACCCCCAGGGAGAAAACGATATCAAATTCTTCTGGCATATCGCCCTTGGCGAAAAAACCGAGGTCGCCGCCCTGCTCTTTATCCGGACTGAGGGAATAGCTTTTCGCCATGGAGGCGAAATCGGCCCCCTGAATCAATTGAAGGCGGATCGAACGAGCCGTTTCTTCCTTGGCCACGACGATCTGGCGCGCCCGGACCTCGTCCGGATGCACGAAATCCTTCGCGTGCTGATCGTAGTAAGTTTGAACTTCCGCGCCGGAAATCTGGATGTTTTGAGGCACGGCCTGATTGATGACCTTCTGACTCAAGAGGTCCTTTCGAAGGCGCTCCTTCCATTGTTCAAAGGTGGTCTGTTGCTGTTGAAGCATGGCCTCAAATTCTCCGGCGGCGTAATCCCCTTTGACCCGGTCGACGGCTTGCTGGAGCTCATCGGCACCGACCTCCAGCTTCAGCCTTCCGGCCTCGGCCAGGAACAGGTGTTGCTCAATCAGCTCGTTGAGCAGGTTCCGTTTGAGTTCCTTGACGGCTTCGCTGTTTTCGTCGTTCGCCCCCTCGATCTTGGCCTCTAAAAACGCGGCCTTGAACTCGTCGCGACTGATGCCGTCCTCACCGACCATCGCGACGATCGGCGAGGAGGGAAGAACGGCGTCCTTCCCGCAGCCGATGCACAGGGCCACCACGGCGTACATACAGAACGGGTTAGGGTTGAACCGCGGACGTGGGGTCATGTTTCTTTGCGACATCTTCTCCGACGGAGGCCAGCCGGGACTCCGAAATCACGATGTTGGATTCGGCGCGCAATGTTTTAACGAGGGCGTCGAACAGGGCCGTTTCTTTCTCCCGGATGATTTGCTCACGGAGCTCGTCCCGCACGTCATCGACCGAGAGGGGTTTTTGGGTGCGCCGGCTTTGAACGCGGATTATGTGATAGCCGTATGATGTCCTGACCACGTCGCTGATCTGACCCGGCTTCATTTCGAATACGACCCTGTCGAACTCCGGGAGCACCCGGCCTTTGCGCAGCAGCCCCAGATCCCCGCCCTTGTCCTTGGTGGCGGGATCGATGGAGTGCGCTTTGGCCAGCGCGGCGAAATCGGCGCCCCGGCGCAGCCGTACCAGCAAGGTCCGGGCCTCGGATTCGGTCTTGACCAGGATGTGGCTCGCCCGCGCCTCTTCGATCGGGGGAAGAGCCTCTCGATGGGCGTTGAACCGGGCCCTCAGATCCTCCTCCGTTACGTCGATTTTTTTCTCGATCAGTTCATGAAGCGCGGCGTCCAGCAACAACCGCTCCCGGAAGGATTCCACACGCTCTCCCACGGTTTTATCCCGGTCCAGATTCATCTCATGGGCCTTTTGCAGGAGCAGCTCGCGCGTGATCAATTCCCCCAGAAAATCTTTTTTCCCGTTTGGGCCGGCATAGACCGCGCGGGCCGGTTCGGACAGTTGCGACCATTTCCGATTAAATTGATCGACCGTGATCGGTATTCCGTTGACCTGGGCCAGGGTGGAATCGGGGTTCGAAAGGGAAGGGGGCGCCGACTTGTTGCAGGCCAAAAGCCCTACGGTGATGAACACGAATTTTGGTAAAGGACTTCTAAACATCCATCCTCCGCCCTCCGATGGGTTTCCTACCATATTATAGCAGGCTTTGCAAGTAATTTCTAAGGGTCGAAAAGAGCGTCGGCCATTCGGCCTGTTCCGATTCGCCGAGCCGCAGTCGCACGCTGAATTCGGAAACGACCCGGAGGCGTCCCGAAGCGTCCGACAGGTGCCGGCGGACCTGGGCCTCCGTCAGCGGGTGGGCCGGGTCGAAGGCGATATGAATCCCGTCGCTCCTCGAATCGAGCGAAAGGATTTTCAGCTTCCGGGCCAGCGCCTTGATCTGGACGGCCTGCAAGAGCCGCTCCACCGGGTCCGGAGGGGCCCCGTAACGGTCTTCCAATTCGGCTCGGAACGCGGCCAGGTCGGCTTCGGTTTTGAGATCCGAGAGCCGCCGATACACGGCCAGGCGTTGATAGGTGTCCGGCATGTAGGTCTCTGGAATATACGCCGAAACCTTGAGATTCAGGGTCGGCTCGTTCTCGGCTTCGGCCGGTTCGCCCTTGAGGTCCTTCACGCATTCCTCGATCAACTGGAGATAAAAGTCGAAGCCGACCGCCGCGATGTGGCCGGACTGCTGTTTGCCGAGGAAGTTTCCGGCGCCCCGAATTTCCAGGTCTCGCGCCGCGATCCGGAACCCGGCGCCCAGCTCGCAGAATTCCTGGATGGCCTGGATGCGGGCCCGGGCTTCCTCGGTCAGGCCGCGATCGGAGGGGACGAGGAGATAGGCGAAGGCCTGATGACCCGACCGTCCCACGCGTCCCCGGAGCTGATAGAGGTCGGACAGGCCGAAGCGGTGTGCGTCGTTGATCAGGATGGTGTTTGCGGTGGGGATGTCGAGTCCCGACTCGATGATCGTCGTGGTCAGGAGGACGTTCGTTTCCTGATGCACGAATTTCCACATCACCTGCTCCAGTTCCCGTCCGTGCATTTGACCGTGCGCCACCGCCAGCCTCGCCTCCGGGACGAGCTCCCGGAGGAACTGCCCCAGCCGCTCGATGTCCTGAACGCGGTTATGGACGAAAAAGACCTGTCCGCCCCGCGCCAATTCCCGGAGGATGGCGTTCCGAATCACCGAACGGTCGAAGCGCGTCAGGATCGTTCGGACGGCGAGGCGATCGGCCGGTGGGGTGTCGATGATCGAGAGTTCGCGGATCCCGGTCAGGGCCATCTGGAGCGTTCGGGGGATGGGCGTCGCGCTTAGGGTCAGGGTGTCCACCGTCTTTCGGAGCTGCTTGAGTTTTTCCTTATGGCCGACCCCGAACCGCTGTTCTTCGTCCACGATCAGCAGTCCGAGATCGTGGAAGACGACGTCCTTTTGGAGGAGGCGGTGGGTCCCGATCGCGATATCCACGCGGCCGGCCGCCAGATCCGACAGGACCGCCTTCTGTTCTTTCGGGGTGCGAAACCGGCTGAGCGTTTCGACGCGGACCGGAAACGGCGCGAACCGTTCGCGAAAGGTCTCCCCGTGCTGCTGCGCCAGCAGGGTCGTCGGCACCAGGACCGCGACCTGTTTGCCGTCGATCACCGCCATGAAGGCGGCCCGCATCGCCACCTCGGTCTTCCCGTAGCCGACATCGCCGCAGATCAGCCGGTCCATCGGCCGGGACTCTTCCATGTCTTTATGGATTTCCTCGATCGCCCTGAGCTGGTCGGGGGTCTCTTCATAGGCGAAGGCGGCATCGAATTCCCGGCCGAGCGCGGCGTTTTTTGAAAAGGAATGGCCCGGGGTCGTCTCTCGCACCGCGTAGAGTTCCACGATTTCCTTCGCGATCGTCTCGACGGCCTTCTTGACGCGTCGCGTGGTCCGCGCCCAGGTGACGCCCCCCAGACGATCCAGCTTGGGTCGGTGGCCCTCGACGCCGGTATACTTCTGAACGAGGTTCAGGCGGTCGACGGGGAGGTAGAGGGTGTCGCCCCCCCGGTAACGAAGGATCATGAAATCGCTTTCATAGCCCTGGATCGAGAGTCTTTTCAGGCCCTCGTAGCGCGCGATGCCGTGTTGCGCGTGGACGAGATAATCCCCTTCTTCCATGTCCTCCAGCGAGGCGAGGAACTGGGCCCGTTTGAGTTTCGGCGCCGGGCGGTGTTTGGCGGTCTTGCCGAAAAGGTCCTCGTCCGTCAGGAGGGCGAGACGGTTTTGAAGGTCGATGAAGCCCGACGAAATCGCGCCGACCGCGACGGTGAACGGGAGGATCGAATCGGGCCCGGGCGGCGGTGGAAAGGTCGGGCCCGGCAGGGTCTCGGCCGGCAGATCATGTTCGCGAAACAGCGCCGTCAGCCTTTCGCTTTGGACCGGGGTCTTGCCGACGAAAATGACGCGGGCCTTACGTCTCAGGTCGTCCGCCGTCTTGAGCGCGGAGGAAAAAGGCGTCCCTCTCACGCCCAGGCCCAGGCTCTCGGGCGAACGCGTCGAGAAGGCCAGCCGGTCCCGTTCCGAGTCCGTTTCGAAATGGCTTGTTTCGAGAAGAATGGACGGCCCCGATTGCAGATGCCGGTTCAACTCCTCCGATGTGAGATAGCGTTGAAGCGCGGTCCGTCGGTCGGCCGGCAGGGAGGACCGGGCCAGGCGGACCTCGGAATCAAATTCTTCCATAAGGTCCTGGATCTGGCCGGGCTCGTCCAGCACCCGGTGCGTACCGGTTGGAAGATAGTCCATCACGGTGGCGTTGGCTTCGTCGGTCGGTTCGCGGGCCGGAAGAATGCCGACGAACCCTTGTGCCGCGGCGGAGCGCTGGGTCTCGGGATCGAAGAACCGGATCGACTCGACCTGATCGCCCGCCCATTCGATTCGAACCGGCTCGCGGTCCGCGGTCGAGAACAGGTCGAGGATTCCGCCGCGCACGCTGAATTCCCCCGGATGTTCGACGCGGTCGGTCCGGGTATAACCGAGATCGACCAGGGATTCGATCAGGCCGTCCCGGTCGGCCGATTGTCCGGCGGACAAGGAGAGGACGGCCTCGCGCAGCGAGACGGGAGTCCTCACGCGCTGCATCGCGGCCGCTACGGAGGCCACCAAAAGGACCGGCCGTCCGGCCCGACCGGGATCGGCCTTGGCCATCCCGTACAGGGCCCGCATCCGTTCGCGAACCAGGTCGGGATGGGGTGCGGTCAACTCATAGGGAAGAATTTCCGGGGATGGAAACAGGATCGGCTCATCGGCGGGGCGGCCCAGCCATTGGTACCAGCAGACCAGGTCCTGATGAAACGATTCCGCCTGCGCGTCTGTCGCGGTCAGGACGAAAAGCGGGAGGTTGGTCTCATGAAGGATCCCCGCGACCACGGCCGATTTGGCCGAACCCCAAAGTCCGGAGAAGACCATCCGGGGTCGTCCGGTCTGTATCCGTTTCAGTGCGGGGGTTATCAGGGGTTGTAGAAAGGAGGGTTGTTTTACCTCTGTAGACTTGGATTCTTTCATGCGCCGTCATTGAGCGGGTCCTGTCCTTCGGCAGCCCCATCGTGCTCGTCACCCCGCCCGGTGTAGGAACCCCGGCTGCGCGCGATGGGGCGCCCCGCCTTCGGCCACCCGCTTGTTAGAGTTTCAAAATCTTTTCAATCAGCCGCGTGGTGGATACGCCCTTGACCAGCGGGACCCGCCGGACCCGGCCTCCGCGACGTTCGACCGCCTCCCGGCCGATGATCTTATTGTGACCCCAATCGCTGCCTTTGATCAAGACATCCGGTTGCAACGCCGTGATCACCGCAAGGGGATCCGGCTCGCTGAAGATCGTGACGTAGTCCACGCAGGACAGGGCCGCGAGAAGCTCGGCCCGTTCGGCCTGCGGGAGCAGGGGGCGGGGAGGCCCTTTGATCGCCCTGACCGACCGGTCGCTGTTGATCCCGACCACCAAGCGGTCGCCCTGCCGTCGGGCTCGCTGGAGATATCGGAGGTGGCCGATATGGAGCAGATCGAAGCAGCCGTTTGTGAATACGATCCGTTCACCCCGCTTCCGCAGACGGCCCAGGATCGTTTTCAATTGACGAACGGTCTTGACTTTCGATCGGGGTGAAGATCGAACACGGAAAGAGGACCGGGTCATGACGATCGACGGATCCGCTCGATGATCCCGGCCGCCAGAAGCGGCACCATGATCTCGTGATGGCCGGTGATCGAGTAGCCTTTCCCCCCGTTCCGGGTCGGGCGGCGGACGACGTTGGTCAGGGGGCGGTACTGCTGAATGAAGTCGAGATTCACGGTCGTGAAACGGTCGACGGTGTGGCCGAGATTCCGGACCAGCGTCAGGGCCTTCAGGAAGACCTCGGGCAGGATCACGGCGGAGCCGATATTGAGATAGACGCCGTCCTCCAGCCGCGCGACGACGGCGCAGAGACGTTTGAAGTCGAGCAGCGATCCCTCGCCCAGCGCGGCCCCGCTGACGGACGGGTGCATATGGATGATGTCCGTGCCGACGGCCACATGCACCGTCACGGGAATGTCCAGACGGTCGGCGGCGGCCAGGAGGCTGAACTTTTTGTTCGGGGCGTCGGAATGATTGAGCCACTGTCCGACGGCCGCGCCGATTCCGAGCCCCTGTTGGACGCCCTTGATGATCGCCTCGTTGAGGTCGCGTCCCGTCTCCTCGGCCATGCCGAAGGCCCCGCTGCCGAGCTGCTCCTCCACGTCCTCGGAGGTTTTCCCGGCCAGGGCCAGTTCGTAGTCGTGGATGATCACGGCCCCGTTCACGGCCATCGCGGAGATCACGCCGTGCTCCATCAGGTCGATCAGGATGGGGTTCAGCCCGACCTTCGTCAGATGGGCGCCCATGCCGACGATGATCGGTCGTTTCTTCCGATGGGCCTGGACGACGGCCTCGATCACGGCCTTGAGATCCTTGGCCGCGAGGATATCCGGCAGGGAATCGATGAACGGCGCGATCCGGTCCTGGCCGCGATATGGGCGGCCGAACTCCCGGATCGAGACCTTGCTCTTTCGGTTTTTGAGGGGATAGGTCCGAACGCCGGAAAAATCGATCCGGTCGTCTTTTCTTCGCTCTTTCTTTTTCACGGAGGTTTCCTTGCCTTCGCGGGTCCTGTCCTTCGGCAGCCCCACCGTGCTCGCCACCCCGCCCGGTGTAGGGACCCCGGCTGCGCGCGGATGGGGCGCCCCGCCTCCGGCCACCCGTTCAGGTTTATTCGCTGAAGGCCTCTTCGACCAGCCGGCAGATCACGTGGCCGAGGGTGATATGGGTTTCCTGGATGCGGGCCGTGACCGGGGACGGGACGATGAAGGCATGTTCGACCCGCTTCGCCAACAACCCGCCGTCGCCGCCGGTGAATCCGATCGTGGCCATGCCGATCTTGCGCGCGGTCTCGACGCCTTTTAAAACGTTGGGCGATTTTCCGGAAGTTGAGATGGCGATCGCGATGTCGCCTTTTTGTCCCAGCGCCTCAATCTGCCGCGCGAAGATCTCTGAGAAATCGGAATCATTGCCGATGCTCGTGATCACGGACGGATCCGTTGTCAGCGCGATCGCCGGCAGCGCCCGGCGGTTTTGGGTGTATCGGTTGACCAACTCGGCCGCGAGATGGGAGGCGTCGGTCGCGCTGCCTCCGTTTCCGAAGAGGAGGATTTTCCGGCCCTGCTTGAGTGCGGCGATGATCCGCTCGGTCGTCTGGGCGATCAGGTCGGCCGACTCCTCGACGAAGAGCCGCTTCACCTCGGCGCTTTCCAAAAACTCTTCTTTGATCTTGGATTTCATCATGGGGGCGATAGCGCATTATAGATTCAGGGGCGGGGATTGTCAAGGAAGCGGGAAGGCTGAAAATACCCCGTGCGCGTCGCTGAAGGAGCGGTCGGGATCTGGATTACATCTTCCTGACCGCTGCGTAGGCCGCTTTGATCGTCTTTTCGATATCGGCGTCGGTATGCGCCGTTGAGAGAAACGCGGCCTCGAACTGGGAGGGCGCCAGGTAGATCCCCGCGTCGAGCATCGCGGTAAAAAATTTCGCGTAGCCTTTGGTGTCGGAGGTCTTGGCCGAGGCAAAGTCCGTCACGATCCGGTCCGTGAAGAACAGGGTCATCAGCGAGGCGAAGCGCGACCCGAAAACCGCGACGCCGGCTTTTTTGGCGGCGTCGGTCAGCCCGTTCGATAAATGCTCCGACCGCTCTTCGAGTTTCCGGTAGACGCCCGGCCGACTCAGAAGCTTGAGGGTCTCGATCCCGGCCGTCACGGCCAGCGGATTGCCCGAGAGCGTTCCGGCCTGATAGACCGGTCCCAACGGCGCGATCCGCTCCATGATCTCCCGCTTTCCCCCGTAGGCCCCGACCGGCAGGCCCCCGCCGATGATCTTACCCAGGCAGGTGAGATCCGGAATCACCCCGAGCCGCTCCTGGGCCCCGCCGAACGCGACGCGAAAGCCGGTGATCACCTCGTCGAAAATCAGGAGGCTGTCGTACTGCCGCGTGATGTCGCGCAGGCCCTGCAGGAAAAAATCCTTGGGCGGGACGACGCCCATGTTGGCCGCGACCGGCTCCACGATCAGGCCGGCGATCTCCCGCCCGTGTTGATCAAAAATCTTTCGGACGGCCGAAAGATCGTTATAGGGGGCGGTGAGGGTGTGCTTGGCCAGATCGGCCGGAACACCGGGACTGTCGGGCACTCCCAGCGTGGCAAGGCCCGAACCGGCCTTCACCAGCAGGCTGTCGGCGTGGCCGTGATAGCAGCCGTCGAATTTGAGGATCTTGTCGCGGCCGGTGAAACCCCTCGCGAGCCGGATGGCCGACATCGCGGCCTCGGTTCCGGAGGAGACCAGCCGGGTCAATTCCATCGACGGAAAGGCCTTCCGGATCATCCCGGCCAGGCGGACCTCCAGCCCGGTCGGAGCGCCGTAACTCGTGCCCTTGGTCGCGGCCGCCCGGATGGCCCGGATGACCTGCGGATGGGCGTGGCCCAGGATCATCGGGCCCCAGGACAGGACGTAATCCAGGTAAGCGTTACCGTCCGCATCCCAGATCTTCGCCCCCCGGCCCTTCGCGATGAAAAGCGGCTGTCCGCCCACCGCTTTGAAGGCCCGGACGGGGCTGTTCACGCCGCCGGGAATCAGACGCTGGGATTGTTCGAAGAGTTGCGCGGATCGTGTGCGTTTCATCGGTGGAAAGGTATTGTAGGGCGTAGGAATCGCGCTGTCAAGCAGGCCGGCCCGGACGCCGTTGAAAGACCGGGGGGGGGCGGATGACGGAAGCGCATGATATCCCTGATCTCGTTGACCTCTTGACGCATCGGCGGATGAACTATATATTTGATATATAATCGCGTGTCGGCTTCATGGATGAAAACCCCTCTTCCTGTTCAGGAAGATGGGGTTTTTTAGTGTGTTCATCGGAGAAGGCGGATGGGGGCCGGAAACGGACGGATCGGCCAGATCAAGGCTCGCGATCGCCATTTATGGTTGATATCGATCTCCGTGATCGTGGCCCTGACCTTGACGATCATCACCATCTACGCGCCGGATCTGATGGGCATCCCCATGGCGCCGAGCCGGGCCGAACTGTCCACCTACCTGTCCGGTCTGGCGGTCCTGATCTGTCTGTTCTGTCTTTACGTAATTCAGGCCCACGCCCGCCTGGACCGTTTAAGAGACGAGCTCGTCGAGAAAGAACAGGAAAAGACCGAGGTTCAGAGGCTGCTCCGGGAGGTCGAAGAGCGATCCAACGAACACCTCAAGACGAAGGAAGCGCTTGAAAGAGAGATGGCCGAGCGGAAGCAGGCCGAGGAACGGGTGGTGTATCTCGCGTACCACGACGGCCTGACCGATCTGCCCAATCGCCGGCTCTTTGAAGACCGTCTCGGGCAGGAATTGAGCCGGCTGCGATGGCGCAAGCGGGTGATGGCCGTCCTTTTTCTCGACATCGACCGCTTCAAACAGTTTAACGACCACCTCGGCCATCATGTCGGGGACGCGCTGCTGGTGGCCTTTTCGGAACGGCTGAAGCTCTGTCTTCGTCCGGGCGACACGGTCGCGCGGCTGGGCGGGGACGAGTTTGCGATCCTGCTGACCGACCTGGCCCGGGAAGGGGATGTCTCCCTTATCATTCAAAAGATCCTCGACTCCCTGATCAAGCCGATCAACGTTGAAGGGAGCGATCTCTCCGTCACGACCAGCATCGGCGTCAGTCTCTCTCCCAAAGACGGGGAGGATACCTCCACGCTGCTGAAGACGGCGGACATGGCGATGTACCGGGCCAAGGAGGAGGGCGGAAACAGCTTTCAATATTATGATCCGGTTTTTCAAAAACAGCGGAGCGAGTGGCTTTCCTTGGAGAGTGCGCTTCGACTGGCCTTGGAGCGCCAGGAGTTCCTCCTGCACTATCAGCCGCAGGTCGATCTCGATTCGGGGCGGGTCGTCGGGGTCGAGGCCCTGGTCCGTTGGAGGCATCCGGAGAAGGGCCTCATTTCCCCCGGAAAATTCATTCCCCTGGCGGAGGAAACGGGACTGATCATCCCGATCGGGGAATGGGTTCTTCGGACCGCTTGCGCCCAGGCCGTGGTCTGGCGTTCCGGAGGGTTCAAAGACCTTCGGATCTCGGTGAATTTGTCCCCCCGCCAGTTCCGGCAGAAGAATTTGATCGAGACGGTCGGCCGCGTCCTGAAGGAAACCGGGATCGAGCCCCGTTGCGTTGAGCTGGAGTTGACCGAAAGCATCATGCAGAATGCCGAGACGTCGGTCAAGGCGCTCCGCCGGCTGAAAGCGATGGGATTGGAGATATCGATCGACGATTTCGGAATGGGCTATTCCTCTTTGAGCTACCTCAAGCGTTTCCCGATCAACACGCTGAAGATCGATCAGGCCTTTATCCATCATCTCACTGACGACCCCGATGATCCCCTCATCGTGACCGCGATCATCACGCTGGCCCACAACCTCCGTCTGAAAGCGATTGCGGAGGGGGTGGAGACGGCCGATCAGCTCAAACTGCTTCGGCTGCTTCGCTGCGACCTCATTCAAGGTTATTACTTCAGCCAACCCTTGCCGGCGGATGAGATGTCCGGGCTTTTGGCCGAAGACCGCCGGTTGTCGTGAATGGGTCCGCGGCGGGTCATCGGGATGACGATCCTCGCGCTTGTGTTCCTGGCGGGCTGCGCCGGGAACCCTCCCCGCGCGGATTTTCCACGGCATCCAAAGGATGACGAACGATCGTTCACGCCGGCTCAGTCCGAGGTGATCAAGACCGCGCGTTCTCTTTTGGGCCGTCCGTACCGCTTCGGAGGGACGACGCCGGAAGGGTTTGACTGCAGCGGGTTCGTGGGCTACGTCTATCGGCGGGCGGCCCGTCTCGCCCTTCCCCGCGAGACGCATGAATTGGTCCATTCCGGAAAACCGGTTTCGGTCGCCGAGATCGCGCCGGCCGACCTGGTCTATTTCAAGATCGAGCACCAGAAGCCGCTTCACGTGGGAATTTATATCGGCGACGGAAAATTCATCCATGCCCCCAGCGCCCGCGGGCATGTCAATATCCAGAATCTCGGGGAAGAATACTGGCGGGATCGCTACCTCGGCGCGCGTCGGCTGCTCTGAACAAGAATTAATAACCGAGAAACCGTTTCAGCGCCACGGCGCTGTTGTGGGCTTCATCCCGCGCCGCGTAAACCAGGGTCACATCCCCTTCGTCGATCCTGCGCCGGAGGGGATCGAGCGCTTCCTTTTTCTTCCTCAGTTCGGCCTCGTAGCGTTTTCGGAAATCCTCCCACCGGACCGGATCATGGCCGAACCATTTTCTCAACCGGTCGCTGGGGGCGATCTCCTTCAGCCACAGATCGATTCCGGCCCTCTCCTTCGTCAGCCCCCGCGGCCAGAGCCTCTCGACGAGAACCCGGAACCCGTCTTCCTTGGAGGGTTTTTCATAGACCCGCTTGAGTCGTACCATGGCGGCGCGCCTCATCCCTATTCGGCTCCATGGCCGAATTTCCTTTGACACACGATCCCGGTTCTGTTATCTTGCCCAAGCAGGCCGTCAAAATCAAGTCATGATCTCGCAAGGGGCTCCGGGAGTTTTTCGCGTGCGGATTCGTAAACGATGGTTGCGGACCGGGTTTATATTGTTTATATTGATGACCGCGGTATTGTCTTTCCTTTCGGCAGGCGATTTCGTCCTGACCGCTGCGGAGACCGCGCAGGTCGATATCGTCATCCGGAACTATACCTTCGAATTTCAAGGCGGGGCGCTCCGGCCGAATCAGCCGGGAACCATCGTCCTAAAAAATCTGGACAAGGTCCAGCACGGCTTCACCTCTCCCTATCTCCGGGAACAGGACGTTCAGGTGGAAACGGCCGGCGGGACCGCTTACGGGCTGGGGATCAGCGGAGTCTACATCAACCCCGGGGAAACACTCCGGATTCACTTCACGCCGAACCGGCCGGGCAGTTTTCAATTCCGTTGCGACCTGCATCCGAACATGAAGGGTGAGCTGGTCCTCCTGTCCGTGCAGGGGGTAAAAGACTGACCTTCACTTCAGCCGGTCCTTGATCTTATCCAATCCCGCCTGGGCGCAGGTCTCGTCCTTCTCGCCGCCGGGGGCGCCGCCGACGCCGATGCCGCCGATCACCTCCTCGCCCGTCTTCACGGGCAGTCCCCCGGCCAGAATCAGAATTTTTTCATTCATATTTCGAAGCCCTTCATTGGCCGGGTTTCCGGCGACGATCTTGACGAGATCCCCGGTCGGCCGGCCGAGGCTCGCGGCCGTGTAGGCCTTGCGCCCGCTGCTGTCCGCCGTGTGGGGACCGGCGCCGTCGCCGCGCATCAGGACCCGCACCACCCCGTCGCCGTCGACGATCGCGACGCTGACGTGATAGCCCTGTTCCTCGCAGGCGGCCAGCGCCGCCTCGGCCGCCTCGGCTGCGAGCGCCAGCGGCAGGACTTTCTCGGTCCGGAGTCCCTGCGCCTTCACCGGATGCGGAAACCAACCGAGACCCAGCACGATCCCGGACAGGACGATCAAACGATAGCCGTCCATACCCCTCCTCCTTGCGGTTTGGGTTCGATGCGCATATCCGAATCAGTTGCCCCGGGCCCATGGAAGCGTACGGTTGGCAAACGCGGCCTGGCCCCGTATGAGGTGAAAAATGTAGGACCCCAGGCAGAATTTTCCAAAGACCAGGGCCGCGAGCGCCACGACCAATAATCCCTCCAGCACCCCGGCCGCGACAGGCCGTTCCCAAAGAATGGAGAGCCCGATGCCGAGCATGAAGGACGCCGCCATCCCCTGCGCGAAGCGCCTCGGCCCCGGAGCGGGCCTGAGTTTCGGGAGCCCCTTCGGTACGGCGATCAGACCGTTGTAGAGGGCGTCGAAGGGGTTGAGGGCCGGCAGGAGGACGTTCCACCACAGGACGGCCGAGAGAAGCAGGAACAGGGCCGGGGCCTGCAGGATCAATCCTAGCGCCACGATCACTCCGATGAGCCTCGGCTGGAACATCAATGCGGGATATTGCGTCTCACAGACGGCGGCGCTTGCGTCCTTGAACCCTTGTTGTTGGATGAAGTTAAGTTGAGCGTCGCGTGACATGACGACCTCCTATTCGAAAAATTCCTCGAGCCGTCCGCGGGCCTTTGCCTCGTCCTCGTCGGCCACGAGGATTTCCCTCGCGAAGGCGCCCAGGGCCGGGCCGGGGTAGAGGCTTGAGAACTGCTCGTTGAGAATCGAATATCGGATCCCGGCCTCCTCCAGAATGCCCCGGACCAGGGACCACTGGACATCATTCAGAACCAATTTTATGCGTTTCATAAAGGTCCATCGGCTCCGCGAAGCGGCGACGGCGCAGCCGCCGGCCTTCCTTATCGGGTCAGCTCCGCGGTCAGTGCGACGGCGGCCTGGATCTCGAGCGTTCCGGCCTCGATCGGCGTCGGCGCGGCCTCCATCGCGACCCCGGCGAAGGCGCGGTTGCGGGGAAAAGGCCTCGGTCCCTGTTCGATTTCTTCCACCTCCAGGATGCGTTTGACCTTGATGCCGAGCGCGGAGGCGATCGCGTCGGCTTTCGCCCGCGCCTCCCGTGAGGCCTGTTCGAGGGCCTTGAGCCGCATCGCGGCATCGTCCTTGATCCTGAATTGGAGTCCGCCGCTTATATTGGCCCCCGCCTTGTTCGCCCGGTCGATGACCTCCCCCACACGCTTGAGCTGGTCCGTCTTGACGCGGAGCATGTTCGTCGCGGTATAGCGGACGGCGCCGCTTTTTCCGTCCCTCGGAACGGGATAGACGGGGTTGAGCGAGTAGGCGACGGTCCGGATGTCCGCGTCGCGGCCGAGGAACTCGCGAAGCGCCTTGAGGACCGCGTCGGCCCGTTCCGCGTTTTTCTGGGCCGCGACCTGCGCGCTCGGGTCCTCCGTCTGCACCCCGATCTGGATCTCGGCCAGATCGGGCTCGGCCGTCAGCACCGCATCGCCCTGCGTGCGGATCACCGGAGCTCCGGGGGAATCCCCTTTGTCCTCTCCGAAGGCCGCGGTAATCCGCGGGCCTACAAGGAAAATCATGGCCAGTGCCGTGAGATATAATGAACGACGATTCATCGCGATCCTCCCTGCACGAAAACCTCAACCTTCGGGGATTCTAAATTCGGGATAACATATTACCATACGACAGACAGGAAGGAAAAGGGAAGGAAATCGTACGATGGTAGGGGCGCGGCGTTCCCTGCCCCTGCGCGCTTCAATAAAAGGGAGGGTTAAGATTTTTTCTGAATAAAATATTCCGGCGGGTAGACCGTGATGTTTGCGGGGGGGGGCTGGGTGAAATGATGGGTCAAATTCCAAGCCATTCCCGGACATAAAAAAAGCGCCCGTCAGCCTAGAACTGGCGGGCGCTTTTTTAGCTCTAAACGTTTACTCAGCTATTCGCCTTCAATCTTTTCCGCCCCCACAGCCCAAGCCCGGCGAATCCGGAGCCAAGGAGAATCAGAGAGGTGGGCTCAGGAACCTGGTTGGTCGAACAGCCGCTTCCCCCACCCGAGGTAGTGGATCCATTTGATACAAAACCGGATCAATCGTCAAAGCGGATGTGGACGGCAAAATTGGCAAAGTTCGGGCTGCCATTGTCCGCAAAGCTTGTGACTAATTCTGCCCTTAATAGTGAAGCGCCCCTAAAATACCCATAATCCTCCATCCATCAGCAAGCGCGAAGGAGGGGAGTCCGGCAAAAAAAAGGTTTTAGACTATTCTTTACGTCCCGGAAATAAGATAACTGAGATAATTCGGAATCAAAAAACTCGGAACGGAGAAGCTCAAGTCCGCGCCATTTGACATCCAGGAGAGGTCTCACTATGATGGGTGAACAACAATAGAAAATCGCGATCCCGCTTTCATGTTCCATTGAATCAAAGGAAGGACCTCACGTGGCGACGTATCAGTTTATTTACACGATGAACAAGGTGACGAAGATCGTTCCTCCCAAGCGGAAGATCCTGGAAGATATTTCGCTTTCGTTCTATCCCGGCGCGAAGATCGGGGTGTTGGGACTCAATGGTTCCGGCAAATCGAGCCTGCTTCGGATCATGGCCGGGGTCGACCCCGATTTTTTAGGGGAGGCGAAACCGGCCAAGGGGGTGAAGATAGGCTTCCTGCCGCAGGAGCCCCGCCTGGATCCCGCCAAGGACGTGCGGGGCAACGTGGAAGAAGGGGTGGCCGGGACGAAGGCCTTGCTCGACGAATTCAACGCGGTCAGCGCCAAATTTTCCGAGCCGATGTCGGATGACGCGATGGCGGCCTTGCTCGAGAAGCAGGGCCAGCTCCAGGAAAGGATCGACGCGGTCAACGCCTGGGAGCTCGACCGGCAGTTGGAGATCGCCGCCGACGCCCTCCGGATTCCGCCCTGGGAGGCCGACGTGACGAAACTCTCCGGGGGTGAAAAGCGCCGGGTGGCGCTCTGCCGCCTGTTGTTATCGGCACCGGACATGCTCCTCCTGGACGAGCCGACCAATCACCTCGACGCCGAATCGGTCGCCTGGCTCGAGCGCTTCCTCAAGGAATTTCCGGGTACGGTAGTCGCCGTCACGCACGACCGGTATTTTCTCGACAACGTCGCCGGCTGGATCCTGGAGCTGGATCGCGGCAAGGGTATTCCCTGGGAAGGCAACTACTCCTCCTGGCTCGATCAGAAGACGCAGCGCCTTTCCCTGGAAGAAAAACAGGAGACCGCGAAGCGCCGTGCGCTCGAGCACGAGCTGGAGTGGGTGCGCACCGCGCCGAAGGGGCGGCACGCGAAGAGCAAGGCGCGCCTGAGCGCCTACGAAGCCCTGGCGTCGGAGGAGACGCAAAAAAGAAACGAGACGAAGGACATCGTCATTCCGCCGGGGCCGCGCCTCGGGGATCTGGTCATCGAGGCGGCCGATATCAAGAAAGGGTTCGGCGACCGCCTCCTGATCGACGGCCTTACCTTCAGCCTCCCGCGGGGCGGGATCGTCGGGATCATCGGGCCGAACGGCGCCGGGAAGACGACGCTCTTCAATATGATCGCCGGGATCGAGAAACCCGACGGCGGGACGCTTCGCATCGGCGAGACGGTGAAGATCGCCTACGTCAATCAATCGCGCGATACGCTCGACGACAAGAAGAATGTCTGGGAGGAGATCTCCGGCGGGAAGGACGTGATTCAGGTCGGAAAACGGGAGGTCCCGTCGCGGGCGTATGTCGGGGGCTTCAATTTCAAGAACACCGATCAACAGAAGCGGATCAAGGATCTCTCCGGCGGGGAGCGGAACCGGGTCCACCTGGCGAAGGTCCTCAAAAGCGGCGGCAACGTCCTGCTGCTCGACGAGCCGAGCAACGACCTCGATATCGAGACGCTCCGCGCGCTGGAGGAGGCCCTGCTCGATTTCGCCGGCTGCGCGCTGATCATCAGCCACGATCGCTGGTTCCTCGACCGGATCGCCACCCACATCCTGGCCTTCGAAGGGGAGAGCCGCGTGGTCTGGTTTGAGGGGAATTATCAGGACTACGAGGCCGATAAACACAAGCGTCTCGGCACGGACGCCGACCAGCCGCACCGGATCAAATACAAGAAGTTAACCCGTTGATCGAAGTGCCCCTGGCACTTCGGGTTGTACTGTCGGTGAGCGATCCGTGGACGATCCCCAGGAATCGACCCCAGCCTTGAAACGGATTCTTTTCCTTCTCATCCTAACCCTGGCCGTACTCCCGAACCTTCCATCGTTAGCGCGCGAGATCGGGTCCATTGAAACGGACGAGGCGGTCATCCGTTATGATGAGCCCCTGGGCGGCGTGGCACAGGAGACGGCGGCGTCCTACCCCGGGATCCTTCGGAATCTTGAGAGCCGATTGGGATGGACCCTGGGTTCCCGGCCGGAGATCATGATCGTCAAGGATCGGGAGGTTTTTGCGGAGATGGGGGCTGGGGGCTACGCGGTCGCCTTTGCCGTACCCCGACGGGGCTTGATCGTCATCGACAACGCCCGGGTGCGGATCGATCCCTTCAGCCTTGAGCCGATCCTGACACATGAGCTGGCCCATCTCATCCTTCACCGCCATATTCCGGAGGACGCACTTCCCCGGTGGCTGGACGAAGGGGTGGCCCAGTGGGTCAGCGGCGGAACGGCCGAGATCGCATTGATGGAGGGAACCGGCCCCCGGCTCAAACAGGCCGTTCTCTCCGGGCAATGGGTTCCCTTCAACTCCCTGGCCGGGCCCTTCCCGGCGGACGACCCGGCCCTGTCCCTGGCCTACGAGCAGAGCCGGAGCTTTGTGGAGTTTATCGTCCAGCGCTACGGAAGCGCCGGGCTGCTACGGATCCTGAACGGCTTGCGGGATGGAAAGCGGATCGAGGACGCCGTCGAGGGGGCGCTGGCGGTTTCCTTCGGGGAGCTTGAGGCCGCCTGGCGGGACCACCTCAAACAGGAGGTGACCTGGATCGTCTACGTGAGCAACCAGCTTCCGGCCATCCTGTTCTTCCTCGGGGCGGTCCTCACCGTTCTGGGATTCATCCGGTTCTTGGTCCGGAAACGGAAATACAAAGACGAGGTTTGGGAGGAGGATGAATGAACCTCAGGGTGAAATCCCGATTCCCTCGGCAGGCGCGGGGGAAGGGAGGGGTTCTTTAGGGATTTTATGAATCCAATTCCTATTTGAGAGGGATGTAAAACAGCTCGGCCTCTTTGATTCGGACCTTTCCGCCGCCTTCGATGACGAGATTGAGCTTGACGAGGTCGGGTTGCTGGCCGCGCTTTAGGTAGAAAGGGGTCTCATACGTAGCCCAGTCGTTTGTTCCTTTAACGGCGTGGTGAAATCCTTTGGAGAAGAACTCTCCGCGTCCCGGCAGCTGGCACCACATCTCAAGATAGGCCCGGC
>Ga0335085_10001919_pt1 | contig 40980 bp, 33 predicted proteins | sample Lox_Sample_45_FD_206712 | JGI IMG/M metagenome (GOLD analysis project Ga0335085, IMG submission 206712) | Soil microbial communities from Loxahatchee National Wildlife Refuge, Florida, United States - Lox_Sample_4.5 | ecosystem: Environmental > Terrestrial > Soil > Wetlands | place: USA... | reverse complement strand
AAAATTGGTTGCCTTGTCTAGTTTAGAGGTTTACTTTGCATTGAGTGCGGCGTTTTGCCTCACCACAGGACACCAAGACTGAGAGCCAAGTGTAATATGAAAACGACCGTTGAACAGTCTCCTCCCGGCAAGGTTTCTGCTTATTCACACTTTCTGAACATGGCTTCAACAGCCTGGAATGGATAAACATGAGCAAGACAACGTTGGAAATACCAAAGGTATTGATGACCCGGATTAAACGCGGTCTGACTCCAGCAACATCTCAAGGATGGGTTGTTGAGGCGGAAGACCCCGCAAACGCATTGACCCGGGCAATCGGCGAATGGTTCACGGAATTAGGCCAAAACGACGGGCTGTTCAAGAAACACGTGTATGACAACGATAGCTTGAACGATTTAGACATGCGCCAACATTGCGGTCGGATTTGTGGTCTGGTTTCCGATGGGCAGCATTTAATATTGGACATTATGACATGGGCTCATACCCAAGGTGAAGACGCTATGCAGGAAGCAAAGCCTATAATCAAAGCGATTGACCAAAAGATCAAAAAGCTCACGGATGAGTTATTTGCTTGGCACGCCCCATTGGATTCACAAACAGATATTCCAGAGTCCTTCAAACAGGCTGCACGGGAGGTTAAAGAAGGAAAACTTGAGGATTTGGATCTTTGATTGGGGAGTGGACAATGGCACCCCCAGCTTATGTGTTCAAAAGGACTCCACAGTTCAAAAAAGCCTACGATGCGTTAAGCCCTGACGACCAGATGGCAGCCAAAGAAGCATTTAGGAAATTCAAGGCTGACCCGAAAGACCCAAGTCTGAGACCTCACAAGATTAACCGTCTTACCGCATTAAGGGGAAAAGTTGTCCGCAGCATTACGATCAAGGGGGATTTAAGGGCTGTGTTTACGGTTGATGGGAATGTGGTAATTAGCGAAGACATCGGAACTCACGACATTTACAAATAGTTCATCATTGGCGCGGCTTAACAGTGCAGTCGAGGCAGGGTGGGATTTCGGCTTGCTCCGGTCGCGGCCATGACAGCGTGAGCCGGTAGGAGGAAACGCAAACCACCGTTGCCGACAAAATCACGCAACCGCGCCGCCGTAGCTCCGCGCTCACCGTCAGCAATTCCGGGCTGTGGACTTCAATCGCGGTTGCGACCGCTCATCAGACCTTGCCCCCCTGTCTTGGCATTCGTTTTGCTAAGGTTGTAAAGGTTGTTATGAACGCGTCGAATCCGTTTCAGGTTCCTGCCTGGACCCAAATAAACCGCGAACAGCGCCGCCGGGAACGGTTCAAAAAAACCGTCATTGCCACTGTGGCCGCCGTTGTGCTTTTGCTGGTCGGGCTGCTGATTGAAGGCTGTAAAACCGAGCGAGACACTATGTCAACGTCCGTTACACCGCAAGGCCAGGTTTCGGCGGCCCCGGCAGTTCCGCCGCAGTCCAACCCCGTTCCCAAAGAAAACCCGGTGACGGACGCCAGCCATTCCCCGACGGTCTATGTGGTCAAGTCCGGCGACACTTTGAGCAGGATTGCCAAAGCGCACGGGACCACCGTCAAGGCCATCGAAGCCGCCAACGCTCTCAACAGCGACCGAATTCAGGTGGGGGCGGAGCTGAAAATACCCGAAGCCTGAGGTTAAGCAGGCCGGTCTTCAACGCCCGCTTTGCGATAAGCTTCGGTTCGGCAGGCCGTCAAAATTCCTTGTCAGAATTTTAATGCGGGAGTATTTCCGGGTTGTTCCCGTCTGAATGAGAGATGGCCAATTCAATCATCAACCAGATTACACCATAAAAAATTCCACCATCCTGTTTCTTGTTGCTGTCGCGGTCTCTTGCGCCAGTGCGACCACCCAGCCCGCCCTCACAATTTATAACCAAAACTTCGCCGTCGTCCGCGATTCCGTGCCGCTCGACCTCAAAGCCGGCGTCAACGATGTGCGTTATCCCGACGCCACGGCGCAGGTGGAGCCGGATTCGGTTATTTTGCGGGACCCAACCGGCAGGCATTCGCTCCAGATTCTGGAGCAGAATTACCGCAACGATCCGGTCACGCAGGAATTGCTATTGTCGCTGTTTGAAGGCAAGACGATTGATTTTGAACGGATGCGATTAAAGGACAATACCCAGACACCTGAACTCATTCCCGGCAAAATCATCCGCAGCGGTTATGTGCCCGGCGAGAATTCGGAACAGCCCATTATTGAAGTGAACGGGAAAATGCAATTCAGCCTGCCCGGCCAGCCGTTGTTTCCGGATTTGGGCGACGATACCGTGCTCAAACCCACGTTGAATTGGCTGCTTCAATCCAACAAGCCGGGCAAGTTTGACGCCGAGGTCGGCTACATCACCGGCGGCTTTACCTGGGAGGCGGATTACAATCTCGTCTCACCCGAGAAAGGCGACATGGTGGATTTGGTCGGCTGGATCACGATGAACAACAACTGCGGTAAGACCTTCGAGAACGCCAAAATCAAATTGATGGCCGGCAACGTGAATAAAATTCAGCCAGTTTCACGAGTGATGGAAATGGCGACACTTTCAGGAGGAGCAATGCCACAAGCACCAGCCGTCACCGAAAAAACCTTTGACGAATTTCATCTCTACTCGATTGCGCGTCCGACGACTTTGCACGACCACGAGACGAAACAGGTGGAATTCGTCCACGCCGAAAACGTCGTCGCGCCGACGATTTACGTCTATGACGGTGCGAGTGATTACCGTTTTTACGGCGGTTTGAATTACGACCAGGGTTACGGAACGGAAGGCAACAAGAAGATTACTGTGGTGCGCGAGTTTGTGAACGCGGAGACAAACCATCTGGGCATCGCCCTGCCGGCGGGCAAAATGCGGTTTTATCGCCGGGACGCCGACGGCCAGTTGGAGTTTGTCGGCGAGGACCAGATTGACCACACCCCGCGCAACGAAACCATCCGCGTTACCACCGGCAACGCCTTTGATCTCGTGGGCGAGCGTAAGCAGACCAGTTTCCACGTGGACACCGGCGACAAGTGGATGGACGAGTCGTTTGAAATCAAATTGCGCAATCGCAAAAAAGACCAGCCGGTGGAAATCCGCGTGGTCGAGCATCTCTACCGCTGGAATAACTGGGAAATTACGCAGAAGTCGGACGATTTTAAGAAAACCGATTCACAGACCATTGAATTCTGCGTACCGGTCAAACCCGACGAGGAAAAGGTCGTGACCTACACCGTGCATTATTCGTGGTGAATCAACTTTTTCGCTGGAAGCGAAAAGATTTTCTTCTGCTTGACAAGCAAGCGAAGCCATTGAACATGGGCAAAACCACAGCCACCACACCCATGAAAAAATATCTATTGTTCAGTATAATGGCCTTGCTGGCGGGACCGCTGTTCGCAGCAGACGCCAGTTCCAAGGATAACGTCCTCAACGCCTCAAAGAAACTGGCTGACGCCGCCAATTACACGTGGGATGTCACCATTAACAATGCCAACGGTGGCGGGTTCACCTTTGGCCCCAACGAAGGCAAAACCGAAAAGGATGGTTACACCTGGTACTCGATGAAGATGAATGACAATACCACCGAGTTCGTGATGAAGGGCACCAACGCCGCCATCAATACCCCCGATAACGGCTGGCAGACGCGCGCGGAAGCCACTGCCGACAGCGGCGACCAACCCGGTCCCGGCAGGTTTCTGGTGCGGATGCTGGACAATTTCCAAACGCCACCGAAAGAAGTGCAAGACTTGCTTTCCAAAGCCAGGAACATTCAAAAAGCCGGTGACGCCTATACCGGTGAGTTGACCGAGGATGGCGCTAAGGCTTTGCTTTCGTTCCGGCGCGGCAGGAATGGCGGCAACGGACCCGACGTGAGCAATCCCAAAGGGTCGGTTAAGTTTTGGACCAAAGACGGCGTGCTGACCAAATATGAATTCCATTTACAAGGCTCGCTCAACTTCAATGGCAATGATTTCGACGTGGACCGCACCACCACGGTTGAAATCAAGGACGTCGGCTCGACCAAAATCACTGTGCCGGACGACGCGAAGAAGAAATTGTCGTCCTGACGGCGAGGGCCGGTTATTTTCCCAAGTTGGGACACCGCGCCGCGGTGTCCAGTCATCGCAGCGCGATGACCCCACCTGTGTAAGGGCGGTGTAGCGTCCCTGCCTCTGTAGGGACGATCCGACGAGCCATTTGAAATTTTCTCTGCCGACAACGATAGACAATTGAACGTCATTCGTTCACTTCCTGTCTCAATTACGTTCCTGCCGCAGGGGCGCGAACAAGGACAATGGCAAAATGTTTACAGAAGGTTTCTCCAACAACAATGAATTGAAGCGTTATGAGCCGAGCTGACCAAGGTGAATTAAATCCATGAACCCGACATCCGAAACCAAAATACCGACCGGACCGTCTCCGGACATGCCCCCGCACGAGCAATTGATGCGGCAACATTTGCAGGAGGAAAACCTGCCGCAGGCGGTCATGCCCTCCTGTCCTGTCAACAAGGTTTTGAAGGGCCAGAAGGCGCTCATTACCGGCGCCAATTCCGGCATCGGCGAGGCCGTCGCGCTGGCGCTGGCCGAGGCGGGCGCGGACGTCGTCATCAATTACGTAACGCACCCTGAAGCCGCGACCGCAGTGGTGCAGAAAGCCGCCGGGTTCGGCGTCAAGGCTTATGCGCACCAGGCCGACGTGCACCGCGAAGACCAGGTGTCGGCCATGTTTCAGAAAATGATCCAGGAATTCGGCACCATTGACATCCTGGTCAACAACGCCGGGTTGCAAAAGGATTCGCCGATCGAAGACATGACGCTGGCCGACTGGCAACTGGTGATTGACGTGAATTTGACCGGGCAATTCCTGTGCGCGCGCGAGGCCATCCGGGAATTCAAGCGCCGCGGCATCCGCCCGGAAATTTCCTGCGCCGCCGGCAAAATCATCTGCATGAGTTCGGTGCACGAGGTCATTCCCTGGGCCGGCCATGTGAATTACGCCACCAGCAAGGGCGGCATCATGATGATGATGAAGAGCATCGCCCAAGAGGTTGCGCCCTGGCGCATTCGCGTGAATTCCATCTGTCCCGGCGCCATTCGCACGCCCATCAACACCCAGGCCTGGAGCACTCCGGCGGCGTATCGCAAGCTGATGAAACTGGTCCCCTACAAACGCATCGGTGAACCGAGCGACATCGGGCACACCGCCATCTGGTTGGCGTCAGATTATTCAGATTACATCCACGGCGCGAGCATCTTTGTGGACGGCGGCATGACCTTGTATCCGGGGTTCGAAACCGGCGGTTGAAACGAGCATGAATTCAGAGCAGGAACGTCTGGCGGCGGTCCACAGCGGCGCGGCGCCATGGCAGCTTTGGGGCCCGTATCTTTCCGAGCGCCAGTGGGGCACCGTGCGCGAGGATTACAGTCCCGGCGGCACGGCTTGGGATTATTTTCCGCACGACCACGCCCGCAGCCGGGCCTATCGCTGGGGTGAGGACGGTCTGGCCGGCGTCAGCGATGAGGAACAGCGGCTGTGCCTGGCGCTGGCGTTGTGGAACGGCCAAGACCCGATTTTGAAAGAGCGGCTCTTTGGCCTCACGAACAATGAAGGCAATCACAGCGAAGACGTAAAGGAGCTTTACTATTACCTCGACGCCACGCCAACGCATTCGTATTTGAAGATGCTCTATAAATATCCGCAGCGGGAATTCCCCTACGCACGGCTCGTGGAGGAAAATCGCCGGCGGGGCAGGGACCAGATGGAATTCGAGCTGCTCGACACGGGCATCTTCGACGACGACCGCTATTTTGATGTCTTCGTCGAATACGCCAAAGCCGGGACGGACGACCTTCTAATGCGGCTCACCGTCCACAATCGTGGACCGGAATCCGCCACTCTTCATTTGCTGCCGCAATTGTGGTTTCGGAACACCTGGTCCTGGAAAAATTCAGCCAAGCCAAGCCTCACCCGCACGAACCGCGCCGCCATTCTGGCGAGACATGTCGAGCTTGGCGATTACATCCTGAATTGCGATGGCCAGCCGGAAATCCTGTTCTGCGACAACGAAACCAACGTCCACCGCCTTTATGGGCAGCAGAATACTACCGGCCATTTCAAAGACGCCTTTCATGAATTCATTGTTCACGGCAATCACTCCGCCGTCAGTCCGGATTCCGAAGGCACGAAAGCCGGCGCGCTTTACCAAGTGGCGGTTCCGGCCGGTGGTTCGCAGCAAATTCGATTGCGGTTGGTAGGGCGCGCTCTCCGCAGCGCGCCGCTGGAACATTCAAAGACGGAAGACGACGCGGTGGGGACACCGCACCCTACCGGAGCTTTCGCAAATTTTGACCAAATCTTTATCCAACGCCGCAGCGAAGCAGATGAATTTTACGCTGACCTCCAGAAAGGCATCGTCGATGCCGACGCGCGTCTCGTCCAGCGCCAGGCCTTTGCCGGCATGATTTGGAGTAAGCAATTTTTTCACTACAACGTGACGGACTGGCTGCGCGGCGACCCGGCCCAACCACCGCCGCCACCGGAGCGCAAACACGGACGCAACTCGGATTGGAAACATCTCAACAACGCGGAAATCATTTCCATGCCCGACAAGTGGGAATATCCGTGGTATGCCGCCTGGGACCTGGCGTTTCATACCATCGCGCTGGCGCTCGTGGATGCCGGGTTTGCCAAGCGCCAGCTCATCTTGCTCACCCGCGAATGGTACATGCATCCGAACGGCCAGTTGCCCGCCTACGAGTGGGCGTTCGGCGACGTTAACCCGCCCGTACACGGTTGGGCAGCGTGGCGTGTGTTTCAGATTGACCGGAAGCAGCGGCGACAGGAAAATCCCGGCGATCCCGGCGACCTCGCCTTTCTCGAACGCGTTTATCACAAGCTGCTGTTGAATTTTACGTGGTGGGTCAACCGCAAAGACGCGCAAGGACGGAATATTTTCCAGGGCGGTTTTCTTGGCCTCGACAACATCGGAGTTTTCGACCGCAGCAAGCCGTTGCCGACCGGCGGTTTCCTGAATCAAGCCGACGGCACGAGCTGGATGGCGATGTATTGCCTGAACCTGTTGCGCATCGCGCTGGAACTGGCGCGGCACAATCGCGTCTATGAAGACATCGCCTCCAAATTTTTCGAGCATTTTCTCAACATCGCCGCCGCCATCAACGGCGTCGAGGAAGGTTGCCTCGGTCTGTGGGACGAGCCGGACGAATTTTATTACGACCGGCTCTGCCTGCCGGACGGGCGTACTATACCCGTCAAGCTGCGGTCCATGGTTGGTTTGATCCCGCTCTTTGCCGTGGAAGTGCTGGAACCCGCGCTGTTCAAGGAGTTGCCTGAATTCGCGTGCCGGATGGACTGGTTTCTAAATCATCGGCCAGACCTGGCCAATCTGGTTTCTCGCTGGCACGTGTGCGGCGCCGGTGAACGCCGCCTCCTTTCGTTGTTGCGCGGACATCGCATGAAATGCCTGCTCCGGCGGGCGTTGGATGAAACTGAATTTTTGAGTGGCCACGGCTTGCGGGCCTTGTCCAAGGCGCATGAACGTGAACCGTACCAGATTGATTGTGGCCAGACATACGAGGTCTGCTACTGGCCCGCCGAATCGCAAAATGGTCTTTTCGGCGGAAATTCCAACTGGCGCGGTCCGGTCTGGATGCCGCTCAATTATCTCCTCATCGAATCGTTGCAAAAATTCCATCATTACTACGGCGACGATTTCAAAATCGAATGCCCAACCGGCTCTGGCCAATTCATCACCATCAACGCAGTGGCGGACGAACTGGGACGCCGCCTCACCTGCCTTTTTCTCAAGGGCGAAGAGGGCCAGCGGCCGGTATTGAAATATCATCCCAAACTGGCGACCGATCCCCATTTCCGCGACCACGTGCTCTTCCACGAATACTTTCATGGCGACACCGGCCGTGGCGCGGGCGCTTCGCATCAAACCGGCTGGACCGGCTTGGTGGCAAAATTAATTCAGCCGAGGGCCAAATAGCCGTAATGGAGAACACGCTTGCCGTCTTGGACTGCGGTGGCTGTGACACCGCTTTAAAACTTCTGGAAAATAAATCCGCTTAAATCAGCCGCGAATTTACTTTGCCATCACCATATCGGCGCTTGCTTCAGAAGAAGGCGCAACGGTTTCTTGCCCATCCGTCTTGTGGAATTTTACGCTGACGATCTTGCTCACGCCGTGTTCTTGCATGGTCACGCCGTAAAGTACATCGGCCATGCCGATGGTGCGTTTGTTGTGCGTGATGATGACGAACTGCGAGTGCGCGATGAACCGCTGCAAGAGGCGCACGAACCGGTTGATGTTCGCCTCGTCGAGCGCCGCGTCCAATTCGTCCAGCACGCAGAACGGGCTTGGCTTGACCTGATAAATTGAAAACAGCAGCGCCACCGCCACCATCGTCTGCTCGCCGCCGGACAACAACGTAATGCTCTGTAATTGCTTGCCGGGCGGGCGCGCCACGATGTCAATGCCGCTCTCCAGCACGTCGTTCTCATCCACGAGAATCAGGTCCGCCTTGCCGCCGCCGAATACCTCGACAAACATGGCGCGGAAATTGTCGCGCACCTTTTCAAAGGTCTCGACGAACATCTGCCGCGTCTGCACGTTGATGCGGTTGATGATTTCCAGCAATTGCGCCTTGGCCGAAACCAGGTCGTCGTGTTGTTTGGTGAGAAATTGATAACGTTGCTCGGTTTCCTCGTATTCCTCAATCGCCACCAGGTTCACCGGGCCGATTTCGTCGAGCCGCTTCTGGAGCGCCTCGATCTGTTGCGCCACGGCGTTCCAATCCGTGGCCGCGCCGCTCGCCGCCATTTCCTCCGGCGTCAGCGTCTGGACCTTGGCCGGACCTTCGTCGGCAAACGTGATGGTGATGCACTCGCTGCGCACGTCGTCCAGGTTGACGTGGTATTTCTGCTGAATGCGCTCGCGCAAATTCTGGACGGACATGTTTTTCTGCGCCAGCTCCACGTCCAGGGCGCCGCGCTGGTTTTGCAGTTCCGTCAGCCGGCTGCGCTGGGTGCGCAGATTTTCCTCATGCGCGCCAATGTCGCTTTCCTGCGAATCTTTCCGGCCAACCAATTCCGCCAATTGCGTGTTGGTCTGTTCGCGCTCATGCGACAACCGCTCAATCTGCGAGCGCGAGTCCTGAATTTCCGATTCCGCCTGTTCCTTGCGCGTGACGAACGCCGAACATTCGCTGCGCCGCTGTTCAATGACTTGAGAAAGTTCGCTAATCCGCTGTTCCAGTGATTGCTGTTGCTGGCGGAACGATGCGAGCAGTTGTTCCTCCGCTGCCAGCGCCACCTTGCTTTCCGTGAGCGCGGCATGGGCCGCGTCGCGTTGCTGGCGCAAACTTTCCAGTTCACTCGTGAGCGCGGCAACCTGTTCCTGGCCGGCGCGTTCGCGTGTCTCCAGTTCGCTCAACTGCGCCGCCAGCGCATTGCGCTTCTGCGAACCTTCCGATTCCTGCGCGGCGAGGCTTTGAATTTCAAAAACAACGGTCTCAATTTTCTGGTGCAGCAGGCGATTGGAATTTTGCAGCGCGTTGAACTCGCCTTCGCGCGTGGCAATGGCGACTTCCTGCTCGCGTAATTCCGTTTGCGCCTGTTGCAGGCTGGCCTGCAATTCCGTCTGCTCGCTCAACAGCGTGCCACGGCGGCGGCTCATCTCGGCCACGCGATTCTGCACCTCGGTCAATTCGGATTGCAGGTCAGCAATCTGGTTTTTGCGGCCCAAAATGGAAGCCGGCGCCTTGGGGTTGCCGTGGCCATTCAGATAACCGCCGGTGTAAATGCCGTGCCGGCTCAGCAAATCGCCGGTCAAGGTGACAAAATCGCAGCCCGCGTGGCCGTTTTGAATCTGATTGGTGGCGGTGGCCAGATCGGACGCGATGAACGTGCGGCCCAGGAGCGCCTTCAATAGTTTGTCCACCGACGGTTCGGCCTGAACCACGTCCAATGCGCGAACAATCTGGCCTGGTTTCAAACCGCTCTGGGCCGCGGCCTTGTTTTCTTCGGGCAATATTTCGCCGCCGAAAACGAGTTGCTTGTCATCGGGGATTTCAATGGAAAGCGCGGCTACGCTCGCTCGGCCGGCCTTGTTTGCGCTCAAGTCCGCCAGAATGGCCTGCGCGGACTCCGGTTGTTCCGTCAAAACGAGTTGCAGGTGATGGCCGAGCGCGTTCTCGACCGCCACCACAAACCGTTCCGGCACGCGGATTCGATCCGCCAGCGAACCGATGACCGAGCGCGACTGGCGCAACGCCGCCACTGGCCCTGCGTCAAAGCCCTCGCGCGAACCTTCAAGCTGTTCGAGCACGTTCAGGCGCGAACGTTTCTCCGCCTGCTGCTGCAAAAATTGGTCCTGCTCGGCGGAGGATTGCTGCAATTCCCCCTGCAATTCGCGCAGCCGGTTCTGGCGCTGTTCCACCGAGCCGCGCTTGGTTTGGGCATTGAGCTTTTCGGTTTCGACGTTCACCGCAAATTCCTGCAAACGCGCTTCCAGCCGCGTCCGTTCTTCTTCCAACTGAACTTTTTCCGCCGACAATTTCTCCAGCCGCACGACGTTGCCCTGCTTCTGCAAATCGAGCGCGGTGATTTCGTTGCGAATGCGCGTCAAATCCTGTGCGGCGGCGAAGGCGGCGGACTGCGCCTCGCGCAAGGCTTCCTGCCGTTGCTTCAAATCGGCTTCAACTTTGCCCAATACCTGTTGTTTCGTTTCCAGCGTTCGGCGATGCTGTGCCAGCGCAGCCTCAGATTTGGATAGTTTTTCAGTGACGGCCGCCGATTCCTCCTGCGCGGCGCGGCAGCGTTCCTCGGCTTGTGTGATGTCCGCGAGCGCCTTCGTGTTCTGCGATGCCAGTTCACGCAGGCGTTCCTCGTTGAACTGGATCCGGCTCTCGTGCCGGTCCATCTCGCTCTTCAATTCCAGCCCGCGCTGCTGTTGCGTGGCGACTTCATGCTCCAGTTCCGAAAGCCGTTCGCGGAGTTGCGTGATTTCATTTTCAAACCGCAGGACGTCGTTTGAACCCTGCTCGATTTCGTTTCGGAGTTTCTCGACGGCGGCTTGTTTTCCGGAAATTTCCACCTGCAACACGTCGAACTGGTGCCGCGCCAGTTGCGTGTCGAGATGCTGGAGTTCGAGCGAAATTTGTTTGTACCGGCGCGCCTTTCCGGCCTGGCGTTGTAACGAGCCGATCTGCCGCTTCACCTCGCGGATGAGGTCGGCCACGCGCAGAAGGTTTTGTTCCGTGTATTCCAGTTTGCGGAGTGATTCGCGTTTCTGGCTTTTGAATTTCGTGATGCCCGCCGCTTCCTCAAAAATCATCCGGCGATCCTCCGGTTTGCTGGAGAGAATCTGCGTGATGTGGCCCTGCGCCAGGATGCTGTAACTCGTGCGCCCGACGCCCGTACCCATGAACAATTGCTGGATGTCTTTGAGCCGGCAGGGAATTTTGTTGAGGAAATACTCGCTGTTGCCGTCGCGGAAAATCCGGCGCGTGAGCGTCACCTCGTCGTAGGCGACTTCCACACCCGCCGCTCGCAAACTTTCCTCGCCGACGCCGCCGAGCATCAACGACACCTCGCCCATGCCCATTGGTTTGCGTCCGTCCGTGCCGTTGAAAATCACGTCGGCCATTTCGCCGCCGCGCAACGCTTTGGCCGATTGCTCGCCCAGTACCCAGCGGATGGCGTCGGAGACGTTGGATTTGCCGCACCCGTTGGGGCCGACAATGGCGGTGACACCGGGTTGAAAGTTCAACGCGGTTTTGTCCGCGAAGGACTTGAAACCAAAAACCGTCAGATTTTTGAGATACATGCTCTTGAACTGTGCTTAGGCAAGCAAAGTTGCCCGATTAAGTAAAGCAAAAACCACAACATAATGCGGTTTCTGCTGTTGCAGGCACAACTAATTGGTGAGGAACCATGATTTGCTTTGTGCCGACAACTGCTTACTCTAATCTGTCAAATCGTTGACATTTATACGCCTCCTCCGGAGATTCGTCAACTGGTTTTCTACAACGTTTTTAACGCAAATCCGTGATGGTTCGCCGTGCCAAGCCTTCGTTTGACCGCAGTCGGTCGCGCCGAAAATAAAAAAGACCGAACCGGAGAAGATTCACTTTGGACTGGCGGAGGCGTTCCTTTTCTGTTGTAGTGATTCCGTACCAGCAGCCGCATCCGGGATTTGATGGAAGTAGGTGGCTTGCGGGAACGAACAAAGTTATGACATGCGAAAGAGAAATGGATCTGTTTTTTGTGCGCAATTGCTACTCCGAGAAGGAGCGTGAAAGAGTCAAGGCCTCGCCGGCCTACCGGCTCGCGGTGGAACAGGCCGACGCCATCCAGGCCCAGGAGATTGCGACCCAGGTTCTCGAAGGCAAGTAACCGTTGCTTGGTTCCATGAGCAAATCCAAAATACCGGCTACGGGCGAGGGTTATCTTGGTGAAATCATGGTACACAAAATCACTCACGCCGCGGGCATTGTGGCGAGTGTGACCGAGGCCCGGGCCGGCTGGCCGCCACAGATTACTTTGAAGCTTCCGGATGGTTCCCTCAAAAAAGGCCGGCTCAGCGATTTTCGGGAAGCCCGCGCCGCCGAACGGGAAAAAATCTCTCCGGCGTGATCCCGATTCAAACCGGCTTGCCTACTCGTGCGGGGAGTTCGGTTTCCCAATCTCGAATGCGGCCACGCGCTGGTTGCCAACGGTAACATCCGCCCGGGTCATGTTGAGGGTCAAGTTTGACCAGGCCTTTGCCGAATCCTTGTAGCCTTGCGCGGCGGCGAGACGATACCACTTGTAAGCTTCAATCCTGGATTCCGAGGCCTCCGTTGGCGCCTGCTCAAAGCTGGCGCGTTGACAACGGTCCCCCAGATGAAACTGGGCTCCGGCATCTCCCAGTTGTGCGGCCTTGCCAAACCACATCGCGGATTGCGCGGCGTCCCGGGCGACCCCCTGTCCTTGGGCATACATCACTCCGAGATTGAATTGCGCCAGCGAATGGTTTTGCGCCGCGGCTTTGCGATACCACTCTGCTGCCTGCCCGTAATCGTGTGCCGCCCCGGTGTCAGCGGCGAACTTCAAACCCAGATTAAATTGCACCTCCGCGTTGCCGTATTCAACTTGTGGGGAAGCTGTTTCCGGGTCGGACACTGGTGGGGGTGAGGACGTTTTTTGATGTGATAATTCTTCCATGATTGCGATTATGCACGATTTTGGGGTCGAACACCAGAAATCGTTTCATTGTGCTACCGTCCCAATGTGAAGCCGAAGTTGGGGTATGAATCAGGTTTCCGGCGGCAACCGCAATGCCGTATCCAGCGGCTGCACGTCGGCCAGTTCCTTGCCTGCCGCCGCGCCACCGAGTTTCTGAATTTTTTCACCTGCCGGACGGATGCGCGATTCATAGCTGCCGACCGCCTGGTTGAATGCCCGGTTCGTCGTTTCCAGACCGTCGCGGATTTTTTCAAAATGTTCCGTGAACGTGGCCACGCGCGAGTAAAGCTCCTGCGCCGCGTCTGCAATCGCCCGGGCGTTTTCCGTCTGCGCGTGTTGCTGCCAGCTCACACTCACCGAGCGGAGCAGGGCAATGAGCGAGGCCGGCGTCGCCAGCAGAATCCGTTTGCCCGCCGCCCAGACGATCAAATCGTGGTCGCCTTCCAGCGCCGCGCTGAACAGCGATTCGGCCGGTACGAACAGCACCACGTAATCCAAGGCATTGGGGAACTGGCTCGGATAATCGCGGTCGGCCAATGCCTTGATTGTCGCCTTCAATTTCGCCGCGTGCGCCGCCAGCGCTTCCACGCGCTTGGCCTCATCCGCCGACTCCAGCGCGTTGAGAAAATCGAAATCCGGCACCTTGGCGTCCACAATGATGAAGCGGTCGCCGGGCAGGCGCACAATCAGGTCCGGTCGGTTCTCCCCGGCTTGGGTCTGCTCCGTAAAATCGCAATGCGCGCTCATGCCCGCGGCCTCGACGACGCGCCGCAGCGTTTCCTCGCCCCAGCGCCCGCGCGCCTGATTTGAAGTCAGCACCATGCGGAACTGCTGCGTTTCATGGGCGAGGGACTGGTTGGATTGCGCCAGTGTTTCGAGTTGTTTCTTGACCTCACCCAGCGTGGACGCCTGCGCGGTCTCCGCCTGTTGCAAGCGCTTTTGGTAATCCTCAAGTTTCTGCCTGAGCGGCTCAACCAGACCCTTAATAGCTTCCTGACGCTGGGCCAGATCGCCTTTGGCAGTTTCCTGAAATTTTCCAAAAGTTTGTTCGGCCAGCCGCAGGAATTCCGGCGCGCTTTGTTTCAGCGCCTCGGCGCTCAACGCGCGAAATGCCTCGCGTAAATCGGCCAGCGCCTTGTCCTGCAACGCTCGCTGTTCCACGACCATTTTTTCCGCCGCCGCCCGGCTGGCTTCCGCCGCCGCGCGGGCGTTGCCGGTCTCGGCGAGCCGGCCGCGCAACTGGGTCAGTTCCGTTTCGCGCTGGGTGACTTGCTGGCGCAGTTCTTTTTCCAGCCGGCTGTCCGGATTCACGGGCCGCGCCCGGCCTTTGAGCCAGCCGTAGAAAAAACCGAGCAGGCCGCCAATGAGCAGCGCGATCAAAAGTTCTATTCCAAGAGGCATAAAATTCATTGGTGGGGCGAGCGTCCTCGCGAGCCGAACTCAAAGCTTGCGGCTCGCCATGAGTCTTACCCCACCGGCAACTCAAAAGTGTGCCACGACTTCAATTTCCACGTTCGCGCCTTTGGGCAGGGCGGCGACTTGAATGGTCGAGCGCGCCGGAAAATCATTCGTGAAATACTTCGCATAGACCTCGTTCATGCCGGCGAAATCGGCGAGATTGGTCATAAAGACCGTGCTTTTGACGACGTTGGCGAAGGTCAGTTTCTGGTCGTCCAGGATGGCTTTGACGTTTTGCAGCACACGGTCGGTCTGCGCCTTGATGTCGCCGGCAATCAGGTTGCCGGTGGCGGGGTCAATGGGAATCTGCCCGGCGCAGAACAGCAAATCGCCGATGCGCACGGCATGATTGTAAGGGCCAACGGCTGCCGGTGATTTCGCGGGTTTGATGATGGTTTTGTTCATTTTATTGTACTGACGATCTACGACCTTCGGGATTACTTTGTCAAACGGCGGCGGTCGCCGCTACAGTGTGCAAGGTTTATCGGCTTTGGCGCAACAGGTCAAGGTAAGCCGCTGGCTTGAATGGCGACAAAATCCGACGTTAGCACAAAGACGGACAGGTTGAGTCGTTTAGTTAGATCACCGTTCCATGCGGAATGACGGCGTTTTTGGGAATGATGACAATGCCGTCACGGACATAATAAAGTTCGTGGTCCACCTTGTCGGGTTTGTTGGCGGGTGAAATGGTCACGTTGTTCCCGATGCGCGCATTTTTATCAATGATGGCGTTATCAATCTTGCAGTTCATGCCGATCCCGATCCGCGGTTTGCCTTCACACTCGTGTTGAAGCACGGATTCCTGGGACTCGTAGAAATCGCTGCCGAGGATGACGACGCGGTTCAATTCCGTCCCGCTGCCGACAACGGTGCGCAACCCGACGATGCTGCTGGTGATACGCGCTTGATTGATGATGCAGCCATCGGAGATCACCGCGTGTTCAATCTGCGCGCCATTGATTTTCGAACCGGGCAGATAACGCGGGCGGCTGAAAATCGGCGCGCTCATGTCAAAGAAATTGAACCGTGGCAACTCGGAAACGAGGTCGAGGTTGGCCTCAAAGAACGAGCGGATGGTTCCGATGTCTTCCCAATAACCCTGAAAAATATGGGAGAAAACCCGGTGGGAGTTGATGGCGTGCGGGATGATGTGTTTGCCGAAATCAGGCAGCGGATTGTCCAGCAATTCGCGGACAAGCTGGCGGTTGAAAATGTAAATGCCCATCGAGGCCAGAAGCAGCTCGCGTTCCCCTTCCACTCCCAGTTTGGGATACCATTCGAGCGGCAGACGCAGGGAATCCAGCACGGCCGGGTCACTGGGCTTTTCCACGAACCGCGTGATGCGCCGGTCCTCGCCGATCTGCATGATGCCGAACGAACGCGCGTCATTGCGGACGACCGGGATCGTGGCCACGGTGATGTCCGCGCCGGTTTCGACGTGTTGGGCCATCATGTGGCGGAAATCCATCCGGTACAACTGGTCGCCACTGAGAATCAGGAGGTAATCAAAATCGTGATTGAGGAAGTGGAGCAGATTTTTGCGAACCGCATCCGCGGTGCCTTCGTACCATGAGGTGTTGGTAAGGGTCTGCTGCGCGGCGAGGATTTCCACAAACCCGCTGGTAAAATGGTCGAATTTGTACGTGCGCGAAATGTGACCGTGCAGCGAGGTGGAATTAAACTGGGTCAGGATATAAATGCGCCGGAATCCGGAGTTGATGCAGTTGGAAATGGGGATGTCCACCAGCCGGTATTTGCCGGCGAGCGGCACCGCTGGCTTGGCGCGCTCCTTGGTCAACGGAAACAACCGCGAACCCTGGCCGCCGCCCATGATGACGGAGAGGACGTTGGTGACATTGAAACCTTGCGGATTGGTTCGCGCCATAAATTTTCTCGCCAGCAAAAATATAGCGGCAAGGCGGGCTGGGAAGCAAGCGGCAGCAGTGATTAAGGGCGGATTTGTAAGTTGATTGGCTTCGAGTGGCCGTCTTTAGCCAGCCAATCATTTACCACCGGCCGGATTGTTCCAGTACACGACCGCTGACTTCAACCGGCTTGAGTTGCCGCCGATTCGGATGATAAATTCCCCCGGTTCCCAATCGTATTCCAGTTTGTTGTTGTAAAACTTGAGGTCATCCGTGGTGATGGAGAACGTCACCTTCCTGGTTTCGCCCGGCTGTAGGAGCGCTTTTTGGAATCCTTTCAAATCCTCCACGCTGCGCGCCATGCTGGCCACCGGCTGGGTGAGATACAACTGCACCGTCTCTTCACCGGCGCGTTCTCCGGCATTGGTCACATCCACCGAGGCGAGCAAAGTCTGGTCGCCGGTGAGATTGGTCTGGCTCAATTGGACCTCGCTGTAGGAAAATGTGGTGTAACTCAAGCCATAGCCGAACGGATACAACGGGTCATTCGGCACGTCCAAGTAACGAGAGACGTATTTATTGCCCAAATCACCGTTATATGGACGACCCGTGTTCTTGTGATCGTAATAAATGGGGATTTGGCCGACGTCGCGTGGGAAAGTTGCCGTTAGTTTCCCCGATGGATTGTAATTGCCAAACAGCACGTCAGCGATGGCATTGCCCGCTTCAGTGCCGCCGAACCAGGTTTCCAAAATCGCGCCGCAATGTTCGGCTTCCCAGGTCAAAGTCAATGGCCGGCCATTCATCAGGACCAGCACAAGAGGTTTGCCGGTTTTCACCAGCGCTCGCAACAGTTTCTCCTGGCATTCCGGCAGCCCAATCTGGCTGCGGCTGGCCGCCTCGCCGCTCATCCCTGCGGATTCTCCGAGAACCGCCACCACGACGTCTGCGCGGTTAGCCACGGCGACCGCCCGTGCGATCATCTCTTCTGGCGAACGGCTTTCCATCGGCAGGTATTCGCCGAATGCCTTAAGCGTTTCACGCAGTTGAGGATCGTCTGTCAGGTTCGCGCCGTTCGCATACAGGACTTTCACCGCGGAACCGGCCACATTGCTGATTCCCATCTGGACGCTGACGGCCCGACGCCAATCACCAGCGGCGTGCCAGCACCCCAACACATCGTGCTGGTCATCGGCCAGCGGGCCGATCAACGCAATGGTCCGGGATTTTTTCAGCGGCAGAATGGCGCCGTCGTTTTTCAGCAACACGAAGGATTGTTCTGCAATTTCGCGCGCGGCTTTCAGGTTTGATGGTGTTAAAATCGCTGCGTGTGCGCGTTCTTCAGTGCAGCCGCGGTAGGGATCGGTAAACAACCCCAACTTGTATTTCGCCTCAAGAATCCGCCGACAGGCTTGGTCAATCAATGATTCCGGGATGTCTCCGCGCGCGACTAATTCCGGCAGATACTTGAGGTAAGTTTCGCCGGCCATGTCCATGTCCACGCCGGCGTTCATGGCGAGTTCAGCGTCCTTTGGCAAATCGCCCATGCCCCACTCCGTCAGCTCGCTGATGGCGGCGTAGTCGCTGACGACGAAGCCCTGGAACCCCCACTGTTTTCTCAGCACGTCTGTGAGCAGCCAGTGATTGGCGCTGGACGGCGCGCCGTTGATATCATTGAAGGAAGTCATGACGCTGCCGACTCCGGCCTCAACCGCCGCTTGGTAAGGCGGCAGGTAAAACTCGTACATTTTTTGGCGGCTCATATCCACCGTGTTGTATTCACGGCCCGCTTCCACCGCGCCGTACAAAGCAAAATGCTTCACGCATGCCATCAGTGTATTGCTTTGACTGAAGTCGTCACCCTGATAACCGCGCACCATCGCCTGGGCCATCTGCGCTCCAAGATACGGGTCCTCCCCGGCTCCTTCCGCAATTCTTCCCCACCGCGGATCCCGGCAAATGTCCACCATTGGCGAAAAGGTCCAATTAATGCCGTCGGCGGCCGCTTCAGATGCCGCAATGCGCGCGCTGCGTTCGACCGCGTCTGGGTTCCAAGTGCAGGAAAGCGCAAGTGGAATGGGGAAAATCGTCTTGTGACCGTGAATCACGTCGAGGCCAAAGAGCAACGGAATACCCAACCGGCTCTGGTTCACGGCCAACGATTGCAGTTTCCGCGTCTCTGTTGGCGTGTAGATGTTGAAAACGCCGCCGACCCGGCCTTGCTGAATCTGTGTCTCCGCGTCCTTGTAAACCTCCGGCCCTGTCCTTTCACTGCCGACCGGGAGCAAATTCAGTTGGCCGATCTTTTCCTCCAGCGTCATCCGGCTCATCAAATCGTCAATGAAAGCCTTCATTTTGGCATCGCCGGCAGGTGGTTGTGCATGAAGGCAGCACGACATCATCAACCCGATCAAGACTGGAAGCAGTCTGGTTTTTTTCATTTTCCACTAAGGTTCGTGTTCAGGTATCAGGCAAATACCAGTTTTAAAATCGTCGGTAAATCGGTTTCGGTACGACCAGAGCAGGGGACCGTTTGCCGCGAATTTCAATTTCAATTTTGGTGTCCGGCTTTGCCAATTCCGGCGGCACATAACCCATGCCGATGCCAATGCCCAGCGACGGGCTTTGCGTGCCGCTGGTTATTTCGCCCACCTCCGCGCCATTTGCCCAAATCGGATAATGCGGACGCGGCGGCGCGGATTTTCCGGTCATCTTAAAGGCGACCAGCTTTTTATGAATGCCTTCGGCCTTTTGCTCCACCAGAATTTTCCGGCCAGTAAATTCACCTTTGTCGAGTGAAACAAAAAATCCCAGCCCGGCTTCAATCGGCGTCGTGGCTTCGTCCAGTTCATGGCCGTAAAGCGGGTAGCAAACTTCGGTGCGCAAGGTGTCGCGCGCGCCGAGGCCGCAGGGTTTGATGCCAAACGGCTGGCCGGCGGCGAGCAGCGTGTCCCAGATTTGCCGGATGGAATCGCCGCGGCCGACGATTTCAAATCCATCTTCTCCGGTATAACCAGTTCGCGAAACCAGCACGTCGGCGTCGTGGAATGGAAAACCGCCAATCTGGTTCTTTTTCAAATCCGTGACTTGGCCAACCCGCATCGCGCAATTCGAACTGCCCGCGATGGATTGGTTGATGAACTCTTTTACGCGTGGGCCTTGCACGGCCACAGCGGCGTAATGGTCCGACGAGTTGGCGAGTTGCAATTCGCCCGACCGGGCAAATTTCGCGGCCCGCGCCTGCAACCAGGCAACATCCGCTTCAACGCGCGAGGCGTTGATGATCAGCAAATAGACCTCGCCCGAAAGCCGGTAGGCGTAGAGATCGTCAATCACTCCGCCGCGTTCGTTGCACATCAGGGTGTACTGGCCCTGGCCGGACGCAAGTTTGCGGATGTCGTTTGTCAGCGTGTGGTTTAGGAAATCCGCCGCGCCCGTGCCGCTGACGGTGACTTCGCCCATGTGCGAGATGTCGAAGATGCCGGCGGCATTGCGGACGGCAAGATGTTCCTCGACGATGCTTGTGTATTGCACCGGCATTTCCCAGCCGCCGAAATCAATCAACTTCGCGCCAAGCTTTTCATGCGCTGAAAAAAGTGCGGTGCGCTTGAACATGATTTATTCAACCACTGACGGACGCGGATGAACACGAAAAAAACGGCAATAGTCTGCTTTGATAGTATGGGCACTTTGCGCGCCGCTTGCTTTTATTTTCCAAAAAAACTGAATTCCGAATCCGTGTTTAAATTTATCCCCATTTTTCCGTCTTCATCTGCTCTTTCGACACGCCCATGCCGCGCAGCACGACTTCCTCGGCAAACTCAACCAGCTCATTGGGGCCACAGGCGTAGAAGATCGTGTTGGGCAGATCGTGAACATGTTCCTTCACCCATTCGGGCGTGATGCGCCCGCGGCGTCCCTGCCAGGGGTCATTGGCATCCAATCGGGTGCAGGTCACATAAAAACTGAAGTTGGGGTTCTCGATTTCCAATTGGTGGAACTCCTGCTGGAAGATGATGCTGCGCGTCGTGCGCACGCTGTAGAGGACCGTAATTTTTGTGTCCAGTTTGCGCTGGGTGGCCTCGCGCACAAAACCACGAAATGGAGTTACGCCTGACCCGCCGGCGACACAAACGAGGTGTTTGTTCGGCTCGTAAACGGGCAGGAATTTTCCTACGGGCGGAATGACGAAGATTTTGTCGCCGGCCTTCGCCCAGTCCACCAGCCGCGTGCCCATTTTGCCGTCGCGTTTGATGGTGACTTCGAAAAAGCCGCGGTCCAAGGCGCACGACGAGAGCGAGTAGGCGCGTTTGTAATTCGGCGTGTCCGGCCAGTAAAGCGTGATGAATTGTCCGGTCTTAAAATCGGGGTTGTAACCGTCCGGCCATTTGAGGCGGATGGTTTTGGTGTCTGGCAACTCCATGGTTGCCAATTCAATCGGCATTTCAATTACTTCTCTGGCCATAATCGTCTTAAAAAAACCAACCCTAGTGAATTCGTGAAACGACGGCAAGCTTACTGTGTGGTTTTCAGCCGTGTTAAGACCTCCTGCGCCAGCAATTCATAGGCGGCCGAACCGGAACTGTATTTGTCATAATGAATAATCGGTTTGCCAAAACTCGGCGCCTCGGCCAGCCGCGTACTGCGCGGAATGACGGTTTCAAACACGCGCGCGCCGAGCAGATTCCGCACTTCACCGACAACTTCATTGGAGAGTTTGGTCCGGCCATCGAACATCGTCATCACGACGCCGAAGATGTCGAGGCGCGGATTGACGCCGTTTTCGCGCAATTGGGTCAACACCCGGTTCATCATCGAGATGCCTTCGAGGGCGTAATACTCGCATTGCAGCGGCACCAGCAAACCATCGCTCGCGGCGAAGGCATTCAGCGTCAGGACCCCCAACGACGGCGGGCAATCAATGAAAACCACGTCGAACCGGGCGCATTCCAAAACCGGCTTAAGCACACCGGCAACACGAAGGAGATGATCTTCCAGGCGCGCCAGTTCGAGGTCAGCGGCGCACAAATCCATTTCGCTGGGCACCACTTCGAGCCGTTCGAAGGCCGTGGGTTTGATTTTATCGAGCAGGAGGCCTTCACCCAGCAGGATACGATAGGCGCTGGCGCCTTCGATTTTTTCCAGGCCCAGTCCGCTCGTGGCATTGGCCTGGGGATCAAGATCGAAAAGCAACACACGCTGACCCAGGGCGGCCAGACACGCGGCAAGATTAACGGCAGTGGTCGTCTTCCCCACGCCGCCTTTTTGATTGGCGACCGCAATTACTTTGGTTGGCACTCGCCCGATTTAATGCAAAGGGCGGCGGCGTTTCAAGTTTACAAGCTTGTGATCTTGAGCCAAGGATCGCGAGGCCCACAAGCTCCGCCGAAGAAACGGCTAATTATTGCCCGGCACGGGAAAGGTAGCGAACTGCGGGTTAACCTGCATTTGCCCAAGCGGAAGAGAGGCGCTTTGAAAATTAATCACCGGATTGGTGCTGTTATCCGCGATCATTATTTGATTGACCGGCTGTTCCAAAGTCGTTGGGGCCATCGGCGTCGCTGTGGCAATCGTGGCAAAGGGAGCGGCCTCGCGCGCCATCGGTTGCAGAAAAGCTTGTGATGCCGATTCCGGCCGCTGCGCTACTACGGCTCCGAACAGCAGGAGCAGGCAAAGGGCCGTGGCAAAACTACCGGCAAAGACCGGCTTGGTTTCAAGACCCTGGAGCCAATTCAGCAGCCAAGGTATTCCGGGGAGCAGTCCTTCCGCCTGGCTGGCTGCTTCTCCAGTTTCGCCAGCGCGAATGCGCGCCATTACCTGGCGTGAAAAATTATTGAAATATCCCGGAGGCGGCGTTTCATGGCGCTTGAGCGTCAGCAAGCGGCGCAACGACTCAAAATTCTGCTGATTCTCGTTCATTTTGCTTCACTTCATGTTGCTTTTAAATATTCGGACAACCAAGCCTGCAATTGCTGCCGCGCGTAAAAGAGCCGCGATCTTACCGTGCCAATGTTGCAGTCCATGACTTTCGCGATTTCTTCATGCGACAGCCCCTGCACATCATGCAGGACAACGACCAATCTATGTGGTTCTGACAGTTTCATTAAGGCCGTGTTCAATTTTTCTTGCAGTTCTGTCAAACCCGCCTCCCGTCGTGGCGTTTTGTCGGAAATAAGGGCGACTAAATCAGGGTCATGTTCGGTATTTAAATCCAAATCATTCAGGCTTAGGTGGATACGATTTTTCCGTTGTTTGAGGAAATTAATCGTCTTGTTGACCGCAATCCGATAAAGCCAGGTATAGAAACTCGACCCGCCCTTGAATGATTTCAATGCCTGAAACGCTTTGATGAACGATTCCTGGGCGAGGTCATTGGCATCCTCGTGGTTGGACGTCATGTGATAAATCGTCGCGTAAATGCGTTCCTGATAGCGTTGCACGAGTTCATCGTAAGCCTCCAATTCGCCTTGTCGCGCGCGCTGCACCAGCGCGCTTTCATCAGCCGGTGCGGAGGAAGGCCCCGAATCGTTGCGTGCAATTGGTTCGGCCATAGTCATGGGTACTTAACACAAACAGCCAAAGCGTCGGTTTGTTGCGCTAAAAAATCAGCCAGCTCAAACAGCCCGGCACGGCCCTTGGTCTCCGGCAGATTGCGCAACGCCCGGCGGGCCTGGTCCAAAAAGCGCGTAATGACTTCACGCGTTGGCTCAAACGTTTCGTATTTCTCGAGCAATTCGTTCACCGCGGGAAAATTTTCCGGCTGCCAATCCTTGACGAAATTTTCCAAACGGACGCGGTCGGTCGCGTTGGCGCGCTCCCAGGCCAGCAACACCGGCCAGGTCAATTTGCCCTTGGCCAGATCCGTGCCGAGCGATTTGCCGGCCGCCGCTTCCGAACCGAATAAATCCACGCAGTCATCATAAATCTGATAGGCCGTGCCGAACGCGGCGCCGAAGTGCCGCAAGGCCGCGCGCTGCTCCACCTTGGCTTCGCTTAAAAGTCCCGCCAAATCGCACGAAAGCGTGAACAGTTCGGCGGTTTTCATTTCAATAACGCGGAAATATTCATGCCGTGAGAGTTGAAATTTCCGGCGATGCTGCGTTTGCAGGATTTCACCGGAACAAACCGTGTTGGTCGCCATGGCGACGGCGCGGCAGACTTCCGGCGTTGGAAAACTGGCCGCCATCTTCAACGCCTGCGCGAACAGGCAATCGCCAAACAGCACCGCAATTTCATTGCCCCAATTCGCCGCCAACGTAAGCCGTCCGCGGCGGATTTCGGCCTCGTCCATCACGTCGTCATGGACCAAGGTGGCCAGATGGACCATCTCGATGATAACCGCCGCCTTGACATGTGCGTCAGCGGCCTTTCCGGTGGCATTGGCCGCCAGCGCGACGAGTGTTGGCCGCAGGTGCTTGCCTCCGCCATTGAGCGCATATTGCGCGTACGGAACAATTTGGGGGTCAAAATCGTTGACCTGCTCAATCAATTGTTGCGTGACCGCGTGGAGAAATGGCTCCAGCGGTTCCGCGAGATGTTTCCAGGAACGGTTCGGGTTGGCTTTGAGAGAGTTGGCCGTATCTGCTCTCGCCACCTTTGGTTCAGCAGCCAGCATTCGTCCCGAAATCTACGGTTAAGATGCCACTTAGTCAAACTACTTGTGTTCGGGGTGGGATTTCAGTGCGTTGTTATCGTGTCAGCGCTATCCACCGATCGAGCCACGGACTCGATCCGACAACAAATTTGGGATCGGCCGGGCTGAAAAGCTGGTGATGGAAGGATGGGCCTACAGTTTGAAATTCCACCCTGCGGTTGAATACTTTTCCACCGCGAGCTTGTGCGTTTCCGGCTCCAGAAAATGCAAATTACAAACTTCGCCGGTGGCGCTCCAAATTTTGCCCAGCGCGCTTTTCAATCGAGCCGCCGGTGCGTTCAAATTCATCAGAAATTCGTCATGACCGCGATGGTTGCGGTAATCCGGTTGTTTGGACGGCATTCGTAAAAATCCAGCTACGAGCGCAAGATCAAAATTCAGTAAAAATGTTCCGTGGAAGAGCAGGGCGCGTTTGTGACGGCGCTGGGAATTGCCGGAAAATTTGCGGTCGTCAATGGCCAGGTCCGTGTAACCACGAACGGTGATTTTAGCTGACGAGGGCGGAAAGGCGGATTCAAGGACTGCGCGGTTTTGTTCCATAATGAATTTATTCGCCCCCGAAATGGTTGCGAGCGGAGGGTGTCCGGCGATTTGCAGAATCAGTGTGTAATTCAAACAACCCGGTCCTTGCAGAACAGTTCCACCGCCGGAGCAACGGCGAAAGATCGGGATTGTTTTGGCCGCACAAGCCTCGACATTCACCTCCATTTCCACCTTGTTCGCGTAACCCACGACAACAAAATATTCGCGCGGTTCCCAGAAACGGAGGACTTCCCCGCCGCCGGCTTCGGCCCAGTTGAGCAAAGCCTCATCACATGCGAGATTCTCGGCGGGCGAAGCGAAGGTAAGGTCGAGGAGTTTCATTTTGGCCGACGCCGATTATACTGGCATTTGGCGCGGGTTTTCGTTTTAATTCTGCCCGCGCATTTGTCGCGCTTAAAAAAGGGTGAATAACACAGTGAGCGTTGAGAAAAAAGAAATTTACGATTCGCGTTCCGGCATCGCCGCCCGTGTCAGCGGAGGCAACGGCGACAAATGGAGCCAATCGTTGCAGTCGGTTTTTGAACTCGCGTTGGAAAGCCAGGGGCCGGAACGCACGGCGCGTTTGCTCGAAAAGCTTGCCGATCAGTTGCGTGCCGCGCCGCATGGGGTCAATACCCCGTACCTCAACACCATCCCGCCGGAACAACAGGCGCCGTTTCCGGGCGATCGCGAAATCGAACGCCGCATCAAGAGTTACATCCGCTGGAACGCGATGGCGATGGTGGTCAAAGCCAATTCGACCACGAACGTGGGTGGACACATTTCCACCTTTGCCTCCTCGGCGACGCTGTACGAGGTGGCCTTCAACCATTTTTTGCGCGGGCGAACGGAGAATTTCCCCGGCGACATCGTTTATTTTCAAGGACACGCCGCGCCCGGCATGTATGCCCGCGCGTTTCTCGAAGGCCGGCTGGACGAGCGGCATTTGCAGAATTTCCGGCAGGAACTCGCCGAAGGCGGCGGCCTGTCGTCGTATCCGCATCCATATCTGATGCCGGACTTCTGGCAGTTCCCTACCGTCTCAATGGGGCTTGGCCCGATCATGTCGCTGTACCAAGCGCGCTTCAACCGTTACCTACAGGCGCGCGGCTTGATGAATTGGAAGGACGAGCCGAAAGTTTGGGCATTTCTCGGCGACGGCGAATGCGACGAGGTGGACACCCTCGGCGCGATTACGCTCGGAGCGCGGGAAAACCTCGACAATTTGATCTGGGTCATCAATTGCAATTTGCAGCGGCTCGATGGCCCGGTGCGCGGCAATGGAAAAATCATTCAGGAACTCGAGGGTCTTTTCCGTGGCGCGGGCTGGAACGTTATCAAGGTGATTTGGGGCACCGACTGGGACGATCTGTTTGCACGCGACAAATCCGGCCTGCTGCTCAAGCGCATGGAAGAGTGCGTGGATGGTGATTTCCAGAAATACACCGTCGAACCGGGCAGTTACACGCGCAAACATTTTTTCGGCAAATATCCCGAATTGCTCGAACTGGTGAACCATCTCAGTGATGAACAAATCAGCAAACTGCTCCGCGGCGGCCATGACGCGCGCAAAATGTACGCGGCCTATAAAGCGGCGGTAGAGCACAAAGGCCAGCCGACAGTGATTCTGGCCAAAACGGTCAAGGGCTACGGTCTCGGCGAGGCCGGCGAAGGTAAAAATATTTCCCACCAGCAGAAGAAAATGAACGAGAAGGAGCTTCGCGAATTCCGCGAACGCTTCAAAATTCCGATCAGCGACGATGTCATCGCCGAGACGCCGTTTTTTCGGCCGCCGCCCGACAGCCCGGAAATCAAGTATTTGCTCGAACGTCGCAAGACGCTCGGCGGGTTTCTGCCGGAACGCAAAGTCACCGCGCCGCCGCTTGACGTGCCCAAACTCGACGCTTTTGCCGAATTCTTCAAAGGCTCGGTCACGGAAGCCTCGACCACGATGGCATTTGTGCGGCTGCTGACCATTTTGCTCCGGCACAAGGGCGTCAGCCGGAACGTGGTGCCCATCATCCCCGACGAGGCGCGCACGTTCGGCCTCGACGCCTTGTTCAAGGACATCGGCATTTACTCGTCCAAAGGCCAGCTTTACGAGCCGGTGGACAGCAAATCGCTGCTTTATTATCACGAGGCGAAGGACGGCCAGATTCTGGAGGAAGGAATCACCGAAAGCGGTTCCATGGCATCGTTCATTGCAGCAGCCACTTCCTATGCCACGCACGGCGTACCGATGGTGCCGTTCTACATTTACTATTCCATGTTCGGACCGCAGCGTGTTGGCGATTTGTTCTGGCTGGCCGGCGACATCCGGGCGAAAGGTTTTTTGCTTGGGGCAACGGCGGGCCGCACGACGCTCAACGGCGAAGGACTGCAACATCAGGACGGCCACAGCCTGCTGCACGCCGCCACTATCCCGACCTGTCTGCCTTACGATCCGGCATTTGCGTATGAACTCGCGGTTATCATCGCTGACGGCCTGCGCCGGATGTACGCCGAGGGCGAGGAAATTTTTTATTATCTCTCGCTTTACAACGAAAATTACGCCATGCCGCCGATGCCCGGCGGCGTCGAGGACGGCATTTTGAAAGGACTGTATAAATTCAAACCCGGCCCGGAAATTCTTGGCAAAGGCAGGGCCGACCTGCCGGTCGGCCAGGACGCGCAGCAGCGTGTCCCTGACATAAAGGCCCACATTTTCGGCAGCGGGCCGATCATCAACTCGGCTTTGAAAGCGCAGGAAATTCTCGCGGAACGCTACGGCGTGTCCGCCGACGTTTGGAGCGCGACCAGCTACAAATTGCTCCGTACCGATGCCATTCGTTGCCAGCGCTGGAACATGCTGCATCCGACCCAGCCGCCAAAGAAATCTTACCTTGAAGAATTGCTGGCAAAAGAGCAGGGGACCTTCGTCGCCGTGTCCGACAATATCCGCACCGTGCCCGACCAGATTGCGCCGTGGGTGCCGGGTGGCTTGTTCACGCTGGGCACGGACGGCTTTGGCCGCAGTGACACGCGCGCCCAGTTGCGCCGCTTTTTTGAAATTGACGCCGAATCCACCGTCATCGCCACGCTATACGCGCTGGCGGAAAAGGGCCAGATCGAGCGACAAGTCGTTGAAAAGGCCATTAAGGATTTGGGTGTGAATCCCGAAAAAATCCAGCCGCAGATTGTTTGAACCGGCCGCAGCCGGTTCGTCCTCGTTCTCCTGCCCGGTCTCGTCCTTGGCAGGAACTGCTGGCTGGCTAATACACCAACACAGGCACCGTTGCATCTTTGGTAGGGCTGGCTCTCCGAGCCAGCCGCGCGGCGGTTTCGGAGAAACCGCCCTTGTATCTTGTCATCCGTCTGGATTCTTCGCTGAATACAGATGCTTGGGCTGGGGTTGCAACCCCAGCCCAAGCGAGCTGGCCCAGATCGTCCCGCCCGAATTGCCCGGCTGCACCGGCGCGCCGATTTGAAAATAGCGCGGGTCATCCCCGCCGAACTTATACGAGTATAACAGTTGTTATTTTGTAGATTGAAAATTAGGCCAACCGCCAGCTTCTTTAACTGAATTCACAATACGGCCCGTTCCTTGTTGAACTTCATTGATGATGCGTTCATCAACGGAATCACGTTTCGGAAGTGTGTCGCCTGCATCTTCCAGGACATGTCTGTAAGCGGCCTGTGGTGTTTCAGTTGTAACAGGCGGTGCGGGGAAAGGCTGTGACGTTCCAATCACATTACGGTCATAATAGTAATATCCCATTCCGCGCCAGTTATTCGTATTTACTCCCGGCACTTTGGGTTCGCCTTCAATGATATTGTTTGTGACGAATAATGAACCCGGCATTACCACCGCCTCGCCGTCGTGAAAGAACAAATATGGCCTTTGCGTTGTGGATAGCCCCGCTTTGAGATAGTTGCCGACATAATTGAGCCGGTCAAATTCTCCATACGCAGCTCTGTCGCCCCAGTCATAAATTACGTTGTTGCGAAAGTCGGCGTCAACCATTCCTTGAAAACGAACATTGCGACTGTAGTTATGGGCAAAAAGATTGTGATGCCAGGTCTCACGATTTCCACCGGCGATGGAAGCGTAGCCGTGTTTGGCAAAATTGAGCGCTTCACTCAAAATGCACCATTGAATGGTGATTAAGTCGCTCATCTTGGTGACCGATAAAATTTTGGTCGTTGACCAACTTAAAGAGAGATGGTCGGCGATACAATTTTTTGCACCAGTGAAATATAGAGCATGTTCGCCACCGCCACCTTGATAATAACTCAAGCTTTGAGCGCCGGTTCTAATTTCATCGTCTCCAATGCGAACGCGAAAATAACGCAACACTACATCGTGTGTTCTTACTTCAATCCCGTGATTACGAAGCATAATTCCAGCACCCGGCGCATCTTGTCCATCAATCGTGATGAAAGGCTGCGTGATGTTAAGTGTGGATTTCAATCGAATCACGCCTCCTACGCGAAAATGAATGATGCGCGATCCTGACGACTCGACAGCTTCTCGTAAGCTTCCCGGCCCGGAATCGTTCAAATTATCAACGTATAAAATTTTGCCACCGCGACCTCCTGCGGTAAATGCGCCGTAACCTTCAGCGCCGGGAAAGGCAGGTTCACCTTCAGGAATGGCGAGCGGAAAAAGAGGGTGTTCGAGCCAGAGCGGTTTCGGATTTTCAGGAATTGGATGTGTGTGCGTGACAGGCATATCGGAAGCGTATTGGCTTTCATTTTTCAATACGAGGTTGTCCCCATTTGCGCCGCCATGATAAGTTAATTTCCAGCGATAGGTTCGTCCCGCATATTGCGCTGTAATTTCACTTCCTTCTGGCAAATCGTCGAAGGTTCCCTGGATTGGCGCCTGACTTGAAACAAGCGTAACATCATCGCGTGGCGGAATCGCGTTCAAGCTAATTTTCAGGTGACATTGACTTTTGGAGTCTTTGATGATTCGCAAGCCGTCGTGACGAGATTGAATCGTAATGGGAGTAACTCCATGCTCATCCAAAGCAAACGAAAGCGTGGATTCGCCCGGTTCTCCGTCTGGATCGGACAATCCCTCAATGTAACAGTAATCAAGAACATGGATTGCCGAAGCGCGCGAACCTTCGATTGACAAAAGAGATTCGGCTCCCAAACCCACGCCGACGGTTAGTGTTCGTCCGAGAAAACTTCCACCTTGAATGTAAAGAGATGCTTTTGTTGCGCGACCGGGAACAGCGCTTGCCGCGCCGACAAAAACATCCATAACACAGTGCATCGCTCCATCTTTGAGAACAAACTCTCCTTGCCCGCCACTGTATTCACCCACGCGTAAGGAATCTTGCATCAAAATCAATTGGCCACCGTCTACTTCAACTCGCGCACGATCCCCGTTATTGAAACCAATTTCCAAATCACCAGCCAAGTAAGTTCCTGATGGAACAATCACCATGCTGTTTCCACGAACGATTGCCCTTTCAAATGCGTTCGGCAAACCATAAGACCAATGTGTTGTGTCAGTCCATTTACCCAAACCCGATTTCCATTCAGTGCAATCTTGCGCCGCTTCCATTCTGAAAAGAAAGGCGTTCAACAGGCAAAAAGAGATACACTTCGCCAAGCTCGATTTGCACATAGGCATTTTTGTAATTCAAACGCCAATAGCCCCAATCGTCCATCGCAAAATGAAAACCGGAAAAGACTTCCCGTCCACCTTCATCTGATTTCGGCGCGACCAGTCAGATTTCCGTCATCGCCCGGCCTCGTGCGTGAGCCACGCGCCCCGTTGCCCCTGCGGAATGAGGAATGCCGTGGCAGTTGACGTGAGTCGGCTCAAACCTCTTCCCACTGGAATAATGAGCGGACTGACATCCGCTGCTACCAATCGGATTGGCTATTGTCCCATTCCAAAGCGCCAGAAGGCAGGCGCACTCCAAGACGCTTCGCGCTATTTGGGAGGCATCAGAATTCGCACCAGCGTTTTGGGCTGCGGTGGCCCTCCACCGCTTTTCCCCGGCTCCATTGCGCAATCCGTGCTCATCCGTGTCCATCCGTGGTTAACTTCGTTTGAACTGATGGATTTTGCGGGTGGATGATTTCAATAACGAAAATTATTTCTGGAAAAGAACGGCGTTTTCCGCCATGTTGCGCGGCCTGTCGATTTATGGATGTTAAACTTCCCAAACTGGGTGAAGGCGCCGATTCCGGCGTCGTGGTCAATGTTTTTGTCAAGGAAGGCGACGCGGTCGCCAAAGGCCAGGCCATCATTGAACTCGAAAATGAAAAGGCGGTGGCCTCGATTCCCTCCACCGCCGCCGGCGTGGTTGCCAAAATCCACGTCAAGCCCGGTGACAAAATCAGCATCGGCCAGCGCCTGATTTCGCTGAATGAAAGCGGCAAACCGTCCGGCGAGGCTGCGCCTGTGGCTGTTGGTAGGGCGGGCAGTCCCTTGCCCGCCGTCGGCGCGCACGGAGTGGCGCGCCCTACCGAAATCATCGAGGCCGAGAACGAGGGGGAACCGGCGGCTTCGACCGCTGCGCCGGTGGCATCGCCGTCGGTGCGCCGGGTCGCCCGCGAGTTGGGCATTGATTTGTCCAAGGTGCGTGGCAGCGAGCCGGGCGGGCGCATTGTCATTGGCGATGTCCGTGCCTATATCCAGCGGCTGATCAAGGCGGCCGCCAAACCCGCCGCGAGCACCGCCGGTGCCCCGGCCAGGCCAGCGGCCGAGCAGATTGATTTTTCCCAATGGGGACCGGTGGCCCAAAAACCGCTGACGCCGTTGCGCCAGGTGATTGCGCGGCGGATGTCGGAAAGCTGGAACGCCGTTCCGCGCGTTACGCAATTCGATGAGGCGGATTTCACGCCACTGAACGTGCTCCGCAAAAAATTTGCGCCCAAGTACGAGAAAAAAGGCGTGCGGCTGACGCTGACGCCGCTGGTGCTGAAGGCACTGGTGGAAACATTGAAAAAACATCCGATCTTCAATTCCAGCCTTGACGAGGTGGCCAGCGAGGTTGTCATCAAAAACTATTTTCACATTGGCATCGCGGTGGACACGGAGCAGGGCTTGATTGTTCCGGTCATTCGCGACGTGGACAAAAAATCGGTTCTGGATTTGTCCAAGGAACTGGAGCAACTGGCGCAAAAGGCGCGTGACCGGAAAGTGTCCGGCGACGAACTCAAAGGCGGCACGTTCACCATTTCCAATCAAGGCGCCATCGGCGGCGCGCATTTCACGCCAATCGTGAACAAGCCCGAAGTCGCAATTCTTGGCCTCGGTCGCGGCGCGATGAAGCCCGTCGCCCGCGACGGCAAAGTGGTCGTGCGCATGATGACGCCGCTGGCGCTGTCGTACGACCACCGCGTGATTGATGGCGCGGAAGCGGCGCGGTTTATCGTGGACCTGGTTGCGGCGTTGCAGGATTTCAAGGAAGCAGCGGTGAAAATTTAATTCATGGATACAATCAAAACTGAAATCGTGGTGGTCGGCGCGGGACCGGGCGGGTACGCGGCGGCATTTTACGCGGCGGACCTGGGTAAAAAGGTTGTTCTGGTCGAACGCGAAAAACGGCTGGGCGGCGTTTGTCTGAATCGCGGCTGCATTCCATCCAAGGCGTTGTTGTACGCAACGCACCAGATTGTCAACGCGCGCGAGTCGGCGCACCGCGGCATCACTTTTGCGGAACCCAAATTGGATTTGGACAAACTTCGCGCCTGGAAGGAATCCATTCTGGAAAAGCTTGGCGGCGGCGTGGCCACGCTGGCCAAAATGCGCGGCGTTCAAGTCATTCAAGGCCGCGGTTATTTTGAAGGCTCGAACAAACTGCGCGTCGAAACGGACAAGGGCCAGCAGTTCATTCAATTTGACCAGGCGATTCTGGCGGTTGGCTCGCTGGCCGCGATGCCGAAGGCGTTTGATTTGGGCAATCCGCGCGTCATGACCTCGACCGAGGCGTTGGAAGTCGAGGACATTCCCGAAAATCTGCTCGTGGTTGGCGGCGGCTATATCGGCATGGAAATGGGGACAGTTTATGCCGGCCTTGGCAGCAAAATAGTTTTGGTGGAGGCGCTCGACGGCATCCTCCTTGGTGCTGATCCCGATCTGGCACGTCCCGTGGTGGCGAATGCAAAGCGGGCGTTCAAGGAAATCCGGCTTAAAGCGAAGGTCACTAAAATGGCCACCGTCGGAAAGCAAATCAAAGTCGAGATGGAATACAACGGCCAAAAGCTTTCCGAGTTGTACGACCGCGTGCTGGTGTCGGTTGGGCGTGTGCCCAACAGTGCCGATCTGGGCTTGGAAAACACGAAGGTCGAATTGGACGAAAAAGGATTTGTGAAGGTCAATGAACGCCAGCAGACGGACGACCTAAACATCTACGCCATCGGCGACATAGCGGGTGGAATTTTACTGGCACATAAGGCAAACAAGGAAGCGCACATTGCCATTGAAAACATCAATGGTGGCAACAGCGTGCCGTTGAGTGAAATCATCATTCCCGCTGTGGTGTTTACCGACCCCGAACTGGCCTGGTGCGGTTTGACCGAAGCTGAAGCCAGGGAACGTGGCATCAAATACGAGGTTTCAAAATTTCCGTGGGCGGCCTCGGGGCGCGCCCTTTCCTTCGACCGCACGGACGGCGTGACGAAGATGATTATTGATCCGGAAACGGAACGCGTGCTGGGCGTCGGCATCTGCGGCGCAGGCGCGGGCGAATTGATTTCCGAAGCGGTGCTGGCGATTGAGATGGGCGCGACGGCGGAAGACATCGCGTTGAGCGTGCATCCGCATCCAACCCTGTCCGAAACGCTGATGGAATGCGCCGAGGCATTTTACGGGCATGCCACTCACGCCGTGTCGAGGAAGCGCGAGTAGCTTTCGCAGTTGAAAGCCGGCGCCGAAGGTATAGAATCGTTTTCTGGTCCGGGGCGTAGCGTAGCTTGGTATGCGCGCTTGCTTGGGGTGCAAGAGGTCGTGAGTTCAAATCTCACCGCCCCGACCATTTCACACCGCCCTACTGCATGGCAATTTGCGGTGTAAAAGCCAGGTTCATGTCGCCGATGGAAACATCGAAAGGTTCACCAGGCTTGGCGAGGACACGCGCCACGTTCATGCCTTGCGGTCTTCCGTCGGCTCCCGTGGTTTCCATGGCGAGAATGATTTGGATATTCCCGCTTTTAAGCAAAGTCGGGGTGATGGTGCATTCCTTGTTTTTCCCAAGGGTAACGGTGGTCGAGATGTGATTTGAAAGCGGCAACACGCCGAGGTCCTTTTGGTTCAATGAACTCTTCACCGGTGCCGAAGAATGGCTCATTTCAGCCGCATGAAGTGTCTGCTCAACCGGTTTTTTTTGACAGGCCGTCAAAAACGCGCCGATTGAGACGATCAACACTAATGTGACAGGGTTTTGCACACGCATACCCAGAAAACAGCAAGTATTGGGCCGTTTCAGACAGAACTCCGCCGAAGGCAGTTCGGGAGGTTTTGGCCGCTTTTACCGGCGATTAAACACCCAGTTATCAGTGCCGGATATGATTGTGAGGCGCAGCCCGTCAGTATGAGCGGTCATGGACTTGTTCTGGCCATTGCCACTGAGCGTTAAATCGTAATTGGTGCCTTCGTTGCTCCATTGTCCCTGGAAATTCAGTTTTTCAGCAACGGCTGCACCGCCTTTTTCCACCTTGAAGCGGGGTAGATTTTCCAAAAATGCCTGATGGTCTGCCGCGGCAATAAAAACGGTCTGGGCATAAGCATCGGACCACAAACTTCGCAAGGCCTTTATCTCCGCCGGGGTAATTTTGGGGTGCGCAATGAGCAACATGCCGACACTCACATTGACGTCGAAATCCCATCGTCCAAGAATTTGTTCAGAGCCGTATTTCGCCGATTTGCCGGTCTTCAGGTAGCTGTTCAAATCGTCCCAGTTCGTCTGGATGACGTCGAGAACCGTGGCGGTCAAACTGGTGTTTTTCAAAATCGCCTTGACTTGTGGGTTCTTCAGAAATTGAGTGATGGGGGCGAGGTTCTTCCAGGCGGTTTGAAAGTCATTGTCCTGGCCAAGCTGCTTGAAATTGTCCTGTTCAGCCAGGGAAAGAAACGCCGGATAATTTTCAAGCCGGTCTTTCAACTGCGGATTCTGGCGCAACAACCCCGCCAAGTCTGCCAGTTGGTAATACCTCTTCGAGAATGGAGCAATGGACCGCGCGGCGCCAGCCAAACCGGCGGCGTCCAGATCGCGCCCCATTTGATTGAGCGCCCGGACCACGATGGGTTCGTTGCTGGACGGGGCGATTTGAACCGTCCAATAGCTGAGGTTGTAAATGACAAACGAAGCCAAGAGCAGATAAGCTGTGCCGTTCAACAGGCCGATGCACAAGCCGAGTCTTGAATTCAAGCGCTGCCACAACGCCAATCGCAAATCGCCGGCCTGGTACTTGTAGAATAGATAGATTTTCCGATGAATAAAAAAACCGATGATCTTGAGCACAACGAGGACGGCGATAAAAGCAATCAATGGTGCGAGCAACCAGATCAAGGTGGGATTTTGAATGCGCACGTGCGGAAACAGCGGCTTCAGCCGATTCCCCAATATTCCGGCGAACAACGTGGCAACCACGATCCCGATAAACGAAATCGTCACGCGAATGGCGCCTTGGCGAAGTCCGAGGCCGGCTCCCGCGGCCAGCAACACCAGAGCAAGAATCCAAATGGTCATGCCACAAAATACAGGGATTCCTTAAAAAAAAGCACGCGGAAAATGAAGCGTCTGCCGCCGGCGTGATTCCGCGTTGAAACCAGGCGAAGGATGCGTCAAGCTGAAGGCGGTGAAAATTTCGATTGTTGTTCCCGCGTTCAACGAAGAGGGTTTGCTGGGTGAATCGCTTGCCCGGATGAAATCGGCGGCGGGCGCGTTCACCCGGCGCGGTTGGGAGATGGAATTAATTGTATGCGACAACAATTCCACCGATCGCACGGCTGAAATTGCGCGCAGCGCCGGTGCGTTGGTCGTGTTTGAACCGGTCAATCAAATCGCCCGCGCCCGCAACCGCGGCGCCACCGCGGCCACCGGCGACTGGCTGGTTTTTGTGGACGCGGATTCGCGCCCCAGCACCGGATTGTTTGACGAAGTCACCAACTGGATTTCTTCGGGCCGTTGCCTGGCGGGCGGTGCGACGGTGCAATTGGACGACTGCCATTGGCTGGCGAAGGGCGTGAATGCGTTTTGGAACCTGTTCAGCCGCAGCTTTCGCTTGTTGGCCGGCTCTTTCATTTTCTGCGAGACGGCAACGTTTAGAAAAATCGGCGGCTTCAGCGAGGAGTTGTTTGCCGGCGAAGAATTGGAATTAAGCCGGCGGCTCAAGAAACTCGCCCGGGAGGAAGGAAGACAAATCGTCATTCTTCATCGTCATCCCCTCGCAACGTCAGCCAGAAAAATCTATCTTTATTCGTTCCGGGAACATTTCCGGCTGATGGCGCGCGCGGCGTTCAACCGGCGCATCCTGACCAGCCGCGAGGCGTGTCATTTGTGGTACGACGGACGAAGGTGAATCAAATTTAAGCCGAGGCCGCGGTAGCAACCCGTTGCCGGCCGTTGAGGAAATCCAGATATTCAACGAAACGTTGCTTCATTTCCTGGCGCGGCACAATGGCGTCAATCAGGCCATGGTCGAGCAGAAATTCAGCGGTCTGAAACCCCGGCGGCAGTTCGGCCTGCGTTGTGTCCTTGATGACGCGCGGTCCCGCGAAGCCAATCATTGCACCCGGCTCAGCCAAAATGAGGTCGCCCAGGCTGGCGTAACTGGCCATGACGCCTGCGGTGGTCGGATGGGTGAGCACGCTGAGGTAAGGCAGGCGGCGTTGCGCGTGATAAGCCAGCGCGGCGGAGGTCTTGGCCATCTGCATGAGACTGAGCATGCCCTCTTGCATGCGCGCGCCGCCGCTGGTGGAAATGATGATGACCGGCAATTCCTTTTCCGTCGCGCGTTCAATCAGGCGGGTGAGTTTTTCGCCAACGACGGAACCAAGGGACGCGGCAATAAAATTGAAATCCATCACCCCCAGCGCCACGCGGTGCCCGCCAATCTTGCAAATCCCGGTCAGAACGGCGTCCTTCAAGCCGGTGGCCGTTTGATGTTCCAGGACGCGTTTGGGGTAAGGGGTCTTGTCAACAAATTCGAGCGGATCCACGCTCGTCATGTCCGTGTCCATTTCCTCAAACGTGCACGTTTCGACCAGGGAATGAATGCGTTCGCGCGCGCCGATGGGAAAATGGAATTCACATTTTGGGCACACCTTCAGGTTTTCGTCCAATTCCTTGTCGAAAACCATCGTTTCACACTTTTCGCATTTTACCCAAAGCCCCTCCGGAATGTCCCGCTTTTTGGATTTTCCGCCGCCGAGTTTCGGCTTTTTGGCAAAGTTCGTCTGCGTGCCCTTGGCCGGCGGCGTTACGGCCGGCTCGTTCGCTTCCAAACCGAGCGATTTTTTGGTGAAAGTGGTTGTGGCCATTAACATGCCTATACTACTAAAGTCCGCGGGCAATTGTCCAGACGCAAACGTCGCCCGCTCCGGCGGCCTTTAAAACCTGGGCGCAGGCGCTGGTGGTCGCGCCCGTTGTAAAAACGTCGTCCACGAGAATGATACGCTCGCCGTCCAGCTTCGCGCCGGGGCGGACGGCGAAAGCGCCCCGGATGTTCGCCGCGCGTTGTGGGCGTGTAAGCCGCGTCTGGGTTGCTGTGGGCCGGACCCGCTGAAGCAGGTTTGTGTTCAGCGGCGTTTCAGCAGCGGTACTGAGCTGTGACGCCAGGCGTTCGGCCTGGTTGAATTCGCGCTCGCGTTGTTTCAGCGGGTGCAGAGGAACGGGCACGATAAAATCCCACTTTTGTCCGCTTAACGCGGGCAGCGCCCTGCGTAAAAACAAGTCGGCCAGGAACGGTTCAAACCAGAGTGCGCGTTGATATTTGTAACGATGAATCGCTTCCCGCACGACGTTGTGCGCGACTACCGCCGATCGCGCGGAATTGAAGTGCAGTTCCACTTCGCGGCAATTCGCGCATTCAAATGGCGTGCTAAAATCGCCCGGGTAGGGCAGGCCGCAACGTTCGCAGAACGGGGGTTTGATGAAATGAACTTGTGAGCGGCAATGCGAACAGACAAATCCGTCCCTGGCCGTTGCGCGCTCCATTCGGCAAATCTGGCACGTTTCGGGATAGAAAAACGCGAGTCCGGCCTCCATCTGCTCCAGAAATGATTCTGCCAAGGCTGTCATGGAGGAATGGCGTATGGTTTGTTTTTGGGTCCGAGCGGCAGAAATTTGAACAGGACGAGTACGCCGGCCAGGACAATCATCGTCAGCCAGCCGTCAATTATCTTGCCCGTTCCCCAAAACCACGCCGCGGCGCCCGGCGGCGCGGCGGTGAACGCGCCGTATGTCTTCAACCAGAAAATCCACCCGGCGTGGAGGCCAATGGAAAAGTAAAGGTTGCCGGTGCGCTGGTAAGCCAGCCCCAGCAGCACGCCGACTAGCGTGAGGTTGAAGAAATCCGGCACGAGCGCGTGAATATCCACAAATCCGCCCAGCATGCGCGGGAGCAGCGCCAGACCGGAATGCCAGGTGATCGTGCCGCTGAAATCCGCCCGCCGCAGGAAATGAACCAGCGCGTAAATCGTGCTGCTGATGACGAGGGCGAGCGGCCAGTGAAAGAATTTTTTCAACCCGCCAAACACGCCGCCGCGAAACAAAATTTCCTCGATCAGTGCAACGACCGCAGCCGTGGCGATGGCGCCGAAAATGACCGCTACGATTTCGTGCGCGGTTTCGGTTCGAACAAAAACACGTCCACCGCAAATTATGGCCATTCCGGCGACCAGCGCCAGGGAAAGAAAGCCAAGCAACAAGCCGCCCGCCAATTTTTTCCACTGGCCGTGGGATTGCACCAGCCCCACTTCGCGCCAGGAGGTTATACCCAGCACGCGCAGCAACGGCCATAATCCGGCCAGGGCAAAAATGAGCAGGGAACGGTCAACGAACCGGTTGAAGGGCGCGGCAGCAATCCTGGGAAAGGAATGGGCGAAGGCTTGGGCAAGCCAGTAAAGCCACGGCGCCAACAACGCGCCGCCGACAAACACCACCACCATGTAGATGACCAGCGCCCGCAGAGGCCGCATGACCCGACAATAAAACTCCGGGTGGTTTGAGCCAAGTGTTAATTTGGATTGCAGCCACGGCTATGAGTGTCACATCTATTTTTCTAAAAATTGCGGCAACCACAAATGGCGCTGGTCAAAATGCCCCGCTATCTATTTTCCTTCTAACCGTTTTTCGGCGGGCAGCGTCTAAGAGATTGTGCGGAGCAGATTTTATTCGCCCCGGGAGATGGGGCGTGTTATTGAATGAACGGCATGGCAAGCAAATTGGCAGTCGGGGAAGAGATCGAACCAGGGCAAAAAAAGTTCGGACGATATTATCTTCAGGAATTGCTGAACAACGGCGGAATGGCCGAGATTTGGCTGGTAACGGACGGGCGCAATCGGCCGTTTGCGCTGAGGAAACTGCGCAGTGAGTTGCGTTTCAATCTTTTGGCGCGGCGCCGCTTCCAGCACGGCTGCCAGGTGCTGTCACGGCTGAATCAAAGCGATTATATCGTCGGTTACGTCGAACACGGCAAAGCGGAAGGGGTTCCTTACCTCGTCATGGATTATGTGGAAGCGGCAAATGTGAAGGAATTATTTGGCCGGTGGGATCCGTTGCTGACCGAGAACGTGGCGCAGATTCTCATTGATATGGCCGTTGGCCTGGGCCACGTGCATGAGAGCGGATTCATGCACCTCGATTTCAAACCCGAAAACGTCCTGGTGACGCGCAATGGCAGCGTGCAAATCATTGATTTTGACCTCGCCCAGCCGATTCCCGAGAAGCCCAAGAAAATGTCAAAAAATCCGGGTACGCCCGCTTACATGGCTCCGGAACAATTGCAGCGACAGCCCATTGATCCGCGGGCGGATATTTTTGCGTATGGCGTCGCTGCCTACGAATTGGTGACGTACCAAAAGCCTTTCCCCGGCGACACGCCCGGCCAGATTCTGGCCCGGCAATTGGACTTGTCCGGTCCGTTGCCGCCGCGCGAGCACAACGCCGATATTCCCCCCGCGCTGGAAAAAGTCATTCTCAGGTGCATTGAGCGTGATCCGGAACGGCGTTATCCCTTCATGAGCGTGCTCGTGCATGAATTGCAAGGCGCGCTCTACGTGTAGGAAACCGCCGCAACGCCGGTCTGGCGAAGGGATAAAGGCGTTGACTCGTCGTTGAACGGGTTCCCTGGAAATTTCCGCCGGTCTTTGACTTGAAACTTGGGCTGGAAACTTGAAACTTTTTGCGAATGAAATCGCTGCCATTGAGATTTTCAATCTTGCTCGCCTGTCTGTTTTGGGTGGCGCAGCTCCGCAGTTTGGCGCAAACCGATCCGACGAATCTTTGGGTGTTTGAATTGCCGGATCACTACACCACCTCGTCTCCGGCAATTGCCACGGACGGCACGATTTATCAGGCAACTTTCTCCGGAACGCTGATGGCAATCCGCCCGGACGGAAAACTGGAATGGATATTCTATACCAAAAGCGAAATCCATTCTTCCCCGGCCATCGGCGGCGACGGCACGATTTATTTCGGTTCGCGGGATCGGAAATTTTATGCCGTTACGTCGCGGGGCAAACTCAAATGGAGCTTTCCCACCGGCGCATGGGTGGATTCATCCCCGGCCATCGGGGCCGACGGGACGATTTATTTCGGCTCGTGGGACGCCAATTTTTACGCGCTAAATCCCGATGGCTCGCTGAAATGGATTTTTCCGACTGGTGGCATTGTTGATTCATCGCCCGCCATCGGCGCCGACGGCACCATTTATTTTGGTTCCCACGACAAAATATTCTATGCATTGAACCCGGATGGCAAGGTGCGTTGGAAGTTTCCGACCGGCAGCCAGATTGTTTCATCCCCGGCCATTGCTGCTGACGGCACCATTTATTTTACTTCGACTGATGGCAACTTGTACGCGCTGCGTCCGGACGGCACGGAACGATGGCACTTGCACACCAGCGGGATGACAGAGTCCTCGCCGGTACTGGACACAGAGGGCAATATTTACCTGGCGGTGAATCGAAGCAAGGCATCCATCAGTAGTGATGGCAAAAAACGCTGGGAATTGGGGTCCCCGGGCTTGATTGACGCGACGCCAGCCGTTTCCGCCAATGGCATTATTTATTA
>Ga0335085_10001918_pt1 | contig 40994 bp, 36 predicted proteins | sample Lox_Sample_45_FD_206712 | JGI IMG/M metagenome (GOLD analysis project Ga0335085, IMG submission 206712) | Soil microbial communities from Loxahatchee National Wildlife Refuge, Florida, United States - Lox_Sample_4.5 | ecosystem: Environmental > Terrestrial > Soil > Wetlands | place: USA... | reverse complement strand
TACAAACCGCATGCGTTCGTCCATCACAGAACTCTCCTTCCATGGCATCTCCTCTCCAACCCCTTCGGGCCGAAAAGTGTAACCCATGTCTCCGGAACGTTCTGTTACCTATGTCTCGGAACGGACAAATAGCTTACGAACCGCTATCGGATCACCTCCTTATTTTTCAATAGCTTAAGGACGCGTTGTCCGTCTGGCGATCCGATAGCGAAGACTGCTTTCAGCACTCTGCTATTGCTGCAGTCAATTCCGCGTCGAGAGACCGAATCGATTGTTCTCGCCAACTGAACTTTCGCTGCCAGAAGTTAGTAAACACGGGCCGACTTAAGGGTAGCGATCGTGTTCAGTGAATGCATTAGCGATTTATCACGCGCAGGTGTCAGGGTTCAGAGACCAGGGAACAGAAATCTGGCTCGCGAGAATATCAATTGACATTCAACCGAAATCCACTACCATATGGTTGTGGATCGACTGGGTACAACATTTGCGGCTTTGTCTGATCCAACCCGGCGGGCGATGATCGAGCGGCTCTCCCGTGGGCCGGCCTCTGTGCACGGCTTGACGGAACGGTTTGCACTCTCGCAGCAGATGATTTCAAAACATATTGCCTACCTGGTGCGGGCGCGGATTGTGATCAAGAGGAAGCGTGGGCGAGAGAGTGTGTGCACGCTTAGGCCAGAGGCGATTAAGACGGTCAGCGACTGGGCGATCAGCTATCGCCAGTTCTGGGAAGAGAGTTTCGACAAACTGGAAGCAGTTGTAAAGCAAATGAAAAAAGCGGAGATCAGAGATGACAAAAAGCACGGTGAATGAGACGGAGCGGATGGTTGTCACCAGAGTGTTTGATGCCCCACGCGAGTTAGTTTGGAAGGCGTGGACAGACCCGAAGTACGTGATGCAGTGGTGGGGGCCGAAGGGCTTTACCGCGCCCGTTTGCAAGATGGATTTTCGTGTGGGAGGAAAATCTCTCTTCTGCATGAAGACGCCGGATGGGCAGGAGTGCTGGAATGGAGTTGAATACCACGAGATTGTTCCCCTTGAGAAGATCGTTTCCTCCATGTACTTTTCGGACTCGAATGGAAACAAGATTGATCCTGCGCAGCTAGGAATTGAACATGAGGCCATAGACGGTGCGTACGACGTGACCATCTTTGAGGATCTGGGAAACGGCCAGACAAAACTCACCCACATCGGCAATGAGCCCATGGAGAGCGCGAAAGAGAGCGGGCAATTGGAAGGCTGGAACCAGATACTCGATAAACTTGCTGCGGTTGTTGCGGGGCTGGCGCAGGCGAAATAAGAAGCTGAAGCTTTGATTCGCGAAACTCAATCGTGGAGAAAGAAATGAAAAGAATACGGTTTCTCGCTATCGTCCTGCTTGCATTCGCATTTCCCGCCCATGCCCAGGACACGATGAAGAAAGATGCAGCCGTCAAACCTGCCGACCCCGAACTGAAGGTTGTGCTGGATTCCTGGAACGAGGTTGGCAGCAAACTCATCGCCATGGCCGAGGATTTTCCTGAGGACAAATACGACTTCAAGCCCACGCCAGCGCAACGCAGCTTCGCAGAGCAGTTGCTGCATGCGGCGGGTGCAAACTACTACCTTACTAATGCTGTGATGGAGCAGAAGCCTCCCGCGGCAGAAGATCCGAAGCGCGACCAATACAAGTCCAAGGCCGACATCGTTGCGTTCGTCAAGAAATCCTTCGCCGATGGCGCAGCCGCCATCCAGTCGAAAGGCGAAAAAGGCCTGACGACGGAGGTTGTCTATTTCCCTCACCAGAAATCGCGCGTTCTCGACATAGCGTACGGCATCATCGAACATAGCGGTGAACACTACGGCCAGCTCGTTGTGTACTACCGCCTGGCAGGTCTTGTGCCGCCGGAGTCGCGGCCCAAGAAGTAAAGCTCAAGAGACCAGGTACCTCGTCCTTATCGCGCGCCGTTTGCGCGAATGGGCGGGGATTTTGGTGGGCACTACGTCCCCAAAATTCGAATCCTATAGCGCCCACCACTTGTCCTCGCGCGCCGGTCGTTTCTAACCATTATTGCTACGGGCGGCTGCCAATCTTGCCCGGATGCGGCGGCAAATGACGGGCGCCCTCGTGTCCGGCTGTCAGCGTGGGCCAACTCTTCAGCAGATTCATTAAAACTGGATGTTGTTTCGCACTTACGTGAATAGTTGACATCACAACTTCAGCTCTGCCGGTAATTACGACCAGAGACCTTGAACACGTCGAGAATACGAGAATCATGCGCACAAGCCTCAACCGATCACTACCAAGCTAGAATGTTCCATCCGACTCTGGGGGAAGAGTATTGGCACCCGTTGGGACCGACGGATTACGCCGATTCAAGGTCGACCATTCAAGCTTGATCGCATGCATGTTCATGATGGTATGCAGCTTGGCACTCGCACAGAGCCAGACGGCTTGCTGCGTTACGGGTGATAATCCGGAGCAGTTCGTCCGGCACGTGCAAGGATGCTCTAATTGCTGGGTCCGAGGGCCCGCGAGACGTCGGGTCGGGGTTCTCGGTTCATCTTTTCTTGACCCGACGATCTCGCTGCCCTTGGTCGGCGAGCCGAGGTGTCAGTGTATGCAGAACCGTCTTTTTCCGATGCTTTCAGTGGCGATTATTCCCTGGCTTCCGCCGGCACTGATAACTACGGTGTCGATCTCCGAACCGCTTTCCACCACGACGAAGTTTGCGACCACTGGCGGTCGTCCGTCGGTGAAGTTGATTGTGAAGGTGCCCGTGCAATCGGAATTCACCGTGTAAGTGCCAGTTGCAGGGGTGTGAGTGAAATCGGCGACGACCTCGCCGTCAACGGTGACCGTGTCGATCTGGCTGAGCCCTCCCTTGCCATCGAACGTAGTCATTGCCACGCCAACCTGGGGACCCGTGAATCCTTGGCCTCCCAATTTGTTGCCCTGGATCGTGAATCCGTAGTCGCCGGCAATGAGTCTGTTATTGCATGTAGCATGCGATCCACTCTGCGCGTATGCCGACCCCAAGGCCCCAAGCACTAGCAGAAGCAAAGCTGCCACATTTCCGAATAACTTTCTGTTCATAAACCCTCCTCGTTGGATTTCTTATTTTCCTCAGCGCGTCGCTTTTTCATGGCGGAGCAACCTGCCGAAGCGTCTGTACTCCTAACGCGGTTGCCCAACCCAGTCAATTGACCCGCCCTAAAATCTCAGTGACTTGCTAAGACAAAGTTGTCAAACGAGTTATCCGGCTCCATGAACTGAACTCCTGGGGGTAGAATCGAGTTCCTTGGGTGGAGGTCAATGGAAACGCCCGCCAATTCCCACCGCTGCGTTCGCACCGGACAGTTCGAAATTGACTTCGGCTCCGGCGAGATCCACAAACAAGGACGAAAGGTCCACCTGCAGGAGCAGCCTTTTCGAGTTCTGGCGATCCTGCTGGAGCGTCCCGGAGAAGTGGTCACCCGCGAGCAACTGCAGGAGCGGTTGTGGGCGGCCGACACATATGTGGGTTTCGACGAGGGGCTAAACACGGCCATCCGGAAACTGCGGGTCGCCTTCGGCGACTCAGCGGAGAACCCACGATTCATCGAGACGGTTTCCCGTCGAGGGTATCGCTTCATAGCGCCAGTCGAGCCGGGACCGGTTCTTTCGCCTTCTCCTCCTGGGAGGACCATTTCTGCGAAGCTACGCCCCATCTCTCTCCACGCCCGCTGGATCAGTTTCGCCGTGGTTGTCTTCGCTGTTGGCGCACTGATGCTTTTCTTACGAACCGCAGCCCAGCGCAGACCACCCGCGGGGAAGATCATGCTGGTCGTACTTCCTCTGGAAAACTTCACCGGCGATTCCCAACAGGACTACTTGGCGGATGGAATCACAGAGGAAATCATTGCCCAAGTGGGAGGCCTTGATCCGCAACATCTCGGGGTGATTGCTCGCACGTCGGCGATGCGATACAAACACACACAGAAGAGTGCTGCTCAAATCTCTCGCGAAGTCGGTGCTAATTACTTGCTCGAAGGGAGCATCCGCCATTCCGGAGACCGAATCCGCGTAACCGCTCAGTTGATTCAATCATCCGACCAATCGCACCTCTGGGCCGACAGCTACGATCGCGAACTCAGGGATGTTCTTAGGATCGAGAGCGACATTGCTAGGTCGGTGGCGAGTGAAATCCGGCTTACGCTTTCGCAGCAGATCCATCAGCGACTGGCTGCCGCGGGCCCTACGAATGTAGAAGCCCACGACGCCTATCTGCGAGGCCTGCAAGGCTGGAACCTGCGAACGCGGGACGGATTCCAGCTGGCAATCACGAATTTCACCCGAGCTACCGAATTAGATCCTGGCTATGCGCCTGCTTTTGCCGGTCTGGCGCGCGTCTATTCGCTGGCCCCGATTTTCGCAGGCGTGCCCGCCGGAGAGGCCGCCCCCAAGGCTCTGGAGGCTGCCACTCGGGCCCTCAGCCTCGACGAAACGCTGGCCGACGCTCATTGCGCTTTGGGATTTGTCAAAGCACACTACGAATTCGATTGGCCGGCTGCGGAGCGTGAGTTTCGTCGGGCGATCGAACTCGAACCGAACGATGCGTATGCTCACCTTTTTTACTCCAATAGCTACCTTTCACCGCTTGGCCACCACGAAGAGGCCATTGCAGAGATGAAAACAGCGATGGATTTGGATCCGCTTTCTCCGCACATCCAATCCTTCGCCGGCGTAACTTTCAAGTGGGCGAGGCGTTACGACGATTCCCTCGCACAATTCCAAAAAGCAAACCAGATCGACGCCAATTTCCCCTTAAACCATGAGCGTTTGGCTCAGCTATTCGCCATCCTCGGAAGGTACGACGATGCCATCACTGAGGAAACCAAGGCGCGCCTTCTGTCCGGCGAGAAATCGCAAGATGTGCTTGCCAAAATGAATACTTTGAAACGGGAACTCGCCACGAGGGGCGAGCGTGGCTACTGGGAAGAACAACTCCAGTTTGCGCGGGACAAGCAAAATCCTCCGGAAGCTTATGTCCGTCCTTACGGTCTCGCCATCATTTATGCTCGCCTGGGGCAGAAGGCTAAAGCTTTTGAGAGCCTGGAGAACGCCTTAGCGGAACGGGACACGCAGTTAACCGAGCTAGCCATTGAACCCCAGTTCGACCCGCTCCGCTCCGATGCGCGCTTTGCTGATTTGGAGCGTCGCGTCGGGCTCTTGCCTCGGTAATCTCCCGTGGGGAAATCACCAGAGTCCGGTATACCGATTCCTTCAGTGTGTGAAAAGGTGCCGATGCAAGCGGACGAGAACAATCCCTTCGGAAATTCGGTACCGACAAACGCGCTTGTGTTAGAGAGATGCGGAATCCTCCCGGCTGCGTCCGGATGGCGGCGATACTGAGCCGTGATCCGTCTGGGGTGCGTCAGCGCTGCGTACTACCGCCGGCGAAGTGATGCGGGCGCCGGCAGTCCTATGACCAAAGAACCCTATCTGTTGAGAACTTTGCCGGACCTTATTCGTGATTCTTCAGGCCAACCGTCTTTGCTCGTGGTTTCGACTCGCCAAGTGCTTCACAGACTGAGCTACGGCTCTTCAATACGTCTGGCGCGTTCCACGACTTTTCGACATAACATTTCTGCCGGGCATTCAAATGCCAGGAAAGCGGATCCGATTCATCCGGTTTCAAGAAAGCCAATAGAGGACTGCGTGGAGTCTTTTCGCAGGTCGAGCCTTGCGTCGAATAGAGAAAGCGAATGGGCTCACGGCCGCCTATCTGGTTCTGAGCCTGTTTCAATTCATACTTGTCTCGCGCCGTTTGCGAACTCGACCGCACGCTCAACAGAGTTCCAACTGGGCCGATAATCTGACGCTGCCAGGACCACGGTCCTGCGGTTTTCTGTGCTCCAGGAGCTGCGTCAATCAAAATAAAGATCACGGGATATCTGCTCAACGTCTTGGCCTCGTCGATCCACTCGAGGGCGCTTACCACGCCAGAGTTGTCGTAGTAGCCGCCGTCCCCCACATGGAATCGGAGTTTTTCCGGACCCTGCGAAGCACGACCTTCCGGAGAGACGTATGGGAAGGAGGCGGAGAGTCGGGCAGCTGTGGCCACCGGTACATCCATGTCCGGATACTCACGAAAAAATCGAACAGCATCGTCTTCCTTTGGGCTCAGATCAGTTGACGCCACGATAAACCTCTTCCCGCCTTCGGCGGTGGTTGCATTGAAAATGACGGCAGGCCTGGTTCCGTGGCTTACGTCAATCCGCCAATCGCTCATGTTCGGTGGATTTTTCCAGCCGCTGATCCATGCGTTCTCAAGGGCCCATCCCCGGTCAATGGTCTGCGGAGCGAAAATTGGCCCCAGGAAGGGTACGGTTCGGGCAAGATCGGGATAGAGAAGGCCCCATCCAACCGATGAGAGAGAAGACCTGCCGGCATCGAATCGGACTTTTTCGAATGAAGTGTATTTAGCTGGAAAGGATCGATCCGTTGGATCGTAAGCCGCCAGGGCAAACATTGAGCCGACGCTGCCTCCGGACACTGAACTTACCAGCAGCAGCGAGTTTCCAAATTCCGGACCACAATCTTCCTGCAGTCCTGCGAGAACCTGAGCGGTCCAGGCCGCAGCGCGAATTCCACCACCAGCCGTCGCCACGATGATCGCCGCTTTCGGGTCAGACTGGTGTTGATCGGTGTAACGTCTGGCCCAAGCATCAACGACAGTATCGGGAGGTAAGGGAGTCATTACTGGGTGACGGGCGACTTCGAATTGATGATCGGTTCCGCCCACGCCGGTAAGAACCGAAAACAAGAGAATTGTGGAAAAGACGGGAAGCCGCAGCCGGTCGAGAAAGAAAGCTGTGCCCGCAAGCACCCAGGTGAACAACATCAACAGAAACACCAGATAGAACAGCGCCGCTGGCAACTTCTCGGGCCTGACAATGTCGGGGCGGTACGACAATCCCAGGATGACGTAGACGGCACCATGTATCGCCACGGCGAAGGTGGCCATTTCGTGGCCAGAACGCAGTCGACCATTGCGAACGATACCGGCCTGCAGGTATCCAGGCAGCTTAGCCAGTAACGCATCCACCATGGACCATATCGCCGATCGCTCGCCACTACCTTGCTGACGGAGGCGTCCGAAGGCCGGGAAAATCTTATTGGCTGAATGGCCCGAGTCATCTTCGATGTAGAAGTGTGTCCACGCCGATACGAACAGCCCGAACAAGGCAGCAGCCAAACCCAGCACCAACGCTCCAAGCTTGCTCAAAGAGTTCAGATCTGTTGTGGCAAGCCAAGTCACCACAAGAAAAGGCACGGCGAGGACACCAAAGAGCGAGACGATGCCCACACCGACCGTCCGCACATGTGTAGTGCCTGCTGTTGTAAAGCGTTCCGGTCCGTAGACGAGCACCAGACGCGAGGTCACCATAATTGTCCAGGCGAATTGAAACGCCGCCCATGCCACGAACATCAGCGACACAAATCCGCGGGCGTCAAACAGACCAATAAAGATGCTCGGCACGATCCAATAAAGCGCGGGTAATGCAATGGCCAGCAGCACGCTAAAGGCGATTTGAAATCGCAGCAGATAGACGTACTCGATGAATTGAAAAACTGCAGTCATAGAAAACGGAAAATAGGCAATGCCTGCGATCAGGAGGACGGCTAGAAGGCCGAGTTGTCCTCCTATCATCGCGAGGGGAAGCACTAGTCCTGCCGCCGTTAGAACACCTGCCACTGCCGCCGCGATGGCGAGGCTTCGACCAAGTTGTTCGCCAACTTTCCAGACATAAATCGCCAGTGCAATCAATGCCGCAGCGAATAAGAGCCATTTGGTGTATCCGAAGACCCTTGGCCCCCATACGGCAATCGATTTTGTTCGCACCAACTCGCACAGGCATGCCAGGATTTGCCGATCCTCCGCCAGGTCGGCGATGGCGGCCAGTGAGATCAACGCAATTACAGATTTTGAGACTGGCCGAGTCAGAGAAGCGAAAGCTACGAACAAAGCCCAATACAACGAGATAAATCCGAAATCGAGGTAAGTGTTGATCTGGAGTACCTTGATGTTATGCGGCTCTTCTCCCTGATCAACAACTTGCTGAAAGCTGGTTGCAGAGGCGAGTTCGGCTGCGAGCACAGGTTTGGTGTCTTTGAACCAGGACGGGAGGGACACAAGCGATCGATCAAATGCAGACACCTGCACTTGCATGATCGCTCCCCACAGTGCAACTGCAACCAGGAGATACCACAATCCAGGACGGGAGCGATAAGTCATGGGGCGGCTCCATTCTGGGAGAAGTATTGCGTGACACAGTAACACAAGAACGACGTGATAGCTGAAGTTTGTAATCCCATCTCAGGATGAAGTGTGAATGACACACCGCCGGATCATGGTTCGAAATATGACAACCTTCATCGAGCGGCCTTCCTCTAAGCGTCAGGAGGAAATGCATGCCCAGGAAGAAGAAATCATCCCGACGAAAATACGGAAAAGCGGCCGGCAAGAGAGTGGAAAGTGCGATGCGCCGGAAAAGGCGGGGCACACTTCGTTCGGGCCGTGGCGGCAAAGGTGGCAAGGTCAAGAGCCGGAAGCAGGCTATCGCCATCGGACTTTCTGAAGCCCGAAAAAAAGGCGCGAAGGTACCAAAGGAAAAGGCGGCGTAGCAGGTGTGAAGATGCTGGCCCCCAAGGCTGGCGCACTCGAAAACGGACCTGTGTGCCCGATTCGGGCCGCCACGTGCCTTAGGGTCTCCCGACTTCGGTTAGAATAGGTCCCCAAGGTACCCCCCCGATTCGCATGTCCTCGTTCGGAAAAGCCAATGCAGCAATCGCTGCGGCAGGAGTCTTTCTTCTGCTTAGTACATGTGGCGCGTACTTCGCATTTGTCCACCTTCAAACCAGCCAGGAGTGGGTACGTCACACGCTCGATGTTCAACATGCGCTGGACTATTTTGCTAGCACCGCTGCCCGGGCTGGACGCCTCCGGGCCGAGTATGTAGATTCCGGCGATCCGGCCCTGCTCTCCCGCTACGCGGAGGCGGTCGTCAACGTCAGATCCGGGCTTTCCTCCATTGAGCGACTCACGTCCGACAATCAGGGCCAGCGGGCGAGTTGCAAGAAGCTTGCAGAACTCACTGGTCGCCGTATTGCGTTGATGGAGGAGGCAATCAGTCTCAAGCGTTCCGGGAAGTCCTCGCTCGAGTCCCAGGACGCAGTCTCACGGCAGATCGTTGCCAATGCCGAAACCGCCGACAGTCTATTGCAGGCCATGGGAGACGAAGAGCAACGCCTGTTGGCGGAACGACAGAAACGCGAGGGGACTTCTTTCTCTGTAATCGCTGGCACATTGCTCACGAGTTTGTTCTTCGCGCTCGTCTTGTTCCTGATCCATCACCAACTCCTCACCGATCAGGTGCGCGAAAGATTGCGCGCTGAAACTTCGCAGCGTAACCTCAGTGCTCGCCTGCTCACCCTGCAGGATGAGGAACGGCGAAAATTTGCGCGGGAACTTCACGATTCGGTGGGACAGCAACTCGCAGCCATGAAGATGGCTCTCTCGATGTTGGAACACAAACTACCGGGTGATTCGGTGGTGCAAGATTGTTTGAAACTGTCAGACGAAGCGATCGCCGAGACTCGTACAATCTCTCATCTGCTCCACCCGCCACTGCTCGATGAGGCCGGCCTTAACTCTGCCATTCGCTGGTTTGTTGAGGGTTTTGCCAAGCGCAGCGGTATTCAAGTAAACCTGCAGATTCAAGATCGTCCAGAGCGCCTCGAGAGCTCGGTCGAACTGGTGCTCTTCCGGGCACTGCAGGAAACCCTCACCAATGTGCACCGGCATTCGGGGGCCAAACAGGCCGATGTCAGCTTACACAGTTCGGAAGGCCACCTCATCCTTTCGGTACGCGATCATGGCCGGGGAATTTCGGCGGTCGTCCTGAAAAACCTGGCAGACCAAGGCAGCGGCGGAGGTGTGGGTTTGGCCGGTATGACAGAGCGTCTTCGAGAGATTGGTGGGCGCCTGCAAATCTCTTCGCATGGGAACGGTACTGAGGTTGTTGTGCGGGTCCCCGCGCGCCACCGTCAGCCCCCGATTCAATTCCTTTCTTCGGTAACCCAGGAGGTAAGTGGATGATGCGTGGAGTCTTCCTATTGATATTTGTGCTCTTGCTGCTTGCCGTTGTTACCTGTACCAGGCACGTATCGGGGCCGACATTGGTGATCGAGATCCCCGCTGATTTCAGTGGGAACTTTGTACTGAACATGGGGGTTCACCAGGCGCCACCGCTTCAAAAGAATGAAGACGCATACGTGGTCACCGTGCCGCACAACGGAAGAATCGAAACGTCGACGTTACTGGAGCATCCGAAAGTCGTCTTCAAGAATGGCACCATCAATGGGATCTGGGGTTATTCAGAATCCGTATTCGCGACCGGCGATGGAATTTCAACCGGCGGCAAGGTGCAATTCTTCGTGGGAACTGAGAAAGATTTCGAGGCGGAACAGAACAAGAGGAACAAGTCCGGTGCGTTCCCTGGACTTGAGTCTGCGATTTCGGGAGCCTGACTTCGCGCCGGATGGGGACGGCGAGTATCTAAACAGCAGAAGTCCCAGGGGCGGCCATCCAGGATGGATGCCGCCCTTTTCGAGACTAAGCCTGAGCAGACTTTTCGACGTCGCGCAAGCGAGCTGCTTTTCCGCGCAGCCCGCGCAGATAGAACAGTCGAGCACGGCGCACCTTCGACGAGCGGACCAGATCCACCTTGTCGATAACTTTCGAGTGGATCGGAAAAATGCGTTCCACCCCTTGCCCGAAACTGATCTTCCGTACGGTGAAGCTGGCCTGCGGGCCGTTGTCGCGCTTGATCACTACCCCTTCAAACGCCTGCACCCGCTCCTTGTCGCCTTCTTTGATCTTCACATGCACACGGACGGTGTCGCCGGGACGAAAATCGGGAATGTCCGTGCGGTGAGTCTTCGCCAGCAGTTTTTCAATGATTAGGTTTGACATGCTCTTTTTCCTTCGTTTCCAAATTTCCAGGGTCTCGGGTCGGGGGTCTTGGGCTTTCGCTGACCGCCTGGGACCGGATACTTAACGACCACGACCGGTTTTTTTGATGCGTCCCAATATCTCTTCGTCCTGCTCGGCGAGTTCGACCGTTTCGATCAGGTCCGGGCGATTCCGAAGCGTTTTCTGCAATGCCTGCTCGCGCCGCCATCGTCGAATCTCAAGATGGTTCCCATTCACCAGGACCTCCGGTACGGCCATCCCGCGAAACTCCGCCGGACGCGTGTAGTGCGGATAATCGAGCAACCCGCCGGACCCACAAGTCGAATCCGGACCGGTCTGGTCCACGTTCGCATGCGACGTAAATGATTCCTGGCGCGTGGATGCCTCATTCCCCACCGCGCCCGGCAGCAATCGCGTGACGGCTTCCATGATCACAGCGGCTCCTAACTCGCCACCGCTCAGAACATAGTCGCCGATCGAGAGCTCTCGGTCGGCAAGGAACTCAGCCACGCGCTCGTCCACGCCTTCGTATCGCCCGCAGATCAGGACGATGCGCTCGAGCGCTGCCAGTTCCGACGCAATACTTTGCGTGAAGCGCTTTCCCTGCGCCGAAAGCACAACCACAGCTTCCTTTGCCGAGCCGCCAAGCCGCTGCTCGCGCGGAGCAAGCTGCATTGCTTCCAGACAATCAAAGATCGGTTCCGGCTTCAGGACCATGCCTTCGCCGCCGCCAAATGGGCGGTCGTCCACGGTGCGGTGCCGATCGTGCGTGAACTCGCGCAGATCGTGAACTTTGACTTCCACCAGGCCCATTTCAATGGCCCGGCGGGTGATGCCGTAATCCAGCGGCCCGCGAAAGAAGTCCGGAAAGATCGTGACGATATCGGCCTTCATTTTGCGAACCTGAATTTTTTCACCCCTGAGGTCACGGGGCGAACAGCAGAAGGAAGAAAACTCTTACTTCTTTCGTGACCTCTGCTGGTCTTTCTCTTCCGGCGTCATCGGAGCGTTTATCTCCAACATGCCTCCGGGAAGTCTCATATGGAGCCCCTTCCCGGCCGGATCCACTCTCTCGATGTACGCCTCGGCGAAGGGCACATCGAACTTCTTTCCGCCGGCGCTGGACACAACCAGCAGCGGCGCTTCCCCTGCTCCGAACTGCACGTCCTCGATCCGGCCGATTTCGCGATCCTGATCGAATACTGTGCATCCCACCAGATCGCTGACGTAATTCCAGCCCTGTTCGAGCTTGCCCCGCTCCGCGCGCGGAACCTGTAATTCCGATCCGATCAGCGATTCCGCTTCTGTAATCGAATCGATCCCGGCAAACTTCAGGACCAGCAGTCCCTTGTGCGGCCAGAAATCTTCAATTCTTACTTCGCGCCGCGAGTCACCCGATCTCTCCAGCGCTGACAGCTTCATGCCAACCACAAAACGTTCCGGAACATCGCTGTGAATCTCGGCAGCGACTTCCCCGACGCGCCCTTGTGTCTTGACCACCCGCGCGACGGTTACGAACTCTCCGATAGGATCAGGACTCACGGCTGAGCCGCTACTCGATGATCTCGAGCTGATATCGCTTGTGTGCCCGATGCCCCGCTGCACTCAGCAGGGCTCGAAGTGCTCTTGCTGTGCGCCCCTGGCGTCCGATGACCTTGCCCACATCGCTCTCGGCGACTTCCAGTTCGATCACACCATCGTCGAACTTCTCGACGAAGACCTCGTCTGGCGAGTCGACCAGCGACTTCGCGATCAACTCAAGGAGCGCACAAATATCTCCAGAAGACTCAGGCATAAATTCTCACTGTGGAAACCAGATCTGAAATCGGAATTCCGCGGTCAACCTAGGCGGCAGGAACCGGAACCGCGGCAGGAGCCTTCGAATAAATCTTGTTCACCCGCTCCGACATCTGTGCGCCCTTCGACACCCAATAGTCCACACGGTCGCGCTTCAACTCTATGCTGGCCGGGTTGGTCCGGGGATTATAGGTTCCCACCACTTCTACCGGACGGCCATTGCGCGCCCGCGCCTTCTCAATCACCACAATGCGATAGTGCGGTTGTTTGCGCGCACCTACGCGCGCCAGTCGAATCATTAACACGAGACGTATATCCTTGTTTCCGGAAGAGTCCGGCGAGATCAAGACAAACTACGATTATGCAGGAACTTAGCCGCAAAGGCAAGCGCGCGATCGGCAGGCGCGTGCGGCAAAGCGGCGACAGAATCCAGCCCGTTCTGAGCGAAGTCGAAGGACGCAAGCCGTGGGTGCAGGGGCAAGAATCGACAAGCCCGGCAGGGACGTCGGAATTTCACCACCTGGCGCGATGGGTCCCCCCCCAGTTGAAATAAGAATGAACCAGCCGTCGATTTTCCGCTCTCCCGAACGACGATCTAATAACAGACCGATTCTGACAACAGAACGATACGTTACGCTTCCTGAATTAACAGGAAACGATCCACAGCAAACAAGGAGAAAAGTGATGCCACAGTATCTGGTTGCCAGCTACCTCCCCGACAATTTCGACCCGTCCTCCGTAACCGAAGAAATCATGGAGGAAATCCACGCCCTTAACCGCGAAATGATCGCTGCCGGCGTGAGGAAATTCGCCTGCGGAATCTCTCCGGCCGCCAACGCCAAGACGGTGCGGAAGCAACCGAATGGTACCGTGCTCGTCACCGACGGGCCATACACCGAGGCCAAGGAGCACATCGGCGGTTTCTGGATACTGGAAGCCGCCAATATGGACGAGGCCCTCGCGTGGGCTCGCAAGGGGGCCATCACCTGCGATGCGGCGGGCGAGGTGCGCGAGTTACTTTTCTTCCCGGCTCCGGAAAAAGGGCCCGGCGGAAGCAAGTAACCCAGGCTCGACCAAACCAGGCTGATGAGGACGAAGATGAGAAAGCTGATTGCGTTTGCGCATCTGTCGCTCGATGGCGTCATGCAAGACCCGGCGGAGTCGACGAAGATCGGATGCAATGGATTCGATCGTGGCGCTGGACCTGGCAGTTTTCCGACCCGAGGGCCAAGGCAGCCATTCTCGCCACGGTTGGCTCACAGGACAAGCCGAATGACCTGCTCCTCGGCCGCCGTATCCTTCGTCAAAATTTCCCCTAACCCTCTGATTCCAGTAGACCGGGGGGGGGGCCCCCAACTGCGCGCCATTCCCAAAATGAAACTCAGCTTTTCGCTGCGTCTCTCAAACTCATATCAATATTTTTTGAGTTGTCATCCTGAGCGGCGGCAAAGCCGTCGCGAGTCGACCCTACGTTTGCGTGGAGCCTCGGTGACGTGGACAGGACTGCACATCGTGCAGGCGGCGGTGAGAGGTTTTTTCCGCTGCTTTCGCACTCCAGACTGTCGTACGGTCCTTCGGAGGGCTTTCGCCCTCCTCAGGATGACAAAACTTGGAGTAAATTACGCGACCGCTTCTACCTTTTCCCTTTCCGATCGAACCGCCTTCTTGCCCAGGAACTTCACGAGCGCTGCATTCACCTCTTCGGCGTGAGTCCAGGCAACGTTGTGCGGACCTTCTTTGATCACGACCAGTTCCGCGCCTTTGATCATCTGCGCAGTGCGCTGTCCCGCGGCTGAGAACGGAACGATCCGGTCCGAGTCGCCGTGAATTACCAGCGTTGGCACATCGATCTTCGCCACATCCTTGCGGAAATCTTCGTGCCACGTCGGAACGCACGCCAGACTCGCGTGCGCAGACGCAATCGCAGCAGTATTCCAGTTCGCCTGGATCGCCTGCTCGCTCACGCGCTTTCCCAGGTGAACGTCGGTGTTGTAGAAGTTCTTGAAGAAGTCGGTGAAGAAGGCGTAGCGATCCGCAGCGACCGCCTTCTTGATCCCCTCGAACACTGCAGCGTCAACGCCCTCCGCATTGTCCGCAGCCTTGAGCAGATATGGAGGAACGCCGCCGATGATCACTGCCTTGCTGACATGCTTCGATCCGTGCTTGCCAATGTAGCGTGCAACTTCGCCGCCTCCCATCGAGAAGCCGACCAGGACGAAATCCTTCAGCTTCAGGTGCGAGATCAGGTGATGCAGGTCTTCGGCAAACGTGTCGTAGTTGTATCCGGTTGTCGACTGGCTCGATTTGCCAAATCCGCGACGGTCGTAAGCGATCACGCGATATCCGTTCTCCAGCAATACGGGAACCTGCTTTTCCCATGACGCACTGCTGAGCGGATAGCCGTGAATCAGCACGACCGGCTGTCCGGAACCGTGGTCTTCGTAATAGATATGGATGGAAGTGGAATTCTCTTTACCGACTTCAACGTAGGACATGGAGCGCCTCCTGGTAATCCGCAAAGGTGGATGGAAGAGTTAGCTGTGACTGAGATTGTGCTGTTCAGTAGATGGTATACCTGTCGGGGAAGTTTCGCTTGCCGCCGACTCCTGCGAATCAGTAGTTCTCCTGCTAGACTCAAGGGTTTGGAGGAAGCACGTGCAGGCCGTCTATATCCTCTCTGCAGTTCGCACACCGATTGGGAAATTCGGAGGATCGCTGGCCTCGCTGACCGCGGCCGACATGGGAGTTGTCGCTGCGAAGGCGGCCATCGAACGTGCCAGCGTGCGCCCGGAGCAGATCGAAGAGACCATCTTCGGCAATGGCCGCCAGGCTGGTGGCGGACCGAATCCCGCCCGCCAGATCTCCGTTCGCAGCGACGTGCCGCAAGAAGTTCCCGCGTACACGGTGAACAAGGCCTGTGCCTCGGGTATGAAATCGATCGCGCTCGCCTATCAGGCGATCCTGCTGGGAGAGTCGAGTTGCATTCTCGCTGGAGGCACCGAATCGATGTCGCGTCTTCCTTATTACTTGGACGGCGCACGCTGGGGATACCGGCTCGGGAACCAGGAACTGGTCGACGGTATGTATCGCGACGGGTTCTTCTGCCCGCTGGCGAAGATGGTGATGGGCGAAACGGCCGAGGTGCTCGCCGAACAATACAAGATCACGCGCGAGGAACAGGATGAATTCGCGCTGACGTCGCAAACGCGTGCGGCGCGAGCCATAGCAGCCGGACGATTGGACGCGGAGATTGTCCCGGTAACGATCGAAGGCAAGAAGGGAACGGTAACCTTTGCCCGCGATGAGCATCCATTTCCCGACGCGAGCATGGAGAAGCTGGCAAAACTGCCCCCGGTGTTCTCGAAGACGGGGACGATCAGTGCGGGAAACTCCTCAGGCATCACCGATGGCGCGGCCGCGATGGTGATTGCCAGCGAATACTTCGTGAAGCAGAACAACCTGAAGCCGCTGGCTCGTATTGTCGGTGTAACTTCCGCTGGAGTTGATCCGCGCACCATGGGAATCGGCCCGGTTCCCGCACTGCAGAAGCTGGAAGAGAAGCACGGCTTGCGCCTGCACGAGTTTGGACTTGTGGAGTTGAACGAGGCCTTCGCGGCGCAAGTGCTCGCTTGCGATCGCGTGCTGAACTTCAACCGTGACCGCCTGAATGTCAACGGCGGCGCGATCGCGCTGGGACATCCTATTGGCTGCACCGGAACGCGTATCACCGTCACGCTACTGCACGAGATGCTGAAGCGCAACACCAAGAAAGGCTTGGCGACACTCTGCGTGAGCGGTGGAATGGGAATGGCCGTCGCGCTGGAGAATGCCGCTTAACCGTGCATAGTTCTGGTATGCTTTCATCCGCCCGTCCCCAGGCACTCACATCCGGTCGGATGGCCGACTACTTGAAGGAGATTCCCATTGCGTCGATTGATGATTCGTATGTCTTGTCTTGTTGCGCTGTTGGTGGCCGCGAGTTTTTCCCTGGCGCAGACCGAATTCTCGGCTGACGTGGTCGAGAGCAACAGCCAGAAGTCCGGCAGGGGGCCGACCAAGGTCTATTTCGGGAAAGACAAGATGCGTTTCGATTCAGCGGACAACGGTGATCCGCGCAACGGCGGTTCCGTGATCTTCGATCTCACCAACCAAACCTGGGTTGTGATGATGGAAAAGCAGCACATGTACATGGAGATGCCAACGAAGATGATGGAGAACCGCGGTATGTTCGAGTTCTTCCGGAGTGGCGACGTGGACAACGCGTGCGCTGACTGGCTAAAGCTCGCCCGCAATAAGGGGGGCACCTGCCACAAAGAAGGCAGCGAAACCGTCAACGGGCGCAATACGGTGAAGTATGAAGGCACGAACGACAAGGGTGAGACCAGCGACGTCTGGCTCGACTCGAAGCTGCGTTTTCCGGTGAAGTGGACAGCGAAGAACGGCGGCGGCGAATTGCAGAACATCAAAGAAGGATCGCAGCCTGCAAGCCTGTTTGAGATTCCTGCCGGCTACACCAAGTTCGATATGAGCAAGATGATGCAAATGCAGCAGAAACAGTAGGGAACCTATACGCTGGCAAGGGCCGCCTGGCCCTTGCCACATTGCGCCGCAAATTTCACCCCACTATACTCAGGGCAGGTCTTCAGCCGTTGTTCCGGAGCTGCAATGTCCTTATCCGCAGTGATCGTCGACGATGAGCAACTGGCCCGCGACGAACTAGCCTATTTAATAAAGAACGCGGGCGACGTCAGTGTCGTTGCACAGGGTAAGAACGGATTGGAAGCCGTCAATCTGATCAAGGAGCACAATCCAGATCTGGTGTTTCTTGATGTGCAGATGCCGGGCCTCGACGGATTCGGAGTAATCAAGAAACTCCTCGACAAGAAGGTTCCGCTGCCGAAAATTGTGTTTGCGACAGCATTCGACCAGTATGCCGTGAAGGCTTTTGAAGTGAACGCTGTCGACTATCTTCTGAAACCCTTCGACAAGAAGCGGGTGGCGCAGGCAATCCACAAGGCACGCGCACAGCAGGGGGCTGGAACCGCTCCGGCGGAGAAATTCGAAACCCTGGTTCGGATGCTCGAATCGCAGAAGCAGCCTGCGTCAAAGGTCCTGCTGAAGGCCCTTGGGCGCATGTTTCTTGTGGACCAGAAAGACATCTGCTACGCGTGGATCGAAGACGGCGTGATCACAGTCGTGACTGCGGGTGCAGCGGGGATGGAGGGACAATCCAACTGCCGGACGCTCGAGGAATTGCTGGACAGCCTCGATGCGAACCTTTTTTGGCGGGCCCACCGCTCGTACCTGGTGAACATCAATCGTATCCGCGAAGTTGTGCCCTGGTTCAAGAGTTCGTATCAATTGCGGATGGACGATAAGAAACAGACCGAGATTCCCGTCAGCCGCGCTCAAACCAAGCGGCTGCGCGAACTGTTCGGGCTTTGATCCCTGTTCGTCTCCAACATCGCCGTTCGATCGCAACCCTGGTTCCGAGACAGCCAGTACTGCGGAACTCTGAATGCGTTCCGCGATGGCCAACAAATCCTTGATCAGCGTGCCTGTATACATCTAACAATCTCCGCGCTCACAGCAGGCGGAGCTACCTGCAAAAAGCCGGAGGACAGCCGTGAGAGTGATGCTGCCCTCCGGGTTAGGGGGAAGACTACACGGCCAGCGCTTTCAAAGCCGTGCGATTGCGGATGATCAACTTTGGTCCATCCAAACGAATGAGCTGTTTCTTTCTTAGCCTGGTCAGGAGCCGCGTGACGGTTTCTCTCGATGCCCCGATTCTCAGAGCCATTTCCTCATGCGTCATCAGCATGGTCGCGCAGGTTTCTTCGTCCTCGGCGCCCGTTGCCTGAGATAGCAATAACCTTGCCAATTTGCCGGATGATGAACGAGACAGTACCAGATCGTGAATATCCTGATAGGCCGACTGGTAATCACGACTCAGACACACCGATGTGTGTACTCCGATTTCACTGTGATTGCGCATCAGTTCCCAAAAGTGCTTCCGCTCGATGAAATTCAGCGTGCATGGTGTTGCCGTTTCTGCCGTAGTTTCATAGGTTGCGCCTGAGATCGCGGCACTGAGCCCCAGGACCTCACCGGCTGCTGAGGTCTTGAGGATCAGGGTTTTTCCCTCCTTGGACGTCTTCGAATGGTTCACCTTCCCCGAACAAACGATGAACAATCCGCGCGGAGCCTGTCCTTCGACAAACAGAATGGCTCCTGTCGGCAGCGTGCTCCTGTGGCTGACTCGATTCAATGCCTCCAAGGTGGTTCGGGAGAGTTCACAGAAAAACCCGGAATTCACTCCGATGCACTCGGCACAGTTATCAATGATTTCGAGTCCGTACGGTGCTTTCATGTCATCCTCCGCCGAAGAGCGTCGTTTCGCAGGGGAAGCGGACTCCCCGGCGGCGCCAAGGCCACTCCCACCGAGGTGTCGCGAGGCCGTCAGAAGCGCTCGGGAGTGCGCCCGCGTGTCGGAATGTGAGCTTTGTGACGCCGCGATCAACTCCCATGCCGCACTCGGTTCCTCACATCTCTCCCATTCAAAGTGGCACGAGAGCAGATACAAGGGATCGATTTCCTGCGGGTGGGGCGTGGGCAGCAGCGACGGAGGAGCTTCGGTCTCCAGGATTGGAGGGAATGCTTCCGCATCTGGGAGGGGCCAACTTCTCGCTGGACGAGAGCCGTCACCAAGCATGCGGCAACGCCAACTTTTTGGTGCTGGTATCGATACATCGATGGCACGGCTCAACGAATTGGCGGTATGAGGCTGTGCCTTTTTTAGCTGTAGCACTTCAATAACTCCACTCGACGGGCTGACCTGCTTGTTCTAAAAGGACCTGCTGGGACGTTTCCCCGGGACAGAACTATATTGTGCGGTCCATGGCGAAACCGTACTTGTTGTGCACGCCGGATTCCGGAATCGGCACAAATCTGAGGTCTAATAACTTCCCTGTTTGGAACGGGTTCCGAAATAGGAGGGATTTACTCTGGGGTTCTGTTTGCCGCGGACTCGGCAATTCGCCGATTAGCCGTCACGATCGCCGAGATTGTGTCGCTCAGCCCTGTGGTGGATTGATATAGTCCTGGCGCCGAATCCTTAGCCGTTGCATCTTGGATTGTAGGGTCGTCCTTTTCAGCCCGAGCTTCCGAGCTGCACCATCGGGACCGGAGAGCACGCCTCCAGTCTCCCGCAAGACTCTCAAAATGTGTGCCCGTTCAGCGGTATCCAGAGTGTGATCCGACTTGTCGGGATCAGGCACCGCTGGTCGCAACTCGGCCAGAGGCACCCTTAATGCGTTTCCCTCGGTCAGAATTACCGAGCGTTCCATCAGATTTTCCAGTTCCCGCACATTGCCCGGCCAACGCCAATTCATCAATGCCTTCATGGTTTCCTTTGGAATCAACTCGACATAACGGTCCATGCGCCGGGCGAATTTGTGGACAAAATGTCTGACCAGCAATGGGATGTCCTGCCGTCGCTCTCGCAAGGCAGGCAGTTCGATAGGAAATACGCTCAGGCGGTAGAACAAATCGCTGCGAAACTCGTGACGAGCAATGCTTTCTGCCAAGTTGCGGTTGGTGGCCGCCACCAGTCGCAGATTCACCCTGACGGTGTTGTTGCTGCCCAGCCTTTCGAATTCCTGGTCCTGCAGGACGCGCAGTAACTTCGGCTGCAACTCCAGCGGAATCTCTCCCACTTCATCCAAGAACAGGGTTCCTTGATGTGCCAGCTCCATACGCCCAATCTTTCGGCTAATGGCTCCGGTGAAGGCTCCCTTCTCATGGCCGAAGAGCTCGCTTTCCAGGAGGCCCGTGGGGATTGCAGCGCAATTGACCTTGATAAAGGCCCCATCTTTTCGCCGACTCATGCGATGAATAGCGTGGGCTATGAGTTCTTTGCCTGTTCCTGTCTCCCCCAAGATAAAAACCGTGGCATCGCTGGAGGCCACAGTGGCTACCTGGTCGAGAACCTGAGTCAACGCGAGACTGTCTCCAATGATTTCAGGGAATTGCCCCTCGGTCCGGGTTTCGCCTTCCAGATAACTTCGCTCCTCCCCGAGGCGCTTTTTCAGCTGCTCTATTTCGGAACTTGCACGATGGTTTTCTACTGCAATCGCTAGTTGAGCCGCCACCAGGTTCAAGAGCTGGAGATCTTCGTCCCGGAATGCATCCTGTCGGGTGCTCCCCAGCACGAACACACCTAGCGGGCCTTTTGGGCGCATCAACGGAACGCAACACAGCGATTGCATGCCTTCTGCTAGCAGGCCCTTGGATACTTCCTCGTCAAACGTATTCAGTTGCTCCTTGGTGAAAATCAGAGGAGTGCGTTCCAGCATCGAACGCCCGGCAGGGCTACTTCCGGTTCCCACCTGCACTGTCGAAATCGCGCTTTTGCCGAGTGGAAAGTCCACGGCTTGATGCACCAGCAGACCGGTTCCCGGGTCATGCAGAGCAAAACTGGCAAACTCTTGCCGCAATACCCGTCGAAGCCGCGCCGAGATTTGTGGGAAGAGTTGCGGCACGTCCCAGTTCGACGAGAGAAGGCCTGTAACATCCAGTACCGCCTGCATGCGAGCTGCTTGCTGCCGGAGTCTTTCCTCCAGTTCGCGGAGCATCTGTTCGTGTTTCTGGACATCAGATTCCACAACTACACCGCCTGGAATGGGTTTCCCATGTATTTCGTCCACATGGACTATGCCTACAGGAGATGGGGCCCCTCAGCCACTGAATCCGGAAACTTGGAGTGTCCTGATGAAGACGCTGATCGCCTCGCAGATCAGCAATGCGAGAGGTTTTGTAGCGTACCTCTATAAGAGCGGCGATTGAGGAGAACACCACAGCACCCCACCACCTTCCCCCTCAAAAAGGTGGATGAAATAAGTGAGTAAAAACTCCGCGCATTATAACCATAGAATCAAGCGCGGGAACTAATTTTTTCGGAAGTTCCCATTTTCATAACTGCGAAGATTAGAAAGAAACATTGCGAAACCACTGCCAGACAATGGCGTAGAGTTCTTTGTTGAGGCTTTTTGCTCTTACGGGTGAGGTTGCAAGGCCGAAATTATAATGACTGTTATGGCACGAGGATGGGAAAGCAAATCCGTTGAAGCACATCAGGCCGAAGCGAGTGAGAAGTCTGCCGTTCGAAGCGACCGAGACTAACCACTGAAGGCGCTCTCCGCAAGCGAGATCGTGACCGAAATTGACCGCGCTTCAATTTTCGAATCATCGCGTCCCCCGCTTCGCTCGTTTTCGGAGTCGGCTCGCTTTCATCGCAGCATTATGACGCGCCGTTGATCCTTGTTTGCGGGCAGCTGTTTTTCCCTGTCGTGACAACGACGCCTGAGAAGCGGCAGAGTGGCCCTTTGGCTTCAAAGCCTGACTGGTTGCGCGTGAGCGCCGGGTCGAGGCTTTGCGAGGAGTATGGCTCTCCCTCTCTCGATAGTCCCGCTGAGCTCGCTCTTTGGTCCCGGCCGATTGACCTCGGCGTTGCGGTTGAAGTTCTACACCAGCCCTGCGCTCCTTGGACAGTCCAATGGCGATTGCCTGTTGGGGCGATGCGGCGCCATGCTTGCCTTCGCGAATGTGATGCATTTCTTCGAGAACAAATTCACCCGCCTGTGCGCTAGGAGAGTTGCTTTCTCGGGCATCCTCCCGAGCGAGTTGGATGGTTTTCTTCTCGGGCATAAGACCTCCTTCAGCGGAGCGTAGTACCAGGAGATTGCGGCCGGGATCGACGACTTTCTGTACTGGCGCAACAGGTGTGCTGTAGACACACAAAGCCAGTCCTCGCTATTTCGGGGCAGAGCGGGGGCAGCGTGACTTTGTGCAGCGAGCAGGATCTACGGTGCCGGGGCCTGAAATGCAGGTCTGCCGATTGCTGCCCCTCTGTGGAAATTCCACAGAGCCCGAGACGGAACGTGTCCCGGTGTCTACGTCTCAGCCGAGCCGAAAGACCAACGACGGAAGTGGTAAACTAATTGAGTTCGTAGGCCTCCGTTGCAACCAAGCTCACACCGGAGAGGTGGCAGAGTGGCCGAATGCGGCGGTTTGCTAAACCGTTGTACGGGCTAACACCTGTACCGAGGGTTCGAATCCCTCCCTCTCCGCCATACAGTCCGCAGTGCGGAGAATTCCTGCCTTTCGTTCCCGGCTGAATTCGCGAATCATGCCATCTTTCGTGATTCTTGCCCGTACCTAAGCCAGCGTAGAGGACCGCGACGCTGTTCGGAGCAAGCCAGCTATATGCCGATCGCAGTGCCGCGGCATTCCGAACTCCGTTGCGATGGTGTCGAATGCGCCAGGCTCAGCTCAAGAGCCCTCACTAACCTAGCTAGATGAGCGCAACTGAGACTCAAGGCAGCGTCGCGAGTACACTCTCCATCTCAGAATCGTTGGAACGGCGGGCAACGCTCGCACCTTTGCTTTGTTTCTCAGCCGGATTGCGTCTAATCTCTTGAGAGGTTTTTGGGACTACTGATCCGCCCGTTCCCAGGAATCGTCGGGATCGTATTGAGTCATGGTCCTTGCAATGGTTTCAGTATCCGGGCCGAGATCTCTTTGGTAGACCATCCCATACTGATTTACCACAAAGGTCATAACCCCTGAATTCCTGTAATCGGCCGGGTACGCAAGAAAGGCAAATCCGCGGACGAGTTGGCCCTTGACGAGGTAGCTCTTCTTGCCCCCCTTCGCGAAATACCCTTGCTTGGTCAGAATCCGGTAGTAGTAACCGTGAAACGGTGTGGGCTGCCCTTGTTGGGCCGAGTAGCCTTCGGAGGTGGCCTGGATGATGAGGGGGCCGATCGGGCTCGGCGCTTCGCCCTCGGATGCTTTCCAGAAGAGGCCGTTTTGTTTGCCGTCGTCGCTGATGAATTTCAGTGCATAGTGTTTTGAAGACTCGCTGCTGCGGACCGCCGAAATATATTCACGTTGTGCCTGCACCAGAGCCTGGCAGACTTCGATGGCGTCATTTTCGTTGCGGCCAATTCGGCGGAAGAGGATTTCCTGTTTACCTCCCACCACGTCGAAATACCAGGAGCCAGTAGAGTTTTTGGCAATGGAAATAGGGAAAGGCCAATTTTCCGCGCCGATGTAGAGAGTGGCCGTTCCATCCGGCTCAATCACAACCCGGTGCATTCGATCATAGCGGCGCAAGAAAGTTTGCACCATGTTCCGGTCCGCGACTTCATCACCGCTGTGCATGAGATCGCTAGCGGCTTTGCCGAAAATTCGTGAAAGAGATTCTTCATCTTTTGCCTTTACCGCGGTGTACAGGGTCGATACGGCCTCTCCCGGAGTAGCAAAAGTCCTTTCATTTTCCTGTTGAGAGTAGCAGGGCAGATTCAGAAGCAACCCAAGAACGATGAGTGAAGCAGTCCAATGGTTCACAGGCTCACGCAGGGCTCGCCGGAATGCTGACGGCGTGGCCACATTTGACGGTGATTTCAACTGAGATTCTCCATGCGAAGCTTTAACTAGCGGCGTCTGCTACCTCCAGCGTTGTGCGTACGAGTGGGTTTCGCGCTCGGTGCAGAAGCGGGACGAGAGTTACTCCGATTCAGGCTCTCCTGGCCGCGAGCGCTGTTCACCCGCTCATTTCCGCCTTGACCATAGCCACTGAATGCATCCGAACGCGTTCCCCGTTCTTGCGTACCGTAGCCACGCTGCTCCTGGTTGAGATTAGGCCGGTTCTGGTTCTGCGTTTGTGGCCGATTCTGTGCTTGCCCGAGTTGCTGGCGATTTTGCGTCTGTCCAAGCTGTTGGCGATTCGCCGCCTGAACGGGTTGTTGGCGGTTCTCCACGCCGGATCGTTGGCCCATCGATTCATTGACATTGCGGAATTGGGGTTCATTCCGATTTGTCCCGAAGTTCGGCGTGGTGAAACTTGAATTGCGGGCAGTATTGTTGAAGTTGTCCGCGCGGTAGTTGTTGGTCCCGCTGCGGTTTATATTGTTGCGGTTAATGTTATTCGTATTGATATTGTTGACGTTGCGGTTGTAATAGTTATTCCGGTTGACGAACGTGTTCGAGGTAGAGATGTAGGTGTTATGGTTGTAGACGACGGTAGAGTTGTGCCATCCACAACCCCACGAATTCCATCCCCACCCGCAGCAACTGTTGCTCATCGCCGCCCCAACTGCCATTCCTATGCCGAAAGAAATCAGGCCCGCAGCGACAACTTCACCGGTTGACGGCGGCGGTGGCGCGACATATCCCGGATATACCGGGACCGGCGCACCGTAAACAACGGTTGGGTTATAAGACGGGACATAGACAACTTCCGGCTGAGCGGGTTGAATTACGATCGTCTGCGGCGGTGCCTGCACGATCGTCGTTGATTGCGATGAGGATTGGGGCTGCGGCGGTGCCGGGGAGGCTTCCGTCGACACCATTTGCTGGGGAGTCGATTTCAGGTTTCCCGCCTGCGACGCACGCTGCCGCATCACCTGGACCGCGTTCATTACGTCTTGGGGAATGTTGAAATAGGCGTCACCGAGAGCGGAAGTCCACGCAAGATTGGATGCCATTTGATCCAGCACATCCGCAAATTGTGTGAGCCCTTTCACGCTAACGTCCCAAGGCTCCTGATTCACCGCCTGCATTAGATCGGCAGCTTTTACCGTGGGGTTCTGTTTCAACCACGTTGCTGCACTTTCAATCTGATCGGGATAGGTTGCTCCCGCGAGAACCTGCGCGACGAGATTGTCGGGGAACAGCGCAATCGGTGCTACGAGTTGATAGAGTTCGTCTGCAGATGGCCTCGCGTAAGTTGCAGTCGGCGCGGCTGCGGTGGACGGATTTTCGGCGGATTTCTTGCATCCATCGAGAATAGGAGTCATGATCGCGAGAACCGCGCTCATGAGCCAGGGAAGGAAAGGATGCCGTGTCCTCATAAATGTTGAAGTGTGGACAGCCCAGTGAGGACTGAAACAAGAGAAGTGTATTTTGGCGTCGGAGAGGAGGAAACTAGTACTTCTGACAGAAGGCGATTGTTTTGCGAGCAGCCTTCGAAGCATCGCGTGGCAGACTGCCACTTAATACAATCCAATCGCTGGTGGGATTTTAGGACTGGACGTCTTAACAGTTCCGGTCGTAATGGAATTGGGAGATTCTGTTAGGGAGAAAAGTTCGATCTCGAACCTGCAACACCGGAACAGATGCAGTGCCCTCATTGTAAAAACGAAATCGGAGTGGGTACTGTCGCCCTCGCAGAGCACGCGTTCATGTTGCGTATCCCGTGCGAGAAGTGCGGAAGGGAGTTTCTTATCGTGGATGGTGTTGCAATGACAGAAGAACAGTACTCCTCCAGTCCTCCTCCGCGAAAGGGGACTTGACGTCGAGTTCCTTGAATGACCTTCATCCGGGACAAAGCAAACACCATATCGGGTGTACGGTTAAGCGGGATTGTGCCAACCTCCAATGTCAGATGCCAAAGAGTCTGCTTCTCTCGGACCCCAGGTTCCGCATTCATACGAATAGATTGGTGTGGGCCGGCCTAATAACCCATCAACGACAGCCCAGGACACCTCAACCGCATCTTGTCTGACAAATAGGAGAGTATTGCCGCGCATGGCGTCGGTGAGGAGGCGCTCATACGCCAGTTGCACCGAAGAATACGAAAGCGTCCAATGGCTTGGCCTCCGATTCCGCGGTTTCTGCCGGTCGGTCTTCCGCCTCGATGATCATTTCACGAGTCATGAAAAGTTTTCATCAACTTGGGGGTTCTTCCGTGCACTCTGGACCGATATAGAAGTGGAGACCCGCTCCAATCCCGCCAGATTCGTCCGCTAGAACGCCCAAATCAGTGAGAACGTCGCGTTGTTGGCGTGAAAATAGCGGGGATCGGTCGGACCCACGAAAGACTTCTCCCCATACTGGTAGTAGTTCCAACTTGCTTTCCATGAAATGTTGTGCCCGATGTCGATTGAGACGTTCGCCAGCGGTTGGTGGTAGTTGTATTGAAGCGACCCAAAGGGCTGAAATGTGTTGAACTGGGGCGTCTCGCCGCCGACACTTGTGATGCTATAGCCCACCTGCAAGGACACTCTCGATGCCGGTTTTACTGTCACCAACCCCATGCCGTAATGCGTCTTGCTTGTATAGATCCCATTGGTTAGAAGGGGATTACCGCTATCGTCGTAGCCATTGATAATGCAGCTGCCTGCGCTGGTGACGATTGATAGAGACGTGTCCGAGTCATTGAAGCAAATGAAAGCGTTCTGCTGATAGTCGTTGTAGTTGTAAGCGAAATCGAATCCAAGCCGCTGGCGCGGATTGAGGCTGGCAGTGATCCCGTAGTTGCGGTTGTGTCCATGGTAGTCGACCAGCGCATCCGCGTTGGAAGCATCCCAAAGATTGATGGAGGCCCCAATCAACGCCCAGGACTTGGGTATGTAATTCCCTTGAAAACGATAACGTGATTCCTTGCGCGGTCCGATGCGGACGATCGTGTCGTCATTATCCGTGCGTTTCCAGTCGAAATTGAACCGCAGGTTCTGCATCGGCCTTGCCCACAGCGCAAACACAGGAGTGTATTCGTGAACTAAGATGCGATCTTCATCTCCAGTCGCGAAATCCAGAACATGGTGGAATGCTTGGTCGCCATAACGGAACCCAACTCGACCACCGAAATGCCTTGCAGAGTCCCACACAAGATCAACCTCATTTCTCTTCCAGCTCTGGTTGAAAGACAATTGATCGGAGGTGGTAGTCGCACTTATAGTCGTGCCGCCGTCGATCGGTGTGAGCAACGAGCAGGTCGCCGAATCCGTGCAAGTCCAGTCGGTTGCCGTGGAACTGAAAGCTTCCGGAATCCGATAACTCCAGTAGCGAAATGTGTCCACCAGTTTGAAATGCTCGGACAGGTGGAAAGTGCCGGTGAAGTCCCCCACATTTGAGATGCGATTGGCCGTGCCAGGGCCTGTGACGGTTTCCTGCCGAACGCCGGAGCGCTGACTAAGGCCGTTGTACAGTTCGTCGAAGGGCGCGTTCATGTCCGCGGAGCTGTAGGCGTACGATGCATTAAGCTCCAATCGGCCAAGGTCGGTGCTGTGCAGGCTCAAACGCTCAGTCGGCGATGACGTGCGAATGCGGTTCGAGCGTGTGTATTCGAAAAAGGCATTGCATTTGGTGTTCGTCAGAGTGCCGGTGGAGTCAATGAGGCTGGTGTTAGGAGAGGTGATCGCACAGGGGTTGTTGTTCGCCGTGTTGATTGGAAGTCCTAGTTCCACCGTTCCTGGAGTTCCCGGCAAAAGCGCCGGGGCGAACGGAGCCAATTGCCAGTTCGTATCCCCCCTGTAGTAGTCGAAGAACTGGTCATAGCTGACGACCGTGTGCTTAAAGATGTTCAAGTCCGCGCCGAACCGGTACGAGTCGAGTGTGGTGTTCCAATCCTGCAACAGCAGCGCATCTGTCCCTTCATGAACGCTCGAGAACGAAGGCCCGGTCATATTGTTATGCGAATATCCTAGCCGGACGTCGAACATTGCCTGCGGAAATAGCTTGAGATCGAAGTCACTAACTCGGCGCCGCGTCGCGAAGAGATGAGGTGATGTGATAACAGGAATGTTTGGGCTCGACGTAGGCGGGTTGAGCGGGTTGGCGAGAAGGTTGTAATCGAAATCCGTTTGGTCGCGGCGGAATGCGGAACGAAAGTCGTACCACTTGTTCTTGTCCAACCGGAGAAACAGTGCGTTGTTGGGATCGCCGCCCCAGCCGAAGCTATTGAGAAACAGGTTATCAAATAGCGGCGTATCGTGAGTCTTCGACTGCATTGACAGGCTTTGGTCGAGCAAACGAGGGCCGCTGCGCAGGTTCACGAGGGTGTTGTACATTGGCTCGCTCCCGGTTACGTCCGACGCTCGATAGCCGAATTCGATCGATTGGTGAATTTCGTAGCCGCCACGTTCCCAGGCTTCCGGCTGCGAACTCTGATTCGGGTTGCTTGCAGGGGTCTGGGCTCTCGCCATGGGGCCGCTGAGACTCACGAGCACCAACAGGCGTTGCAATCGAAGGCATTTCAAATTCATGGTTGCCTCGTTATCTAAAGAACACATTGCTCGCATTCGATCCGTGAATTGCCGCGTGACACATCGTGCACGCCTGATACTTGGTGGATTGGTTGTGTCCCGGGCCGGCTGGGCCCTGTGCTGGGAATGAATGACACTGCAGACACAATAGATTCACCTGGCTTACGCGCAGGTAACGAGGATTGGTGGACCCGTGCGGGATATGACAACTGCTGCAGCCTTCGGTTCTTACTGGAACGTGCTCGTAAACGAATGGCCCGGCCTTATCGGCGTGGCATTTCGTACAGACCGCGTCTCCAGATGGCATGGTTCTGACCTGACGCAAAGTGGTGGTTCCGTGAACGTTATGGCAGTCGGTACATTTGATGAGCCCTTCGTCCACGCGATGGTGATAGGGTTTGGCGAAGTCAGCTTTCGCCGCTGTGTGGCACCCGTAGCAAAGTCCGGGCTGCGTGCCCACCAGGAGGTGTTCAGGCTCTTTTGCATGATGCGGTGAATGGCAGTCGAGACAGCCGACGTCGCTGCTAGCGTGCGGTGATGCGGAGAAATGCCGCTGCTCGTGCTTTTCTCCATGGCAGCTCAAGCACCGAGCGTTTGCGTCTTGCTTCGAAACTGACTTGAAGCTGTAGACCTTAGTTGTGTCCCCACCGCTGTCGACGTGAGCCGATCCCGGTCCGTGGCACGATTCGCATCCGTGTCCATCATCCAAGGTGGTTTTGAAATGCGGGGTCTTCTCGAAGTTGTTCTTGTATAGATCCTCGTGACATGTCTTGCACGTATCGCTACCGAGGTATTTGGCTGCCTGGGCTTCCTTTGGCGTAGGAGGTTTTTCCTGGCCCGAGGAAAGAGCAGCAGGCGCGGTCAGCAGCAACGCTAACAATGACGTCGTGACGATTACCGCAGGGTTGTACCTTCTTCGCGTCTCCATAGTCGGATTCCTCGCTTGACAATGACACACGTCCTTACTGCTTTTGGATGTTCTGGATACGTTCTGCGAGACCCAGCGTTCTTAGGATTTCCGGAGAGGCCTCATCTATGGCTAGTGCCTCATGGCAGCTGTTACATTCCTGACTGATCGTTTTTCCGTCGGCGGTTGCGTGTGACCCATCATGACAACGGAAGCAGCCAGGAAAGTCCATGTGGCCGAGGTTATTAGGGTATGTTCCCCACGAAACTTTGAGGTCTGGAAACACATTTCGCCTGTAAATTGCTACTATGGCCTGACTGGCATGGCGAATGTCGTCAGACCGCTGGGCGTAGAGGTCTGGGTAATTCCGTTGATAGAAAGTATCGAGCAAGGCCGGTAATTGTGCAACTGCATCTGCGCTGGAAGGGTAGTTCGTCTTCAATAACTCCACTCCCTTTTTTTTGATAAAGGGTAAGGTGACCGATATCTGACCGCCGGCTAGCGCGTTGTCCATCGCTCGTTCCGGTAATTCGAATGTGTGCGTCGGACGGTTGTGGCAATCGACGCACTCCATTTCGTATTTTGGCATGTCGTTCGTCGAACCCGGTTTCTCCGCGGAGATGAAAGTACGGAGCTCTCCTGTCTTCTTGTTTCGGTATTCAACCCATGGGACTGTCTGGCGAGCGGGATCAGCTGCTGCGAAGCGGATCTCGACACCGGGTCCAAAATGCGTGCCGTGAATTCCGGGAATCCGGTTGCCGCCCACTAGCATCAGGAGCACGGTTTGCGAGAGCGTATTTGCTTCGTCTTCGGCGTACTTGTTAAGCACCCGCAGGCGAACACCACCGAACATCTGCGGCCAGTGGCAGTTCTCGCAGGTCTTTCTCGCAGGGATCAATCGATTGCTTTCGATCGCGGAGGGAATCGGTTTGTGGTAACTGTCAAGCGCCGTTTCGAAGAGCTGGCGAATACCGTTTGTTTTGCTGCTAATCCACCCGGCCGCTCCCGGTGCGACGTGACACTCCACGCATTCCACCCTGGAGTGAGGAGAGTTCTGATAAGCGGCGAATTCCGGGTTCATCGTATGGCACGAGGCTCCGCAGAATTGGGGAGTCTCCATGTGCTTGACGGCTCGATAGGTGATCTGAGTTCCAATCAGCAAGTTAAAGAGCGTCACAGTACCGAAAAACCACGCCAGACGGCGCAGCGCTGCTCCTCGATCGAAACCACCCTCGGATATTCCCTCGCGGATCCTTTTCTTTGAGAGATAGAGCCCGATTGGAACCAGGATCAGCCCGGTAAAAAAAATGATTGGAAGAATGAGAAAGACAATGATTCCAACATATGGGTTGTCAACGTGGCCACGAACCTGTTGGGGCAGCACGAAGAGAGATGAGATTAACGCGGTGGCAAGCAGTGCCATTCCGAGCAAGCTCAGCCAGTGCTGGGACACCAGGAACCACACTGGTCTTTTATCGGTGACACCCATATGAACCCACAGAACGGTGGCGTCAGAATAAGGGAGGAGCGCGTGGTCCTCGACTGCCACAACTGACAGTCTTTCAGTTCAGCCGTCAGATTCTCTTCAGCGTAACGTTGTCGTTGGCATCAGGCATATCGTTCTCGACAGCCGATTTTGCCCAGACGTGCAAGGGAAAGAAGACACGACTATCCCGAAGAGAATGCGTGCACGATAAGAAACGAGCCTCACGAAATCAGGGGCTTGCTGTGAGACGGCCTGGCTTACGTCCATGTTCTGGCATTTCTCTCAGTTTCGGTACAGAACGACCTTACCGCAAAATATGTGCGCGGAGCATGGTATGACTAGCTGCCGGTTGCGCGATGCCTGATCCGCGGAAAGACAGGTATCCGGGATGGCCACTCAACTCTTAGCTGAAGAAAAAACCTATATTGCGCGCGCAAGGGAAGTATTCATCCGTATGAGCCTGCTCGTAATTGTGGGCGTTAGCTGCTTTCTGCTCTTACGACCATTTCTGGACATAATCATTGCGGGAGTCATCGTGTCCATCGGCGTATACCCCGGTTATCAGATGCTTACGAAGATTCTTAGGGGACGCAGCACCTTGGCCGCCGTGCTGTGTACGGTCCTCCTGCTGATCGTTATCCTCCTGCCCACATTGCTTCTGGCGGGAACATTGGCCGATGGCATCCGTAGTATGGCTGAGCAAATGAAGGCAGGGCAGTTCAAGATTCCGCCACCACCGCCAAGTCTCGACAAAGTGCCTGTTGTCGGCACGAAACTGAAGGAATTTTGGAGTTTATCGTCGGTCGACCTATCCAAGGCCGCAAGCCGATTTGTGCCGCTAATTCGCGAGCGTATTCCTGCTTTGGTGTCGGCGTCGGTCGGTATAACCGGTGTACTGATCAAATTTATGGTTGCTGTTCTACTCGCAGGAGTCTTGCTGGCGACGAGCGAAAAAAAGACGCAATTTGCCGACAGACTTTTCGCGCGCATCTTCGATGAGCACGGTCCTGAGTTCGAACAGCTTATTGTGAGCACGATCCGAAGTGTCACAAACGGTATTCTGGGCGTGGCCGTAATTCAGACTCTTCTTGCCAGCCTGGGTTTCTGGATTCTCGGGTTACCTGGAGCAGGCCTGTGGGCGGTCATATTCCTGATCGCTGCAGTCTTGCAGGTGGGAGCAATTGTGCTTGTTCCGGCGGTGCTCTACGCGTTCGCAACTCAGCCCGTGAGCCACGCCGTGGTGTTTTCGATCTGGTGCGTCTTTGTGGGTCTTATCGACAACGTTTTGAAGCCGATCTTGTTGGGACGCGGCAGCAAAGTTCCGATCGCGGTAATTTTTCTCGGGGTCCTTGGCGGGTTCATCACCATGAACATTATCGGGCTCTTCGTCGGGGCAATCATATTGTCCGTGGGATACAGACTGCTCATGGCATGGCTGGATGCTGGAATGCCAAGTGTCCATCCAATTCACAGACCCACGCCCCCTGCAACTTGAGAACCGTCTTTGAGGTGACGTTCTCATGAATCTGACATTATTTTGCCTAGAGGTTGACCGGCCTTGAGCGCCGTGGCCCGATGACCATGAAGGTTAAGGAGTCGTTAGCGAAGACCACACTTCCGTCTCAGCACTCTATTTTCTCTACGAAGCTCAAACGTGCCCTTAAAGGTGACTTAGACAACATCGTACTAAAGGCTCTACGCAAGGAGTCGGCTCGTCGCTATGTATCTGTCGAACAAATGGCTGAGGATATTCGCCGTCACCTGAATGGACTGCCGGTGATGGCAACGCCGGATTCGGTCTCCTATCGCATGAGTAAATTCGTGGGTCGGCATAAGACCGGAGTGGTGGCCACTGCGTTGATTGCGCTTGCTGTAACGGGTGGCATCGCGGCGACCTTGCGGGAAGCGCGCATCGCACTTCAGCAGCGAACGCGGGCAGAGCGGAGATTCAACGACGTACGCAAGTTGGCGCATTCATTTCTGTTTGAGTTTGATGAGGCGATCAAAGACCTACCCGGATCTACGCCAGCGCGCTCGCTTGCTGTGAAACGTGCGCTGGAATATCTGGACGGACTTGCCGCAGAAGCGCGAGGGGACCTCTCTCTTCAGCTAGAGATCGCCTCTGCTTACCAGAAGGTCGCGGAGGTTCAAGGCAATCCCATGTTCCCCAATCTGGGGGATTCCAAAGGCGCTTTGGAGAGTTCCAGAAAGGCGCTGGCGATTTTGGAAACATTGTCGGGCGAGGCAGCGGAGAACCAGGAAGTTCGTCTGGCTCTCGCAGGGACGCACCAACAGATCAGCGATATTCTCGATTTCACGGGGAATACGGAGGGCGCAGTCGAGCATTCGGGAAAGGCGCTCGAAATGTACGAAGGCCTCGCCGGAACAATGGCGAGCAACCCGAAGTTCCAGGTGGAACGAGTAATCCAGACCTATCACTATGCCAACCTTCTGAAATCAGTTGGACGCCTGGATGAAGCTGCCGACAAATACCGAAAGGCTGTGGACCTGAGCCAAGAGTTGATCGTAGGCGATCCATCAGATCAGGAACTCAAGATTCATTTGGCGACAAGTCTGGATGGTCTGGGAAACGTTCTGCAGGAGAAGGGAGACACTGCGGAGGCACTTGAGAATCGGCGGCGGGCGTTGGCGATGCGCGAGGAGCTTTCGAGTCTTAATCCGAATAACGCGCACTACCGCCGACAGGTGGCCTTTTCTGAGCACAATGTGGGATTGTCGCTGGTCGAAGCAGGGGATCTGAGCCGGGCCCTGGCGCACTTCCAGCGGGAACTCAGTTTGTTTGAATCGTTAGGGGCAGCTGATCCGAAAGATGTTCAGGCTCGGCGGAATCGCTCGCTTGCTCATAAGCAAATCGGCGACGTCTTGATCCGCATCGGTGAGCTGCGAGAAGCACTTGCCGAGTACCGGTTTGCCCTGGGCATCGATCGCGACCTCGTCTCGGCGGATCCGGAAAACTCGCAAGCGGTCCTGGATCTGTCATTCAGCGAGAGCAAGACCGGATCCGCGTTGGGAAAACTGGGTCAAACTCGGGAGGGCTTGACGCTGCTGCGCAGCGGAGTAGCGAGGCAGGAATCGCTGGTCGCCAAGGATCCCCACCACATTCTTCTCTACAATCACCTCGCGAACAGCTATACACGACTTGCCAATTGCCTGCTGGATAGCGCGGATCGGAAGAACGCGATTGAGTTCTATCGAAAAGCAATCGCGGCGCGTCTGACATTTTCCGAAAAAAGCCCCTACAGCAATTCCAATCGCGGTGCACTTGCGAAATGCTATACCAATCTGGCGGTAGCACTTGGACAAAGCGACCGCGGGGATACCCTGAAGCAATACGGCAATGCCATCGAATTGCTCGAGCACCTCACTGCTGTCGATCGGAGTAATCCGCAATACCGCATTGCACTGGCAGACGCTCTCACGCATACCGCACGACTCTATGTGGATATAGCAGGAGAAGAGGGGAAGCCTTCTGCGCGTCTGCAGGATTGGACGAAGGCCAAATCGTTGTATCAGCGGAGCGAAGAGTTGTGGGTGGAACTGTACAGCGCCGGCAAAGTGCCTCATGGACGGAATGGGGCGATGCAGGAAGTGAGCAGCGAGCTGGCGCGATGCAACGATTCCTTGGCGAAGTTGCAGGGAATCCAGTGAGAGGTTGTCGTTCTATCGCTATTTCAATGGCTCGTCGCGACTGAGTTGCTTCCTGCTGCTACAATGCGTGCCGTGAAACGACGAACATTGCTGCAAGCACTTCCTGCGGCGGCAATAATCCCGGCATCTGTGTGGGCCGCTGCTCGCCAAGACAACAGTAATTCTGCGGGCAGTGTCTTCGAACTCCGCGTGTACCACGCGGCTCCGGGAAAATTAAGCGAACTGGAAGCACGGTTTTGCGATCACACCGTGAAACTCTTCGAACGTCACGGAATCACGAACGTCGCATATTGGACGCCTGTGGATGAGCCGGAGAAGAGCAAAACGCTGATCTACATTCTTCAACATCCCAGCCGGGAGGCGGCAGCCGCTAACTGGAAGTCGTTTCAGGACGATCCGGAGTGGAAGAGCGTCAAGGAGAAATCTGAGGCAAACGGGAAGCTGGTGGAAAGCATTGACTCAACGTACATGGCGCTGACCGACTTTTCTCCGCGATTACGCTAAGCAGCTAATCTGCTGGTTTCAGAACGACTCATCGGGAGTTCCCCATATGCCCTCTTCCGACAAGCCAAGCCGGCGAGAGTTTCTGGTTACATCGTCGTCTGTGGTGTTGGGAGCTGTGATTCCTTCGACAGTCACGCCCGAGAGCGCCGCTTCCCCAACCGCTGAGTCTCCTTACGCGCCCGAGGACCTTCTGCGCGCGGGACCACAACGCGCATTCACGGGAATTGCGGCGACCCAAGTGGCGATGCCCGTCGGAGGAATCGGGGCGGGGTGCATCTGCTTCAACGGATATGGTGGGGTCCAGGACTTTTCGATCTGGAATCATCCCACGACTACGGCCTTGCCGGAGGGCTTCTCGGCATCCAGAGGCGGCTTCGCCACTCTGCATGTGAAAGGCGCCACGCCAGTCACCAAATTGATAGAAGGGCCGTTCCCCGTGCTGAAGATCTTTGATCAAGGCCTGCAGGGGGAAGGATATCGGAGGGGCGGCTTCGAGGGTTTTCCGCGGTTTCAGAAGTGTGAATTCAGGGGCGAGTTCCCATTCGGAGAGGCAAGGATCAGCGACTCTTTGATTCCGCTCGAAGTAAAGGTCACCGCATGGAATCCTTTTATTCCACTGGATGACAAGAACTCGAGTATCCCCTGCGCGATTCTCGAGTACTCCTTTCATAACGTGTCAACCCACCCGGTGGAGTTCGAGTTCTCGTATCACCTGTCGCATCTGGCACCCGGATGCGGTAACGATGAAGGGACGAGCCGGAATACCGTTCTGCCGGGGCGAGGAGTCTTACTGCACAACGCGGAGGGATTGAATTCGGAGTCGTATGGCAGTGCTTGCCTGATGGCGATCGGGAATCAGCCGAAGATCAAGGGGATGTGGCTGCGGAGTCCAGGATGGGAGTTCGACTCGTTGTCGGCGCTGTGGCGTGAAGTTTCGACGGGAAAGTTCACGGAGAACGAGGGCACGAATCAGATCGATACGGCCGGACGAAATGGCGGGTCGATTCTTTTTGAAGGAAAGCTGGCGGCAGGTGAGTCGCGAACGTATCCGCTGGTGATCGCTTGGTATTTTCCCAATTGCTATCAGCAGGTGGGTGGTGTTCCTTCGACGGGTGACGCGAAGCCGGAAGGTGGTCTTGGTTGCCGGACATTGCCCGGAGGCACGGGACCGCTTTGGCGCCCTTTCTATGCCTCAATCTGGAATGATGCACGCGAGGTAGCGGAGTACGTCGAAGGCAATTACGAACAATTACGGGCGCGTACGACCAAGTTCAAGGATGCGTTGTTTTCGTCCACTCTACCGCCCTATGTGCTCGATGCCGTTTCCGCGAATCTGGCAATCATGAAATCGCCTACGGTATTGCGGGTGGAGAAGGGCGACATCTGGGGATGGGAAGGTTGCTTTCCTGATGCCGGGTGTTGCCATGGTTCCTGCACGCACGTGTGGAACTATGCGCAGGCATTTCCGCATTTGTTTCCGAAACTTGAACGGTCGCTGCGCGAATTGGAACTGATCCGCTCGATGGATGATCGGGGCCACGTTACGTTCCGATCAGCTCTGCCAGAAGGGCCGGTGCCACACGATTTCCATGCCGCTTCCGACGGACAGCTGGGCGGGATCATGAAAGTGTTTCGCGAGTGGCAGATTTCTGGGGATCTGGAGTGGTTGCGAAAGATGTATCCGCTGGCGAAGCGGAGTCTGGACTACTGCATTCGAACTTGGGATCCGGACCGCCGCGGGGGACTTTTCGAGCCTCATCACAACACCTACGACATTGAGTTCTGGGGACCGGATGGAATGTGTACGAGCATCTATCTGGGAGCGCTCTCGGCCTTCGCGGAAATGGCTCGCGCTTTGGGCAATGCAGAAGATGCAGCGTCGTATGGACAACTTGCGCGTAGCTGTGCTCGCTTCTTGGACGAGCAACTGTTCAACGGGGAGTATTACCAACAGAAGGTCGAGTATGCCGATCTTCGTGACCAGTCCTTTGCGGCGATGGTCGCTAAAGTGGATGAGAACAGCAGCGAAATGCAGAGACTTCTGAAACGGGAAGGCCCCAAGTATCAGTATGGGACGGGTTGCCTTTCAGATGGGATCATCGGGGTGTGGATGGCACGAATGTATGGGATCGAAATACCTCTGTCGGCGGACAACGTCAGAAGCAGCTTGGCAGCGATCTTCCGGCACAACTTCAAGACCGATCTCAGCGAGCACGCAAATGCGCAGCGGCCCGGTTATGCCATGGGGCATGAACCGGGGTTGCTGTTGTGTACGTGGCCGCGAGGAAACAAGCCAACATTGCCATTTGTGTATTCGGATGAAGTTTGGACCGGGATTGAGTATCAGGTAGCATCGCACCTCATCGCGGAAGGATTTGTGGAAGAGGGGTTGACCATCGTGAAGGCGCTACGGAGCCGTTACGATGGAAGGACGCGTAATCCATGGAACGAGTATGAGTGTGGGAACTATTACGCTCGCGCAATGGCGAGCTTTGCGCTGATGGGATCGCTCTCAGGATTCCGCTATTCCGCCGCGCAGAAGACGTTGTGGTTCGGGCCGAAGTTGTCGGTACGTCCTTTCAAAACTTTCTTCTCCACCGCCTCGGGATTCGGAGCCATCGCACTGGATCGTCAATCCCTTCGAATTGACATGATCGAGGGCGAGTTGCTTCTGGAAAAGTTCATGCTCAGCGATGCAACAAGTCGTCCAATGATGGATTGGAAGACCACTGCACGCCCCGGTAGTCCGGCGGTCAAAAACCTCTAAACCCGCTGCCCGTTGGCCTTCCAGGAGGGAAATACGAAAAGCCACACAACACTCTGAATCCTTTTGGTTGCCCCTCCAATCAATATTTATCAACGCCGTGGGGTTCGCAGCGTTGACGTCCAGACAGCGCCCAACTGTCTTTGTTTTCAACAGGAGAATGTATGGCGAAGCGGATGGTCCTGATGCTCGTGGTTATCCTGGCTCTATTGGGGGGCTTGGGGTTCGTAAAGTTCAAACAGGTCGAGGCGGCAATTGCGCAAGGCAAGAACTTCAAGATTCCTCCGACAGCTGTGACAACGGTGATGGCGCAGAAAGAAAGTTGGCCCTCAACGTTGGGGGTGATCGGTACGGCGGCTGCGATCCAGGGAGTGACGGTGAGCGCCGATCTTCCGGGAACCATCGACAAGATTCACTTCGAGTCCGGACAGTGGGTGAAAGAGGGAGAAGTGCTGGTTGAACTGGATACGCGGCAGGAGAAGGCGCAGTTAGCAAGCCTGGAAGCGCAGCGCGATCTGGCGAAGAAAAATTTTGACCGCGCGCAGCAACTGGTGAAGTCCGGTGTGATCGCACGCCAGGACTTTGACAATGCCACGGCGCAACAGAAAGCGACCGAGGCCCAGGTGGGCGATATCAAGGCCGCGATCGCCCGGAAGACGATTCGAGCCCCGTTCAGCGGGGTGCTGGGAATCCGGCAAGTGAGCTTAGGACAATATCTGGCCGCGGGTCAGTCTATTGTTTCCCTGCAGACGTTGAGTCCGATTTATGTGAACTTTGGAGTTCCGCAACAGGAAACTGGGAAGGTCATTCCCGGACATGTCCTGCGTGTGACGAACAGCGATTTGCCGGGAATGTCGTTTACCGGGCGCATTGTGGCGCTCGACTCAGTCATCAATGAACAGACCCGTAACATCCAGGTTCAGGCAATCGTTACTAATAAGGAAAACAAACTGCGGCCCGGGATGTTTGTCCAGGTCGAGTTGCCGCTGGGAAGTCCGCGAGAGGTTGTGCCTCTGCCGGCTTCGGCAATCAATTACGCACCGTATGGGGACTCTGTATATGTGGTAACCGAGATGAAAGATCCACAGGGAAATACATATCGCGGCGTCCGGCAGCAGGTTGTGAAAGTTGAAGGATCGCGTGGCGACCAGGTGGCGGTGATCTCGGGGCTGCATCCGGGCGAAGAAGTCGTGAGCTCGGGAGTATTCAAGCTGCGCAACGGCGCGCCAGTTGTGGTGAACAACACAGTGAAGCCGAGTAACAGCACCAGCCCGAAGCCTGAAGACAGCTAGACAGATAGCGTCGATTGAAAACCCCATTTTTGGGGTACTTATGGGACCTTTTGCGCCTGCGTTCAAGGAGTCTGCATGAAGTTCACGGATTTGTTCGTTAAGCGTCCTGTGTTGGCGATGGTGGTGAACCTCGTCATCCTGATCGCCGGATTGCAGGCGATCCGGTCGCTGAGCGTGCGGCAGTATCCGCGCAGCGACATCGCGGTGATCCAGATATCGACGGTGTACGTGGGCGCGAACGCCGACTTAGTACGCGGATTCGTAACGACTCCGATCGAGCGCGTGGTGGCGAGCGCGGACGGAATCGACTATATGGAGTCGACCAGCGCACAGGGCCTGAGCACGATCCAGATCCACCTGAAGATCAACTACGACACAACCACGGCTCTGACGCAAATTCAAGCCAAGGTAGCTCAGGTCAGGAATGATCTACCTCCCGAAGCGCAGATTCCGGTGATCGATCTGCAGACGGCCGATACGCAATTTGCGGCGATGTATCTCGGTTTCTCCTCCGCCGATCTCGATCAAAATCAGATTACGGACTATCTGACGCGCGTAGTACAGCCGAAGTTGAGCGCGATCAGCGGAGTGCAACGCGCCGACATTCTTGGAAATCGAACGTTCGCGATGCGCCTGTGGTTGAAGCCGCAGGAGATGGCAGCGCGGGGGGTATCTCCCTCGGATGTGCACGATGCCTTGGCGAGGAACAACTATCTCTCGGCGCTTGGTTCCACCAAGGGTTCGATGGTTTCGGTAAATCTTGTTGCGAATACCGATCTGCGGACTGCAGACGAGTTTCGCCAGATGGTGATCAAAGAGATCAACGGCACGGTTGTGCGGCTGGGTGAGGTCGCCGATGTGCAACTGGGCGCGGAGAATTACGATCAGGACGTCCGCTTCAACGGGCAGACCGCGACGTTTATGGGCATCTGGGTGCTGCCCACAGCGAACTCGCTGGATGTGATCAAGTCAGTTCGGGCGGCCCTGCCGGGAATTGAATCGCAACTTCCGACGGGAATGAAGCTTGGCATTCCGTACGACTCTACGGCATACATCCAGGACGCCATCGACGAAGTGCTGCATACGCTTACCGAGACCCTGGTAATCGTTATCGTAGTGATTTTCCTGTTCCTGGGATCTTTCCGGTCGGTCCTGATTCCTGTGGTTGCGATTCCGATTTCACTGATCGGCGCAGTGTTCTTGATGCTGATAGCCGGGTTCACGATCAACCTGTTGACGCTGCTGGCGATTGTGCTGTCGGTCGGATTGGTGGTTGACGACGCCATCGTTATGGTGGAGAACGTCGAGCGGCATCTCGAAATGGGCAAGACGCCTTTCCAGGCCGCAAAGGATGCCGCTCGCGAATTGGTGGGCCCGATCATCGCAATGACGATCACGCTGGCGGCGGTGTACGCTCCAATCGGAATTCAGGGTGGTCTGACTGGCGCGTTATTCCGGGAATTTGCGTTCACGCTGGCGGGCGCCGTTGTTGTATCGGGCATCGTTGCGCTGACGCTCTCACCGAT
>Ga0335085_10001917_pt1 | contig 41004 bp, 32 predicted proteins | sample Lox_Sample_45_FD_206712 | JGI IMG/M metagenome (GOLD analysis project Ga0335085, IMG submission 206712) | Soil microbial communities from Loxahatchee National Wildlife Refuge, Florida, United States - Lox_Sample_4.5 | ecosystem: Environmental > Terrestrial > Soil > Wetlands | place: USA... | reverse complement strand
GGGATTCGAAAAGGGCGGGGCTTCAGCCCCGCCGAATCCTGCGAAATCGTGGCCTTTGTGTTCCGCTCTCGGCGCAGCTTGCTAACGGCAAGCTGCGCCGAGAGCGGAACACGTCAAATATCAAACCGACGCTGTAACGGCGGGGCTGAAGCCAGGCTGAAGCCCCGCCCTTTTCGAATCCCGGTGAGAAATGCAGGCTAACCGCCATCGTTTCGGATTAATAGAGCCGGGCGGCCCGGGATTATCGGAGACCGCCGCCACAAGCGAGGAATCGGTCTTAGTCTTAGTTACACCCTCTCACCGGCATCTCTGACCATGAAGCACAGCTTCTGCCGGAGAACTGTTTATCACAAGAATAGTGCGGCTGCAATAGAGAGTTGATGCCGATGCGAGCCTCCCATTTCGGCAAACCCCAGCCCATCTAGCCTGCAGGTAGTGTCTCAGCTTGAGGTGGCACGGGCATCCTGCCCGTGTTATTTCATGGCCAAGATGGCCACGCCACTTCAAACTGAGACACTACCAGCCTCAGCCTGCATTTCTCTTGACATCTGTAGCGGATAGCTATATATAATCGAGTAATCGTGCTCGGAGCTGGCAGGCGATGATCTCATTAACACCACGAGTCATGACGCCCAGGTTCGTGGCGGACGAACTCCGGACCAAACACGCATGGCAGTATCTCCGCTGGGTAGCGAGAGCCCAGTGGGAAGCGGTTGCAAGGTCTTCCGGGTGGTGTCTTGGCCGGACCGTGCACCCTGATCGTGGCACTCTGGACACTCCAAAAAATCGCGAAATGAAGGAGGGTCCCACGATCTTATTGATAACAAAGGATCGATTTTGAGAACCCACGATGTTGTTGAAAAAAAATAAGATACCTCGAATAAGCCACGATCTTTCTGATAACAAAGAAGTTTACTCTGAGGGCGCAGCCTTAAGTGGCTTCACGGGCAGTGCAAGAGCTGAGGAGCGCGTCTTGGTGGCGTAGGCTCAGGCTCCTTGAACTTGAATACAGGCGATCGAAGCCTAAGACTCTTTTAGAATCAACACGAGTTTCAAACGAACCCGTCATGTTACTCATTACAGCTGAGTTAGTCCATAAATCCAGTCATGTAATTGAAAACAATAATCTTATATCATCATCGCCAACATTCCGCAAGCTATGACCCCCGCAGCTTTAGCTCTGGCGTCCTCGTATAACCACCGGCTGGTGGCCCTCTCGGTCCTCATCGCGATCTGCGCTTCCTACACGGCTTTGGACCTTGCCGCGCGCACATCGGCTGCCCAGGGCAGAGCCCGGATTGTCTGGCTTAGCGGCGGCGCCGCCGCCATGGGCCTCGGCATCTGGTCCATGCACTACATCGGAATGCTGGCGTTCATCCTGCCGGTTCCGGTGCTCTACGATCTCCCAACCGTCTTCGTCTCTTTCGTGGCCGCCGTCTTCGCCTCCGCCGTGGCGCTCTGGGTGGTCAGCCAGAAGACGCTTACGCTGGTGCGCGCGGTGGCGGGCAGCATCATCATGGGCGCCGGCATCGCCTCCATGCATTACATCGGAATGGCGGCCATGCGCCTGCCCGCCCGCTGCGAGTGGAATCTCTCCATCGTCGTGTTATCCGTAGTGATCGCCATTGTCGTTTCCCTGGTGGCGCTTTGGCTGGCCTTTCATTTTCGCAGCCAGGCGCGGGACGTGAGCCTCTTGAAGTTAGCCAGCGCCGTGGTGATGGGTTTCGCCGTAGCCGGTATGCACTACACCGGCATGGCGGCAGCAAGTTACACGCCTTCGCCAATGATCGGGAACACTTCGCATGCGGTCAGCGTCTCGACGCTCGGCGCGGCCGGCATCACCACGGTCACCTTTATGGTGCTCACCTCGCTGGCCAGCCGCCGCGATCCCGCGGCGCAGCGCCTCGTACTCCCGCTCACGGGCCTCTTCTTCGCGGTGCTGATCGGCATGACCGTCTTCGAGACGCTGAAGATGTCTGCCTTCCCGCACCTCACGTTGTGGGCGTCGCACCTGATGACCATCGCCTTTAGCAGTGTGGCCGCGGTCGTGGCCGGCTATTTTCTGCTGCAGGAGCAGTCGCGCTTGCTCGAAAAAGCCCTCGCAGCGCTGCGCAGCAGCGAGCGCGCGGAACAGGCGCTGCGCGAAAGCGAGGCGCAGTTCCGCCTCCTCTTTGCCGACAATCCGCTCCCGGCGTGGGTCTATGACCGGGAAACACTACTCTTCCTTGAGGTCAGCGATGCCGCGGTGCGGCACTACGGGTATTCGCGCGAAGAATTCCTGTCCATGACGGCTGAGGCCATCCACCCGGCGGAGGACGTTCCAAGGCTTCGCCAGGGTTTGAGTTCCGGCGCGTCCGGAGACTTGTCGGCCGGGGCCTGGCGCCATCGCAGAAGAGACGGCAGCCTGATTGACGTGGAAGTCTTCGCGCGTCCGCTCACCTTCGCGGGCCGGCGCGCCGAAAAGGTGGAGGTCATCGACGTTACCGAGCGCAAGCGGGCCGAAGCCGAGCTGCAGCACGCCAAGGAAGCCGCGGAGGCTGCCAATCGGGCGAAGAGCGAATTCCTGGCCAACATGAGCCACGAAATTCGCACACCCATGAACGGCATTATTGTTATGACCGAGCTCGCCTTGGAAAGCGAACTCACCTCCGATCAGCGGGAATTCCTCGAATTGGTGAAGACCTCGGCGGACGCGCTGCTGACCATCATCAACGACATTCTGGATGTTTCCAAGATTGATTCCGGAAGGTTCAGCCTCGATCCCATTGAATTCAACCTGTGCGACAGTCTTGCAGAAACCGCCCGAGTGCTGGCCCCATCGGCGCATAAGAAGGGGCTGGAGTTCATCCTTGACCTCAATCCCAACCTGCCCGACTTTGTGAATGGTGATCCCAGCCGGCTGCGCCAGGTGATCGTGAACCTCATGGCCAACGCCATAAAGTTTACCGAACGCGGCGAGGTGGTGCTGCGAGTCTGGACGGAGTGGGAAAACGAGGACCATGTGCTTTTGCATTTCGTCGTCTCCGACACCGGCATCGGAATTCCCCGGGAAAAGCAGGCCCTCATTTTTGAGGCGTTCACGCAAGCCGACGGCTCGATGACGCGCAGGTTCGGCGGCACGGGGTTGGGCCTCACCATTTCAGCGCGGCTGGCCGAAATGATGCGAGGCCGAATCTGGGTGGAAAGCGAAGTGGGCCAGGGTAGTAAGTTTCATTTCACGGCGCATCTCGGAAAAGTGAACCAGCCCGCGATGCCGCCGCTGGAGCTTGTCCTCGAGCCCGAAGCGCTGGCCGGCGTTCGAGCTCTCATCGTGGACGACAACGCCACCAACCGACGCCTTCTGGAGGAATTGCTGAAGCGCTGGGGCATGGAGACTGAGTCGGCCAGTAATGCCGAGGCTGCTTTGGACGCCATGCGGCGCCGCCTGGCCGAGGGGCGCGCCTTCCAGATGGTGTTGACCGATGCCCAGATGCCGCACGTCGATGGCTTCGAGTTGGCGGAGCGCATCCGCGGGGATCGCGATCTCGCCGGGCCCGTGATCATGATGCTCACGTCGGTGGGCGAGCACGGAGACGCGGCACGCTGCCGGGCGCTGGGAGTCAGAGCCTACTTGACTAAGCCTATCCGTCAATCGGAGCTGCGCGAGGCCGTCGCAGGCGCGCTGGGCATTCCGCTTCATCGCCGGCCCTCCCCTGCCTTGCTCACGCGCCACTCGCTGCGGGAAGCAGCCAGGGGAAGCCTGCGGGTGCTGGTGGTGGAAGACAACCCCATCAACTTGCGGGTGGCGGTCAGTCTGCTGGAGAAGAACGGGCATCAGGTGGCGACGGACGGCAGGCGCTCGGCATCCTGGAGAGGGAGCGTTTCGATTTCGCTCTTGTAGACCTCCAGATGCCCGAGATGGACGGCTTCGAGCTCACGGCCGCGGTCCGCGCCCGGGAGGCAAGCACGGGCGCGCATCTTCCCATCATCGCGCTTACCGCACACGCCATGAAAGGTGACCGCGAGCGGTGTCTGGCGGCAGGTATGGACGCGCACGTCGCCAAGCCCATTCGCGCGGCAGAGCTGTGGGAGGCCATCCGCTTGCTGGAGCCTCCTTCACTCTCAGCAGACCGCAAGGTTGAGCAACCCGCCCCAGAACCATTCGAGGCAACCTCACGTTAGAGTAAGTCGGCTTCCACGGTGCTGACCGGAAAACCACGCGATTTGGTATCATCGCCATCTCGACTGAGGCACTCGTGTGATGTGGCATCGGCGACGAATCCGCCTTGACGGACGATTGAAGAACTCGTCCGCGCTGTCGTCAATCCGAGGCGCTGAGAAAAGGGCAGGCGGAAAGCCCCGCCGTTACAACGTCCATCGAATATTTGCCATCTCCGCCGCCTTTGCGGCTCTGAATCTGGCCGCACAATCCCCGCCCAAGTTTGACAGCGTCGAGATCGGCGTCTTTGATCCCCAGACGTGGAATGGCATTGTTTTCGTCGCTCGCGCCCGTCAGCAACCCCTGAACTTTGCGCTGCGCTTCGGGTCACGGAGCGAAGGTTTTCTGGACGGGGAGCAAATCTACAACGCCGTGTCGGAGGTGGGGCCGCACGCGCCCGACGGTTCTTACTGCCGCGTGTCGTGGAAGAATCTTCAGCGGCAGGCTCCGGTGACTTTGGAATGGTCGCGCATTGATGAGACCACGGTGGTGGGGAGGCTGGCGGCGGCGCAGGACTTTCAGTTGGTGCTTGAAACTTACTTTACGGATCCGTTGCAAGGAGGAAGCCAGGGCTTCTACAGCATCGATTCCTCAATGCAGGCCGTTACAGGCGAGCGGTTTTTTGATGGTGTATTCGACGCGGCTCCGCAGCTTGTGGTGATGGTTGACCAGCCGGCCATCAGCGGTGGGCTCTACCCGTCGCTCCGCGAACTGCGCGACAACATGAACGGCTCCGGCCGCCTCACATCCCCGATTGACGCGGGCTCTGAGGCTGCCACGGCCGGGCTCGAATTTGTTACCGGCCCTGCGGGGTCAGCCCACTTTGTGGCCGCACTCGGCTGGAGCCGGAATGACCTGACGGCGCGCGCTCACAGCCTGCTCGAAGCCGGAAGGATCGATGCGATTCTCAAGCAGAAGTCGGAGGGATACGCTACCCGCAGACCCAGAGTGGCAGGCCTGTTCGAAGGAGCAGAGGAAGCCATCGGGAATTCGATGTTTTGGAATACGCTTTATGCGCCCTCGAACGGCCTTATTTTTCCCAGCATCAGCCGCCGCTGGGCAAACAATTTTGGAGGCTGGGTGGTGGGCGAGTGGGATTGCTTTTTCGGGTCCCTGCTCACAGGCCTTGAAGATCAGGCGCAGACCGCTGCCGCAATCAAAGCCATACTACTCGCCCAAGGCGCAAACGGCGTAGTTCCCAACATCGCGGGCGGATCCGGGACTACACCTGACCGGTCACAGCCTCCCGTGGGTTCGTTTGCCGTGTGGAAGGAATATCAGAAGTTTCAGGACCGCGATACGCTAGCTTGGGCCTACCCCAGGTTGGTAAAGTGGCACGATTGGTGGTTTCATGACCGCGGCGATGGCCAACCCTGGCGCGACGGCAACCACGACGGGCTGCTGGAATGGGGGAGCGACCGGGGCTCCACGCCTTCGATAGGCGGGCGAGGCTCCTTGCAGCAGGCCAAGTGGGAAAGCGGGATGGACGATAGCCCCATGTGGGACGACGCGGCCTACGACACGAAGACCTACACCATGAACCTCGACGACGTGGGACTGAATTCCCTTTATGCGCTTGACGCGGAATGCCTCGCAAAAATTGCGATGGCACTCGGTAACAAAGAGGATAGCGAGCGCTTCAGCGCAGAATATGACCGCATCAAGCATCTGGTGCGAGAGCGATTGTGGAATGACGCTGACGGCATTTACGAAAACCGCTTTTGGGATGGCCGGTTTTCGAAGCGCCTCTCACCTACCAATTTTTATCCGCTGTTTGCGGGCATTGCCACAACCCATCAGGCGGAGCGCATGGTGAAGGAACACCTGCTGAATCCCGAGGAATTTTGGGGTCCGTACGTGGCGCCCACGATCGCGCGAAATGATCCGGCGTTCAAAGACCAGTTCTATTGGCGCGGCGATATCTGGGGGCCCACCAATTACATGCTATACGAAGGAATCGACCGCTATCAATTCGATCAGGCGGCGCTCGACTATGCCCAAAAGAACTACGCTCTCTTCATGGACGATTGGAAGCAAAATCAGCACGACAATGAGCAGTACCACTCCTGGGCCGGTAATGGCGGTGGCGATACGCATTACACGTGGGGCGCTTTACTTTGCCTGGTCGCGCTGGACCAATACATCGACGAGAACCCGTGGGACGGACTCCGTTTTGGAGCACTCGACCCGCCGCAAGAAGGAACGTTTTCGGGGCGCGGTTTGGGAGAACCACCACTACGAAGTCACCATCGGTCCTCGTCTCACGGAGCTTGCACGCGACGGCCAGGATCGGTTCGAGGCCGATGCCGGTGTGGTGGTGCGGAAGTACGAGGTTACCCTCGCACGCCTCTCTTTCAACATCGACACAACCCGAGCCGTGAAAGTCACCACGGCTGAATTTGACTCCGGCACGCTGAACCTTCGCATTGACGGTTCGCCTGGGGGCTCAATCAGTGTCGCGGGTAATCGTGCTGGTTTTGAGGTGCCGGCAGGAAGGCATACGATCGAGCTCACACGCTGACGGCGCTCAGCGGATGAGCAGAAGGGAGAGACTCTTAGCCTGCATTTCTCGCCAGGATTCGAAAGGGCGGGGCTTCAGCCCCGCCGAACCCTGGGGAAATTGAGCCTTTGTGTTCCGCTCTCGGCGCAGCCTGCCCCTGGCAGGCTGCGCCGAGAGCGGAAGACGTCAACATCGGACAGACGCCGTGACGGCGGGGCTGAAGCCCCGCCCTTTCGAATCCTGAGGGAGAAATGCGGATCAGCGCCCTGCCTGGACTCTTGTCATTTCGGTGGGGAGAATGCTGACCCGTGCGATCTGCGTGTCAGTCCGGGTGATAAGCCGCGACCACACGGTGTCTGGATTGGGGTCGAACACCGTGCCCGGGCTGGCTTCGAAAATCCACCACCCGCCTAGCCGTACTTCATTCTCCAGTTGCCCCACGTCCCACCCGGCGTAACCCACATAAACCCGCAAATCGCCGGGACCCGAACTGGCCGCCAGAGCTTTCTCCAGGGGCGCTTTGCTGGAGAGCAGATAGACTTCGCTGAGCACGGAGCTGGCCTCATCGGGCTTCTTTTGCGACCGGAGCAGCGCAAACACCGCGTCGAGCTCGACCGGACCACCCAGATAAACCGGATCAGAACCGCGCTTGGCTGTGTCCACACCCTTGAGGACTCGAGAGAGAGAGGCTTGGGTGCGGCGGTTGATGATGAGACCGAGAGCGCCGTCCTTATCGTCGTACCGGATCAACAGCACTACCGACTGGGCGAAATTGGGGTCCGAGAGGCCCTTGGCCGAAACCAGGAGTTTGCCCACGCCGAGGTCCCCGATTTCCGTTGACTGGCCTTTGGCGAGCGGTGAGGTGAAAATCGCCACACACAGCACTGCCGCCGCGAGCGCAATCGGACTGCAGGACCTTTGCATCCTCACAGTATGTCCTTTTTTGCTGTCAAATGAACAGATGCCATCCGACGCCGACGCACCCGACGCACCGACGCACTCCCGGAGCCAGAAAGCGATATGGGCAGGCTGGCTCATCGCCACGAGCGATAAGCCAAGGTGCAGTCGCCGGGCGTGCCTGCTACAATCAAGTGCCGCCATGGACATCGAATGGGTGCGGAAATTCTGCCTCTCGCTGCCTCACACCACAGAACAGGTGCAGTGGGGCTCCGACTTGCTCTTTAAGATCGGCGGCAAGATGTATGCCCTGTTGCCGCTTGAGCCGGCCCCCATTTGGCTCACGTTCAAGTGCGCGGACGAGGAGTTTGCCGCGCTCGTAGATCAGCCGGGCATTATTCCCGCGCCCTATCTGGCCCGCGCCAAGTGGGTGGCGCTCGAGACCGAACACGCCCTGCGTCCCACCGAGATCAAGCGGCTGCTGCACCAGTCGTACGAGCTTGTATTTGCCAAGCTGCCCAAGAAGACTCGCGAGGCGCTACGCGCCGCACGGTAGCGATGCGGCTTCCACACTCACCTGGCGTCCGGGGTGGCCTATCTAGTGCGGTGTCGCACTCAGTTTTTGACAAGCTTGCAATCTTTGCAGGGCTGCGAGCCACGCCCCTGGCTCGTGACTTAGTCCCCGGTTTCATAAGTACGCTAACGTATTCGCGCGAGCGATTCAGATTGGCATTCTCTCCGAGTGGCCGACGATTCATCCGGAAATGCGCCCGGGGCAACTGTGCTCCCGAATTGTCCGAAATCAAGTGCGTGCTTTACCGGATGGAGAGTTCCGGAAAAGGCGGACACTTGTCGACGTGAAGATACTCCTTGCAGCCATCCCTTGAAGGGTGAGCGGTAACCCGCTGCCGAGCCAGGGTATGTTGGTCCACCTCATTCGTCGTAGCTCGCGATTATAACCCGTCTCGTATTGCGATTCTTGCAGTACCGACTGACACCCCAACATCCGGGCGTTATGGGCTGGGTATACGCTATAGGTTGTGGTATATTAATCTGATAGGAGCGTGCGCATGAGCTACCGCAACAAAACTTACGTCGTATTTGACGGCGATAACGACATTTATGCTTATCGTTTCATGAAAGGCTGGAAGGCCCTTCCAAACGTGGGCTTCAATTTTCACGATGCGCACGACCTCGGCTCGGAGCTTACAGACCGACCGCTGGAGCTAACGATCAAGCGCCGCCTTCGAGAGCGCTTTTCATCTGCTAAGCAAGTTATAGTTCTTATCGGCCAGCATACCCGCTACCTATACCGTTTTGTTCGCTGGGAGCTGGAGGTTGCGCTGGACCTAAGTCTACCGATCATTGCGGTTAACTTGAACGGTAAACGCTTGATGGATCCGGAACGCTGCCCTCCAATCATAAAGGACGAGTACGTCGTTCACATCCCGTTCAAGCTTGCTATCCTCAGACACGCGCTGGACCAATTTCCCTCTCAACATTTGGCACGTGATCGCCAGGATCGTGGGCCACTCTACTACCCGGACGCAGTGTATCGAAGCTTAGGGTTGCCTCCTGCCGTGACGCCAGCTCCGATCACCGTGCGTCCGCCGATCGTGGCTGCGCAGACTCCAAGGTCGTCTGCCGGGTCAATTCTGGCAGGACTACTCTCACCGGTGAACCCGGTCGCCACGCCATTTGAGTCGCTCGTTCGTGGACTTCCTCGCGTGCAGAGCCCCACGATTAGCTCGCAGACTCTCTTCCCGTTGCCACCATTCCCGTGGTTCAAGAACCGGGGCTAAGGAGGAGGCAAGTTCCGGATTTATAGACGGCGAGGGCAGCCCCGCCCATGACCCAAACAGGATTTCGCCCGGGTGGGTCACTCGGAAGCTACCGAGGCGCGGTGGCGCGACGAGCCAGTTCGCGACGTGGCGACCCCCGAAATACGTACGCGAACTTCTGAAAGCGTGTACTTAGGCTTCGCCGTAAGACGGCCAGAGGCGTAGGCGATGCGGAATCGTCAACCTTGACACGAGTCGAAAGCTGCTGCGCTGGCGGTGCTGTTGCTGATTCTTGCGGCTGCGCCGAGCCATGCCCGCTGCCCGAGCCTCCGGGTAGCGCGACGCGACGGGCATAATGTAGCCTATCGGTAAAAGCTACATCAATGGAACCCATTGAATTAAAAGAGCTTGACACGACGTCCGCCTCATGCTACATAGGAAGTCTGCGGGCAGCCATAGAGGTTCGCCGTGATGTTGTGTGCGTGGGCAAATCCCGATGAGCGAAGTTTTAAACTCAGGGTACCCCTCCCCCAAGAAATCTAAGTTAAATTTTTGCCCTACCCTGGAATGTCATTGATAATAAAGGACCGAAAATGAGAAAAATGAGAAAAGTGAGACTACCCTGGAATATATATGAAAACAAATGAGTTAGCTCATTTACCCTGGAATGTTATTGATAAATATACAGGTTAGTATGATTTTCAAAGACCCCCAATTTCTTATGTGATTGAAAAAGCTTGAGTTATCCTATGTTCTGCGGAATGTATATGATGTACAAAGACTTATGGCAACAGACGCTTTCGGCGGGCGGTGAACTGGACGCCTAAGTCGGGGGATAGAACTCTGTTCGGTACCGGGCCAGATTTTACAGAATATTACGAACAAACCCGTCATCCGATTGAAAACAAAGAGTCGTGTTTTTCGACCCCGTCATGTTACTGAAAACAAGATCGTTGTGTCCAGAAACCCGCCATCTGATAGGAAACAAGCCGTTTATCGACGGGACGGAAAGAGAAGAAGAAGTTGTGTCGCGCAACCTGGAAAAGGGCACATCTTCCATCCTTCCCTTACTCGCTGCCATCGTGGTTACGGTGCTGTCGTACGCCAGCGCTGCGCAGGGCCAAGAGCCGCGAATCGTTCTGGAGCGAATGGGAGCGACGGTGGTCCTGGAGCCGTACACGCCCAACATCATTCGCGTCAGCATGAGCCTGGATAAAGACCAGGCCACAGCCCCGCCGGGCTACGGTTTCATCGCCGCTCCGTCGGCCGAAGGCTGGACGCACCGGCAGGACAGCGCCGGGGACGTGTATCAATCTTCGCGTCTGGTTGTCGCTGTCGCCGGCGGGCCTCGCGCGAAACCCTCCGTCCCCACGACGGGTCCCGGGAGATTCTTCATCGGTTCCGCCCCGTCCGTCGGCCTCAAGATCAGCACGCCTGACGGCAAGGTGGTGGTCAACATGATGGGCTGGTACATGTCAGTGCTGAACCACAAGGATGGCAACGCCGCCCTGTTTTATGACAAGCGGCCTTCTGACCTGCCGTTCTACCAGGTCGGCGCCACCTTCGCTTCACCCGACGACGAGCATTACTATGGGCTTGGCCAGAACCAGGAGGGCTTTCTCGATCACCGCGGCCACACCGTGAAGTGCTGGCATGATTACACTGCCGCCGCCGCACCGAGCGTCGGCGTACCCTTTGTGGTTACCAATCGCGGCTATGGGATGATCTGGGATAATCCCTCGAAGACCACCATCGAGCCCGGCTTCAACGAGCGCACCGAGTGGGCTTCGGAGGCCGGCAATCGCGTCACCTTCTTCGTGATCGCCGGCAACAGTACTGACGAGATTTACTCGGGCTACCGGCACCTCACCGGGCCTACGCCGCTGCTGCCCAAGGCCGCTTACGGCTACATTCAATGCAAGCAGCGTTACGCGAGCCAGCAGGAGGTGCTGGACGTTGCCAAGGGGTATCGCGAGCGGCACCTTCCCGCCGACATGATCGTGATCGACTGGTTCTACTACTCGAAGATGGGCCAGATGGATATGGTGCCGGCGCAGTGGCCCGATCCGGTGGCGATGAACCGGCAGCTTCACAAGATGGGGTTCGAGAGCATGATCAGCGTGTGGCCGCGCTTCGAGCCCGGTTCACGCTTCTATGATTTTCTCCGGCAGAAGGGATGGTTTGAGCACCTCGCCGGCGGCACTCCCACCGACGGGCTGCCCTATGATCGCGCCGGCTCCGACATCGACACCACCCATCCCGAAGCGGCCCGCTGGTATTGGGACGTGATTCGCGACAACATCATCAGCAAAGGCTTTGACGCCATCTGGGCCGATGAGACGGAGCCTGACCTGCCGCCGAACGGCAGCTACTTCCATATCGGGCCGGGCACGCGTTACTTCAACGTCTATCCGCTATTTCATACCGCCGCCCTCTACGACGGCTACCGGCGCGACCTGAGCGACCGCCGCGCGCTTATCCTTTCGCGCGACGCCTATCTGGGGGCGCAGCGCAACGGCACCATGTTCTGGTCGTCGGATATCTATCCCACCTGGGACACGCTGAAGCGGCAGATTCCCACCGGGCTCGATTTTACGGCCTCCGGCATGGCGTATTGGACGCAGGACATTGGCGGCTGGCAGTATCTGCCGCGCGAGCATCACCCGGCCCATCCGCCGCTGCTTGACCCTTCGGACGCGCGCGACAACGTCGGCAATTATGACGATTATCCCGAACTCTACACGCGCTGGTTCGAGTACGCGAGCTTCCTCCCCATTTTCCGGGCGCACGGCAGCCGGCGCTATAACGAAGTATGGTCTTACGGCAAACAGGCGGAGCCGATTCTGGAAAAGTACCTCAAGCTGCGCTACGAGTTGTTGCCTTACACCTACTCGCTTGCCTACCACACCTACCAGACGGGCGCGCCCTATATGCGCGCCCTCTTTATGGATTTCCTCAATGACGCGAAGGTGGCCGACCTGCGGGATGAATACATGTTCGGCCCCGCATTTCTGGTGGCCCCTGTCACTGAGCAGGGCATGACGACCCGCAGCGTATATCTGCCGGCGGGCCGAGAGGGACCAGAGGGGATGGATTGGTACAATTATTGGACGAACGAACGTGTGCGCGGCGGGCAGACGATCCAGGTCGAGGCGCCAATCGATACTCTACCCCTCTTCGTTCGCGCGGGCTCGATTGTGCCGCTGGGAGAGCCCATCGAGAGCACCAGCCAGACGCAGAACATTGCGAAGGTGCGCGTTTATCCTGGCGCGGACGGTGATTTCACTCTCTACCAGGACGACGGAAAGACTTACGCTTACGAAAAAGGGACAAGCAGCATTACCCATCTGCACTGGGATGACGCCGCTCAGAAGCTAAGCCACGCGGGCGCTGAGGCCTGGTCGGAGCCTGACGGGCAGATCATCGAGGTCGTGGGACGCAGATAGCAAGTTAACGGACATTACCGATCATAGCGACACGCTTGGCAAGCGAAAGGGCGGGCTGAGAGTCCGTGTGAAACTTGGATTCCCGCTTTCGCGGGAATGACTGCATTGGAATAGGATCTTTAAGTCCAACGACGTCACCCCCGCGAAAGCGGGGGTCCACGTCGGATAGTCGCCACACGCGAGTTCTCACAGAAAGTCTCAAAGTCCCGCCCTTTCACGGGAGTGATATGCAATCCTAAGTAGCCGCGTGGCATCTATGGACAATCCTCCGCGCTTCCTCCCTTTGGCAGTAAAAACCATCGTCTGCCATACCATCACGTACGTGATCATGGGAATCCTGGCCGCTCACTTCCTCAACTATGCTGCGGTGATGTCGCGCCCCGAATCGGGTATGCGGCACATGACTGATCCGTGGGTGATGGCGGGCCCTCTGTTTCAACCGGTGCGCGGTTTGGCGTTCGCTCTTGTCTTCTATCCGCTGCGAGAGCGCTTGTTCGGCAGGAAGGACGGATGGCTGGTGATGGCATGGCTGCTGATCGCTCTCGGCATCCTGTCTACATTTGCCGCAGTGCCCGGGTCGATTGAAGGAATGATTTACGCCACCATCCCTATCCGGTCTCAGCTCCGAGGCTGGCTGGAAGTAGTGCCCCAAGCCCTGCTCCTTTCCGCACTGCTCTGCTACTGGGTGAATCATTCCGAAAAGAAGTGGCTGAACTGGCTTCTGGGGATCGCGTTCTTTCTCGTGATGGCGATGCCGGCATTGGGCTTGCTAGCGCGACATCGGAATTAGTGGCGTGCGCGGCCGCGCTAATCGACGCGCAGAGCCTTCAAGGGATCAACCGAGGCGGCGCGACGTGCCGGAACGTAACCGGCCAGGAGTGCGATGGTAAGCAACAGGCCCGCGACGGCTACGAAGGTGAGAGGATCGGTGGCTTTGATACCGTATAGAAATGAAGACAGCATTCGCGTGAGGGCCAGGGCTGCTGCAATCCCCACCGCGAGTCCCGCCAGAACCAGTTTGAAGCTTTGGCCCAGGACCAGGCCGAATATGCTGCGCCGCGTTGCTCCCAGCGCCATTCTCATGCCGATTTCAAACGTTCGTTGCGACGTGGTATACGAAACCACGCCATAAGCGCCGATAGCGGCCAGCAGCAGAGCGGCTGCAGCAAAAGTGACGAAGAGCCACATCATGGTGCGAGGTTGGGAGGTGGATGTGGTGGCCACCTGCTGCATGGTTCGCACCTCACTGACCGGTACGTCAGGATTAAGGTCACGGATTAACTCGCGAAGGTGGTTGGCAACCGTTGCCAGATCGGAACCGGTCCGCACCAGCAGCGTCATGGCTGTTGGGATTTGTTTGTTACTGCTGACCGCCTGCGGGTAAGGCATGTAAAGCGCGCCTTTCAACCATGACGGAGCCTGATTGTCAAGATTGTACTGGCGAACGTCGGCTGCGATTCCCACCACGGTCTGCCACGGTTCGCGACCCGTCCAATCAGGCCGAATATGTTTCCCGATGGGATTTTCCCCTGGCCACAGCATCCGGGCTGTAGCCGCGCTGAGCACCACCACGGGCGCAGAGGTCTCGGCATCGGACTCCGTGAGTCCTCTTCCTTCCAGTATCGGAATTCGCATCATACCGAAATACTCCGGGCTGACGGCGCCGGCCCAGAGCATCGGGCTGCCCTCTTCCGATTGCACTCGTGGGCGGCCTTCGACCTCAACCGGCAAGGCCGGGGTCTCTCCGGTGAGGGGAAGAGCGTTGACTGCGGCTACGGCGGAAACGCCACTGATCCCCTGCGCCCGCTCGAGTAGCTCGTTGTAAAACGCCACGCAAGCTGCGCGGTCGTGGCAGACGTCCAGGTTGGGCGTTATACGAGCGGTCAGAATTTGCTGAGTGCTAAAGCCAGGATTCACCTGCACCAGCAGCCAGAGGCTTTTGATAAGCAGCCCGGCGCTGACCGCGAGCAGGGCCGCCAGCGCGATCTCGCCCGCGATCAGCGCGCTCCGCAGGCGCACGTTCGATGTACCGCCGGAGCTGCGGCCGCCGGTCTTGATGGCGCTGGCCAAGTCCAGCTTCGAGGCGTTCAGGGCCGGCGCTAGTCCGAAGACAAGGCCGGCCAGCGTAGCTACGATCGCCATCAGCGCGGACACGCGCCAATCCACCTGGGCGGCCGCCACGCCGGGCGCCGTTTGGGGCAGCAGCAGCTTGAAATCGGAGAAGGTGAAGGAGGCGAGGGCCAGTCCAAGTGCCGCGCCGAGCACGGCCAGCACGACGCTTTCGGTGAGCAATTGCCGGATGATCCGGCCCCGGCCCGCGCCGAGCGCGGCTCGAACGGCTATCTCTTTCTGTCGCGCTGCAGCACGCGAAAGCAGTAAGCCGGCTACGTTAGCGCAGGCGATCAGGAGCACAAGGCCGACCGCGGACTGCAGAACCACGAGCCTGCTCCGGATGTTGGCGACGAGGTCCCGCTGGAGCGGCAGCACCGTGGCATCCGCATTCCAACTTCGGAACATCACGTAAGGGAAGAGCGGAAGGATTTGCGCCACGAGCGGCCGGATTTGACCCTGCGCTTGTTGCTGGGTGAAACCGGGACGCAGGCGCGCGACTAGCGGCATGAAACCCGTGCTCCAGGTGGCAAAGGAATCCCCTGGATCCAGGTGCAGCGGCACCCAGAGCTGAACGTCGGCGGAGGGAAATTCAAAGCCGGTGGGCATCACGCCGACCACCTGCCTGTCCACACCGTCGATGGTGATGTACCTCCCGATAATCGCCGGGCTACCGCCGAACTTGTTTTGCCAGAACGTGTGGCTGAGCACAACCACGCGGTCCCGGCCGGGCTGGTTCTCACCAGGTCTCAGGACCCGGCCCAGCTCGGGCCCCGTTTGCAGCACGAGGAAAAGATTGGACGAAACCGAGCTTCCCACAATCCGCATCGCTTCGCCCTTCCCGGTGAGATTGAAATCAGATTCGTTACTGTAGCCTGCGATATCCATGGTGCGGCTGCGCTCCTGCAGCGCCGTCAGGGCGCCTTGCGGGTAGTAATCGGTTATACGCACCAATCGGTCGGGATCTGGATACGGCAGCGGTCGGATCAAGGCTTCGTTCACGAGGCTGAACATGGCGGCATTTGAGCCGATGCCGAGGGCCAACGACAGCACGGCGAGCGCGCTGAACGCGGGATTTCTCTTCAGCATTCTGAGGGCGAACCGCAAGTCTTGCCCGAGGGTCTCGAAGAATCCGATGCTGTTCATGATGTAAACTTCCTCCCGGATTAACGTCGGGCTGCCGAGCTTTCGGTGCGCGGCATACTTCGCCTCCTCCGGCGGCAGGCCTCGCTCGATGTTTTCCTCAGTCTCAATCTCGAGGTAGGACTTGAGCTCGCACGAGCGTTCCTTATCCCACCGCGTGCGACGCAAGAAGCGTGTGAAGTTCATAGGGTGCCTAGCTGTCAGCCATGAGCCATCAGCATTCGCTATTCAGCATTCATCGTTCATAATTCGTTTCCGTCACTCCTCTCGCAGGGCCGTCATGGGATCAAGCTTCGCCGCCCGATGAGCAGGCAGAGAGCTTGCAGCCACGGCTACGGTGGCCAGCAGAGCGGCGGCCAGTACGAGCGTCATGGGGTCGTACGGCTTCAAGCCGAACAACAGCGAGCCCGCAGCCTTGCCCGCGGCGAGAGACAGCACCAGGCCCAGGCCGACCCCCGCGGCCAGCAGCGCCCCGGCTTCACGGACGATCATCGCCACAATCTCGCGCCGGTCGGCCCCGAGCGTCATGCGAATACCGATTTCATTCGTCCTCTGAACCACCACGTAGGACATCACTCCGTAAAGGCCAACCGTCGCCAGGACTGCGGCGAGGAAGCCGAAGAATCCGGAAAGCGTCGCCATGAGACGCTCCCGCAAGAATCCGTCGCGGATGGTAGTCTTGAACACCTCGAACTCGGTGGTGATTTCCGGATTCATCTCGGCGATCGTCTCGCGCACTCTGGAGGTGAAGTCGGCTACAGGTGCGTTCGATCTGATGAGCACCTGCACCGACCAGTTGGTGAAGCGTGTGTCTTGCTCTGTTGCGAGATAAACGATCGGTACGAAACCCTTGTGGATGTCACGGTAATCTGTGTCGGCGACGACACCGACGATGTCAAACACCATTTCAGGGTCAGACGGCGTGGCTTGTCTTCGAAACTCCTGTCCTACCGGATTGGTTCCCAGGCCGAGGACGCGTGCGAAGGCTTGGTTCACAATCGCAACAGGAGGAGAGGTAGGAGTGTCGCGGGTGTCAAAGTCTCGGCCCGCGAGAAGCGGGGTTCGCAACGTGTTGAAATAATCTCGACTGACCCAATTAAAATAAACCTCTCGCTGCCCGCGCGGGTCCGAGCCGTTCTTCCAAACGTCATTCTCGGTGGCGCCTCCGCCTAGAGGAAGAAACCGCACATCCGCCGCCGCGTTGACTCCCGGAATAGCACGAATACGATCGAGCAGCTCCTGCTTGAATGACACGCGGCGTTCGAAAGGCAGGTTCAGGCGATTGCTGAGGTCAAGCCAGGCAACCAGGATGCCATCCTGCGTGAAGCCAGTATTCACGGTCATCAGATTGTGCAAGCTTCGCGAGAACAGGAGCGCGCCCACCAGCAGGATCATCGAGAGCGCCACCTGCGTGGCCACAAGTGCACGCCGCAGTCCGAAGCGCTCGCGATTTGCGGTGAGACCTCGGCCACCGGCCTTCATCGCAGCGCCGGGCGCGACACGCGTGGCTCGCCAGGCCGGCACAAGACCGAACAGAATGCATGTTAAGATCGCGACGCCAGCGGTGAAACCCAGCACCCGCCAGTCCGACTGCAAATCAAGATAAATGGTGTTCCCGCCGGTGTTGAGGAAGGCCACCATGAAGCGGCTAAGAGAACCGGCCAGGACGAGGCCGAGTCCGGCGCCGATTGCCGCCAGCAGCAAACTCTCGGCCATCAATTGCCGTACGAGGCGGCTCCGCGATGCGCCCAGCGCCAGCCGCACGGAGATCTCCTTCGCCCGAGCGCTGGCTCGCGCCAGTATCAGGTTGGCAAGATTCGTGCAGGCGATCAATAAGACCAGCGCGGCGGTGGCGAGCAGCAGCCAGAGAGGATCCTCGTACTGCTGTCGCAGCCAGGACAGCCCTGTACCGGCGGGGTATGCGGCCAGCTTGAAGCGCAGGTAATCTTTAATGTTCTCTCTCGGGTAGTTCTTCGGCAACGTCGCTTCGAACAGGCCCGGCGAGCTGGCGCTGAGCTCTGCACTAGCCTGCTGCAACGTCGAGGCCGGTTTCAGCCGGCCCATTACGGAGAGCCACCAGATAGTGCCGTCATCGAGAATGCTGTATTGGCCGCCAACCAGCGTGCGTTGCGAACAGATGGGAAGGGCTACGTCAAAGGGTTGTCCAACGTCGAGTCCCGTGAAGCTGGCAGGCGTGACGCCGATGACCTCCACGGGGAAGTGGTCGAGCGTGACTTTGCTGCCGATCACACTGGCAGCCCCGCCAAGCTGGCGCTGCCAGAATGCGTAGCTCACCACGGCGCCGGGCAGTCCACAACCGCGGTGATCATCAGCGGCAGTGAAGACGCCGCCCAGTATCGGCCGTACGCCGAGCACTCGGAAGAACTCGCCGCTTACCCAAAGGCCCGCGGCGTGACGGACCTCGCCCGTGGGGGAGACATTAAAATCGTCCTCTGCCCAGGCAAATACCCCGGAGAAGGCCTCGGGCGGACGATCGCGGACTTGCTCCCAGATGGTGTTCGTTAGAACGGGAAACGCACTCTGCTCGCTGCCGCGCATGCCTGTGCGGTCTACAAGGTGAACGTCGGCGAGCTGCTCGGGGTGGCTCACTGGCAGCGTGCGCAACCGGATGGAGTCCAGGAGTTGAAAGATCGCCGTGTTTGCGCCGATGCCGAGGGCGAGAGAAAGGACGGCGACCGCCGTAAATCCCGGATTTAGTCGAAGCGCGCGAAATCCATAGCGCACGTCCTGCCAGAGTGATTCCAGCCAACTGATGGTGTCCATCTGATAGATTTCCTCCCGGATCAAAGTCTGATTGCCGAGCTTCCTCCGCGCGGCATACCTCGCCTCCTCCGGCGACATACCTCTTGCTATGTTTTCATCAGTCTCTGTTTCGAGATAGGACTGGAGCTCACACGAGCGTTCCCTATCCCAACCTCTACGATGAAAGAGGCGGATCCATCTCATGGTTAGCCTTCAGCTTCAGCCTTCAGCTTTGAGTCTTCCCGATCAGTTGTGGGCGCCGCCACTTGGAAAAATGTTACGAAAACTGCTGGTCGACCCCCTAAACAGTGGCACATAGAGTTACGAAATTGAGTTCGATCCCCTCGAAAGTTCCGAAAAAGACCCGATTTTTGAGCCATAAGGCAATGTCGCCAAATGATTTAGACGCTACGGGTTCGTTTCACCCTGATATTCCTCGCGCGGAGAGTCGTCAAGCCGGCTTCGGTGCCAGACGGCTCCAGCGACCCGATCGCTGATTCCAAAGGAGGTAGTGGCTTCGTTCCTCGATTTGAGCGCTTCTTTTAGCGTCCCACTCCCAGGGCCTCGGCCTTCAGCCCTCAACCGTCAGCCAACGGCACGCTGCTGATGGCTGAAGGCTGAGAGCTAGACCGACCGATTCAGCATTCATCAGACTGTCGTTCACTCGTTGCGCAGCGCCTCCATCGGGTCGAGCTTTGAGGCTCGGCGCGCCGGCAGATAGCTTGCCGCGACAGCCACCAAGGCCAGCAGGCCGACAGCCAGCGCGAGCGTGATAGGATCATAGGGCTTCAAGCCAAACAGCATCGAGCCTGCTGCACGACCCGCCGCGAGCGATAACGCAACACCGACGACGAGTCCGATGGCCAATAGCGTCCCCGCCTCACGAACAATCATGGTAACAATCTCGCCCCGTCCTGCGCCGAGCGTCATGCGGATTCCGATCTCGCTCGTTCGCCGCACAACCATATAGGACATCACGCCATAAAGGCCGATGACGGCAAGCAGTGCGGCCAGGAATCCGAAGGAACCGGAAAGCGTCGCCATCAGCCGTTCGCTGAGAAGCTCGTCATGGATCATGGTCTGCAACGAACGGAACTGGATGGCGATGTCGGGGCTCGCCTGAGCAATCGTCTGCTTCAAGCGGGCGGTCAGGTCGATGAGGGGCACGTGCGACCGGACCAGGATCTGGTCGTACGGATCGGGAAGCCCGCCTTGAGAAATCGGCACGTAGACGAGCGCGGAGAACTCCTCGCGCAGGTCCTGGTATTTCGTATTCCTTACCAGTCCGACGATTTCATATTCAACTTTCGGCTCCCTGAGCTCCGCTTTCTGCAAAATTCTCCTGCCAACGGGGTTGGCACCGTTCGTGAACTGTCGCGCGAAAGCCTCGTTCACGATGGCGACGCTGGGCGACGTGGGCGTGTCACGATCGTTGAAGTCCCGGCCCGCCAGCAGCGGGGTTCCCATGGTCTTGAAGAAATCCGGGCTGACGAAGTTGAACCATGGGCTCTTCGCCTGGGAGGGGTCCGACCCGTCAATCCACACGGTGCGATTTACTGAGCTTCCCTCGGTTGGGATAATGGCCGTTTCGGCAGCCGCGTCAACCCCAGGCGTCCCGCGAAGGCGCTCCAGCAGATCATGCTTATAGGCCGCCCGGCGCTCTGCAGGAAGATTGAGGTGCGTCAGGTCAACGCCGGTTATTAGAATCCCCGTACGTTGGAAGCCCAGGTCCACGCTAAGCAGGTTGCGCAGACTGCGCGTAAACAGCAAAGCGCCCACCAGCAGCACGAGCGAGAGAGCCACCTGTGAAACCACAAGCGCCCGGCGCAACCCGAAGCGCTCGCGGGTTGCCGTCATCCCGCGGCTGCCCGCCTTCATCGCTTCGAGCGAAGGAATACGGGTGCTCCGCAACACGGGTAGCAATCCGAAGAGCACAGTTGCCAGCATCGCCATGACCGCTGTAAAGCCGAACACGCGCCAGTCGGGATCTATATTCAGGAATAACCGGTTTCCTTGCGTGCTCAGGAACGACACCACGAACCCGGCCAGCGACCGCGCCAGCAGCAATCCCGCGGCGGCGCCGGCAAGGGCTAATAGAAGACTCTCAGCCAGCAACTGCCGGATCAGCCTGCCGCGCGAGGCCCCCAGGGCGAGCCGCACGGCAATTTCGCGCCCGCGCGCGCTGGCTCGCGCCAGCATTAAGTTGGCCAGGTTGGCGCAGGCAATGAAAAGCACCAATCCTGTGATGCCTAAGAGCAGCAGAAGCGGGTTGGAAGCGCCCCGCCGCAGCGACGAAATACCGCTGCCTCCGGGGTACGCCGCCAGCTTGAAGGCCAGATATTTCCTGATGTTCTCCGCATCGTAGCCAGGCGGCTGGGTGGCCTCAAAGACACCGGGCGAAATCGATCCCAGGTAGGCCGTCGCCTTGTCGAGGGTCCAGCCCGGTTTGAGGCGGCCCATCACCGTCAGCCACCAGTCATAGCGGGTGTCGAGGTAATTGTCTTCGCCGCCCAACACCGGCTGCGAACAGATGGGCAGCGCCACATCGAAGGAATGGCCGACGTCAACGCCGAAGAAACTTGCAGGCGTTACGCCCAAGACCTCGACGGGTTGATAGTCGATGGTCAGTTTTCTGCCGATTGCCGAAGGATCGCCACCGAGTTCGCGTTGCCAGAACGCGTAACTGACTACCGCGCCCGGGCCAGGGCCGCAGCCGCGATGGTCGTCAGCGGCGGTGAAAGTCCGGCCCAGAATCGGCTGAACACCCAGCACGTTGAAAAACGTTCCGCTCACCCAAATGCCCGGCACCAGGTGTACCTCGCCGCGCGGAGCCAAGTTGAACGTGTCGGGAGCCGTAGCCGAAACGGCGGAAAAGGGCTCATCATGATCGCGGATCTGCTCCCAGATCGCATGGGTCAGCATCGGGTGCCAGTTGTAAAAGCTTCCCAGGCGGCCGTTGGGGTTTGTCAGGCGCACTTCGGCAAGTTCCTGCGGATGACTCACGGGAAGCATCCGCAGCCGGACCGCATCCAGGAGTTGGAAGATCGCAGCGTTGGCACCGATGCCCAGCGCGAGTGACAGCAGGGCGACCGCTGCGAACCCGGGATTGAGCCGCAGCGCTCGCATCCCGTAGCGAAGGTCCTGCCATAGCGTTTCAAGAAGTCCCGGACTGTTCATGGCGTAAATTTCCTCCCGGACCAGAGTCGGGTTGCCGAGCTTCCTTCGCGCGGCATACCTCGCCTCCTCCGGCGAAAGCCCTCGCGCCACGTTCTCGTCCGTTTCGATCTGCAGGTAAGATTCGAGCTCATGCGTGCGCTCGGCGTCCCAAAGCTTGCGGCGGAAAAAGCATTTCCAGTTCATAAGGTCTAGCTGTCAACACTCAGCCGTCAGCTCTCAGCAACCGGGACCATCCTCCAGCAAAGGTGAAGGCTGACTGCTGATGGCTGAAGGCTCTGTTATAATCAAGCCCATGGACATCGAGAAGACCATGCAGTTCATTCTGGACACGCAGGCCCGGCTCGAGGCCGTGGCGGGCCAGCACGAGGAGCGCCTCACGCGCCTGGAAACGGCCGTGACACGACTCGAAACCCAGGTTGCTGGCGTCACCGACCTCGTGGGCCGTCTCGCACAAGCCGAACTCCGCTTGGTCGAGAGAATGAACGACTTGGCCAAGCGAATGGACGATCTCGCCGTTTCGCAGGCCCACACCGACCAGCGCCTTGATACCCTCGTAGACATCGTGGACAAACTCGTGCGCCGCAATGGTTCGCCGCAGTAGCTTTCCTTCACTCTCCAACTCCAGCTCTCAGCAATTAGCCATCAGCGTTCAGCGAACAAAGCCATCAGCGTTCAGTCGTCTGCTTTCAGCAGGCTATCCCGTTTGATCGCGAAGCCGAAGGCTGCTGCTGATAGCTGAGGGCTCTCTGCTATAATCAAGCCCATGGACATCGAGAAGACGATGCAGTTCATCCTGGACACCCAAGCCCATCTCGGGGCCGTGGCGGCCCAGCATGACGAGCGGCTGACGCGCCTCGAGGCTTCGGTCGCCAGTGTTACGGATCTCGTAGGTCGTCTCGCCCAAGCCGAACTCCGCCTGGTCGAGAGAATGAGCGACTTGGCGAAGCGAGTAGACGACCTCGCCGTTTCGCAAGCTCACAGCGACCAGCGCCTCGACGCCTTGGTAAACGTCGTGGACAAGCTCGTGCGCCGCAATGGTTCGCCGCAGTAGCATCCGCTCACTTTCCAGCTTTCAGCTCTCAGCAATTAGCCGTCAGCTTTCGGCGAACAACGTCATCAGGCGGAGCTGACCGCTGATAGCTGGAAGCTGAAAGCTTTCTGACCGTGATATCCCGATTCACTCGCAACGTAGCGCCTTAATGGGGTCGACCCGGGTTGCACGCCGCGCGGGGAGCAATGCCGCCACACCCGCGGAGGCTGCCAGAATCCCGGCCGCCAGACCTAAGATCACCGGATCGTGACTCTTCAGGCCGTAGAGCTCGGAGGCGAGGAGCCGTCCGCCGGCGAGCGCCACTGGCACGCCAATGACCAGGCCTAGCCCGACTTGCACGAGGGCACTGCGCAAGACCAGACCGAGCACATTTCCCCGGCGGGCGCCCAGCGCCATCCGAATGCCGATTTCATTGGTGCGGCGCGCCACGTTATAAGCCGTCACACCGTAAAGCCCTACGCAGGCCAGAATGAGCGCCAGCGCGCCGAACATCTCGGTAAGACGGGCAATCAGCCTTTCCTGATTGAAGTTCCGCGCCACCTGCTCACCGAAGCCCATCATGCTAAGTACGGTGAGGTTCGGATCGACGTCTGCGAGTGCCTTTCGGACGGCCGGCTCGAGATTTTCCGGCTTGCCGGCCACGTGCAGCTCGATGGCGCCGATGTAGACCGAGCCGTCGCGGCTGGAATCCCCAGATGGGGTCTGTAACAAAGGAAGGAAGAAGGTAGCGTAGGCCGGTCCGCGCGTGTCCTGGTATTTCGCGTCTTCCACGATGCCGACAATCTCATAGTCACCACTGTGACTCGCATCTCCCATCCCGAAGTGCTGGCCGATAGGGTCCTCCTTGGGAAAAAACCTGCGAGCAAACGTTTGATTGATTACCGCGACGTGCTGCGCCGTCGCCGTATCACCTTCCTCGATGGTGCGTCCTCGCAGCAGACGCGTGCCGATCGTCTCAAAGTAACGAGGGCCGACCCGGTCCCATGAGGGAGCCACGCCTTGATAGCTTTGTTTCTGGCCTTCGATATAGACCCACTGGTTCCAATTCTCGTCTCCCAGAGGACTGTAGGCGGACAGGCTGGCGCTCAGCACGCCGGGAATCTGCGGAAGAGCCTGATCAAGCCTTTGATAGAAAGCGTATAGCCTATCGGGTTTGTAGCCAGCCAGGGCTGGATCCACCCGCACGATCAAGCGGCCTTGGGTGACAAATCCAAAATTCTGGTCTTCCAGATTGCGCAGGCTCTTGGTGAGCAGACTCGCGCCGATCAGCAACACGACACACAGCGCGACCTGCAGGATGACCAAAGGTTTCTGAGCTAAGGAGGCGCGATCGCGCGTGGACCGGCCAGTTCCCCGGAGGGCATCGGCAGGGTCAGTACGCGACCCGATCCAGGCTGGCGCGACTCCAAATACCACGCCCGTGATGAGCGACAGAAAGAGACTGAATCCGAGCACCTGAAGGGAAGGCTCGGCGCGGATGGGAACGTATTGCGCCCCCCGAAAAGCTAGCAGCAAGATGGTCCGGGTCCCCGCATAAGCTACATACAGGCCGACCGCTCCCCCGGCCACTGCCAGTAGGATGCTCTCGATGAGCGCCTGCAGGATCAACCGCCCTCGCGGTGCGCCTAGCGCCAACCGCACCGCTGCCGCCACGCGGCTCGTGGCTCCGCGTGCTAGCAACAATGTGGCGATGTTCGCGCAGGCAATCAGCAGAACAAGACCTGACAACGTCACCAGCAGGCGCAAACCCCCAGCGTAGTTCGCTTGCATTTGGTCTACGCCGCCGGCTGCAGGCGTCAAGTGAATGTGCTGCCTGGCAATTTCTTCTCGACTCGCGTCCCGCATCACGGGATCGTTACGTTGCTCGGGTGACGCCATGGCCAAGCCTCGCGCCCACAGCCATTGCTGAAGCTCAGACCTGAGATGCGATTGCACTTCGGTAACTCGGGCCCCAGGCTTCAGGCGCCCGATGAGGTAGAGCCACTCAGATCCGGTCCATTCGACGTCAGGTTCGAGCAATCGGCTGTTCTTCGCGAGTGGAAGCCAGAAATCGGGAGGGTCGCTGCGAAGCGTGTCGCCGTAAAAGCCCGGGGGCGTGACGCCCACCACCGTGTAAGACACGCTGTTGATGGTGAATGTGCCGCCGATTACCGATGGGTCGCCGCCGAAGTGAGTTTGCCAGGTGTGATAGTTCATAACGGCTGCCGGCGGCGCAATGAGGGTGTCATCGCCAGCGCCAAGGGCGCGTCCTGCGAAACCGTCCACGCCGAACGTGGTGAAGTAATTTCCAGAGACGAATTCCCCCTTATACGGTTCCGCAGCACCGGGCGCGCCGCGACGGCGAACGCTCAAATCCGACAGAAAGGGCTGGAAGGCGGCAAGCTGGGTGAATTCTGGCGTGTGATCTCGCAGGTCTTCGTACAGGGGATAGGAGTACAGAACAAAGCTCCCCCCGTTTTGTGTACCGCTCATGACGCAGCAGTTGTTGTTGTCGCCGAGCCGCCAGAGCTGCCCGGGATTTGCCACCGGCAGCGACTTCAGCATCACCGCGTTCACCAGAGTGAAGATGGCGGTATTGGCGCCGATGCCGAGGGCGAGCGTAAGTACGCAGACGAACGTAAATCCTGGCGACTGGCGCAGCCGCCGGAAGGCATAGCGCAAGTCTTGCCAGAAGGTCTCCGGAAATCCGATGCTGTTCATCTGATAGATTTCCTCCCGGATTACGGTCGGGTTGCCGAGCCTCCTTCGCGCGGCATACCTCGCCTCCTCCGGCGATAGTCCTCGCGCCACGTTCTCGTCGGCTTCGATCTGCAGATAGGATTCGAGCTCATGAGTGCGCTCCGCATCCCACCGGTTGCGACGAAATAGGCGCGTCCACTTCATAAAGTCTAGCCATCAGCAATCAGCCGTCAGCTTTCAGCAAACGAAGCCATCCGGCAGCGGAGCCGTTTTCTCACAACTGATGGCTGAAGGCTTGTTTGACTGGCCTGGTAGGAATTCATACAATCGTTGTATGAAAACTGTGGTCTCCGAGAAGGGCCAGATTACGATTCCCAAGCCGCTCCGAGTACGCCTGGGCCTTCGCAAAGGGCAGGTTTTGGACGTGCGCGAGGAGCGGGGGCGGCTCGTTATGACAAAACCCACTGCGGCCGATCCCTTTGAAAAGTACTTCGGCGTCCTGAAGATTGGGAAGACGACCGACGAAATCATGGCCGAGCTCCGTGGAGGAGACTATCCTCGTGGTAACCGCGATCGATAGCAGCGTCATCTTCGACTTCGTGACTCTCGACCCGGTGTTTGGCACCTCTTCTAAGCAAGCTCTCCAGTTCTGCGCCGGCGAGGGACAATTGCTTGCCTGTGATGTGGTCTGGGCAGAGGTCGCCGGGCTCTTTCCGACCAGCTCTGGAGTCCAGAAGATGTTCGCGGAACTGGGGATCGAGTATAGTCCTCTCGCAATCGAGGCTGCGCTTGAGGCGGGCAGAGCCTGGAAGATCTACCGTGAACGCGGCGGACCGCGGACTCGTGTGGCAGCTGACTTTCTGATCGGTGCCCACGCGCTCCACCAGGCCGACCGCCTGTTGACCCGTGATGACGGTTTCTATCGCCTCTATTTTAAGCACCTCTCCGTCCTTCGCCCCGGCACAAAGTAGCCGCATCGCCCGGGCTTCGCAGCCCGTACCGGGAGCCTCAGTCTGCAGCCGGCTTCAGCACTCGCGCGATGGCCGCGGTCAACTGCTCCCACCGGCTTGTTTGCTGCTGCAATTGCTTGCGGCCGGCAGGCGTTAACCGGTAGTAGCGCGCTTTACGATTGTTCTCTGACGTGCCCCAGAACGAAGCGATCCAGCCGCGAGTCTCCAGGCGATGCAGGGCCGGGTAAAGCGAACCGTGTTCCACCTGTAGAACATCTTCTGAGCGGCGCTCGATAGCGTAGGCGATGGTGTGGCCGTGCGCGGCACCCAGAATCAGCGTCTGCAAGATCAGCATGTCGAGCGTGCCCTGCAGCAATTCACCTTGTAACGGAAGCGTTCCTCGTTTTGGCATCAGCCCACTATACTCCCATAGATGATCTACCACAAGGGCAAGATGTCACATTTCAAAATCTGTCTGCGAGCCCCAAAAATCCTCGCCGCAGCCTTACAGATAACCGAGTGGAGGAATGCCAAGCCGTCTATGGCCGCGTTCGCCCACAACTCGCGGAGTTCGAACTCGGCAGATTTACGTTGCTCACCATAGTGCGCATCAATTGCGCGCTTACTTCGTAGGCGCCGGCCAGAGCCTGTGTGATGACCCTTGATGACAAAATAACTAGACAAATAACATAAAATCAGGGCGAAATTACCGAACGAAACCGTTAGGTCTATGAAAACAAAGGATCGTGCCCTGAGAAAAGTGAGAATCCGTCTTCGGCTCCGACCGTTCGCGATCGCCTCCCGACGGCGCGGAATGTGGCCCAAGATGGAATGCTGCCGGATGTGTTCGCTTGGCTACACCCAAGGACGCGCGCACCCTGGGTGGCGATTCTGGTGCGCTACGTGTCCTGAATCCGATGCCCGGCAAATTGACCCTCCGTCAGCTTCTATGCTGAAATGGTTTCGATGCCAGAAGATGCAGGCCGCGTGACGGGCGAGGCTGGAAGCGAGTCGAGCCGGTCCTCCAGATCATCTCAATCCGATTCTGAGGCTGGATTATCAGCCAGACTCCGTCAGATTCCAGCCGTCGAAGAGATACTCGGCCGCCCGTTTGTTAATGATCTTGAGCGTCGGGCGGGACGCCTGCTGGTACGTGAGGCTACGCGTGAGGCGCTGGAGGCGTGGCGCAAGCGCATCACGACGGGCGACGAAGACGCTTTGGCTGCGGAAAGCCTGGAGCCCGAAATCGCCCTGCGCGTCCAAGCGCAATTGGCGCCCTCGCTCCGCGCGGTAATCAACGCCACCGGTGTAGTCCTCCACACGAACCTGGGCAGGGCACCCCTGGCTGCGGCCGCTGTCGAGAGCCTTGCCCAGGTCGCCGGGCGGTATTCGAATCTGGAATACGACCTTGCCCAAGGCGAGCGCGGCAAGCGCGATGCTCATACGGACCGCTTGGTGGCGAAGTTGGTGGGCGCGGAAGCCGCCTTGGTGGTGAACAACAACGCGGCAGCCGTTTTCCTGGCGCTGAACTCACTGGCTGAAGGCGGCGAGGTGGTGATCTCACGGGGAGAGCTTATTGAGATCGGCGGGTCTTTTCGCATTCCGGATATCTGCGCCAAGAGCGGCGCGACGATTCGCGAAGTGGGAACCACCAACCGGACGCGCCTCGCGGACTACGCTTCGGTCGTGAGCGAGCGTACGCGCGTCCTGTTGCGCGTTCATCCCAGCAATTTCCGGATGGTTGGATTCACCGAGAGGCCCGAGCTTCGAGAACTTGCGCAACTGGCGCATCTTCACAACCTGCTCCTGATCGAGGATTTGGGCAGCGGATGCCTCCTGGACTTGACGGCCCATGGTTTGCGCGACGAGCCACCTGTTGGCCAAAGCCTGAAGGGCGGCGCTGACGTGGTAACCTTTAGCGGCGATAAGCTGCTCGGCGGGCCGCAGGCCGGGATTTTGGTGGGGAACCGGGAAACGCTGCAGCGCATCCGCAAGAACCCACTTTTTCGTGCCTTGCGTGTCGACAAGCTGACGATTGCCGCGCTCGAGGCCACGGCGCGGCTCTATCTGCGTCAGGATCTCGACGCCATTCCGGCCCTGCGCATGATTCGCGCGCCGGCGGACTCTATTGCCATGCGCGCCCAGCGTTTGGCCTCCCGCCTGGCAACCCTGGCTGGCCTGACGGTCGAGCTGGAAAGCGGCGAGTCCGTTGCGGGCGGCGGTTCAACGCCCGGACAATCGCTTCCGACAACTCTGGTGAGCGTCGAACACCTGCGTTGCTCTGCTCAAGAAGTGGCCTGCCGCTTGCGCCACAATCGCCCTCCGGTGATCGCGCGGGTAGAGCGTGACCGGCTCCTGCTGGATTTGCGCACCGTGCTGGATGACGACGAGGAGGAACAGATCGTCAGGGCTTTTGGGCAGTTGACAGTGGAGCGTCGGTAAGACCAGCTCAGACTACGATGCGGCACGGCAAAAACTGGCCCCGCTTCAGACGATCTCTCGTATACTTCATCCTTCAGATGTTACTCTCATGTTCACCCCAGGAGCGTAGCGCGTCGTGAATCCCAGCCAAGCCCAAATAGCCTACTTTTCCATGGAGATCGCTCTTGAAGCAGCCATCCCCACGTACTCCGGAGGCCTGGGAATTCTGGCGGGAGACATGCTCCGCTCGGCGGCCGACTTGAGCTTGCCCATGGTGGGAGTAAGCCTGCTCTACCGCAAGGGCTACTTCGAACAGCACCTGGATGCGGGGGGACAACAGACGGAATCCCCGCAGCTTTGGAATCCGGAAGAAGCGCTCGAGGCTACGGACGCCACCGCCAACGTGAGCATTGAAGGCCGGCACGTGAGGGTGCGGGCCTGGCGCTATCGCATCACGGGCATTTCGCGGGACGAGGTGCCTGTCTATCTGCTTGACACGGCGATGCCGGAGAATGATCCGCGCGATCAAGCGCTGACGGACCAGCTTTACGGTGGCGACCGGCGGTATCGCCTCTGCCAGGAGATCATTCTCGGGGTGGGAGGTGTGCGCCTGCTGCGCGCTCTCGGTTACGTGAACCTGGAAAGCTATCACATGAACGAGGGGCATTCAGCGCTTCTCGCCATGGCGCTGTTCGAACATCAGTTAAGAGAAAGGGCGACCAAGGTCGAAGACCTGCTGGCGCCGGAGTTCCTGCAGGGCGATTTTCTGCAAGAGATTAAGCGGTTGCGCCAAAAGTGTATCTTCACAACCCATACGCCGGTTCCCGCGGGCCATGACGTGTTTGACCGGGGGCTTGTGAGCCAGGTGATCGGTGAGCGGCGAACCGAAGTGATGGAGGCCGGCGGCCTGATGCCTAACGGCCTGCTCAATATGACCGAGTTGGCGCTGGCTTGCTCGCGATACGTGAACGGCGTCGCCATGCGTCATGGTGAGGTTTCACGCAGCATGTTTCCGCGCTTTGCCATCCGCGCCATCACCAACGGCGTCCATGCCACAACCTGGACCTGCCCGTCTTTCCAGCAGCTTTACGATCAGCACGTGCCCGAGTGGCGCGGCGACAACCGCTACCTGCGTTACGCCATGGGAATTCCGATCGAGGAAATCCGGCAGGCCCACGCCGCCGCCAAGCGTCGCCTGTTCGACGCCGTCCTTCAGGAGACCGGCGTCACGCTCGACGAGTCAAAGTTCACCCTCGGCTTTGCTCGCCGCGCCGCGGTCTACAAGCGGGCAGATCTGCTGCTGTCGGAGCCGGAGCGCCTGGAAGCTATAGCCCGCGACATCGGCCCTCTACAAATCATTTATGCAGGCAAAGCGCACCCGGCCGACGAAGAGGGGAAGGCGCTTATCCGGCGCGTGTTCGAGTACGCCGCGGGCCTCAAAGACATCGTCCGTTTGGTTTATCTGCAGAACTACGATATGCGCTGGGGCCAACTCGTCACTGCGGGAGTTGACCTTTGGCTGAATACGCCTCTCAAGCCTTACGAAGCCTCCGGCACGAGCGGCATGAAGGCAGCGCTCAATGGCGTGCCCAGCTTGAGCGTGCTCGACGGATGGTGGATCGAGGGGCACGCCGAAGGCGTAACAGGCTGGAGCATCGGGGGCGATGGTCTCGAGGACGAGGCCCCCAGCGACATTGATTCCCTCTACGACAAGCTGGGCAGGGTGATTGCTCCCCTCTTTTACAACACTCCTCTAGCCTACGCTGAGGTGATGCGGGGAGCTATCGCTTTCAACGGCGAGTTTTTCAACACCCAGCGAATGCTGCACCAATACGAGCGTAACGCCTACCGGACGGAAGCGCCTTCCCCTGCGAACGGCTGAGAAGCCTACCGTCGCACCGGGTCTACCACCGCCGTCCTTCGCCGCCCACAAAGCGCGACTCCAAGAGTCGTTGTTGTTGTATTCCGTAATTTCCGTGATCTTTATTCATTTCGAGAATTTCGAGAGACGGCTCGCATCACGAGGTGGATCAGGCTCAGCACCACGGAGCCCCAAAAGGCCGCCGCAAACCCGCTCACCGTGAAGCCCGGCACAAAGGCAGATGAGAATTCCAGCATCAGCGCATTAACCACCAGAAGAAACAGTCCGAAGGTGAGAATGATAAACGGCAGCGAGATGATTTTCAGGATGAGGCCAAGTGTCCAGTTGACGAGGCCGATCACTGCCGCGGCTAACAGTGCCGATGCCAAGCCTCGAATGTGAAAACCCGGAACAATACGGGCCACGATCAGCAGCGCGACGGCGCTCAAGAACCAATGCACCAGCAGTCGGGTCACGAAACCCTCCGTCTTTGAGATGCCGGTTGATCCCCGCCACGGGCAGGAATTGGCACCCTGGGCATCCAGGCGCGGCACTTAATGTTTGAGATCCGGCATCATGGCCCCGAGCCTTCGCCCCGCGTGGTTTCGCCGCTCGCGAGTTGAAGCTGCCAGGTGCGGGTTTCTTGGCGCAGCATCCCGAGCAGAGCTGAGGCAATGGAGAAAACCAGCGGGCCCAGGATAATTCCTAGAATTCCGAACTCTTTGATGCCGCCCACCAAGGCGAAAAATACAAGCAGAGTGTTCATTTTCACTCGTCCGCCGACGATATAAAGGCGGAGCGCATGGTCCGCCAGGGTTACAAAACCGCCTCCCCACACCAACAGGATGAGGCATTTCACCCAATGTCCGCCTGCCAACAGGATGAACGCGGCCGGAACCCACACCAGAGCCGTGCCCACGAAGGGAATCGGCGAGCAGACGGCCGTGATCACGCCCCAGAGGATCGGCGATCGAATCCCGAGAGCCCAGAGGGCGGCTCCCACAAGAAACCCCTGTACGGCCGCCACCGCGAGAACGCCGTACACGTTGACGATGATCGTTTCGCTGATCCGGCTGAACAGCTCCTCAACGCGGGGTAGATCGAGCGGCAGGGCTGCGGCCGCCGCCAGACGAATCCGCCGCCCTTCGCGGAACAAGAAGAACAGCGTGAAGAAACAGACTCCGGCGTCGAAGAAGAACGTCCCCACGTTCCGCACAACGTGGCCGGCCGAGCGCACCATCCACGAACTGAGTTCCTCCAGCCCGCTGCGGATTTCGGCGACGGGATCGAAGCTCGAGAGATCGACATAACGGTTGAGGGCAGCGATTGGTTTCTGGAGTTCTTCCGTGATGTAGGCCTCCCACCCTCCTCCGGCCGCACTCTTTTCGCTCACTGAAGCATAGGCCGCGCTCACCTCGCCTGCCACAACCCGAGCCAGGGCCAATAGCGGAATCACCACCATCAGGACGACGGCCAGCGTGGACACCAGCGCCGCAAGGTTGGGACGGCGAAGCAAATGCCAGATGCGGTCGTGCAATGGGAAAAAGACAATGGCAAGCACCGCGGCGAACAGAATCGGCTCTACAAACGGCTTCGCGATGAGATAGCAGACGCAGAGCGTCGCGGCGGCCGCCACCGTTAGGAAGACTATCGTGATCCGCCGCCTCGCCGCGTCGTTTCGTAAGGCGGCGGCAGGAGTCGCGGGCGGTTGGCTGTTCGGTACGTTCATCATCCCCGCAGCGGCGCGCCGGTTTGCCTCACCCTTCCAATCGTTTGCAGTATACCCCAGACGCGTGTGTTCAGATGAGGATGGACGCCGCCAGGACCTGCTGGTGGAGGGTCAGACTGATGAAATTGGGGTGGGAGGTGCCGACGCGAGGTGAGGCTTCGACAGTCTGTCGAAAACCGTAGGCGGTGGCGGGCTTTGAGGTCTCCAAGCGCCGACCAGAGCTAAGCGATTCCGCGAATCGGGGGATCGCTGCAACGATACGGCGGTTTTCTGACGATTCTTCGAGACAAACGTTCTTCCACAACGTGCACCGGCAGTTGCCAGACCGTCGGTTACGCCGGCACAAGAGACCGGATGGCCCCTGTAAAGCGGGTTGCCACGCTGCTCCGCACGGAGCGCCTTGTGCGCCGGGACGGGTTGCCGTCGCGGCGTTCGACCTTGGCCGGAGCTGGCGTCACAGCGGATGAATCGGTCCAGACCGCCACCAGGCGGTTCTCACTGTTCACAAGCCAATTCCTCTTGAGCATCGTCGCGCGCTCCCTTCAAGACTGTCGTCGGGCTGTCCCCAGCCGGGTCGGCCGCCCAGAGTGCCTGGGCAACCCTACTATCGGCGGCGATGCTAAGTACTTTAGGGCCTCAAGCGCCAGGCCATCCGCGATTTTTCCATTGAAAACTTCATCCTACACCGCACGGCAGGCGTACTATAGCACTGCCTACTGGGAGGGGGCGAACGATGAAGTCCGCAAATGACAGTGACCGCGAAACGGGAGTACGCGAGATTCTCGAAATCCTCGGTAGTATCATTGCGCAAGCTGGCGACCTTATCGAAAGCCGTAGCCCCGAACTCGTCGCAGAGGCCCGCGCTGTATTAAGGCGTTATGGCGATGAAGCGCTAAATGCATCATCCGAATAACAGCCCTCTCGCCGGCGCGTCTTATGCCGCCGATTTTTCAAAGGACACCAGTACCGGTGGCATCGGAGCGCTGGCGCAGACCCCGTCAGTGCGAGGCCGTAGACAGGCGAGAGAAGGGCCTATCGCGCCACCGCGATTTCTGGCAAGCTACAGAGTCGTTTCGCACTTTTCTGTGCAAGAACACTTGAAGGAGGGTTTGCTTTCATGGAGAGCCATCAAATGAATCGCCGACAGTTTATGGGTGCGAGCGCCGGCGTTGCGGCCCTGGGTGCAGCGTCGAAGACGACTCTGCTTTCACCTCGTCTTCTCCAGGCCACGCCCAATCCTGTGCCGCCCAGTGATCGGGTCCGTTTCGCTTCCATCGGCACGGGGGTGGAAGGCTGCACCATCATGCAGGCAGCTCTGCGATGCCCGGGCACCGAGATTGTTGCGGCCTGCGACCTCTACGACGGCCGGCTAACCGCTGCCAAGGAATATGCCAAGAAGGAGATCCCGACCACCAAGGACTACCGCGCCATTCTGGATCGCAAGGATGTGGACGCCGTGCTGCTAGCCACTCCCGACCACTGGCACGCCAAGATTACCGAGGACGCCTGCGCGGCGGGCAAGGACGTCTACTGCGAAAAGCCCATGTCGCACACCGTGGACGAAGCTTTCGCCATGATCGACGCCATGCAGAACCACAAGCGCATCGTGCAGGTGGGCAGCCAGTGCCGCAGCTCGATTGTCTATGCCCGGGCCCAGGAAATCTTCGACAGCGGCGCGCTGGGCCAAGTGACCACGGTGGAGGCCAGCCTCGATCGCAATGACGCCAGCGGCGCGTGGCTTTATCCCATCCCCCCTGACGCCAGCGAGCAGACTATTGATTGGAACCAGTTCCTGGGGGACGCTCCCAAGCGCCCCTTCGATCCTGTCCGTTTCTTCCGCTGGCGCTGCTTCCGTGATTACGGCGAGGGCTTGCCGGGCGACCTTTTCGTGCACATGTTGACGGGGGTCCACTACATCGCCGGGATCACCGCGCCGCCCCGGCGCGCCACGAGCACGGGTGGCATCTTCCGCTGGACCGAAAACCGGGAGGCGCCCGACATGATCTGGACACTTTTTGAATACCCCGGCTTTTGCCTTTCGATGAGGTGCAACTTGAATAACGAAGCGCCGGAAATAATACGGTTCTGCGGCACCAAAGGCACGATGGAAATCAGGAGTGACGTCCTTACGTTTACGCCCCAAAACACCGAACCCCAGCCGGAAGGGTATTCGATTCTGGGCTGGCCCGAGAAGCTGAGAACGGAGTACCTGCAACAATGGCAGCAACAGCATCCCGGAACTTTGCCGGGCCAGTACAGGGTGATTCAGTCCGCGGAAACCTTCGAGGCTCCGCGCGATTACGATTACCAGGTCGACCACATGAACAACTTCATGGAGTCGGTTCGCACGCGGCAGCCTTCGGTGGAGGATGCGGTATACGGCAAAAACACCTCGATCGCATGCCACATGGCGAATTATTCATATTTCGAGAAATGTCAGGCTGTATGGAGCGAGGGCGCACGGAAGATTCAGGCGGCGTAGTACCGTCTCGATGTCAATCGCCGCAAACTTGCCGGCATCATCCGAATGCACCTTGCGGAGCCACTTGTCGCTCCATGCACAACAACCCCGTAAAGCGACAGCTTGCAAGCCAGCCGGGGGACCGGCCATGGCGCGGCTCGCGGTCTACAATCTGGAAGACTCTTCGATCCTGGCGATGGGCAGAATGCCTTAAGGCCGTCAAGTGGTCGCCACCCCGCGTGACGCGCAACAGAGAACCGTGCTATAAGAAGCTGTAAGGAGAACGTATCAAAGGACCAGCTATGCAATTGACCGTCCCTCCCGATCTTGAGATGCTCATCAACAAGCGCCTTTTGAGCGGCGGCTATACGACCGTGGAAGACGTACTCCGCCGCGCCCTTGAAGCGCAGGATGCGGAGGAAAGCTGGACTGATGAAGAGCGGCGGGCATTGTCAGCTCACATCGAGGAAGGCTATCTACAGGCCGAGCGTGGCGAGCTGATTGACGGCGCCCAGGCTCGCCGTGAAATCCAGGCGATGAAAGACGATTGGCGCTCGTCCAGGCGATGACCGCTTATGTTCTCACGCCTCTTGCCAAAGCGGACATTTTCGACATCTGGTCTTACATCGCCGGCGATAGCGAAAACGCCGCCGACCGGGTGGAGCAGGCGATTTATGAGGCCTGTGCGTTCGTCGGCGAGTCTCCCCTGCGCGGGCATTTCCGCTCCGACCTCACAAGTCGTACCCTTCGCTTCTGGACATTGACGCGTTATCCCAACTACACCGTCGTTTACCGGCCAGACACCGTCCCTATCGAGGTTGTTGCTGTCTTACACGGGAAAAGGAATATACGCCGCATCCTCAAACAGCGGCCCTGATAGAACAATCGCGGCGTGCACCGCTCGTGCTGTTGTGGAGTAGCTGGTCGCGGCGGCGCCAGGCATGGCCGCCCCCGATCGAACGCTCAGCGAAATAAACCGCTCCGTCGCACAGCTTCGCTATGCGCCAGCCAGCCCGAATGGTCTGCGCCGATAGGCCTGCCCCATAAATTCGCGAGAAAGGCCCAGCGCTTGGGAAGCGCGCTGCGCCACACTCTACCATGTGAAGACGCCTGGATCCTGGCGATGGACCGAATGCCTTAAGGCTCGCCAAGTGGTCGCCCGGCGGCGGCGACGACATCGAGCTCGCACATCTTCGATGTGCGCCAGCCAGGGTGTAGGAACTCGAGAACAGGGGCGTCTCCGGCGCTGGCGACGATATGCAGTACGGTGTCGCCGCCACCTGTCATTCCTCATAAGTGATAGGTTCACGCTCGTTTACAACGGGACCGTATTGTGTCTAAAGTCGTTGGCACGACCGAATGTGAATGGGGCGCTTCCGTCGTCGTTTGATGCATGTCACTTAGGGCCGCGGAAAAACGACGAGGTTGCCAAGTTTTCGGCAAACAAGAAGTCGAACATGATAATGTTCGTGGCAGCACTCTGAATTAAGCCAGCGCAGTTCGCTGAGTTGTGGAGGGTACGTGGAAGTAGACGACAGTACCAAGCCGAAACCGTTCGTATTTGTCCTTATGCCCTTCGATCATCATTTCGACGACATTTACCAGTTCGGGATCAAGGGTGCTGCGGAGGAGGCGGGAACCTACGCTGAACGGGTCGACGAGCAGATATTCGCCGAAGGCATCCTGGACCGCGTTTTTAACCAAATTAATAAGGCCGATGTCGTTGTGGCGGACATGACCGGGAGGAATGTCAACGTCTATTACGAGGTCGGTTATGCACACGCCCTTAACAAGAGGGTTCTTCTGGCGACTCAAAACGCCGATGATATTCCGTTCGACTTGAAGCACCAACCTCACACGGTTTACGGCGGAAGCATCAAGAGACTAAAGGAACAGCTTGGACCTAGAATCAAAGGGGCGCTGAGTGGGTCGAAGTGGAGATCGGAAGGAGGTTCCGATGGTATTTCGATAACATTGGACGATGTGCAGCTACCTCAAGGAATTGCGAGTAAGCAGAGTCCTGAAATATCAGGAACAGTAACCACGAATTTTCGCCTGGTTTTGTGCGTCCGCAACGACGGGGGAACGCCGCTCAAGGACATCTCCCACGTCTGTCTTTTTTATTCGACCGATGCGAATGCTGTACCTAGCCCGGCGGTGGAGTCAGAGTCTTTCAAGGCTAGCGAGGCTGATTCCCGAGACGGTCTTACCAGGCAGCACCGCTTGCCAATAAATTTTGGGTTCATTCCTCCGGGCGCAATTGAGCAAACATGGATCAATTTCTTGATGAAAGCGCCAGAATGCGAGTCACTCTATAGATTACGATTATGCACGGCAAACAGGTTTTACGACTTCGGCTTCCGGCTGAAGACCGAGCGGGCCGAAGCGAGCAATGCTCCTCCACAGGGGTAACGGGTGATGGGCCAATCGGATTAGCCCATCATAATGACTGTACCGGCGACTGCGCGGCTGCGCATGGCTATTGCGAGTCGACCCCGGGGACGATGGCGCGCTTCGCCCAGACATTGCACAGGACTGAGAAATGCCGTTCAAAAACCTGTTCTTTGGCTCAACGACGTTCAACTTGTCCAGCCGGATGCGGTTGAAAATCTAAGAGCATTACTGTTACGATGCTCTGAGTCTAGGGAGGTGCTTCATGGATGTTGCAGCTGAGATTTCCACGCTCCGGAAGTGGTTGCGCGAGGATGAAACACGTCTGCAAACCGTGTCGCCGCGGTTTGCCGAGAATGTTGTTGCCGGAAAGCTCGCTTCAACGCAGTACGACTTCAACGACCATTCAAACTTTTACAACGGGGGCCAGACCCCTGACCATTGGAAGAACTTTTCAAATTGGACGAACGGTGGGTAAAGGTTTGAATGCGCGCCCAGGATTCCGTGAGCCGTGAGGCCGCTTCGGATGAAACCCCGCGCGTGGAGTTGTTGATCTTCCAGACAACTCCATTCTGCAATATTAACTGCTCATACTGTTACCTGCCTAATCGTCAAGCGAAGGAACGCATTCTGCCTTCGGTTGTGTCGAGAGTCACGCAAAGCGTTCTCGACGCCGGTTGGATTGCCGACCAGGTAACCGTGGTGTGGCATGCGGGTGAGCCCCTGGTTGTCGGGCCGGATTGTCTGGAACATCTGATGGACGCCTGCGCGCCACTGTGCCAGAACAAGATTCGCGTTCAACAATATGTGCAGACCAACGCGATGCTGATTAATGACCGATTTTGCGAGCTGTTTTTGCGAAAACACGTTCGGATTGGGGTCAGCATCGACGGTCCCCGTGATCTCCATGACCGGAGCCGCGTAACACGAGCGGGGGCTGGCACCTTCGATAAGGTCGTTCGCGGCATCGCCAAGCTGCGTGATTTCGGGATCGGCTTCGACGTTATTTGCGTATTGACTTTGGATTCGTTGCACCGCGCGGAAGAACTGTACGAGTTTTTTAGCAAGCTGGGAGCCTCGACGGTTGGGTTCAACGTGGACGAAATCGAGGGGGCGAACTCTTCGTCTTCGATGAACCAGCAGAACTTTTTCGAGAGCCTTTCGAAATTTTGGGATGCCATGTTTCGCGTCCACTTCAAACAACGAGCTTTTCGCCTAAGAGAGTCGGATGACTTGTTGGAAGCTATCAGGTATGGCCGACCGGGAGAAAAAGGTAATCTCCTCCGCCCGTTTTCCATCGTCACGGTCGCTGTGGACGGATCAATAGGAACGTTTTCTCCGGAACTCCTTGGTCAGCGAGATCACCGTTATGGTGATTTCGCAATCGGTAACATTTGCTCGGAAACGATGACGCAGATCGCTGCGAGTCCACGTTTCCTAAGAATGAGGGCTGAGATCGAAGCTGGCGTCCGCCGCTGTTTCCAGGAGTGTGCTTATTTTCAGGTTTGCGGGGGAGGGGCACCATCGAACAAGATTGCCGAGCACGGCACCTTCGATGCCACCGAAACAAAACACTGCCGCGCGACCAAGATGGTCATTGTTGATTCATTGCTCAGAGCGGCTAAGCCATATCAGTCTAATGGCCCGGTCGTACACTGACGTAAACCGTGGGTGGCACCTACGTCGTTCCGTGAAGTAGCAAGTAGCGCGTTTAATGGCGTCGGCGTTGTCAAGCACACTACTCCGTCTGCATGCGGTCGCGCGGTCAAGAGCGGTTCGGCGCTGGCCGGTCCGCTCATCGCAGACCCCTGACGCCGAGACGTGTGTCGTCTCACACGAAGGGCTCTGTATTCATCCTGCGTCGCGGGCAGGTCTTCCGCCTTTGTAAACGTCGTTCCGTTTGTTTCAATTCCCTCGAACACTCGGTTTGAGGTAGACGCGGCTTCATGCCGCCAATGCCGGCAACTTGCTCTCCGCGTTTTCACTGTGGGCTGCCTTTGTCATGGCAGGCTTTCAATCCTCAACGGAATGCCCACGAACATTCCGATCATCTCCACTCGCTGCAATTGCCGGAAACCCGTAGCGACCAGCGGAAAGCATGGCGTTCCGAAGGGCGGGCACGATCGAGGCTCCGGGTCAATGGCGCCACCTCCCAGAATTATGGGCTGGCCGAATCCTTGGGAAACGTAGTCAGCCTGCACTAATACCATTGCGTGGGTGAGATCTGCGTAGAACACCGGCGTTTCGTTTGTGAGAGCGCTTACAATGTCACTGTTCCTTACTTGGATAGGACCCTGCGGAGCATTCGGCGGAAACAAGTTGGTGATGGCCGACGTAATTCTGAAATTGCGCCCATAATCGTCTGTCCAAGTGGTGTTCAGCGCATCCATCATGACCGCTGGCGGCCCCGTTGAGATCATGCCTGTCGGGAAATAACGGAGCCGGATGCGATCTTGATTCACCGGGTGCCCGAAAGCCCCAAAAAGGGCCGAGAGGCTTGCAGCCCAGCAGCCTACGATGTTGTCTTGAGGGACGGTTGCGAGTTGATGGGAGATGTAGGCACGCGTCACACCACCGCCAATTGGCGCGCTAGCCGCATAGTTGATCGATCTGTTCAAGAGCGAAGCACCTGCTATCGACATCGCCAAGAATACGATTGTTCTGTCGGGTCCTCGCATTGTTGTTCTCGCTTCTCAGTTTTATGTCTCATGAACGATGAGCGGCGCTCAGGCGTCAGTTTGCGCTGACATCGGCTCTTCAGGTCGGCGTCCGTTCTCGAGCCTCCAATCGCTGACCTTGGAGCGGGCACCTTCCAACCTCAAAGCAAGAAGCGAAAGTCGCCGACGAAAAGGGCCATCCCATTGCTGCGATCACTTAGCAGGCCTGCCGACCGCGTCGGCACACCACCACCGGGATACCGAAACATGGCAGGTATCTACACGCTTTTAATCACTCTTCTGCCCGGCTCATCATGACTTGTATTGGCCCACTGCCTGGCAGGAGGGTGAAAGCACTAGCCCGCATTTCTGTTCCGAAAATTTCGGTCAGGCAACGGTGGGCTCACCAGCGGGCTCGCGGCTCCAAGAAATCGCAGCCTTCACCCAGCGCAGGCTGAGTCGATCGTAAACCGATCTTTCGGGCATTTTCATGCTTCGGGGTGTCGCGAAGCGACATGACGACTCACGAGGATTCGGAAAGGGCGGGACTTTAGTCCCGCCGTTACAACGTCCGTCGGATATTTGCCTCCTTCCGATCTCGGCACAGCTTGCATTCCCAAGCTGTGCCGAGATCGGAAGACAAGAGAGCGCAGTTTCGCGCGATCGGCGGGGCTGAAGCCCAATACTGTTCACTTAACGGTTTGTGCGGTATTCTGCTCTCATTAACTTGAGAGGAGGACCGCCGATGGCCCGTACGATTGCTGAGCTCCCGAAAGGAAGTCGCATTACC
>Ga0335085_10001915_pt1 | contig 41046 bp, 41 predicted proteins | sample Lox_Sample_45_FD_206712 | JGI IMG/M metagenome (GOLD analysis project Ga0335085, IMG submission 206712) | Soil microbial communities from Loxahatchee National Wildlife Refuge, Florida, United States - Lox_Sample_4.5 | ecosystem: Environmental > Terrestrial > Soil > Wetlands | place: USA... | reverse complement strand
CTCGACCTGACTACCCGCGAACTGGGGGTCAACATGAACGCCCGTTTGACGCTAGCCGTGAGCGGAAAACTGGGGCGGCCATGGCAGACGCTCGGCGCCGAATGCGGCATCGTCTCGGGGGACGGAATTCGCCGACTTCCCTGGAAGGGCGAACGTGATGATGCCCACGAATTGCTGCGGACGTACGCGCGTACGTCTTCGGAGAGCGATCCCTCACAGCTCGCGGCCTCACGCGCGACGCGATCGCGTCGAGGGCGTACTGGAGGAACGATCAGCCGAACGCCAACCACGGGGAACCAGGTCTGTAGGCCTCGAGGCAGGGCCACGCTGTGGAGGTCGAGGCACGCTCTCGAATTGCCAGGCGGAGGATCGTTGTGGCGCTTGACGATTTGGCCTTGCGGTTCTGCGACCGCAGCATCTGGAGTTTCGGTCTTGGCGGTCACATTCGGTGCATCCCAAGTGCTTGGTGACACCGAACAAGTCGAACGACCGGGTTGGTCCCTATGGCCCTCGGTTGTCGGCATGGAGTTGAAGGTCATCCGCCTTCGGGCGGCGACGTCGGCTCGGTCAAAGACGGACTTGCAGAACAGGAAAGGGTGGCTACCGCTACGCGGTAGCCACCCTTGATGAGCGTCAGAGCGATTCGCTGACTGCTGACGTGATGAGCAGCCAGCGGTCGCATCCTGACGAGTCCAGTTCATCGAGTGAGCGTTCGATGCTGTCGACAATCACGGCTTCGACCCATTCGGTGACGCTCCGGCTGTCATCGGAGACGGCGAGTCCGTTTCGTGCAACGAAGTACGTGATCGCGTCGGCGACGGGCCACCGACCTACTTCGAGGTCGACGACAACTCGGATCCTCATACCGTGACATCGGCGTTGGTGCGGACCAGTTCTTCGACGGCCCCGGCGACTTGTCGTACTCGATTCGCAAGATGCTCGAGCGTCCGCGTGTCCGCACCCCATGAGGCCACGTAGACGGTAGACGCGTCACGCATCGAGATTCCGAAATGACCGACGCCGACGAGATACGCGGCAGACTCGGCAACGAGTTCTCGTACCGAACGAGTGTCGCCATCATGCGGCCCGTCATGGGCGTGCGCGAGCTCGTGCAGCATCGTCCGCGTCTGTTCCGCCCGCGTGTAGCTGGCGACGAGCGTGATCGTGTGCCTCTCTCGCTCGTACCAGCCATGCGTTCCTTCCTCGGCTGTCTCGACCGTGTCGACTGCGATGCCGGCTTCTCGTGCGGTTGCGATGAGCCGGTCGAGGAGCGAGTCGTCCGGCACCTTCACTGACGGCATCGTGAGGTCGGGAAGTTCTTCGCCATCGGTTTGTGCGATATCGAAAACCGACACGACCTTGAATCCCGTGATCATCGCGCGCTGTTCAGGGTCGTGAACTCGGTCGTCAGTGGTGACTCGTCGGATAAGCGGGGCAACGATGCGGATGCCGCGTTCGCCCTTGCGGACGTGTCGGCCGAGTTGTCGCCAGGTGCGGAAGCCGGCGACGCGGGTTGCGTCGGGACGTTGTGCGGCAATGAGGAGTTGGTTGTTGAGGCTGTAGGTGCGGAACTTGGCCGCGACGTTCAGCCAGTGTTGCCAGCCGTCGCTGGTGCGCAGCGTCTCGACCTGTTCGGCGAGTGTGCGGAGCAGTGCGGTGCGCTTGTTGTCGTCCACGGAGGTCTCCTCGCGGGTGATGCGGCCGGTGATCGCCTCGGTTCGGCTGATCACGAGAGCGGCCGCATGGCCGCGAGGAGCCCGTTTGCGCGGACGAGACCGGTTAGGGCGGGGTGGCGAGTGGCACGAACGGCGGTTGGTAAGTGACGTCGACGAGTGTTCTGTCGCTGACGGTGATGCCGGCGAAGATCGCGTGGTTGAGCGTGCGTCGGACCGTTGGGCTCGCCTGTTCGTAGGTCGCGTGGAGGTCGCGGGCGTGCGCCAGCGCGGTATCGACGAGTTCGTCAACGCGAGCGAGCCGCTCGGCGGCTTCAGCTAGCTGCGCGCGGGCGTGGTCCTGTTCGCTCGAGATGCGTCGCTGCTCGGCACTGAGTCGTTCGGCGGTGAGTGCGTCGGCGTAGTAGGCGCGCATGAGCCGATCGTGGTCGCGTTCCAGTTGTTCGAGTCGGCGGCGCATGGTGAGTTCAGCCGCATGTATGTCCGCTCGTTGTTGTGCAACGGCGTGCTCGAGGTCGTGCGCGACCTGATCGACGATCGCGTCGGGGAGCTGCAGCTGGCGGTAGAGGTCGCCGACCGCAGTGTCGATCACATCGACCGGCGTGTAGGGCTCGCGGCACGGATCGTTGCGTTGTTGGGTGCCGAGGCAGAAGAAGTAGGGGAACCGGCCTTTCGCGATCGTGAGGGTGAGTCGACGGCTGCACGATGCGCACGTGAGAAGTCCCTTGAGCGGGTGCGTGTGGCGACGTCGCCGCTCCCCTGCCGTGGCTTTGCCATCGAGTATCGCCTGCACTTGGGCGAACAGGTCGGTGGGGACGACGGGCGTGTGGTTGCCCGGGTATTCGGTGCCGTGCCACCGCATCCGTCCGATGTAGATCGGGTTGCGCAACAGGTCCGCCAGTCGTGACCGCGCGATCGGGCGGCCGGCGTGGGTACGCAGCCCGCGTCGATCCATCTCGATCTGCAGAGCAGCAAGACCCCAATCGCCGGTCGCGTAGAGCTCGAACGCCTGACGGACGAGCCAAGCTTGATCTTCATCGGGGACGAGTACGGCGAGGCCGTGTCCGTTGTCGCCGCGGACGTTGCGGTAGCCGACGGGTGCGTGACTGGGCCAGCCGCCCTCTTTGAGCTTTTGGAGCTGGCCCTTACGTATCTCTTGGGCGAGGTTCGCGGAGTAGAACTCGTTAAGCGACGCGAGGATCCCCTCGATCAGCTTCCCCGACGGCGAGTCCTCGAGGTTCTCGGTCACGGATACGAGCTGGACGCTGCGTTGACGAAGTTGAGCTCGGAGCGCGGCATGATCTTCGAGGTTGCGGGCGAGGCGATCCAGCTTGTGCACTATCAGCACGTCGACGTCGTTGTCCGCGAGGTAGTCGATGAGCGCCTGGTACTGGGGTCGGTCGGCGCTGCGGGCGCTCTCGCCGGCGTCGCAGAACTCGCGGACGTGCTCCCATTCATGGTCATCGAGGTACCGGCCGATCACGTTGCGTTGCGCGGCGAGCGAGTAGCCCTCTTCGGACTGCTCTCGGGTCGAGACCCGCAGATAGGTCACCGCTCTCATGGTCGTTCCTCGGAATCGAGGAGCGACTGCGGTCCGTCGCGGCCAGCCACGTGCCAGATCGGGCCGAGCGCTCCCTGTCCGGTGAGCTCGTCGAACGTGGTGACGGCGAACTCGGTGCCGAGCGCGACCAGTTCGAGATCGTGCTGGGTAGCGATGACCCGCTCGATCGCCCGTTGCAGGAGCCGGGCTCGGGTCGGATTCGTGGTGACCCACAGCACGACCGGCCACAATCCGACGCGCTCGTGGATTGTGCCGGATCGCCAGAGCTGCAAGTACTGGTCGATCTTGGTTGCGACAACCCGGCTGCCCTCGGATCCGAGGTCGACCTCGACGAATGCGTGGAGCTCGATGTCGTCGGTCGCGTAGGTGAGGTAGAGGTCGGGAAGGAGAGGCATGGGTCCGAGGTCTCTGCCGATATCGGCGTCGGTTGCCCACCCGACGAGCTCGTGATCCACGTTCGAGCGGGCGACACGGCCGAAAGCGAGGACGACATCGGCGCTTGCGATCGCATGCCGGACGAGCAGCATTCCGCGTGGCGCCCTTGGCGCACGGTACGCGTGCTTGAGGTGCTGCACGCCGGTTGAGCTGAGGTAGTACGCGGGTGCGTTCGAGCCGCCGGTAGGGCCGCCGGGTTGCTGTTCGGTACGGGTGATGAGTTTCCGAACGGTGAGGCGTTGCAGTATGCGTCGGGTCATGACCTCAGCGGAATGCGCCTGGGTAGGCGAGTCCTCGTAGAGCAGTTGCTGCAGTTGGCGACGTTCGAGGAACCGAAATCGGGCGAGATGCTCGAGCGTGTGCTGATCGCGTCGCGGGAGTGATCCACTTGTTGGAATGGTCGTTTGCATAGGAGGAAGTCAGGTTCTCGTGAGAGGTGTTTGTGCAGGTCGGCGTCTGGTTGGTGGTTGTGCGAGCACAACGGGGCCGCAACGGGCGAGCACAACGGTCATGAGCGGCGACTCCGGCGTCCGACCCCAGACTGTGGGGCCTCGGGTGGGGTTGGTTGGAGGGTCTGCGCGAGGTCTGTGTCGATCTGGTCGACGGGCCGGGTGTAGCGGGCGGTGGCGCGTGCGCCGATTGCTGCGGCGCGGGCTGGATCGTCGGTGAGGGGCGGTAGGGCGCGGGCTGTGAAGGGTGCGCTGGTGGTGCCGGCGAGCGCGACGCGGACGGCCATTTCGTGGGGGCCGAGACCGCCGAGCGCGTTGGCGGTGAGGGGGGCGAAGTCGGTGGCGAAGTAGCGGGCGTCGTCGGGTCCGAGTCCGAGGAGGCATTTGGTTCTGGTGTTCGTGGCTATCGCGTCGCGGGTTGCGCGTGGGAGGGTGGCGAGGCTTTGGGTTGCGACCGTGATCGAGCAGCCGTACTTGCGGAGCTGTTGGAGTGCCGTTTCGAGGGTTCCGGGCACACCGCCGACGAACAGCTGGAACTCGTCCAGGTACAGGGCGACGTCGGGTCGGGCGGTTTCGGGGGTCTCGGCACGTTCGAGGACGGCGTTGACGATCGCGGCGAGTAGAAAGCTGCCGGCCAGTTCGGCTGCGGGTTGGCCCCATTTCCCGGGCGCAAGATCGATGAGGATGATCGCGCGGTTGTCGAGGAGACGACGGAGGTCGATCGTTGAACGGCCCGACAACAGCCGTCGCAGCCGGGGTCGGATCAGGAAGTCGGTGAGCTTGGTTGACAGCGGGGAAATCACTTCCGTCTGCTGTGCATCGCTCAGACGCTCGAACCAGCGCCAGAACGCGCTGACTCCAACGCCCGTCGGATCATCAATGTCGGCAAGCACCCGCCTGCGCAGCGCGGGATCGACGAGCATCCTCGCGATCATTGCGAGCGATGCGTCCGGGTGAGCGAGTGCAACGAGGAGGAGCGCCTTGGCGAGAGCCTCGCTTCGCGGTCCGAGTTCCCACCGGGCTTGCCAGATCGACAGGATCTGTTCCGCGACGAGGTCGCGCCGCCCGGATGAGAGGTTCTCGAAAAGGTTGATGGTCACGCTGACCGACGGATCGTCGGGCGTGATCCATACAACGTCGCGGCCTGCGGGGACGTGGGCCATGATGTGCCGGCACATCGATCCGTCACCGGAGTCCAGGATCACGACAGTGCGGCCGGCGTGCACGTCCTGGACGGCGAGGTTCTCCTCGAGCACGGTCTTGCCCGCGCCGCTGCTCCCTACGATTGCGGTGTGGCGCTTGGTTTCGCGCCACGGCGCGGCGACGCGTCGTTCGATACCGGCGAAGTTTGTGACCCCGATGACGCGTCCCTCGCTCGGCACCTCGGCGGGCGCGGGCAGCTTTGTTGCATGCACAGAATCGACGTGCGGAAGCGCGTCGGATGGGAGATGCCACAAGCCGGCGAGTTCAGCGGGCGTCAGGAGGCTCAGATGCGTAGTTGGGAACACGCGTCGAGAAATTTCGACAGCTACGCGAGCTCGGGCCCGCGGCCGGAGCCGATCGAACGACAAGCTGGTTGGTCCGTTGAAGACACGCAGCGCGGCTCCGAGAGCTCGGAGGTATTCGTCGGCAGCGATTTGGGTGCGGGCTCGAGTGAGGACGCGGATCGCGACGTCGAAGCCGACGTTGTCGGCTTTGGTGTCGATCGCGCGGGCCTGTTGACGGTCGATCGATCGCGGCTTGTGCGGTGCCGGTTCACCGAAGAGCGTCCGGTACGCGACGTTTGGTTGTTCGCCGAGGAGACGTTGGGCATGACGGCGCGCATTGCGTTGCCAGCCGTCCGGTCGGGGACGGATCGCGAAACTGATCACAATCTGTTCGTCCGTGTCGGCACGGGCGAGCGTCTCAAACAGGCTCGCGAGTGCTTCACCGTTGTGGTCGGTCCTCAGCGGTAGCCAGGCATCGCGGAGCGATACGCGCGAAGCGCCGATGAACGCATTCGAGGCCGTTGTTTCGGCGTCGCCGTTTGTGGCGATGAGTGCGGCGCCGGGATACGCGGCTCGGAGGAGCGCGGCGACGAAGGGTGCTTGACCGTCCGGGATCCAAAGACGCAGTTCGACGCGGCCGGCATGACCCACCATCTCCGCGCAGATCCAGGGCCGCGCGCCGGCGCGTCGGCGCGGGCGCGACGGAAGCATCCCGTGTATAGCGGTCCAGAGTGCGACCGGATCACCCGCGTGCGCGGGCGCGCGTACGACATACAGCTGGCCGCCCCCAACCGAGGTCGGGGCGGGCAGCTGATCCGGTACATCGTCCGGCACCGGCGGCATGATCATGCCGAGCCTGACCGTGACGCGCTAACCGCCGGAACGCGTTGACGTTTGGGCGGCCGGCGGGCGAGCTCGTCGTCAGCGGCACGCAAAAGCACTGCGACCAAAACCGTGTAGCTATTTGTCCGTGTTGCATGTTCTGACATCAGGGCCTGCGCCGCGGTGGCGCCCAAACAAAAATGAGGGCCGAGACGACAATCGTCGTCCTCAACCCTCAGCTGCCCATTATACTCCAATTGTCGCATTCTGTCAACCCTTTTGTCCGTTTTGCACAGCCAGTTCAGGTCGGTCGCACTGCCTCGAGGCACGGAGTTCGCCGTCGGCCGCGGCAAGCAACGCGTCGACAAGGGCCCGCAGCGGCAACACCGAACCGCCGGTGCCGACTGTGGGAGGGTCGGGCTTCGGGTTCATCGCCGGCGGCGGCGCGGGTCGAGAACCCGCCACCCCAACACGGTGATGATCAAGCCGCCCGGGCTGGCGACGAACGCGGTCGTGAGTTGCCCGGCGCGGGGCAATACGACCGCGAGCACGACGAGCGCCCAGATGATCGCGGCTGACGCGGCCACAAGCACGGCTCCGACTCGCGCAAGGGCATCGCGTATCTCATCCACGCCACCCCTCCCGATTTCCAGGCTGGTGGTCGCGGCCGTCGGGTCGATCGAGCCAATGCCAGACGAAGACCAGGACGATGAGACCGCCCGGTGTCGCCGCGAACGCGACGACGGTCGTGTCCAACATCGCGAGCACGGTCTTCATGAGCGCGATGGCGACGAACGGGAGCACGAGCATCATCGCGGCGAACAGGATCGCGCGCGCGACCAGCGGTCGGTGAGTTGGCGTGGGTTTCGCGTTGGCTCCCATGATCACGCGTTGCCTTCGTCGGGGCCATAGTCGCCGACATGCATCGGATCGCAGTGCGGCGGTGGTCCGGCACAGACGCGGACGGGCTGACCCCGGTGGTCGCGGGCCGCGTTGATGAAGGCTTCGCCGAGGTCGTGATCGATGCGGTGTTCGTCGATGCGGGCGCCGAGGGCTTCGCGACCACGGGTGGCGACGAGTGCAGCGACGACCGTCGGGTCGATTGATATGACGTCGACGCCGTATTCGGCTGCGATCTTGACGATGCCGATGGTGATGATTTCGGCGCGGGCTCGCGCGTCGAGCCGCGCGAACGCGACACACAGGCCGATACGGCCGATTAGTGCGGGCGTCACGTCAGCCGCGAGCAGCTGGTTACGGCAAGCACGGTCGACCGCGAGCGCGTCTCGATCGACACGGGTGGCGATCTCGTCGAAGAACGCGTCCGAGCCGGTATTCGCACAAAACACGAAGATCGCCGCCCGGCAGTCGACCGTTTCACCCGTCCCGCTGCCGAGGCAGCCACGGTCGAGGGCCTGCATCAGCACCTGCCCGATGTCGGGATGCGCCTTGTCGAACTCGTCGAACAACACGATGCTGGCCGGTTCTGTCCGCAACGTCTCGAGGAGCGGGACCGGACCGCCGTGACCGACGTAGCCCGGCGGGGCACCGAGCAGCGCCGATACACGATGTGCCTCCGAATACTCGCTGAGATCGATCTGTACAAACCCGACATCGGGTCGGCGAGAAGCAAGCTTCTCGGCAAGCGCTCCGACGGTGCAGGTCTTGCCGACCCCGGACGGACCGAGCAGCATGATGCTGCAAGGCCGGCGCGATGCCCGGCGGGCGAGGTGTCGTGCGACGTGGTCGGCGACCGTGCGCAATGCCGGGTCTTGGCCGCGAATCTTCATTGCGAGTTCGGCATACAGCTCGCCGGCCTCGACGACGTCGTCACCCGCCTTTGTCTGGTCGACGGCACGGTGCACCGCGTCGAGATCTACGACGTCGTGCAGCGTTCTCGTCCGCGTTGGGGTACGTCGGAAGGCGTCGCGCAATTCGCCGCACACCCATTCACGCAACCGGGTGATCGACACGAACGTGCGGGTACCGGTCGTGAGCCACTCCGCGACCGGGCCCGATGGACCCTCGTAGCAGCAGCGGTCCACCAGCAGCAGCGCATGCTCGGCGTGGATCTCGATCCCGATCCGTCCCCTGGCAGGCGTCGCACCCGGGGGAAACTCGACGTTGTCGTAGACGTAGCAGGCGCCTGTGGCCTGAACCGCGATCGCGGCCCAGACCGGGTCGGTCGCGTCCCAGAGCTGTTTCATCGCGGCGCGATCCCGAGGCCGACGCGCGTGTCGTCGAAACGGCCGATCGTGTCGCGGAGATCGCCAGTACCGCCGCAGTCGGGACAGAACGGCATGCCGTTCGTCGGGTTGTTCGGCCGTTGCGGCAACCACACGGCGTCGTCCACATAGAGGCGTTTCCGGTCGGCGTTGCGGAGCACCGAGCGGAACACCGACAGGCCCAACGTGTGGTCGATGCGAGGATCGAGACGGACCTGCACCAGGTTGCGTCGCGCCATGCCTCGAGCAAGTTCGCGCCATCGGCGGCCGCCATTGTCACGGTCGAGATCGAAGACCTGCGGGGCGGTCGGGTCGAGGTGCAACAGCGCCAGCGCGATCTGGCCCTTCAACGCGTTCAGCCGGGTTGTCGCAACGATCGGCGCGCCAGCAGAGGTGACCGTGTTGGTGTACCCGTCCGCGTAGGCGTCGTAGCGTGACGACAGCACGCATCTCTGGCATGCGGGCGTGAGACCCGGGTACGCGAAGGTGACCTCGACGCCGCGACCTTCGGCGTAGACCTGGCCGGCAACCGACGCCCAGCCGAATTGCAGCCCGATGCGGGCGCAGCGCGCCTGCGCGAAGAAGTTGTCGGTACAGCCCGCAATCAACACGCCGTCGACGGGCCCGGCAAGTTCGACAAGTTCCTCGTCGGCGAGGGCGTCGATCGGCGCGTGAATCGCGACGACGTCGGCGAACGGATTGATATCGCGGAGGCCTTCGGCGACAACGTCCACTTTCGGCCGTCCGAGATCGCGTCGATAGGCACCCTGGGTCGCGACGTTCGACAACTCGACGACATCGGGATCGATCAACACGATCCGACAGATACCAGTACGGGCGAGATCTTCGGCGAACCCGCGCGCGCCACCAACACCAACGATAAACACGGTGCGGCGCACAAGAAGGTCACGGTCGTACGTTGTTTCTGCACGCACGAATGCCGGGTCCGCGAACGAGGTCGTCGCAACCGCGACCACGTCGCGCTCCTCCAGCCGGACCGAGGACCCGGACCGGGTCGCGGCCCATCCGGTGAGCGTGAACCTCCGACCTTCGTGCTCGGTGAGCGCTATCGGCAGCAAGAACTCGCGCATGTGCGGATTCGCGCGCAGTATTCGCTCGGAATACACGCGATCACCGGGCGAAGGTCGGTCGAACGTTCCGGGATGCGAGTGCGCAAAGCCCACCAGACTCATGCCGGCTGGGTTCCAGACGTTCGCCAACAGGTTCGAGAGTGTCGAATCGTCCGGCGTGTATGAGGTCGAGGTTGCGCTGCCGGCAACATCGAGATGCGCAACCCGAACCACACCGTCGCTTCCGCCGCCGAGCATCGCACCCGTCTCGGGCGGTCGTCCGCCGAGCTCACGGCGCAACACCTCCAGCGCCTGCCGATCAATACGCAGCTGTGGTCGCGAGGTGGTCGGATGATCAAGCGAGAACATGTATCCCTCCTAGAACTGCTTGCCGGTCGCGATGTAGCGCTGCGTCGCATCCGCCCACGCGGCAGCGACGCGCATCGCGTCCTCGGTGGATTGCAGGCGGCCCGTCCAACACACGTACCTACGGCCTGCTTCATCGCTTAACCGGTGCGTGGCTACCGCGCCGTCGTCGCGGCCTGCGTAGTCGGGACTCCACAAGATGTAGACCCGCCACGCGTCCGCGGTGCGGACGAACGCGAACTCGTAGTCGGCGCGACCGTCAGACGTTCGGTAGAAGATTCGCAGCGCGCTGGAAGCAACCATTGCGGGTTCGGATGGAGCACGCAGCCGGCGAGGTGGAGCAAGGAGTCTCCTCCCCGCCCCACCTCGATCAGCAACTCAGTTAGGTGTCCGAGTTGCCATGAAAGGTTCCGGGCGGCAGTTGATCTCCTCCGCGGCGCTTTCGCTGGCTTTGGTGCTTCACCTTGTCCTCCTTCCTGCTGTCTTGGAACCGAAGACGTCCAGTTCGCGTTGAAAGCATCGAGACGATCCGCGACGCGCCGAACGTGACGCGACACGCGGTGCTCCATGCGACCCCGCGGGTAACCCGAGTCGCGCGGCACCCCAATCAAGGTCACCGGAATGTCAGCGCTCGTCGTCCGCTCAGGAGTACGCTGAGAACTGGAGCGGGTCCACTGGTCGGTCACCCTCAGCTCGCAGATGCACACCGTTGCGGCACGGTCAGCATGCATGCGAGATATGTGCGTTTCAACGCGAATGGGTGTTCAACAGCGCGAGCCAGTGCGGAAGAGGTGTAGCCCCATGAACAGCAATGATCAACACCTTCGACTGATCGCGGCGCTCATTGACCTTCGCCAGAACGCGCGGCTGGACGACGAAGTGCCAATACCGCCGGCACTCGTTGAAGCGCTCACTCGCGACGTGAGTTCCGCTGGCGAGCCGGATCAACATGCGCGCAGTCGTATTCGCGCATGGCTCGACGGGCTTCGCGGTGGAAAGACTGGATACGTCGGCGTAACGCTTCGAGCTGCATTCGCCGTTTTCTCGCCCGATGACGCAGAGGTCTTGCGGATGTCTGCTGACGACTGGCGTACCACGCTCGGCCTGAACCTGTCGGCGCGACGAGCCAAGCTCTGCGAAAGGCTTCCATCCACCCTCGGCACCATCCGGTATCAAGAAGCGAAGGCGATCTCCGCGTTCGTAGAAGGCATCGCCGGCTCCGAACAACCAGACAACTCCGGAGCAACGTTCGACGACGGAGTTGAGGATTTCGAGCTACTAAGCCGCGACTGTTGGTACATGTTCCGACAGGGACGAACTCCTTCGCATGTCATCGAGGTGGTCGAATTGATCGCGAAGGTGACGACCGAGGCCTACGTCATCCGATTCGCTTACACAGGCGGACGCCAGAGCGAGTTGAACTTCACCCACTGTGCCGGAGCCGTTATCGGCGAACAGCTTCCCGGATCACTTCTGAACTTCCGGCGCTACCCGGTCACCTTCGGCGAGATACTCAAGGCAGGTGACAGACGGCGATTCGCATTCGTGATGGAGATCTGCGGTGGAGATGAACCGGAACCGCACTACGTGATAATGCCTGAGCACCCAACCAAACACACCAGCCTGACGGTGCAGTTCGCTCGCGACGCGCTCCCCGTGCGCGTCAACGAGTACGCCGGGACGTCAACGAACTTCGGCATGATGCAGCCACAGGAGACATTCGTTGACTCCTCTGGATGCGCGTATGCAGAGTTCAGCAACCTCAAGATGGGATGGACCTACGGCCTCAGCTGGGCCTGGGACTGACGGGAGTCGGTGTACACCATCGACTCCTGACGAGGAGTATCGCGCCCTCGACGGACCTATCCGACCATTGCACGCCCATCACTCTTGGCGCAGAATGGAAGAGAGGATTAGGCAGCCGACGACTGCTCCGGTTCGCGACCGAGCGTCGTGAACTCGCCAATCATCAAGAATAAGTAGGAGCCGAACCATGCGCGCAGTCATTTACACGCGCGTCTCAACCAAAGAACAGTCGCAAGAGGGCTACTCGCTCGCGGCTCAGCGCGACGCGTGCGTGGAGTGGGTCGCATCGCACGGCGGTGAACTCGTTGCCGAGTTTTGTGATGCCGGCGAAAGCGCACGCACCGCCGATCGGCCGGAGTTCAAGCGACTTCTCGACGAGCTACGGCGCGACCGAACGATCGACGTGCTCGCGGTACACAAGCTCGATCGCCTCGCGCGCAATCTTGAAGATCACGCCGCGATCCGTGCCGCACTTCGCAAACTCGACGTGCGGCTCGTCTCGATCACCGAGAACTTCGAACGGACACCCTCAGGTCAGTTGATCGAGGGCATCATCGCGAGCCTTTCCGAGTTCTACTCGGGCAACCTCGCGCAGGAGATCCGGAAGGGACAACTCCAGAAGTTGAAGAGTGGATGGTGGCCCGCGAAGGCACCCATTGGATACCGCAACGTGCGCACCAATGGGGACCGACGCGAGGCCCGCGTCGAGGTGCATCCGGACCACGGGCCGCTCATCCTGGAAGCATTCGAGTTCTACGCGACAGGCGCATGGCCCCTGACCGCCCTACAGGCGCACCTCGCCGAGCGCGGACTTCGCACTCGAAGTGGTCCGCTCTCGCGCGCCCGAGTCGCCACCACCCTCGCCAATCCCTTCTACACCGGCGTTATGCGATGGCAGGGCGTGGATTATCCGGGCAAGCACGAGCCAATCGTCACGCAAGAACTCTTCGACCTCGTACAAGAGGTCTTGACGCTCAAGGGCTACCGCGGGCGACAACGGCGTAACGATCACCCGATGCGCGGGCTCTTGCATTGCGGAGAATGTGGTTCACGCTTGTGCTTCACGGTGGCGAAGGGTCGCTTCGAGTATTTCTTCTGCCTCGGCCACCAGCGCGACACCGCGTCGTGCAACCAGCCCTACTTCCCGGCGGTTGACGTCGAACAGCTCGTCGATGCGGTCGAACGCAGAGCGGTCCTAGAGCCCGACGTCCGCTTTGCTATCGATCGAGAGCTCGACCGAGAAGTAGACGCACGTATCGCCTCAACCGAAGAGTCGTGTCGAAGCGCCGAGCGCGAACTCCAACGTCTCGGAGCGCGTCGGTCGCGGTTGCTCGATGCCTACCTCGGCGGCATGGTCAGTCTTGCGGATTTCCAGAAAGAGCAATCGGCGATCCAGGCGGCGGCGCGTATTGCGGAACAACAAGTCCATGCGAACGAAACGCGGCTACGAGAAGCACGCGGACGAATCGACGCTGCACTCGACGATCTCGCGCCTCGCGGTCGCCCGCGGTCCCAGATGGCCCGACATCGCGTCTTCAAGACGCTCCACATCGCCGCCGGAGAAGCCACGGCAGTTGAGTACCGTCAGCCGTACGCCCTCCTGTTGGGCGGTTCGAGTAACGACGGTTTGGTGGAGGTGATGGGACTTGAACCCACGACTTCTACGTTGCGAACGTAGCGCTCTACCGGACTGAGCTACACCCCCGAGGAACAACCAGTTTACCGTCGAGGCTGGTGGTGGCTCGGAAGTCCTGGTCCGCGGTCCAACCTTCGGTCGAGGTTCGACCGTAATGCTGACGGATCCGGACCGTCGTGACTGTCAGCGCGCCGTCCTGACCGTCCGTTGCGTCACGATTGGGTCACGGCCGTTCGGGACCCTGCCCGGCGAGGACAAATCGCTGCCTACGCCGGTCGAAAACGGTTGGGTGCTCGTTCGCACAAGGCGTAGGTCCGAGCCGTGAACGCGGGCCACGTCGCCGAGCGGGGTGAGTCGGGGCCGGGTCACGGTGACACGCTTCTCGCTCTGGGCGGGGCCCGATGGCAAGGGGCTCCAGATCGGGTCCAGCTCCGACTGGAACTCAGGCGGTCGGAGCTGACGCCCGGTGATTGACAACGGCTTGATCAGCAACCACACATCGGTTGCGGACGCGACCCAGGGACCCGGATCGAACCGAGCTCCCAGATCGAGGACTTTGGGATTGACGCGTTGAAGCGTCCCGCGAACGAGCACCGTCCACCCCTGGCGGTGCATGCGGTCGATCCCGTCGACTTCGAACGCGATATGGCTTGACGCCCGATCGAGCACGGTGCCCGATCGTGTCCGCACGATCAGCAGGCTCTGGCCACTCGCTTCGAGGAAGCGGTAGTTCACGGGCACCACGATCGGGAATCCGCGCTCGATGACCGCAATACGGCCGATCGACCCGGCACGCAACAACCGAGTGCATTCTTGGACTGAAAGATCTTCAAGCAATCCATCCATGACCAGCACCTCCATTCCTTGCCGGCGACCATCGTCAGCGCGGCGTCAGGACATGCATCGACCAGACAACGGAGCCGCCCGCAGAGGCGAAAGACCCCACTCTCCCGACGCGGGACCCTCACGCCCCTCAGACTTCGGGGTCGCTCGGCCACGGCGAATACCCGATCGACAGCTCTGCGCCGCTGCGTCCCCACGACCACCACGGTCCGGGCCGCGGGCTTCGGCACGGTCGACGTACAGCGACCCGTCAAGGCATGAGGTATGGCCGGGCAGGCTGTATCGCGCGACACGGGTGTCGCGACGATCGAGCGCCACCCGGTTGGTCGGCCGTCGTCGAGGTTGGTGCGAAGCGTGGAAACTCCGATTGCATCAACATGATGCAATCACGCTTCGATCGCGCGGCGCAGCCCTGACAGGTCACGGGGTCAATTGCTCGCAGGTCGCCGTGCACGACACGCCAGCAATGCCCGCACGAATCGCACAGCAAACGGGTCCCGTCGAGCGCCTCGACGGGATGCAGCTACGGCCAGACGCACCGTGGACAGCGACGAGCCCGGGTCGCGTGCAGGGCGCTAGGCGCGAAGGTGTCACCAAAGATCTCCATCACCGACCTCCTCTCGTTGTCCGCATCGATCGTGCGCTCGACGGTCGCACCTTCACCAGGGCCCTTCGGCCCGCCCGTAGGCAACCGAGCAGCGACGGGCCTTCGGCCCTAGCAACGCGCAGCGCCCGCGTACGACGCTGAACCACGTGAGCGACACGTCCACACGCTCGGGACCGGCGCCGGGTACGTCCGATTATCAGGCGACCTGGACGTCGCGACCGTGCCGGACCTCGCCGACGAGGTCATCAGCGCGATCCGGACCGCAGAACGCGTCGTCACGGTCGATGTCAGCAACGTCACGTTCATCGAGTTCTATGCTCGGCCAGGCATCCGCGATCGAAGGGACGCGGCCATGAGTGACGCCATGCTCGGGGAGCTCTCGACGGGAGAATGCCTGGCTCTGCTACGCGCCACCCGCGTCGGTCGCATCGCCGTGGTCGTCGACGAGTTCCCGATCGTCCTCCCCGTGAACTATCGACTCATCGAAGCCGGGGGCGTGACCTGGGTCGCCATACGCACCCGCCCCGGCAACGTCATCGACCGCGCATCCATGCGCGCAGCCTTCGAGATCGATGGCATCGACACCGTTCACCACGAAGGCTGGTCAGTGGTCGTACGAGGCACCTTGATGCACGTCGACCCTGACACCGGGGACCTTCGGGAACGCTTCGACCCCGAGCCGTGGCTCCTCGCCGAACGCGCGGCGTGGCTCGTGATCGAACCCTTCTCCATCACCGGACGCCGACTCCAGGGTCCAGAACCAGAATGGGCGTTCCACGCGCGTTCCTATCTCTAAAGGACCGCATCCGCGATCGTGTCCGTGCCCGCCGAGCGATCAGACGCGCGGGGTCATCGAGTTGAGCTGCCAGGTGCCGTGCTCGGAGTAGTTGACGTGGTTGATCGGCGACGGCGCCGGTGATTCGACGCTGATGGAATGCGCTTCCTTCAGCGGAAGGCCATCTGAAGCTGCGAACCAGATATCGATATGCACATAGCCGGTCTGGCCACCACTCAAGTGCAGGTCTTCACGCGCGTGCAGCGCGGGGACGCCCGTTCCGCCGACCGTGACGGTGTCTCGTCCGACATACGTCGCGGTGCCGTCTTGTCGGAACGTCGCCTTTGTGGTCTCCGAGCGCCCGGTGCAGTGCACAGGCGCAGAGGTGCCGGGCGTTGCGGCGAGGTCGGCGACGATGAAGGGTGGTGTGCAGGACGTGTTGCTGTGTTCACCTTCCTTGAATGCCACGAAGTCGAAGCGTTGATCGGCCGTGCCACCCGACTCGACAAGCTTCGTGCGGGTCGAGCAACGCTCCCACATCTGGTGGTGGAAAGAGTTGTAGTCGATGCGAAACTGCCAGCAGCCGTCCGGCTGCAGCGTCACTGTTCCCGGCTCGGTCGGACCTTCTGTTTGACGTGTGTTGAGGAACGAAAGGGATTCGTCTCCGGTGCCGGAGTACACATAGACACCGGGCCGCGGTTGCCACAATCGCGTTGAGGTCCCAACGGTCGATGACGTTCGGAACCGGCTGATCGCATCACCGATGGAAGGCCGACCCGGTCCACGATGTTCCAAACGCCAGATGACGGCCAGGCTGGCTGCGAGGACGAGCACGCCACCGGCCATCGCAAAACGCAAGTGTCGCACGGCGTTTCCCCCTTGCAGCCGGTCCGGTTTCGTTCATGGTGCGACCGGCATCACTGCCAGGCCAGAGTCGTTGCGCGGCACACCACGAGGACCTTCGACTCTGTGACGGCGTCGCATCCTGTCGGGTCGTCGGCCGCGGCCGGCCTGCTCGACCGTTACTCGGCGTCGCTGCTTCGGTATCGGCGATCTCGACGAGTCAAGCGTCGTGGGCGATCAACCGGTCCCTCCACTGCGACACGGACGTTGCCGCCGGCGCGGTCGCGCGCATGAAATCGGTGAGAACCTCGCAGAAGCGCTCGGGCTGATCACACTGCGTGAAGTGTCCGGCCCCTTCGAAGATCTCGAGCCGGCTGCCGGGAATCGCGTCGTGCGTCGCGCGTCCTTGTTCCACCGGGATGATCCGGTCGTGGTCACCCCAGATGATCATCGTCGGAACCTCGGCGGCGAGGTAGAGCCGATCGGCCGCGCTGACGCGTTGGCCCGTGACATCGACCACCGATCGCAGCGTGTGCATGAACGCGGTGCGCGCCTCGGAGTCGACCAGCGACCCGTAGCTCTGCCATACCTGCCCGAGGGTCGGGCTCGGCCGCAGACCGATGTGCGCCAACCAATCCCCTATTTTCGCGCCGAAATCATGGATCCAGCTGTTGCAACCGACCGCGAGGACGTACTCCGCGCCCGGAAGCGCGAGCAAACGCAGCGTGACGTTCACCTCGTCGCCCAAGCCGCCACTCGACGCGAGGACGAGTCGCTCGCAACGTTCCGGGAACTGATACGCGAACTGCATCGCGACTCCGCCACCGAGCGACTGGCCTACCAACGTCGCGCGCTCGTGACCCAACGCCAGCAGAAGGTCGCGTATGCCGCTCGCGTACGCGCCCAGCGAGTAGTCGCCGCGTGGCTTCTCCGATGCGCCGTGGCCGAGAAGATCGGGGGCAATGACGGTGAAGCGTTCGGCCAGGGTGGGCATCACGTATCGCCAGGTCGCAGAACTCCCGGCCATCCCGTGGATCAGGACGATCACGGGCCCCGACCCTGCGCAGCGGTACCCGACACGGTGGCCGTGGATCGAGATGTCACTCCGCTCGATGGATGTTGTCACGATCGCAGCGTAGGACGGCCTGCCCGGGTGCGCGTTAGAGCATTTGTACCCATCATCGATGGCCCCGGGCCCCTGTTCGGCCGTGACACGACTGCACCAGACTGCGATCGGGGATTGGAGGCTCCGGCATGAAGCGGCTTTCGGGGACGGATGCGCTCTTTCTGGCGGGTGAGACGCCTTCGTGGCATCAACATGTTGCCGGACTCAGCATCATCGACCCGAGTGGGGTCGCCGATTTCTCCTTCGACGCGGTCGTGCGCAGCATCGGTGAGCGTCTACCGCTCATCCCGAAGCTCACCTGGAAACTCCGCGAGGTGCCCCTCGGGCTGCACCGGGCCGTGTGGATCGCGGATCCGGACTTCGACGTGCGCCGCCACGTCCGACGCATCGGCGTGGCTGCGCCCGGCGGACCGCGCGAGACGGCGGACACGGTCGGACAGATCTTGAGCACACAGCTGGACCGGCGCCACCCGTTGTGGGAGATCTGGTACCTCGAGGGGCTGGTGAACGGGCGCGTCGGGTTCTTGATGAAGTATCACCATTGCCTGCTCGACGGCGTCGCCGGGAGCGGCATGGCCGCGCTCCTCTTCGATTTCGAGCCGGCGCCGACGAAGCAGCCGATTCCTCCGCTGCCCGCACCGGACCGCGAGCCGAGCGACGCCTTCTTCTTCTTGCAGAGCGTCGTCTCGAGCGCGACCGCACCGTGCCGACTCGCACGGTACGGCGCTCGCCTCGCACGTCGTGGTATCGACACCATGGTCTTTGTCGTGTCTCAGCGACCGAAGCCCGACGTCAGCGCGATGCTGCAGGCACCCCGCACTTCGTTCAACCGCTCGATCGGCGCGCGTCGCTCGATGGCATTCACGAGCGTTGCACTGCGCGACGTGAAGGCGCTGCGCGAGCACTACGACGTGAAGATCAACGACATCGTGCTCGCACTCTGCTCCGGCGCGCTGCGGACCTACCTGGACGACCGAGGGGAACTTCCGATGCGGACGCTCACGGCAGGAGTGCCGGTCTCCACGCGTGTCGAGGGTGATGCCTCCCTCGACAATCAGATCTCTTACATGGTGGTGCCGCTCGCGACCGACGTCGACGATCCGGCCGAGCGTGTTTTCGCGATCCATCGCCATACCCTCGCAGCCAAAGAGCTGCGTGCGGCGATGCGCGCGCATCCAATTGGCTCGCTCGGCGAGACGGCTCCGCCCTGGGTCCTCGCGGCGGCGATGCGTCTCGCGTACGCATCGCACCTCCTTTCGTACGTTCCGGGGATGATGAACACGATCGTTTCGAACGTGCCCGGGCCGACCTTTCCGCTATACCTGGCCGGTGCGCGCCTCACCGGCATCTTCTCGGCCAGCGTCATCCTCGAGGGAATGGGCGTGAACATGACGATCTTCTCCTTCGGTGATCGTGTCGACTTCGGCATCCACGTCGACCCGGATCTCGTGCCCAGACCGTGGGAGCTGGCGGCAGGAGTCTCCGGTGCCTTGAAGGAACTGATGGCCGCGGCCGACCTCGGTGCTCCGACGTCCGTCGAGGACGCGTTCGGACTCCAGTCCTGAGAGGCGCGGGGTCGTGATCTCGGGTTTCGTACATCCGGACTTCGGCGGCGTCACGCAGATCATGCGCAGCCTCGGCACCCATACGCGGGGTGGCGGAGCAGCCGTCGCGGTATTCCACGAAGGTGAGCTCGTCGTCGACGCATGGGTCGGCGCCCGCGACGCGCGCGGAACGCCCTGGTCCTCCGACACGATCGTGATGAGCTTCTCGACGACGAAGGGCGTCATCGCCACCACCGCGCACCGACTCGTCGACCGGGGATTGCTCGACTACGACGAACCCGTCGCGACGTACTGGCCGGAGTTCGCGGCGGCGGGCAAGGAGCGGGTGACCGTTCGCCACCTCCTCAGTCACTCGGCCGGACTGCACCAGCTGCGCGGGGTGATCGACGACGCGGCCGACATGCTCGACTGGGATCTTGTTTGCTCCCGCCTTGCCGCCGAAGCACCCCGGTACGAACCGGGCACCCGCCACGGCTACCACGGCATCACGTTCGGCTTTCTCGTCGGGGAAGTGATCCGGCGCGTCACGGGAATGACGGTGGACGAAGCCGTTGACGCCGAGATCGCAAAGCCACTCGGGCTCGACGGGATGTCGATCGGTGTGGCTCCCGGTGAGCGTGGCCGCGTCGCCGAGCTCATCGTGCGTTTCGGCGACGCCGACCGAGCCGAGCGCCTCGCGCGCCGGGCTTCGCGGTTTGCGAGCCTCAAGCCCGCGATCGATACCTTCATGGTGCCCGGATCGGACCGCCTGTTCGCGTCGAGCGACATCCTCGACGCCGCCATACCCGCGGTCAACGGCTGCTTCACCGCGCGTGCGCTGGCGCGCATGTACGCAGCGCTCGGCGGCGGCGGCGTGCTCGACGGCACGCGCTTCCTCGGCGTGGAGACGCTGCGACGTGCGACCGAGATCCAGTCGACCGGGCTCGACCTGGTTGTGGGATTTCCCATGCGCTGGCGGTTGGGTTACCACCTGGCGGCGACGACGCGCGGCGTGCTCCCGAACGGCTTCGGGCACTTTGGCTTCGGCGGTTCCGGAGCGTGGGCGGACCCCGATAGAAATCTTGCCGTCGGGTTCGTGTGCAACCGGGTCGCGGGATCGCCATTCGGTGACCTTCGGCTGCTGCGAATCGGCGCTCAGGCACAGTCAGCCGCCGACGCCCGCTGAAATTCGAGCCGACCGCGTGCAGGCTGCGCGGGCACTTCTGCAGCGGATGCCGGTCGGCGATTCTCCGCTCCCGATTCGAGCGATGTCTTGTCGCCGAGTACGTCATCGTGAAGCGAAGCGCCGAAGGGAGTTCATAACGGCCGATCGGCGCGTCAAATAGAGACTTTCGGCCCCGCGAGCTTCTCTGTGCCTTCGTCGATGCAGATTCGAACGAAGGGAGCAGATCCATGAGCGATCACCGAGCGCACTCTGTCGAGCTGAATGGAAGTGAAATTTCGAAGCCCGAAGACGCTGCGGCGCAGAGCGGCGTTGTCTGCGAGGCGACCCGTCGAGTTGCGATAGATGGGCAGGAGGCGTGGGTCCGAGTCAGCACCGACCCTCATCTCCGGTCAGTCGAAGCTGTCCGGAACGACAGTGGCGGCGGATGGTCGGTCTCGGTTGCACTGATGAAGTTCGTTCACCCCGAGCATGCTGTTTACCGGGAGCTCCGACAAGCCATCGAAGATGCGATCAAGAGCGTTCCCGGTGTGATCGAAGTTGAGCACGAGCTCAACGAGGCGTGGTGGGTGAGCGGCTCACCCTCGGGCCAGGATCTGGCGAGAGCGGTGGCACATGTGCTCGACCAGCACGCCGACTACCTGCGCCACCATTGCCGCAACCTTCGACCGGGCGCCGCTGCCTCATGAGAGCTCCCACAGCGGGACGGGAGCGGCAAGCGCCGCCCATGTCCGGACAGAGGACTCGGGGTCGATACTGGTACATCGACCACGCTCGGCATTTCGACGCACTCGCCCGTCGCATCAGGAAGCAAGAACCGTGACGTCAGCGAGGTCGCCGACGACGACATCGGCGCCGTGGCTCCGAAGCTCGTCCGCGTGTTCACCGCGGTCCACGCCGATCACGAGAGCAAAGTGGCCCTTCCGCCCGGCTTCGACTCCGGCGATCGCGTCCTCGACCACGATCGCCCGCGCCGGTGTGGAACCGAGGCGACGAGCCGCCTCGATGAATATGTCCGGCGCCGGCTTTCCCGGCAGGCCGAGACGCTCGAGCTCGATCCCGTCCACGCACACCGGGAACAACCGGCCGATTCCGGCCGACTCGAGGATCCGCGCGGCGTTTCGACTCGCGGAAATGACGGCGGTGCCCAGCCCTCTTGTCTGCAGCTCGCGTACAAGCGCGACGGACGAGGGAAACGCGGAGGCAGGCGTCTCGGAGATCGTCCGCAGAAAGTCGAGGTTCTTTCGATTCGCGAGTCCCCAAACGGTCTCGACCTCGGGCGGATCATCCGGTGTGCCCATCGGCAGCGTCACGTCACGTGACTGCAGGAACCGCGCGACACCGTCCGGACGGGGCCGTCCATCGACGTATCGCAGGTAGTCCGTGGTGCTGAAGGGCGGTAGCGAGCGACCGGTGAGAAACCGGTCGAACATGCGTTGCCATGCCGCCCGGTGAACGCCCGCGGTGTCGGTTATCACACCGTCCATGTCGAAGACGACGGCGTCGAAGCGACTCGGGTCAAGCTCGATTGTCAAGAGACGGTTGCCAGCAAGACGGGTACGTGGCTGCGGGCCACCACCTCGCGCGCGACGAGACCGCCGTCGGGTCCGGCATTTCGTCGCCATCCGATGGCGACAAGGTCGGGTTGTTCCGCATCGATGGTGTCGAGGATCTCGTCCGCCGGCCGGCCAATGCGCAGCGCGACCCTTGCTGCCGGCGCGGCCGGGACGTAGCGGGCAAGAAACTCTCGGATGAACTCGTCGGTCTCGTGCTGGACCTGATCGGAGAAGCTCGGAATGTTTTCCTCGTCGTCGACATGGACGACAACGAGCTCGATGTCCTTCACGTCCGTGAGCTCGATCGCACGCTCGAGGCTGCGGGCGTTCGTGGCAGTGCCCTTCACGGCCATCAGGACGCGCTGTATCGGTTCGCGAACCCGCGCGTCGGGCGGCACGATCACCAGCAGTGCAGCCGCCCGGTCGGCGAGCTCCAAGGCGACATGGCCTGCAGGTTGGCGTCCCAGCGGTCGCCCGCGCGCGCCGACGACGGCGGCAACGACTTCCTGATCCTGCGTCAGGTTGACGAGTTCGTCGACGGTCTCGCCGTGCAGAGTGCGCAGCGGCACATTCGCGGTGTACGCGGTCGTCGTGTCGGCTGATTCGTCCGATTCGGTTACATGCGCGGCTTCCACCTGCGCGCCGAAGAGCGGCGCGATCGCGCGCGCGCCCTCGAGGACCGGTCGGGCGGCCGCAGAGTTGTCGATGCATGCGATGACTCTCGTCACGAGATCACCCTCCATCCGGATGTCCCCGCTCGGAACCGAAGGCCACCAGGTGTTGCGACGAACACGTCGCCATCCACCTCGATCGCGGTCGGCCGGTCGCTCTCAACGTGCAGGTCGTCCGGCGTCGTACGAAGGTGGACGCGCCCGCCGTGGAAACTGACGCGGATCTCGAGCGCCGACCAGCCCTCGGGGAGCCAGGGATCGATCGTCAGCGAGTTCGCTCGGGGTCGAACTCCGGCGAAGCCGAAGACGAACGCCTGCCACAAAGCGCCCATGGTTGCGATGTGCAGTCCGCCGGCGGTTGTGCCGGTCAGGTCGTCGAGGTCGATCCGGCTCGCGATCCCGAGGCTCGAGAGCGCGCGAACCGAGTCGTGAGCACGCGCGAAGAGCGACGCGTGGACACCGGGCGACAGCGAGCTCCCGTGCGCGGTGCGCGGTTCGTAGTAGCGAAGGTTCGCGGCCAGTGATCCCGGGCGGACCTCGTCTGGAATCAGGTGGTGCAACATCAATACGTCAGCTTGTTTGATCACTTGAGAGCTGCTGACGCGCTCGCTTCCCAACAGGATGTCGGCTGCGATCGGACGTCGCGGCGCGACGCTCTCGATGAGCATCGGCTCGAGACCTCGAAAGCCGGCGAACTGCTCGTACACACCGGTCGTTTCGTCGTAGCCGTCGACGATCGCGTCGGCAATTGTGCGCCAGCTGGTTGGTTCTTCCGGCCCGACGCCGTCGTCGACACCTCGCGCTTCGTCCACGGCAGCCGCCGCGCGACGCAGGTTCCAGCGCGCCATGACGTTCGTGAACGCGTTGTCATCGACGGGCTCGTGGTATTCATCCGGGCCGATCACGCCAAATATGTGCGCCGAGCCGTCGGCGTCGAGGCGGACGCGCGAAGCCCAGTAGCGCGCGGTTTCCACGAGCAAAGCCAGACCGGGCCCTCGGGCGAAGGCGCGGTCGCCGGTCCAGTCGATGTAGTGACTCGCGGCCCACGCGATGTCGGCGACGATGTGTTCCTCGAGCTGGCCTGTCCGGATCGGAACGAGATTCCCGGCCCGATCGCGTGCCGAGCTGGGAGTGACGTCGCGCCCACTGCGCGCAGACTCCCACGCGAACCGAGCGCCTCGTCGCCTCCACCCGCGGGCGCTTTCCTGTGCTGCGGGGAGCCGGCGGATCCGGTACTCGAGCATCGCGCGAGCGACTGCCGGTTGCGTGGCCGCGAAGAATGGCAGCACGAACACGTCGGCATCCCAGAACACATGACCCCGATATCCCGAGCCGGTCAGTCCTCGGGCGCCCAGCGCCGACTCTCCGTTTTCGTGAGCCGATCCGATCAGGTGGAAGAGCGCGAAGCGCGTCGCTTGCTGCAGCTGGTCGTCGCCGGCGATCCGGATGTCGGCGCCTTCCCAGCGCTCGCCCCAGGCGCGACGTTGCTCCTCGAGGAGCGTGTCGAATCCGTCGCCGGCGGCGTCGGCGAGGCGTCCGAGCGCGAGTTTCGGGTCGGGCTGTGCGTCACTGTCGGCTTCGACGGCCACGACGTCGTCGATGACCCGGCTCGATGACGTCTCGCACAGGGCCGCGACGATGCCGCCCGCGCTTCCCGCCACGCGCATCCATGTCGCGTCTTCGGTTGCCCCTTCGTCGATCACGTGCCCGGCTTCCGCACTCAGACACGCGGCTGCTCTCGATTCCGAGCCGGTCAGCACCGTCCTCGTCGCGAGAATTCCCTGCCGCGCCAGAGAGACGAACCGAATGAGCGCGGTCCCACTCGCCTCGTCCCCGATGCGCTCGTGCAGCAACCCGTTGCGCATGTCGAGAATGCGTCGCAACCGGGCGCCGGCAACGTCGAGGTACAGGCCGGAGAGTACAGGGCCGGCGAGCAGTTGCGTCTCAGGCCCGGTCCCGTCATAGATCCCATCGACGAAGAGCCATGGAACGCTCTTCGATCGCACAAGGAGTGCTCCACCGCTCGTTCCGATCCCTCCTCCGGACAGCGACAAGAGGGCACTGTGGACTCGCGCGCGTTCTGTGTCCTCGCCCTCGATCTCGAGACTCCACGCGGGGTCGAACTCGAAGCGCACAGCTCGACGCTACGTCGTTTCCCGTCACGACCGATTGGACGGGTTCCCCGAGCCGCCCTCGGCGAAGATCCCGAGAGCGACTCGGAGGACCGTCGGTACGACAGGGCGCGGTAGGCGCCGCCGGCCTTCGTCCAGTTCCGCTGGATCAGGAAGTTCAGCCCCGCGAGGGTGTCATGTTCGCCTCGATACCATTCGCAATGGAGCAGGTCGTCCCGAACGTCGAGCGCGCACCTGTCGGTGTTCTCGTCGCCGCGCCGGTGGAAGCACGCCGCGAGGTAGAGCCGTGATGAGCCTTGCGATGCTGGCGAGGTAGTGCTTGTAGAGAACCGGCTGGGACGTTATTCCAACCCCGACAACGTGGCGGGGTCTGCACCGCATTCTCTCTGGTCAGGGGCGTGACCGCCCGTCCCATCGACCCGTCCCATCGCTCCCCCAAAAACAACCAGATTGACCAACGAACAAGTGTCCGAGCTCATTTTGATGCATGCACGAGGCGTTCCGATCGACGAACTCGCCTCGGTCTTCGACATCCACCGAACCACCGTGACGACGCACTTGGAACGCGCCGGCGTTGATCGTCGCAGCGGCGTCATCGACCGTCACCTCACCGAAGCGCGCTATCTCTACGAGTCGGGTTCATCACTTGCTCGAGTTGCCGATCGGTTTGGTGTCGACGGTGAAACCGTGCGCCGCGCCTTCAAGAACGCCGGGATCTCACTTCGTCCTCGTCGAGGCTGGCAGTACTAGCCCCCATGGCCACTGCCAGGATGACTTTGGCGATCAGCGTCGGATCGATCTCTGCGGACAGAACCGTCCTGAACGCTTTTCGCGGAGTGGGTGTACCAACCCGAGCGCGAGGGACGAACCAGTGGAGCTTGAATACACCGGTGCCACCGCCGTAAAGCCGTTCGTACGCAGGCTTTGCATCGACGGGACCGGGTTCCGCGCTCTCGCGGCGTATTGATCGTTCCCCGGAACGACCCATGAGGTCTTGTTCCATCGCCCTTGAGGACGCGGATTTCGCGGCTCGTTGGCGCGCAAGCTGTGTCTAGCTCAGCCCGACGCGCTGGGCGATCTCGGCCGCGTCGATGCGGTTGGCGGCGTCGAGTTTGCGGAGGATGTTCGAAACGTGGACGCTCGCTGTTTTCTTGCTGATGTACAGCTCTTCGGCGATTTGGCGGTCGGTTCTGCCGAGCGCGAGTTGTGCGAGGACTTCGATCTCGCGTGGCGTGAGTCCGAGATCCTCGCCAATGAGCTGGCGCGGCGACGGAGCGGTGGCCGTCTCGGTCGGGGTGAGGGCGATCCGGGCTCGTCGCGCGAGATCCTCGCAGCGGGTTTGCAGCGGCCGGGCGCCGATCTCGACGGATGTCTGCCAAGCGGCCCGTGCCGCGTCCGTCGCGCGGCGGCGTTCGCCCTTGCCGGCCAGTGTCGCCTCGGCTTCGCGCCAACGACAGTACGCGGCGTGGTATCGCTCCAACGCTTCGTCCCATCGCGTCGCGGCTGTTTTCCAGGCGTCGGGATCGGGAGCGTTGAAGCGGGTCTGTTCGGCTCGGCACCACGCAAGTAGCGCGAGCGGTCGCGCTGACCCCTCAGTTCCGTCCGGTGGTATCGGCGTGATGCGGGCTACGGCTTGTTCGGTGAGCGCCGCGGCGAGACGGCGGAATTTGTCGGTATCGATCCGACGGCCACGCGCTCTCGCGATGGCGTGCTCGTCGGCGAGTGCGCGGATTCCGAGCGCGCACATCTCGGGCCGGTAGGTGTTGTCGTCGGTTCCGGCCGCGATCATGAGCGCCTGTTCGATCTCTTCGTACGCGTCCGCGGGCTGATCCTTCTCGAGTGCAAGCTCGGCACGAGCCATGTGCAAAGCGCCAAGGTCCTGCACGGTCGGCGGCTGTTGCGAGAGCGCGTCGTCGGCCATGAGGTATGACGCGGCTGACTCGAAGCGGCCGCGGCGAATGTCGAGAAGCGCGCGCACGTCTAGCGGGCGGGATGGGCAACTGCCGACGCCGTGATCATCCATGTGGCTCAGAAGATCGTCGGCTTCGTCCCAACGTCCCAGTCGGATCAACGCCTCGGCACTGTTTCTTCCGGCACCATTCAGGCGAATGCCGACCAGTCGTTCGCCTTGCGCAACACCTTGGAAGACAATCGTGGCGGCATCTTCGAGGCGACCGGCGGAGACAAGAACCGCCGTGAGGTTCGTGTAAACACGATTCAGGTGATAGGGCTCGCCGAGCTCCTCGGCGATCTCGAGAGCTTCGCGCATACGGGCGACCGCAGTGTCGTAGTCGCCACGTTCGGCGATGCAAACACCGAGCGTGCAGAGCGCGTGACCTTCCTCGGCGCGAGCGCCCGCAGCCCGAGCAATCGTGATTGCTTCGAGGCAACGGATTTCGGACTCGGCGCTGCGAGCCAGCAACATCAAGCTGCGGGCTTCTTCGGCGACGACGGCGGCAAGCTCGACCGAAGGCGTATCGGAGGGCAGGAGCTCAGCGGCCCGTTGGAACGCCTCGAACGCGCCGTCAGGATCAAGGTTCGACCACGCGTTGCGGCCGAGCGCGATAAAGCACAGCGCGGCGCGGCGCGGGTCGTTCACGTCGTCGAGCTCGGCGAGCGCGAGGTTCGCGAGCTCGATCGATCGCTTCGGTGCACCCGTCAGGTACGCCGCGTTCGCCGCCTTCAACAGAAGATCAACGTAGTTCACGCATCGCACGGCATCTTCGCGCGGGACTTGCGCGTACGCCGACACTGCACGTTCGTAGTGCGCATACGCTTCGCGCATCGCCAACAGTTCGACCATCGCGTCAGCAGCCGCGGTCGACGCTGGCAACGCTTCGGACCAGTCGCCCGCTTCCCACCAGTGCTCTGCGAGCTCAACGGCCGCGTGTCCCGGACCCGTCGCGCGCAGAGCGGGGTTCGCGGTCAACGCGACGGCGAGCTGGTGATGCAGTCGAGCCCGCTCGTCGGGGAGGAGCGCGTCGACGACAGCGTCACACTGCAACGCATGACGAAAGCGGAACCGCGATCGGTCGTCCATGACCAGGACGTGACGCTCGACCGCTTCCGTGATCGCCTCGTTCAGGCGCTCGGCGTCGAGACCAGCCGTCTCCGCCAGGAGCCGAGGACCGATCGAGCCGCCGGCAGTCGCGACGACAGCTGCGACATGCCGGGAAGCGGGTCCGAGCTGCTCGACTCGCATCATGATGATCTGCCGCAACGCGGAGGGAAGCGACGTGGCGTCGCGGGCAGCCGTGAGCTCCTCGGCAAAGAACGGGTTGCCGCCCGACCGTGCGTACACGGCCTCGAGAAGCGCCCACTCCGGCTCACGTCCGAGCATTCCGTGCATCAAGATCCCCGTCGCGTCGACGTCAAGCCCCGTCAGCTCGAGCTGCGAGACCGCACGGTGGCGGCCCAGCTCGGCGAGCAATCGAGCTTGGGTCTGATCCTGCTCGAGATCGTCGCGACGGAAGGTGCCAACAAGCAGCAGCGGACTCGTATCGAGATTGCGGGCAAGGAAGTCGATCACCTCGACACTCGCCGAGTCGGCCCAATGCAGGTCCTCGAACACGATCACGACCGGCGAACGCTCAGCCAGCGCGGCGAAGCAACTGAGCAGCGCCTCGAACAAGTGGGTCTTGCCCATCTCGTTCGCAAGTCCAGCGCTGATACCGGACGGATCGTCGTCGAGGCCGAGCCGGCGACGAGCTCGCGCGAGGATCGCCGCGGCAGTCGCTTCGTCGAGTTGGCGGGAAAGATCGCGCACGACACCGACAACGGGACCATAGGGAAGGCCGCCACCTTCGGTTGGCGTGCAGACCCCGGATGCGACCAGGGAACCCGCGGCGCGAGCCCTCAGTCGGAACTCCTCGATCAGGCGCGTCTTGCCGATGCCGGCCTCCCCACCGACCAAAATCGTGCGTGCCCCCGTCGCTTCGAGCGCGCCGAGGGCGCCGCACAGCAGGTCGAGCTCGGCGTCCCGGCCCGCAAACGTGGTCTCCGATCGCGGGCCCCGCATCAGGTAATGGTCCCACAAGGGGCCGCTCACGCGCCCTCCCGCACCTCGGTGATCGAGTCAGCGACCAACCCGTGCGCTTCCCGATGCACGGCGTGTGCGGCTTCGGCGTTGGGTGCCTCGACCAAGCAGAACACCTTGCCGCTGGTCTCGTCGAACCAATACCGCAAGTACTGCACCCCGTAGGAGCCCTGGACCTCGAGATCACGGCGATGCGCGCCCGCAACTGCCTCCGACGTCAAGCCATCGACTTTCTCGTGCACGTCCATGAACAAAGGCATCTTCGTCTCCTCTCAGCACGGACCGCGACGGACCCGGCACGTGTCGGCACTCGCATCCGACGCCGGGTGCGCGGCAACCGAAGCGGGCGCGATCGCCGGCGAAGCGTGATGCACACTCACGCTGGCACGCCCCGCGGTGAATGCGAGACCAACGAACGCCACGATCACCAGCGTCCACAGTGCGGCGCGCTGCCACACCTTCCGAGAACCCGACACCGCACTAGGTGCGAGCACTGAGGTAGCAGTCATGAGACATCCCTCCCATTCGAGGGCCCGCCCACCGGGCCCGCTCCACGGGCATGACCACCCGCGTCACGACGATGCGCCCTGAGGAGCCGAGAGACATCGGCACATCTCCTTAGATCGCCCTCCGGCACTACCTATCTCGGCAGAGCCCGCGCGAACGCTTCCCGAAGGACTCCATGAGGCGAACACTTCGGATGACACAGCGGACCGCGCCTGAACGCGTCCATCGCTGCGGGATACCGCGGCATCGGGAGATCATGCGCTGCGCAGAGCGTTCATCAGTAACCACTCGGCGCGACACCTCAAGGGACGCAACTAGAACCCAGGGCTGACCTGGCCAAACATTGTTGAACCGACAACACCAGTGGAGGCGATGGGACTTGACCCACGACTTCGACGTTGCGAACGTAGCGCTCTACCGGACCGAGCTACACCCCGGATGAAGGGTCAGCGTTCCAAAGGGTCGTGTGCGGCATTCGCCGCCGCGGCTCCGTATCAGCCGGCGGTCGTTCGTTGCGCCGACTCGATCGCGCCCTGCAGCCGTGCGGCCACGATCGCGGTGGTGAGGTCGCCTCGGGTGCGTTCGAGCACCGCGCGCAACGCATCGGTGGTCCGGCGCAGACCGCCCGTCACGCCGTCGGGATAGTCGATGGTGACGAGCAGCGAATAGATGTCGTCCATCGCGCCCATCAGCCGCTCGGCCTCGCCCAGCTGACCGGCGCGCAGGCGGTCGAGCAGTTGGCGGCGCAGTTCGCTCGCGGCCTCGGCGAGACCGTTGCAGTAGGGGGCGGCGTCGAGCCCGAGCTCGTCGGGCGTCGGCAGCGGGTCATCGCGCACCAACGCCAACGTGAGCCACGCTTCCGCAAGTTCCTTCTTCGCGTCGTTCAACGGTCCGCCCGTACGGACGTCGGGTTGGTTCACGATCGCGTCGTCGGCCGCGGCGAGATGCTCACGCGCTTCGCGCGCGAGCGCTTCCGCGGCCTCGTATTCGCCGCGATGCGTAGAGCGGATCGACGCCGCGCAGCACTGAATCGCCTGACGCGACGCCGTGATCGTGATCTCGCGCGCCTGATGCTTCTCGTCGAACGCGTTGCGCACCGCCGAGCCGAGCGCGGTGATCTCCGGAGTCCGGTCCACAAGCGGATGCTACGACGGCCGCGCCCGCGGGTTCTACGACGACGCGGCGCGGCGCAGCGCAAGCTCGGGCTGGCGGCGCTGGTGCAACGTGTGCACCTTCATCGCGCGATCCATCTGAATCGAACGCGCCCAGGCCCACAGGCCGCAGAACGCGGCGAGTGCGATCGCGGAGAGGAAGAACACCGCCCACGCGATCATGAGATGCGTCGCCATCGCGATCAACGCGAAGCCGCCGACGACTGCGAGCAGCGCACGCAACACGTCACGACGACGCTTTGCCGCGCGTTGTCCAGGAGAGACACGCGGTTGCGCGCCGGGAACCCGCAACTGTCCATTGGTGCGACCGAGAACATCGAGTCGGTAATTGAAATCGCCGATCGAGTCGTTCGCCCGCTCCGCACGGGACCGCAGCAGCGGCGGCAACAACACAACCGCCCAAAGTGCCGCGAGAATGACCAACACCACGAGTGTCAAGACCTCTCGACCACCTTCAGTGTCGTAGACGGTAACAACGGATGTCCCTGGAGTGGTGGATCACCCGTATCCAGCAATCTCGACAGTCTCGCGAGGACAAGCGGCGCGCGACAACTCGTGCTTCGTTACGAATTTTCTTTCTCGCGCGCAGTGCGCGATGACGCGTTCAGAAACCGAAAGGGTCGGATCCGTCGGATTGACGCCGCCATGTCCCGGAGCGTCCGCCTGTTTTCTCCCAGAGCGCGAGATCACCGATCGTCATCGAACGATCCATCGATTTGCACATGTCGTAGATGGTCAGGGCCGCAACCGCGGCCGCTGTCATCGCTTCCATCTCCACACCGGTGCGATCGACCGTGTCGACATTGGCCTCTACCTCGACATATGTGTCCTCGAGGCGAAAGTTCACAAGCACCGCACCGACGAGCAGCGGATGACACAACGGCAGCAGATGGGGCGTCTGCTTCGCGGCCTGAATGCCGGCGACGCGAGCAACGGCCAGAACGTCACCCTTCGTGATGGCGCCCGATGCGATCGCGGACGCGGTCTCGGCCTCCATGTGGACGCGGCAACGGGCGACGGCCCGCCGGTGACTCGGATCCTTGGCCGTGACGTCGACCATGCGGGCCCGACCGAGCGGGTCGAGGTGGGTGAACTCCGGGGCCATGACCCCGAAGTGTAGGGGCGTATGCGGAATTACTCGACCTGACCGGCCCGATCGGGAACGAAATCCAGGCGAAGATCAGCCGCTCAGCCGCCGATCTGGCTCATCGACCGATCGGGACGTATGAAATCGACGCGTCCGATGTGATGGCCCGCCCACTTCCTGCCGACGGCCGTCTCGATCGCGACCGCGAGCCGGTCGTCGAGATCGGGTTCGTCGAGGCCGCGCCCGGCGCGCAGGACGGCGCGTAGATCGGTGTGGTCCAGCGCGAACAGACACGTACGGAACTGACCCTCGGCGTCGACGCGCACGCGATCGCAGTTGTCGCAGAACGGCTGCGTGACGCTCGAGATCACACCGATGTCGCCGACACCATCGCGGAACTTGAACCGTTCGGCGGGCTCGGTGTGTTGCGGGTCGCCCGCGTCCAAGGGGAACACCGCGTCGATGCGTTCGACGATCTCGCTCGCGGGCACGACCTTGTCCTTGCTCCATTCGCCTTGCGCGTCGAGCGGCATGAACTCGATGAACCGCACGCCCACTGCGTTCTCCCGGCCGAAGCGCGCGAGATCGACGACCTCGTCGTCGTTCACACCGCGCATCACGACCGCGTTGACCTTCACGGGATCCAGGCCGGCTCGCTTCGCGGCGTCGATGCCGGCAAGGACGCGATCGAGATCGTCACGCTTCGTCAGGGCAATGAATCGCTCCCGCCGTAGCGAATCGAGCGACACGTTGATGCGCCGCAGGCCCGCGTCGGCGAGATCATCCGCGAGTTCGGCGAGCTTCACGCCATTGGTCGTCATGGCGATGTCGACGCCGAGCGGCGCAAGCATCCCGACGAGTCGCGTCACGTGTGAACGCACGAGCGGCTCGCCGCCTGTGACCCGAACCGCTTCGAACCCGAAGCGGTCGACGCAGACCCGGGCGATGCGCGCGATCTCCTCGTAGGTGAGGAGCTCGTTGCGCGCCAGCCACTGCATTCCCTCTTCCGGCATGCAGTACGCGCAGCGGAAATTGCAACGGTCGGTGATGGAGACCCGGAGGTCCTTGACGCGGCGGGCGAAGGGGTCGACGAGAGGAACCGGCCGCGCTTCGAGCTTCACCCGATCAGGTTACGGGCCGGTTCGACCGGTCCCGTCTTGCGTGGCGCCCCGGGGGTGGGTTCGCTCCTCGCTCCCCGCACGGCGCAGCGACCAACTACAGCCGACGGATCCTCGCTTCCCCGGGTGTGCTCCGTCACGCCAGCCCAAACGTGTCGTGCACCGAGCCACACGGTGTCGCCTCCCTGGCATTCCCTCGCCCGCCCGGCGACTCCGTTGCGTACACGTTGTACCACTGTCCGTAGCCATGAGCAAGACCCCATTGAGCGGAACCGTCGCGATCGTGACCCAGGTCACTCCCCCGGGGCCGCCGACCTCTAGAGAAACAGGACCTGCACCTCGGCCCCGGCGTCGACGCCGTCGCCGTCAGGCAGCAGCGCCAGCGCATTGGCCGCCGCCATGCCCGACAACACGTTGCTCGCCTGCGCCCCCGCCCGCTCGCAGACGTACCGGCCGTCGTCGATCCGAACCCGGACCCGGTCGAGATGGAGCTTGCCGTCGGGCCGCCGGCGCATCGCCGACGCCGCGATTGCCCGGACCGCCTCGGCTTCGACGTCGGCGCGGCCCGCGAGTTTGCGGAGGGCGGGCCGGGCGAACAGCTCGAAGCTCACGCGCGACGACACCGGATTTCCGGGCAGGCCGAACGCGGGGACCGCGCCGAGCATCGCGAACGCGAGCGGCTTCGCGGGTTTGATCGCAACCTGGGCCCACAACGACGTGCCGCCGCGCGCGGCGGCGACGCGCTCGAGGACCAGCTTCACGAAGTCGTAGTCGCCGACCGAGACCGCGCCGCTCGTCAACAACGCGTCGCACGTGTCGGCGATGTTCTCGACCGCGGCAGTGATCGCGCGCTCGTCATCACCGACGATCCCACCGTCCACCGGATCGAGGCCGAGCTCGTCGAGCAGCGCGAGGAGCATCGGACGATTCGAGTCACGGATGCGCCCGGGCGCGAGCACGCCTTCCGCAACCAGCTCGTCGCCGGTCGAGATCACGCCCACCCGCGGTCGCGGATAACAGACGACTTCTCGAACGTCGAGACTCGCGAGCACGCCGAGGTGCGCGGGTGTGAGCACGGTGCCGTGTTCGAACACGACGTCGCCGGCGGACACGTCACCGCCCGCGAGCCGGACGTGCTCCCCCGGTTGCGCGACCTCCACGACGACGTTGTCGCCGTGTACACGCGTGCGTTCGACCATCACGACCGCGTCGGCGCCGTCGGGCATCGGCGCACCGGTCATGATCCGGACCGCCTCACCCGGCCCGACGGGCATCGTCGGCGCGCGCCCGGCAGGTAGCTCGCCGACGACGCGCAACGTTCCCGGCGTGTCCGCGGCGCGTACCGCGTAGCCGTCCATGCCGGTGTTCGCGAACGGCGGAACGGGCTCGGCGGCGACGATGTCGCGCGCGAGCACGAGACCTCGCGCCGCGTCGCGTTCGTACGGAACCGGCGCCAGCGTGCCGACCGCGTCGAGGATCGCGGCCTGCGCGTCGGCGAGAGAGATCACATGAACAGGCGTATCACACGGGCCAGCGGCGCGCGACGTAGTCGCGCAGCCATTCGCCGAACGCCGGGCCGAGGTCGGGTCGGTCCAGCGCGAGCTCGACGTTCGCCCGCAGGAAATCGAGCTTCTGCCCGACGTCGTAGCGGCCGCGCCGGCACGCGTATCCGAACACGCTCTCTCGTGCGATGAGCATCGCGATCGCGTCGGTGAGCTGCAGCTCGCCGCCGCGACCGGGCTCGATGAGGTCGAGCATCGCGAAGATCTCCGGCGTGAACACGTAGCGACCGCTGATCGCGAAGTTGGACGGCGCCTCGTCCCGCGGCGGCTTCTCGACCACGCGCCTGATCTGCACGACGTCGGTCGGAAGATCGGTGCGGTTCGAGTCGGGATCAATGCAGCCGTACGACGAGATCTCTTCAGGTGTCACTTCCGTGAACGCGATGCAGGAGCGTTGCTCACGCTCGTGCACGTCGAGCATCGCCCGCAACAGCGCGCCGTCGTCGACCATGAGGTCGTCGGCGAGCAATACCGCGAACGGCTCGTCGCCGACGTGGTGTCGCGCGACGGAGACGGCGTGTCCGAGTCCGAGCGGGTCGCGTTGGCGGACGTAGTGGATATCCGCGAGGTCGGACGCGAACTGCACTTCCTTCAAGAGGTCGTGTTTGCCGCTGGTGTCGAGGAAGTGCTCGAGCTCGAAGTTGCGGTCGAAGTGGTCTTCGATCGCGCGCTTGGCGCGACCGGTGATGATCAAGATGTCCTCGATACCGGCCTTGACGGCCTCTTCGACGACGTACTGGATCGCCGGCTTGTCGACGACCGGCATCATCTCCTTGGGCGAGCTCTTGGTGGCGGGCAAGAACCGCGTGCCCAACCCCGCTGCGGGAATCACCGCCTTGCGCACCCGGTTCATTTCGCCTCCTCAGGCGCTGCGCGCAACGCCCAGGTCGTTCTCCTCGCGCCTCAACAGGCGGCGAATGTTCGCGGCATGACGGGCCAGGACGAGAACGGCGAGGCCGCCCAGCACCGCGACTTCCCATCGGTCGAAGCCGAGGACGAGAACAGCGATCGGGAACAAAATGGTCACGAGCAGCGAGGCCAGCGACGCCTTGTGGAATACCCGGGCCACGACGAGCCACACCACGGCCAAGCCGGCCACGACGAACGGATAGAGCACGATGAGCACACCGGCTCCGGTCGCGACGCCCTTCCCGCCCTTGCGGTAGAGGGGAAGGATGTGGCCGACCATCGCGGCCACCCCCAACGCGAACGCGCCGACCCGCCCGCCGATCGCGAGTCCGGCGCCCGCCGCGACCGCGCCCTTGGCGAAGTCGAGGAAGAGCACCAGCGCGCCGGCCTTCCAGCCGAGGAGCCGGAAGACGTTCGACGCCCCGGGATTGCCCGATCCCTCTTTCGTGATGTCGACACCACGAGCGCGGGCGACCAGCTGCGCGCTCGGGAACGTACCGAGGAGCCAGGCCACCGGAACGAGCAGCGCGATCGCGAGCATGCGCGCTCATTCTGTACCAACCGCGCGAACCAGGCGGGACGGGGTGCCGGCCCGAAGCGGGAATACCTGTGGGCGCGGTACGATTGGCACTCCAGGGCGCCGAGTGCCAATCCCGGCGACCGACCGGACGGAGCATCCATGCCGACCTACGTGTACCGCTGCGCCAAGTGCGGCGAGCAGATCGAGGCGTTCCAGTCGTTCAGCGACAAGCCCCTCTCCAAGCACGCGCAGTGTGGCGGGAAGTTGACGAAGGTTCTGTCGGCCGCGGGCATCGTCTTGAAGGGATCCGGCTTCTACAAGACCGACAACCGCTCCGGGTCGAAGGGCGCTTCGAAGGAGAAGGCGAAGGAACCCGCGAGCAGCAGCTCGGACTCCTCGTCCCCCTCGTCGTCCGGCTCCGACTCGAAGGGCTCTTCGAACGGCAGCTCGTCGGGCGGGAGCTCGTCGAGCACCACGTCGTCGACGTCGTCGGGCTCGGCCACCAAGACCGCCTAGCGCGGCGAGCGCGCGCTCTCGTGCGAGCGGAGATCGGCGTCTTCGGCGGATCGGGTTTCTACAGCTTCGGCGACGGCGCCGAGGAGGTCGAGATCGACACGCCGTTCGGCCCACCGAGCGCGCCGGTCACGCTCGCCGAGGTCGGCGGCCGAACGGTCGCGTTCATCCCGCGGCACGGTCGCAACCACGAATACCCGCCGGCGCGCGTTCCGGCCCGCGCCAACCTGTGGGCCATGCGCCGCCTCGGCGTGCGCCAGGTGATCGGACCGTGCGCCGCGGGGTCACTCGATCCGGCCATCCACCCGGGCGACTTCGTCGTGCTCGACCAGCTCGTCGATCGCACATGGGGAAGGCCAGACACCTACTACGACGCCGGCGCCACTCATCACGTCTCGTACGCCGATCCGTACTGTCCCGAGCTCGGCCGCCGGGTGCTCGACGCGGGGAACCGCGTGGGTGTGCGCATGCACGAACGGGGAACCGTCGTCGTCATCCCCGGTCCTCGCTTCTCGACGCGGGCCGAATCGCGTTGGTTCCGTGCGGAAGGTTGGCACGTCGTCAACATGACGCAGTATCCCGAGGCCTACCTCGCCCGCGAGCTCGGCATGCATTACGCGGGCATCGCGCTGATCACCGACTACGACACGGGCGTCGAGCACGACGCCGGCGTCGCACCGGTCACCCAGGAGCAGGTCTTCGCGTTCTTCGAGGACAACCTGCATCATGTGCGCGCGCTGCTCGACCACCTGCTCCCGCGTCTCGGCCCGGAGCCGGAAGGGTGCGGCTGCGCAGACGCGACAGGGCCGCTGGACGCTTACGACTGAAGCGAGCAGCGGCCTTGCGACCTGGCGAGTGCCCCCGACCCACCGGTCCGGGCGGGCGATGACCGGCGGGCCAGGGGACTCGCGCGGCGCCTTGAACGGCGCCGGGGGGCCGGGGGATCTCCTCACTCACAACCCCCTGGCCACGTCCGACATTCCCATCATTCCCCCGCAGAACGGATCTGAACACCGATCGCTAGTCTCGCCGGACTTCCCCTCCACCTTCCCCGGAAACGTCTGCGACGCGCCGCTCGGGCGCGTGCTGTCGAGGCAGACAGTGAGGCCGATCGGCCACGGAAGGGAGATCCCATGCGCCGCTCACCACGGGTGCTGCTCGCGTGGACGGCCGCCGCGATCGTGGTGCTCGTCACGATGCGCGTGGTCGCCGGCGACCTGGGCGCGCTGCACCGACGCGCCCATGCGCTCGGACCTGACGTCGGGGTCGTGCTCGCGGCGCGTGATCTGACACTCGGGTCCACGATCCGCCCGCAGGACGTACGGGTCGTGCGCCGACCGGCGAACACGGTCGGTCGCGACGCCGAGCACGACCCGGCCGCGGTTGTGGGCCGGGTCGTCGCGGTCGGATTGCTGCGCGACGACGTGATCGGCGCCCGGCACCTCGTCTCCGGCGCGAGCGACGCGGTCCCTGACGGCCGCCGCGCCGTGCACGTGATCGTGAAGGACGGTTTCGAGCCGCCGGTCGGCGCCGTCGTCGACGTCCTCGCCGCCTTCGACCCCGCGGTCGCAACCGGCCCCGGAGCATCCTCGGGCCGGGCGACCGTCGTCGCACGCGGCGCTCGCGTGCTCGCACTCGCGGCACCGCAAACCGACGCGTCCGAGGAAGGCAGCGATGCCGGCACGGGCGACGCGGCCGGCTCGGGGGTCACGGTCCTCGTGACCGAGGACGAGGCGCAAGCCGTCGCCTACGCCGCGGCGATCGGTCAGGTCGTGCTCGCGCTCGCGCCGGCACAGGAGGCGTGCTGCGCAGGGTCGTAACCGTGACTCGATAACTTGCCGCCGTGACGATCAGCAGCGTGATCTTCGACTTCGGCGGCGTGATCTCGAGTCCGCTCTTCGTCGGCATCGGCGCGTTCGAGGAAGCCGAGGGCTACCCGAAGGGCTCGCTGCTCCGGCTGCTGTTCGGCGACACGTCGTACATCGGCGTCGAAGGGCGCGCCGTCGCCGACGCGCTGGCGGCTGATCCCGACGCCGCCGAACAGGAAGGCGAGATCGCGGACGAGCCCGACTGGCATCTCCTGGAGAAGGGCAAGCTCGACATCGCGACGTACTTCGAGCGCATGGTCGAGAAGGCGCCGAGCGTCATCGGCCGACCGATCGACATGGAGTCGTACGGCCGGTTCTGGCGGCAGACCGCGCCCGGCGTGCACTGGACGGTGGTGCACAAGATGCGCGACCTCAGGTCGCGGGGGCTGCGGATCGGGCTCCTTACGAACAACGTCAAGGAGTTCGGCGACAACTGGCGCGCGATGTTCCCGATCGACGAGCTGTGCGACGAGGTCGTCGACTCGTCCCACGTCGGGATGCGCAAGCCCGATCCCGAGATCTACCTCCTCACGTGCGAACGCATGCAGATCGAACCGGGCGAGGCGGTGTTCCTCGACGACAACGCCGAGAACGTCGCCGCGGCCAAGGCCGTCGGCATGGAGGCGGTCCATTTCGTCGAGCCCGAGCTCGCGCTGGCCGAGCTCGAGACGATCCTGCTCGCGCGCGGTACGCGAAACACCGCGGGCTGACCACCGCGGTTACGAACCGCTCAGCGTCATCTCACTGATCAGCACGGTCTGCCCCGCGATCGCACCGGGCAGGAACGTGAGGTCGTTGCCGACTTCGGCGACATCGAGCAGCATCCGCTGCAGCGTCGACGCGATCGTCACCTCGCGCACCGGCTCCGCGAACTGGCCCGCGCGCACCATCAGTCCTTCCGCACCGACGGAAAAGTCGCCGCTGATCGGGTTCGTCCCGGAGTGCAGCCCGCTCACCGACTGCACATACAGCGCTTCGCCGGCATCGTGCATGATCTCGTCCGGCGACTTGGCGCCCGGTTCGAGTCGCAGGGCGCGCACACCGACGCCAGGTGTCGAGCCGATACCGCGCGTCGCGCTCGCCGTCGTCCCGGAGCCGGAACGGCGGCCCGTGTACACGTTGTGCAGGAAGCCCTGCATCACGCCGTCGAGCACGAGCGCGTTGCGCCGCGTCGGGATGCCGTCGCCGTCGTACTCCGACGCGCCGAGCGCTCGCGGATCGGTCGGGTCGTCGACGAGCTGAACGATCGGCGCGCCGATCTTCTCGCCGACCCGACCCGCGAAGAGCGACCGGCCCTTCAACATCGACTCGCCGTTGAACGCGCTCGACAGGACGCCCAGCACCGACCGGGTCACGAGTGGGTCGAGGATCACCGCGATGCGGCGCCCGGCAACGGGCTTCGCACCGAGCAGCCGGCACGCACGAGTCGCCGCATCGCGCGGGATCGAATCGAGATCGAGATCGGCAAGCGTGCGGCCGGCGACGAAGCCGTAGCCCGACTGTGTTCCCGAGCCGTCATCGGCGAGCGCGACCGAGGACGCGGAACATGTCGTGCGGCGTGTGTGCGATTCGACGCCGAGCGAGTTCGCGAGGGCCGACTCCGCCAGCGCGTCGCCGTAGCTCGTCGACTCGACGTTGCGGATCCGCGGGTCGGCGGCTTTGGTCGCCCGTTCGAGGTCGAGCGCGATGCGAACCTTCTCCTCGGTCGGCACCGAGACCAGGTCGTCGCGCCAGAGATCGAGCACCGGCGGCGCGCAGCCGTTGACTTCCGCCGGCGATGCGAGGCCGTACCACTCGTCCGGCTCGCCGAATTCCGCGTTGTCGCGCGCCTCGGCGAGCGTCTCCTGCACGACGTCGGGCGCGAGCGATCCCGCCCATGCGAGGCCTTGACGCTGTCCGCTGATGACGCGAACGCCGACCCCCTCGACGCTCGCGGTCGTGAGCGATTCGACCTCGCCGTCGAAAACCTCGACCTCGGTGTCGCGCGTGCGCACGACGTACGCCTCCACCTGCTCGCCGTCGCGAGCCGCACCCGCGACGCGCCGTGCGATCTCGACGAGCGAATCGCTCACGCTGCGGTCCCGCCGATCGTCATCTCCCGAACGAGGACAGTCGGTTGCCCGGACGACACAGGAACGCTCTGGCCCTGCTTGCCGCACATCCCCGTCCACGTCTCGAAGTCGTTTCCCACCGCGTCGACCATGCGCAACACGTCGGGCCCGTTGCCGATCAATTGCGCGGCGCGGATCGGCCGCGTGATCTCACCGCTTTCGATGAGGTACGCCTCGGTGACACCGAAGACGAAGTCTCCCGTGGCCGGGTCGACCTGGCCGCCGCCGAGCTGCACGCAGTAGATGCCGAAGTCGACGCTGCGCACGATGTCGTCGGGGTCGGATGCGCCTTCGAGCACGAACGTGTTCGTCATGCGTGGCATCGGGAGGTGGCGATAGCTCTCGCGCCGGCCATTGCCGCTCGGGTCCCGGCCCTCCTTGCGGGCGCGCACGACGTCCCACATGTAGTCGGTGAGGACACCGTTTTCGATCAGGACGTTGCGCCGGGCGGGATACCCCTCGTCGTCGATCGCGAGCGTCCCCCACTCGCGCGCGTAACCGCCGTCGTCGACCAGGGTCACGAGCGGCGACGCGACCATCGCGCCGACCTGGTCCTTGAAGACGGACGCGTCCTTGAGGATGTGGTCGGCTTCGAGGCCGTGGCCGCACGCCTCGTGGAACAGCACGCCTCCGGCGCCGCGCTTCAACACGACCGGCAGCCGACCTGACGGCGCGGGCACGGCTTCGAGCAGCGTCAGCGCGCGCTCGGCGGCGCGGCGGCCGACGGTCTCGGGATCGACCGTGTCGAACAGCTCGAAACCCATCGTGCGGCCGGGCGCCTCGTGGCCCGTCTGCATCCCGGTGTCGCCCGTGGCGACGGCCTGCACACCGAG
>Ga0335085_10001914_pt1 | contig 41048 bp, 31 predicted proteins | sample Lox_Sample_45_FD_206712 | JGI IMG/M metagenome (GOLD analysis project Ga0335085, IMG submission 206712) | Soil microbial communities from Loxahatchee National Wildlife Refuge, Florida, United States - Lox_Sample_4.5 | ecosystem: Environmental > Terrestrial > Soil > Wetlands | place: USA... | reverse complement strand
ACGGTTCAATCTTCTGCAGCTCTTTGGAGATATCGCGGACGATGCGCGCCAGGTCTTCATCGCTGAGCAGCGCCAGCAGGGCAAAACCGCTGCGCACCTGCCCGGCGTTGAACTCCAGGGAGCCCACGTTCCACCCTTCGGTGAGTACCTTGAAGAGCGAGGGGCTGAAGGCCGGAGTGCGCGCGTTGCCGGTTTTCAGTTTATCCAGGCTGCGGGTCAGCTCTCCCGCGAGCCGCGCTTTATCGACTCCGTATTGTTTGAGGACTCGCGCGAAATCGGTATCCGACGTATCCAGCAGCTTCATGAGGAAGTGCTCGATTTCGACGTCGTAATGCGTCCGCGCCAGACACAAACCGGCCGCGCCCTCGAGCGCGGTCCTCGTCGTATCGTTCAGCTTGGAAACGATTGCTTTCAGACTGATGGCCATATCGTAGTGTCTCCTGCCTATAATTCCAGAATTGTATCTCCGGGGTCGCGTCCGAATGGAGCGGATTTCACCCAACTCGTCCATCCGAGCTGCGGGACCACTTCCGCCTGCTCGTCCAACTCGCACACCGGCACCTGGTCCCGCCGCAGCACGAGCTGCAGCTCCATGTCGGTCTCGGTGCCGCCGTAAAACGAGGCCAGGGCGCGTACATGGCGATAGCCGGTGCCGCCCGGCAGCATATCCATGTACTGGGAGAGCGTGAGCGGCCCCATGCAGATGCGCACGCGCGACTGCTGGTCCCAGATCTCGTCCCCCACCACGGCGCCGATTCCCAGCCGTTCGGCGTCGCTGGCGTCCTCGCCCAAAGCGCACTGCGAATCCTCATCCACCGGATACCAGGCGCCCACGAACTGATTGATCTCCACCGGCACGCCGAAATAATCCATCAGCAACTGGCGCAGCCCGGTGGCGGAGCGGGCATGCGACGAGAGCAGCCCGGCGTAAAACAGCAGCGAATCGTCCGGCACGTCCTGCCGTTCCTGCAGGCCGGGGGTGCCGAGGCCCAGCAGCGCCAGCAGGTGGTGCGAAAAGCGGTCGCGCTCGCCGCGCTCGTAGGGAATGGCGAACCGGTACTTCTCCCAGGCCTGGCAGAAGAGGGAGATCATCCGGTGATTGAAGATATCGAGGAAATCGCGAAGGGCGTAATCGCGCTCGCGGACGCGGTCCACCACCAGCGCGCTGTAATCCAGCGGCAGCACACCCAGAGCGCCGTTCATCCCCATGAAGTTGACGCGCATGGAGGGCGGCGACTGCTTGCGGTCGAGCGATTGCACCTGGCTCGCGGGAAAGGCCACCGACGGATGGACGCCGAAGTGCACGGCCTCCTCGCGCGGATTGGTGAAGCGGCCGACCACCTGCCGGTTGGGATACATCAGCTCCAGCAGGCGCACGAGCTGAAAGAATTCGTAGCGGAAGGGCTCGCGGTCGATCGAGCGCACGATCGGCCAGCGCGCTTCCCGCCGCGCCTCGGCATCGGCTGCGCTGTCCGGCTTCACATGAGGATTTTCTGGCCGGCTCGCGGTGGCCATTGGCGCAGAACCTCCTTTCGCTGCCGGGTGCGCACGCGCAACTGGCTAAAGCTGTTCATGGAAACATAGAGGCCCAGAAATGTCTCGATCACCGCCGCCATGAGGTAGACGCCGCTGCCGGCGAACTGCTCTTCGTCGAATTCGATCTCTACCTGGGTGCCGCGGGCGAAGGCGACGCCGTCGGGCGAAACCACGCGCGCGAAATGCCGCTTGCTGCTCAGGCCGGTGATGCCCTGGACCTGTTTTTCCGAATAGGTCGATCCGGTGAAGTTATACAGCCGCAGAATCTCCTGCAGCGCCTCGCGCCCGTTCGAGACGAGCGACAGATAGTTGAGGGAAAGCTGCGAAATCAGCCGCCACAGCGCGGCTTCGCTCCGCGGCGGCCGCAGAGTGTCGGTGGGCTTGATGAGCGCCACCACGCGCTTGACGGCTCCGGAGGCTTCCAGTTCGAAATCGCCGGCTTCGTTGCCGAACGGCAGGCGCGCCGGCAGATCGCGGTTGCTGCAGATCGTGCGCACCGTAAGGGTCTCGACGTCCGGGCGTACGGGACGGGCGGAGAGATCGACCATGGAGAGAAAAACTTCCGTGCCTTCGTCGTTGCGCACGCCCGAGGGGCGCCGCGCGGCGTGCCAGAAGGCCTGGACCTTGTCGCGATCGGTGCCGTGGCGATAGGAGTAGAATGGCTCGAGCGCGATGACTTCCCTGGTCTCGGGGTTGGAATTCACCACTTCGAGGATTTCGAAAACCTCCAGCGCGTTGCGATGGTTGACGTCGGGCACGACCGGGTATTCGTACTGGCGATGGCTCAGCAAAATGGGCTCGGCGGTGTGGGGAAAGAGGTTGACGATCGGCGAGCAGCCCAGCCGGAAGGTCGCGCCGGTGACACCCAACTCGAGGGCCTGGCGGCGGTCGCTGCGCTCGAACGGCGAGATGAGGAAAATCAGCTCGACGGTTTTGCCGAAGCCGGCGGCGCAGACGGTATCCAGGTTGCAGACATCCAGGAAAAAGAATTTCTGCGGGAAGCAGAAATACTCTTGCAGCAGGCCGTAGCCGGCGAACGAGCGGCGCGAATAAGGAAGCACCGATTCGTTTTCGCCGAAGCCCACGGGCCGCACCGAATCGCGCGGCAAAGAGAGCGGCGCACGGCTGCGCGCCGCCGGGTCGCGCGCCAGAAGCTGCGTACAGTTGTTGCACATCAGCTCGTAGAGCGTATGCACCATGCTGCTTTCGCCGTTGAGATAGAGGCGCAGCGAAGACAGCGAGAGCTTGTCGAAGGTGACGTCGCCGGCGCAGCGCAGCACCAGCCTCACGGCGGCCACGGCGTCGGTGGCGCGGATGGCGGGCTGCAGCCGGTCGGGCGGTTTCCATTCGGCTTCGACGACCTCAAGAGGCCAGAAAGTCAGGTCATAGCAGGTGCGGAACTTGCACGGCACGCCGTGCACCGGCCGGGAGCGCAGCACCGAACCGCGCTCGATGCGCAATCCCGCTTCGGGCGTGACCTGTTCGTAATCCACCTGAAATTCCGCGACGCTCATCGCCGGAATGGGCCGCAAATAGTGCGGATAGAGAATGCCCAGCAGCGATTCGGTGATTTCCGGAAACTCGTCGTCGATTTTGAGGTGCACGCGCGCGGCGAGGAAGGCGAAGGCCTCCAGCATGCGCTCGACGTGCGGGTCCTCGCACTTGTCCGGCTCGATGAGCAGCCGCGAAGCGACTTTGGGATACTTGGCCGCGAACTCCGCGCCCATGCTGCGCAGGAACGAGAGCTCCCGCTCATAGTACAGCAGCAGCTCGTCACGCACTGCCGTCTCCCTTCACCTGGTACTCACCGCTGGATAGTTGCAGCACGGTGTCGAAGGAAATGAGCTCGGGGGCGGGGTCCATGTCCAGCAGCCCCTCGATCTGGAAGCGCAGCACGTGCTGCGCGCCGGCGGCGGCATCGAGCGGCACCACCTTGATCTGCGTGATGCGCGGCTCGTAGGTGGCGACGGTCTGTTCGATGAGGCGCGAGAGGCGCAGGCGGTCGCGAGCCGAGCTCCAGCTGAGCGAAGTGATATCGGTCAGGCCGAAATTGTAAATGGATTTTTCGAGCAGCGGAAATTCGCTGCCGGCGGGCGTAGGCGTGCGGCGCGTATTGAGCAGCCATTCGAGGTCGCGGCGCAGCGCGGCTTTCAACTGCCGCACGCTTCGCGCGCGGCTGGCGGGAGGGTCGGCGGCCTCTTTCGGTTCGAGATCGATCAGGCGATCGAGCACCGATTGGCTGACGGTCTGTTCAGGCTCCCAGCGCGGCATAAATCATCTCGAAACGTTGAGCGCCTGCAGCGGATCCAGGCGGCAAATCCAGGAATAGAGCTTCTGCCGCTGCTCGGCGGGAGCGTCTTTGGCGAGTCCATACAGCAGCGCCAGCGGATGGGCGACCATATCGGCCGCTTCCCACTCCTCGAGGTTGCGGCGCTCGATTTCCCCCGCCAGTTCCTGCAGAATGGGATGCGCCACGGCCTCGAACCCCGTGCTGACGCAGAGCTGCGCCACCTGCACCTTGCGCTGGAAACGGGCGCGGCCGCTGCGCTCCTGCGCCAGCTCGCGCATGAGCATCTCGATGCCCTCCTGCGGGCGGCCGCGGCGCGCGGCTGCCATGGCGAGATCGAAGGTATCGGGCGGGGGAGGGGCGTCCGGCGCGGCCTGCTGCCACGCGGGAGGCGGTGTGAACACGGGCTCGGGCTCCGGAGCGGCCACCGGCGCCGGCTCGGGCGGCGGGGGCGGAGGCGGGACGACTTCTTCGCGGAACCAGGCCTGCGTTTCGGCGTTGGCCACCGGCGTATCGTCCATCATGGTCATTTCGGCGAGCTGCGGATAGTCCACCAGCAGCGCATGCAGGCTGGAGACCACGGCATCGCGGATGGGCTTGTACGACGACCCCAGTTGCTGGCAGCCGCGCGCCACGTAGCGCTGCAGATCGAGCCAGCCGCGGCCGCATTCCTGGCCCATGGCCAACTCGCAGTTCTCGAGCACTTCCTTCCACTTCGATTCGAGCGAGAGGGATTTGATGGTCTGGCGGATCTCCGTGGGCGGAGCGACCAGCAGTTTGGGATCGATCTGCGCACCACCGGCGCGCAGTTCACCCCAGCGCAGGCCGCGCAGCAGAAGATAAGGCGCGGGGCTGTACTCGTCCTTCTGGCGGAGAAACCTGGCGGCTCCCACAACCCGCGCAATGGCGTCCGGGCGATCCACCGGCTCGATTGCGAGGCCGGCGGGCTTGGGAGGCGGAACGGGCGCGGGAGCAGGAGCGGCTGCTGCTGCCGCGGCGGCCGCGGCTACGGGCTGTGCGGCGGCCGGCGGAGCCGCTTGCGCCACGGGCTCCGGCGGAGGCGGCGGTTCCGGCTCGGCCACCGGGTCCGGCTCCTTTTCCCGCTTCACCTGCAGCAGAACGTGGGTTACCTGGCGAACCTCTTCCAAAGCCCGCTGCATGGTGCCGTAGGAGGGCGCCACATCGCCGAACTTTTCATTGCAGAGATCGGAGAGATCGCTGACGGTCTGCAGCGTGTTATCGAAAGACTCTTCCAAAGCCAGGTAGAACGCCTTGGGCGTTTCCGCGAAAGCCTTGTCGAACTCTTCGGGCGGGAGCTTGCCCTCTTTGATCTGGGCCTCGCGCTCCTTGCGTTTGGCGTCGCTCTTCTTGGACTCGTCCTCGGGAACGACGCTGCGGGATTCCTTGTACTTGTACCAGGTCAGGCGGGACTTGGTGAGGGGAATGTTCTTGATCTGGATTTCCAGGCGGTCGCCGACCCATTGCAGCGGCGCGGCGCGCATTTCGGCATCGCCGTCTTCCAGCTCGGGATACAGGTCGTCCCAGAACTTCTCGATCAGGCCGCGGATCAGTTCGAGCGATTCACGCAGGCCATTGACGCCGTCGCGGCGCAGCATGGCTTCGGTGAGCCAGGCGGCCAGCTGCAGGTCTTTTGTCTTGGTGGCGAGGGTGTCGCTCGCAAGCTTGACCACCAATCCCCAGTCGGCCACCTTGCGCTCGTGGGCCCATACGCCCTGGGGACCTTCGTCGTCCTCGCGCCGCGCTTCCTTGATTTTGTCGTAGACGGGGGCGTATCTGAGGTTTTCACCTCCGGGCTTGGCACCGGGAATCGGGTTCAGGAGGTCATTGCGCAGAGGCATGGGCTTGAGGTGCAGTTTCGGCGGCGTTGATTTCCAGGCTGCGCAATTCGAGCAGCGGGAACTCTTCGCCGTCCACCAGGAGCATTCTCTGTCCGTAGGGGAGAGCGTCGCCGTTGTCGCGCGTTTCCCAGACCGTGGCGCGGCCGAGCCGCACTGCATCGTCGGCGTGGCGGAAGCTGAACGGAGCCAGTGCCGGCATCAGCACTTCGCCCAGTTCCTGGCCCTGGAATGCGGGCCCGGTGTGCACCAGCGCGGGAATCCACAGCAGGTCCCGCAGCCGCTTGGGGGCTTCCACCTGGATGGAAGAGATATGTTCGAACGGCACCCAGAGGTAGTCGCCGGCGGCAAAGATTTCGAGCCGGGTTCCGAGGCGCGGATCGACGTCTTCCAGCGATTCGAAGGGCTGGCCGTTCAACGTGCCGCGGAACGAACTCGCCTCTGAAGACGGAGAAGACAGTTCGCTTTTGGCGAACTGTTCGTGGCGCGTCCGCTCGCCGGCGAGCGCCGCACGATACAGCAATGCCCCGGTAGCAGCATCCGGGCTGCCCTGTCCGAGCACTTCCAGATGCTTGTCGGCGCGCTCGTACTCGCCGGCAAAACAGAGAAGCTCGAAGAGAAACGTCCGCCGCTTGGCATCCGCCGGGTTGTCCCGCAATTCGGCGACAAGCGCCTGGATGGCCGCGTTGAGTTGACCGGCACTATAAAGTTCTTTCGGTGTCATGAGCAGGGCCCCAAAAAAAAGAAAAAGGAGGCGCGCGCGGCGTGAAAAACAGACCGCGGCGCCTCCCGGCTACTACGTAGCGGCTGTGGTGTTCTTGGAAACATCCCAACCGAACGGGATCTTGGAGCCCAGTTTGCCAGTGGAATCCTGCGGCCAATAGGTGACCGTCAGGCTTTTCGCGCTCAGCGAAACGCTTTCCGACGGCTTGCCGCCTCCCGCCGCGCCGCCCCAGCTAATACTGTCCACGAAGACCTCGGTCATGTCGTACTGGAAATAGGTCTCGGTGGTGGCGCCGCCGGTGGATTCGCGGACGATCATGTGTCCGGTGGCAACGTGCGTTCCCTGACAGCACTTTTGGAACAGCAGGGGGGACGACTTGTCCAATTGCTTCTGCAGCGACAGGCTGGAGATGTCTACCTTGCCCGCACCGGAACCGGTACCGAAAGCGACCGACGACGGGTTACTGGCGCCGTTGGAAAAACTGAAGATTTCAATCCACCCCTCGGCGCCCTTTTTCTCCGACTCGCCGTCAATACCATCCAACTTCAGAAAAATTTCAACTGCCATACTTCGCTCTGCTCCTCTCGATTTTTTCTTGCTAGGTTCCGCGCGGGTTTTGCCGCGCGGAGGTTAGAATCAGACTACTTGCCTCCCTGAGGCAGATCCGCGACCAGCCGCAACGAAACAGAGAGCTCGTCCAGTTGGAAGTGCGGCTTCAGGAAGCACACCGCGCGGTAGACACCCGGTTTGCCCGGAACATCCACAACCTCGACTCTGGCTTCGCGCAGCGGGTTCTTGGCTTTGATTGCCGGCGAAGCGTCGTCAACTCCGATGACATACTGCTGGATCCAGCGGTCCAGGAACCGCTCGCATTCGACGCGCGACATGAAACTGCCCACCTTGTCGCGCATCATGGCCTTGAGATAGTGGGCAAAACGTGAAATCGCCAGGATGTAAGGAAGCTGCGTGGAAAGCCGTGCGTTGGCGTTGGCGGCTTCCTTGTCGTACATCTTGGCTTTCTGAGCGGACTGGACGCTGAAGAAGGCGGCGTAATCGGTCCCCTTGCAGTGCACCAGGGGGATGAAGCCGAGATCGGCGAGTTCCTTCTCGCGGCGGTCGGTGATGGGCGATTCGGTGGGGCACTTCAGAGCCACGTCGCCGCTGTCGGTCGTGAAATTGTGAGTGGGAAGCCCTTCGACGAGACCGCCGCCTTCGACGCCGCGGATGGCCGCGCACCAGCCGAAATTGGCATGCGCTTCGGTGAGGCGGGTGGCCAGAGCATAGGCCGCGTTGCCCCAGAGATACTTCTTGTGGTCGGTGCCGTCCACGCCTTCCTCATAGTGGAACCCGTCCACCTGAATGCCGTCCTTGCCGTAGGGCAGGCGCATCAGAATGTGCGGCAGGCAGAGACCCACGTAGCGCGAATCCTCGCTTTGGCGGAAGCTCTTCCACTTGGCGTATTCGCTGGAATCGAAGATCTTCGCCATGTCGCGCGGCGCGTCGAGACTGGTGAAGCTGTCGAGGTTGACCATTTCCGGCGATGCCGCCGTGAGGAACGGCGCATGCGCCGCGCTGGCCACCTGGGCCACCTTCTCCAGCAATTCGATATCTTCCGGCCCGCGGCCGAATTCGTAATCGCCCACCAGAGCGGCGAACGGAGCGCCGCCGAAGACGCCGAATTCCTCTTCGTACACCTTCTTGAACAGGGCGCTCTGGTCGAATTCGGGCGCGCGCTGCAAGTCGCGCAGCAACTCTTTCTTGCTGACGTTGAGCACCTTGATCTTCAGCTTGTCGCTGGTTTCGCTGCGGTCCATGAGGTACTTCAGGCCGCGCCAACTGCCTTCCAGTTTCTGGAACACCTCATGATGGAGCACTTCGTTGAGCTGGATGGATACCAGGTGATCAATCTGCGCGATGCGCGCGTTGATCATCGCCTCGGCGTCTTTGGACACCGTCATGGCGCCTTCCAGCACCTGCGCCACGAATTCCTTGACGAGGTTCTTGCCGCGTTCCCTGGCGGAGGGATCGCGCGCCAGCCGCCCTTCCTCGACAATCTGGTCCAGCAGACTGGATTCTACGACCTTTTCACCAGCCGCCGACGCCATCGCCTGTTGAGGATCACTCATTGGACTCCCCCTTTCCCATCTCGGCCTTCAACTTGGCCAGTTTCTCTTTATCGCTGACCGCTTCGCGGAGCAACTCTTCAAGCTTGTCGTTGCCCTGCATGCTGCCGCGCAGATCGCTCAGGCGGTCGCGCAGTTCCAGCAGTTCGCGGAGAGGGCCAACCTGCCGCGCAACGGCTTCCGGCGCAAAATCGTCGAGGCTTCTGAAATTCAGGTCCACTTTGAGCTTGGGTGCATCGGGATCTTCGCTGAGCTTATTCTCGACGGAGTAAGCCAGGTGCGGCTTCATGTTCGCCAGCACGGTATCGAAATTGTCCGGGTTGACCTCTACAAACTTGCGGTCTTTTACGCGCGGCAACGGTTCGGTGGGCATTCCGGTAAAATCGCCCATCACCCCCATCACGAACGGCAGTTCTTTGACCTCCATTGCGTCGCCCACTTCTACGTCGTAAGTAATCTGAACGCGCGGCGGACGCACGCGATCGATCTTATGTTGTGTGCTTTGTCTAGCCATGAAAAACCCCCCACTCGGGACGACGCGGCCCTGGCGGCCGGCTGAGTCCACCCCCGCTCGGCTCCGCTGAGCTCACTAATCTTTCCGTCCCTTTGGGGGATTATAAGCCGCAAAGCAACCAAAATCGGAAATTCTTCAGGGGTACCGTACTAACTTTTTTGGGTTTTTTCCAATGCATGTACGATTTCTTACATTTCCCGAAAAGGAAGCCCTAGGCGGTGCGGCAGATGCCGAAAACTGTCTCAGAATTGTAAGATCCCGTTGGATATAAACGGACGAAGCATGCCCGCAAACTCGTGGAGAGGGGCTTCGGCAGGGATGGCGCCCTGCTCTTTGAGCCCGTCATAGTACTCCTTCCACGAACGCGTACCATCGCAGGCGGCGACCGTCCGCCCCAGCCATTCCGGGGCGCGGACGCCGGCTTTGAACGGCGCCCGGCTCTCGAATCGGAAGCACTCCACGGCAAACCGGCCGTCCTGTTCGCGGTGATGAACGATCATCTCCGTTCCCGGGACAACGCGCGGACGGGCGGCCGCCAGCCGCTCCCAGCCGCCGGGCTGCCGCAGCGAAGTCTCGAACTCGAGCAGCCAGTCCATATGCTCGTATTTGAGGTTCTCGCCGGCCTGCACCCGCACCGTGACGGGAGGCCGTCCACCGCCGAAGCGCCGGATGAGCACCGGACCGCGGATGACATACTGCGTTTTATTTGCGTCCCACAATTCGCGCATAAAGCGGATTTCTTCCACCGTGGTCCCGCTGGTGGTGGATAGCAGGATCAGGTAGTCCGCCGGCGTTTTGAGGGAATCGGCGACCAGGACGATGTCGAACTCCTCGTGCTGCGGTCCCAGCCACTTGCGGATGCGAGTCTCAAAAATCTCGTTTTCGCGGTCCGAGCCCATGACTGCGCAGTAGTAGCGGCCGTCCGTCTGCAGGAAGCGCGGCAGTCCTTCGATAATCGCCCGCAGAATCTGCTCGCCGTCTTCGCCGCCTTCGCGAAAGATGAATTTGTTCGTTTTGGCCGGCACATAGGGAGGGTGGGCGACGATCAGGTCGAACGTGCGTCCTTCCACCGGGGCGTAAAGATCGCCCTCCACGACGGTCACGTTCGCCGTCCCGGCGAGCCGCCGATTGAATTCGGCGAAGTGGACCGAACGCGGCGCGATGTCCGTGGCCCAGGCATGCCCGGTTTTAGAGGCCAGCAGCAGCGCCGCGATGCCGGACCCGGTGCCGATATCCAGCACGGCATCGGCTTCGATCATCGGCAGCCGATCGAGAAACTGGAGGGTGTTGCGATAGACCGGCTGATACACCACATCGGGCATGCCCAGCCACGGGCTGCCATCCGGCTGGATGCCCCGGTCGCACGCGGTGAGCACACTCCCGACGCGGAAAAGCGCCACGGGAGAGAACATCAGGGAGGGACGCTCGGGATCGCTGACCAGCAGGTTCAGCGCCTCCAATGCGGCAACCGCGCCCTCCGGCAGGGTCCGTTCGAGATCCGGCCGCTCGACCGCACGGCAGTCCGTGTAAACCATTTTGAGCGAATCCAGGGCGTCGGCCGGCGGGGGCAGCGGCTCCTTGCGCTCCTTGACGATGTGACGGTCGATCGATGCGACGCCCGCGCGGCGGCAGATGTTCTCGTCGGTGTAGCCGCAGGAGTCGAAAACGGCGCGGGCGGACGCAAACTCGGCATCGGAGCCGAGACGCGGAAGGATGGAGTACCAGAACGGTGCGGAGGGGGAGGGAGCCATGATGCGAGGATAACAGAGACCGATAGCAGCCCCAACGCGAATTTCGCAGCGGCCGGCTGCCGGCGGACTTGGCACCCCTTTCCGGTTCTGCTACTGTGATTGCAAATGAAGCGACTGCAACCGGTGATCTGGAGTAAGGGGACGTTCCTCAGTCCTCAGCACCTGCAGCTCCAGGACCGTTTTCTCGAAAACGTTCTGCAATTTCACCTGGAAAGCCTGTCGTTCCGGCCGTGGGGATTCGGCACGCTGGAGATCGGACAGGAAGGGCTGGCCGGCGGCAGTTTCGGGATTTCGGCGGCTGCGGGCATCTTTCCCGACGGGCTGCTGTTCGATATCCCGGCATCCGACGCGGCGCCGCCGCCCAAACAACTGGCGGAATGTTTCGAGCCCGACCAGACCTCGCTGGACATGTTCCTGGCGGTGCCGCAGTACCGCGAGCGCGGCTTGAACGTGGCCAGTTCGGCGCGCGAGGGCGGAGCGCGGTACACCGCCGAAATCGAACTGTTCCGCGACGAAAACACGGGGCTTTCGGAGAAACCGGTGCAGGTGGCGCGCAAAAACCTGCGGCTGCTTTCCGAGGGTGAAGCGCTGGACGGTTATTCGACGCTGCGGGTGGCGCGCATCAAACGCAGCGAGGCGGGAACGTTTCAGCTCGATCCGCGCTTCGTGCCGCCGCTGCTGGATTTCCGCGCCGGCGGCTACCTGGTGGCCATCGCGCGGCGCCTGGTGGAGATTCTCAGCGCGCGCTCCAGCACGATTGCCGGAATGCGGCGGCAGAAGAACCAGACGCTGGCCGATTTCACCGCCGCGGACATCGCCAATTTCTGGCTGCTGTACACCATCAACACGGCGTTTCCGGTGTTCCGCCACCTGTTTGAAACGCGCGGGGGGCACCCCGAAACGCTGTATTCGGCGATGCTCTGGCTGGCGGGAGCGTTGACCACGTTTTCGGGCGACATCCATCCGCGCGACCTGCCGCCCTATGACCATGACGACCTGGGCGGCTGTTTTACCGAGCTCGACGAAAAGCTGCGCATGCTGCTCGAAACCGTGGTGCCGAGCAACTTCGTTTCGCTGCCGCTCAAGATGGTGCAGCCGGCGATCTACGCCGCCTCGATCGACAACGACAAGTACCTGGTCAATACGAAAATGTACCTGGCGGTGAGCGCGGAAACGAGCCAGGCGGAAGTGGTCAACAAGACGCCGCAACTGGTGAAGGTCTGTTCGGCGAGCCATATCGAGCACCTGGTGCGCAACGCGCTGCCGGGCATGGCGATGAATTACGTTCCGGCGCCGCCGAGCGCAATTCCGGTGAAACTGAATTACCAGTATTTCAGCCTGAGCCAGTCGGGCGTGGCGTGGGAGGCGGTGCAGCGGGCGCGCAACCTGGCGGCCTATGTGCCGGCCGACCTGCCCAATCCGCAGCTCGAACTCATCATCCTTCTGCCGCAGGCCGGTTAGGCGATGGCGCGGTACTCTCCCAGCGACGGGCGTCTTTACCGCTGGCTGCTGCTGCTGTTTCTGCTGGCGGTGAATTGCCAGATCCTGTTTACGATCGACGCGCTTCGCGACGCCACCGGCCGCTACGTACTGGCCCCGGTTTTCGTCGCGCAGTGGCCCGTGGTGTCGTCGGTGAACTACCGGGTCCAGGACGCGGACGTCAAGCCGGGAGACCGGGTGGCTGCGGTCAACGGGCGCGCGGTTGTCCGGCGCGGTGAGTTCGCGGCGGTGATGCGGGCAGCCAGGCCGGGGGAGACGCTGAGGGTTGCGTTCGATCGCGGCGGCAGGCGCACGGAGGTCTCCTATCGGCTGCGCGGCATCCTGCCGCATGCAACCGCGGGCATGTGGATCTTCGGGGGAGTGTCATGGCTGTTCATGCCGTGGCTGTGCATCGCGGTGGGCTTCTGGGTGGCGCTGCAGCGGCCGCGCGACGAACGGGCGTGGTTGCTGCTGGGGATGCTGCTCGGCATGGCGGTGATCAACCGGCCGGAGATTCTGGATCCGCTGGGCTGGCCCGACCCGTTCGGGGCGGCCGCCTACGTGTATCGCACCGTGGCCGCGCTGGCCTGGCCGGTCTGCATGATGCTCTTCGGCTTCTACTTTCCGCAGCGCTGGCGCTTCGACCGCCGCGCGCCGTGGTTCAAGTGGCTGCTGCTGGCGCCGGCGTGCACGCTGGGGCTGTGGGACATCGTGGCCGGCCAGATCGCTCCCGCGATGGGCAACCCGGGGCTCCCCAGGCCGCCGGTGAGCGACGCCTTCTTCACCGTCTCGATCATGGTCATGCTGGGGCTGTTCTTCACCGCGCTCAGCGACAAGTACCGCGATCAATCGCTGGCCGCCGATGAACGCCGCCGCCTGCGCATTCTCTACCTGGGCGCCACCGCGGCCATGACTCCTTCGTTCCTGCTGTTCCTCTACACAATCGCACGCTACCACCGCACGCCGGGCGATCGGGAGGGCATCTGGCTGGTGATCGGCATCATGGCGATGGCGCTGTTTCCCCTCACCCTGGGTTACGTGATTGTGGTGCAGCGCGCCATGGACGTGCGGATGGTGATCCGGCAGGGCGTGCAGTATGCGCTGGCGCGCCGCGGCATCAAGGTGATTCAGGCGTGCCTGATGCTGGCCATCGTTTTCGGCTCGGTGTGGCTGCTCGGGAACAGCCGGCTTTCGCGCGCCAACCAGATCGCCCTGATCGCGGCGGGAATTGCGATCGCGCTGCGGGTGCAGACTGGGGGCTCGCGGCTGCGAGTGTGGCTGGACAAACGGTTTTTCCGCGAAGCCTACAACGCGGAGCAGATTCTCAACGAGTTGAGCGAGCAGGTGCGCGGCATTCTGGAATCGGATTCGCTGCTGCAGACGGTGGCGCGCAAGATTTCCGAATCGCTGCACGTGGACCGCGTGGCGGTGCTGCTACAGCAGAACGGCGTGTTCCGGCCGGCGCTGGCGCTGGGGTACGCAACACCGCCGGACCTGGCGATCGCGGCGGAAGATCCGCCCATCGACCAGATGCGGCAGAAGCGCGCGCCCATGGCAGTGGAGAATAACGGCGGCGAAGCGGCGCTGCGCCAGCTCGATTCGCAGCTGCTGCTGCCGCTGGCTTCGCGCAAAGACCTGCTGGGGTTCATCAGCCTGGGGCCGAAACGCAGCGAAGAGCCGTACTCGCACAGCGACACCAGCCTGTTGAGCACGGTGGCGGCGCAGACGGGGCTGGCGCTGGAAAACGCGCGGCTGAGCGAAGCCATCGCCGCGGAGGTGGCGCAAAGGGAGCTCTTGAACCGGGAGATCGAAATCGCGCGCGAGGTGCAGCAGCGGCTGTTCCCGCAGAACCTGCCCGAGGTCCCGGCGCTGGAATACGCCGGCCACTGCCGGCCGGCGCGCGGCGTGGGCGGCGACTACTACGATTTTCTGGCACTTTCGAGCGGGCGGCTGGGAATCGCCATCGGCGACGTTTCGGGCAAAGGGGTGCCGGCAGCGCTGTTGATGGCGAGCCTGCAGGCATCGGTGCGCGGGCAGTCGCAAGCGGAGAACGGCCGCGTGGCGGACCTGATGGGGAACGTGAACCGGCTGGTGTGCGATGCCTCGGCGGAAAATCGCTACGCCACGTTTTTCTACGCGCAGTTCGACCCGGCCACACGGCGGCTCGTGTATACCAACGGCGGGCACAACGCGCCGATGCTGCTGCGCGGGGAGACGATTCTGCGGCTGGAAAACGGCGGACCGCCGGTGGGTCTGTTCCGCCTCTCGCAATACGCGCAGGACGAGGTGCAGCTCGAAGCCGGCGACCTGCTGGTTCTCTTCACCGACGGCATCAGCGAAGCGGAGAACGCCGCGCTGGAGGAGTGGGGCGAAGAGGCGCTGGCGGCCACGGCGCGCGCGGCGCGGGAGCAGCCCGCGGCCACCGTGATCCAGAGCATCATGGAAGCGGCCGATGCCTTCGCGGCGGGCGCGCCGCAGCACGACGACATGACCCTGGTGGTGGCGCGGGTCGTGTAGGCGGGCGGCCCTATTTCCGCAACAGCAGCACGAGGACAGCGCCGACCAGGAAGCACAACAGGCACAGGATCGCGATGAGGATCCAGTTGGTTCCTTTTGCGGGCGGAGCCTGCGGCAACTGCGGGGCCTGCGGCATGGCCGGAGCCTGGGGCATGGCCGGAGCATGGGGCATCGGCGGCGGAGCCGGCGCGCGGGGAGCTTGCGGCATGGGAGGCGGCGCGGGAGCCGTGGGCATCTGCATCTGCGGCATCTGGAAACCGCCGCCGGCAGGTGGCGGAGGCGGCGGAGCCTGGGGCGCCTGCGGATACACCGGGCTCTGCATCATGAGGGTGTACTCGCTGGGGCCTTGCGGCGAAGGGGGCGGTGGCGGCGCCTGGGGCGCCTGCGGGACGCGGAAAGCCTGAGTGGCGCCGCCGCCGAAACCCGAGGGAGGAGGCGGCGCGGCGGGCTGCTGCGGGGGCATCGGCTCGACGGGCATGTCGGCGCGGCCGAAGATGCGGGTGAATTCGCCGGGATGCTGCTGTGGAGGGGGTGGGGGCGCGGCCTGCGGCGGCGGCGGAAAACCCGAAGGCGCGGGCATCTGCGGGCCGGGAGCGGGCTGCCCGGAAGAGAAAAACTTGGTGAAGTCGCCTTGCGGCTTGGGGGCTTCCGGAACCGGCGCGGAGGCAGCGGGCGACTGGAAGATACGGGTGAACTCGCCCGGACCGGCGGGCGCGGGAGACTGCGGGGGCCACTCGTCGGCGGGTTTGGAAGGCAGCGGCGACTGGAACATCCGGGTGAACTCGCCCGGACCGCCGGATGGAGGCGGCGGTGGGGCTTGCGGCGGAGGCGGGGGCGCCGCGGGCATCGCGGGTGGTTCGGACGGCCTCACGGGTCGATGGCCCTGAAACAGGCGGGTGAATTCGCCGGGACCGCTGACCCGCGAGGGCTCGGCACCTAAGGGAGGCGGCGGCGCTGCGGCAGGAGGCGGCGGCGGAGGCGGCGGGGCTTCGGGTTGCGGCACGGCGGGAGATTGGAACATGCGGGTGAACTCGCCGGGTGCGCCGGACCGTGGAGGCTCGGCGGCCGCGGGTGAAGGCGGGGGAGGCGGCGGGGAAGCTTGCGGTTGCGGCGGGGCCGCGGGAGGAGGCGGAGGCGGCGGCGGGGGTGGAGCGGCTTCCGGCTGCGGAACGGCCGAGGTCTGGAACATGCGAGTGAATTCGCCCGCGCCGCTGACGCGCGGGGGTTCGGCCACGGGCGGCGGGGGTGGAGCGGCGACCGGCGGCGGGGGTGGAGCGGCCGCGACCGGCGGCGGCGGTGCTGCCGTGACTGGCGGGGGCGCGGGCGGCGGAGGCAGCGGCGATGCTTCCGGCTGCGGCGCCGCGGGAGACTGGAACATCCGGGTGAACTCTCCGGGGCCGCTCGACTGAGGCGGCGGAGGTGGAGGCGGGGGCGCTGCCGCGACTGGCGGCGGCGCGGGCGGCGGAGGCGGAGCTTCCGGCTGCGGCGGCGGGGAGGACTGGAACATCCGGGTGAATTCTCCAGCGCCGGTTTGGGGCGCCGCGGCGGAAGGCGGCGGAGGCGGCGGGGGCAGCGGCGATGCTTCGGGCTGCGGCGCTGCGGGAGACTGGAACATCCGGGTGAACTCTCCGGGGCCGCCGGACTGAGGCGGAGGAGGCGGCGGCGGCGCTGCCGCGGCAGGCGGCGGGGGAGGCGGGGGAGGAGCCGCGGCAGGTTCGGCCGGCACTTTCCACACCCCCACCCGGGTGTACTTCGCGGCCTCGGCTACGCCGGCCTTCTCCTGGTCGTCGAGCCACTCGGCCAGGTGCTGGAACGGAGGCGCTTCGGTGACCACGTAGGTGGTGCCCTCGTTATCGCCCACCTCGAGCAGCTTTTTGAGCGAAGCCGCGGGGAGTTGGCGCAGGCGCGCCAGCAGCGCCTCATTTTCCGGCGTAGAACCGCCGAGCAGCAGGTGCACGGCAACCTCGCGGCCGCTGGCGAGCTGCTTCGCCCGAAAACTCCTGGTTCCCTCTCCGGCCAGCGGATCGATCAATTCATACTTTCGATAAAAGTCCATAAGCCGCCCGCTTTCCCAACCATGGTACCGCGCAAGTCCTTGCCTCTCGCCGCCTATGCTACATTATCGGCACGGGCTATGAAGTTGCTTTCCAGAGTAGTCTGGTCGGAAGGAATGTACCTCGGACCGCACCACTTCCAGGTACAGAGCCGCTATTTCGAAGACTCCATCCAGTTCGCGGCCTCCTCCCTCTGGTTTGCATGTAACGGGCTGGCGGGATTGGAACTGGATGCGGACGCGCTGCACAACGGCACGGTTGCGCTGCTGCACGCGCGCGGAATTTTGCCGGACGGGCTGATCTTCAACATGCCGGAGAGCGATCCTCTGCCGCAGACGCGGTCGATCGCGGAGGTCTTCCCGCCGACGCGCGATTACCTCGACATTCTGCTGGCGGTCCCGGCGCGCAAGCCGAACGGCTTCAACTGCGCGCTCGAAGAGCCCAACGGGAGCGACCCGCGCTTCGTCGCGGAGACACAGGTGCTTTACGACGAGAACACCGGAGGCAGCGAGCGGCCGGTGCGGCTGGGGCGCAAGAACCTGCGGCTGCTGGTGGACACCGAACCCTCCGGCGGGATGGTGACGATGCCGGTGGCGCGCGTGGTGCGCGACGGCTCGGGGCACTTTATCTACGACGCGAACTTCGTGCCGCCGGTGCTGCAGATCGGAGCCAGCGCGCGGCTGATGCTGATGGTGCAGCGGCTGATCGAGATTCTGGACGAAAAGAGCGTCACCATCGCACGCGGCGCGGGTAGCTCGCGGGCGGAGTTTTCGACGCGCGAGATCGCCAATTTCTGGCTGCTGCACGCGGTGAATTCGGCGCTGGCGCCGCTGCGGCATCAACTGGTGAGCAAGCGCGGGCATCCCGAAGAGCTGTTTCTGGAGCTTTCGCGGCTGGCGGGAGCGCTGTGCACGTTCGCGCTGGATTCGCATCCGCGGGACCTGCCAGCATACGATCACGGAAATCTGAAAGACTGTTTCGACCGGCTGGACCGGCACATCCGGGCGCACCTGGAGACGATTGTTCCCACCAACTGCATCTCGATACCGCTGGCCCAGGTGGAGAACTACTTCTACGAAGGCGATATCACCGATCAGCGCGTGCTGGGGCGCTCGCGCTGGGTGATGGGCGTGCGGGCCGCGCTGGGCGAAGCGGAGCTGATGGTCAGGGTTCCCCAACTGGTGAAGCTGTGCACGCCGCCGTTCGTGCGCGAACTGGTGAAGCGGGCGCTGCCGGGGATGGCGCTGACGCATCTTCCGGTGCCGCCGCCGGCCATTTCGGCGCGGGTGGAGACGTTGTATTTCGGAATCAGCCGCAGCGGTCCGTGTTGGGACCACATGGTCCAGACACGGCGCGTCGGCGTGTATGTTCCGGGCGAAATTCCCAGCCCGGAAGTGGAAGTTTTTGTCGTGCTGGATAATTAGCCATGACACCTACGCAGGCGGCGCACAGGCCAGAAAACCTGGCGCTGATTTTTCAGGAAGTACTTACGGCGATTGAGCGCCTGCGCGGCAACCGGCAGGGCGTGAACGACGCCAATGCCTTCCGGCATCACACGCGCGAGGCGCTGAAGACGGCGGCCAACCAGGCGCTGGCGTCGGGCTACACGTCCGACGACGCGCGCTTCGCCACCTTCGCGACGGTGGCGTTTCTGGATGAGTCGGTGCTCAATTCGCAAAACCCGATTTTCGCCGACTGGGTGCGCAAGCCGCTGCAGGAGGAGCTTTTCGGCACGCACCTGGCGGGCGAAGTGTTCTTCCAGAATCTGCAGCAACTGCTGGGACGGCAGGATTCGCCGGACCTGGCGGACGTGCTGGAGGTCCACTACCTCTGCCTGCTGCTCGGGTTCGGCGGCCGCTACAGCGTGGGAAACCGCGGCGAACTGAACCAGGTAATGACGATGACGGCGGACAAAATCCGCCGCATTCGCGGGCAGGCGGGACCTTTGTCGCCGGCGTGGATGCTGCCGGGAGATGCGGTGCGCGCGGGAGGAGATCCGCTGGTGCGCAAGCTCGGCTGGGCGGCATTCATCTGCGCCGCGCTGACGCTGGTGTTGTGGATCGTTTATAAGCTGGCGCTGCTCAACGGAGTGCATGTCGCATGAAGACGCTTTATATCGTCATTGCGGTGGTGGTGCTGCTGTTGATCGTGCTGACGATTGTTTACTTTGTTCAGCAACGAAAAAAGAAGAAGGCGCAGGCGGCAGGGGTGCAGGACACCGGTCCGGGCGGCGACGAGATAACCATCCTGGCGCGCGAAGCCGAGCACAAACTGGCGGGCGCGAAGATCGAAGCCGGAGCGAAACTGGGCACGCTGCCGGTGTACCTCGTGCTGGGAGAAGCGGGCAGCGCGAAAACCAGCATCATGCTGCACTCGGGGCTGGAAGCGGAACTGCTGGCCGGGCAGATTTACCAGAACGGCAACGTGGCGCCGACCCCGGCGGCCAACTTCTGGTTCGCGCGGCGTTCGGTGTTCGTCGAAGCCGGCGGCCGGCTGCCGGGCGAAGCGCCGAAGTGGCAGAAACTGATCCATCGCCTGCGGCCGCGTTCGAGCGTGGTCAGCAAAGGGCAGCAGGCGCCCCGCGCGGCCATCGTGTGCTTCGATTGCGAAATGTTCACGCGGCAGGGCGCGCCGGACCTGGCGGTCAACATGGCGCGCACGCTGCGGGCGCGACTGGGCGAAGTCTGCCAGAGCATGGGAATCAGCCTTCCGGTTTACGTGCTGTTTACGCGCCTGGACCGGCTGCCGTTCTTCACCGATTACGTGCGCAACCTGGCGGGCGAGGAACCGGCGCAGGTGCTGGGCGCGACGCTGCCGATGCTGGCGGCGCGCAGCGAAGGCGTGTACGCGGACGAAGAGACGGCGCGGCTGACGGGCCACTTCGAACAGATTTTCCGCTCCCTGGCGGGGGCGCGTATCGAGTTTCTGCCGCGCGAGGGCGATGCCACGAAGCTGCCGGCGGAATACGAATTTCCGCGCGAGTTTCGCAAGATCCGTCCCACGCTGGTGCAGTTCCTGGTGGACCTCTGCCGGCCGAGCCAGCTCAGCACGGGGCCGTTTCTGCGGGGATTTTATTTCACCGGCGTGCGTCCGGTGATCGTCAGCGAAGCCGCGCCGGTGGCGGCGGCGCAGCAGCAGCAGGCGGGATACGGATCGGCCTCCGGCGCCACGGGAATTTTCGCCGTGGGCGCGCGGCCGCAGCCGCAGGCGGCTCCGGCGCCCACCGGCGGCACGCGCAAGGTGCCGCAGTGGCTCTTTCTGAGCCACCTGTTCAACGACGTATTGCTGTCGGACCGCGCGGCCCAGAGCGCCAGCGGAGCCAGCACCAAGACGAACTTCGCGCGGCGGCTGCTGTTGCTGGCGGCGGCGGTGGTCTGCCTGGTGCTGCTCACGGGCTTCACGGTCTCTTTCTTTCATAACCGCTCGCTCGAGACCGAGGTGCGCGACGCGGCGCGGGGGATTGCGACCACGGAATCGACGGGCGCGGACCTGGCGTCGCTGGACGCGCTGCGCAAGCTGGATACGCTGCGCCAATCGGTGGCCAATCTTTCGGCCTGGAATCGCGACGGCGCGCCCATGAGCTACCGCTGGGGCCTGTACTCGGGCGGCGCGCTGTATCCCGAAGCGCGGCGGGTCTACTTCGCGCGCTTCCAGCAGCTGCTGTTCGCGCAGACGCAGACCAATGTTCTGCAGTTTCTGCGCACGCTCCCGGCCACGCCGGGGCCGGACTACAGCCCGACGTACGACGCGCTCAAAGCGTATTTGATCACCACGTCGAATCACGATAAGAGCAGCGCGCAGTTCCTGGCGCCGGTGCTGGTGAAGTTCTGGGAAAACGGGCGCACGGTGGATTCCGCGCGCGAACAGCTGGCGCAGCGGCAGTTCGAGTTCTACGCCGGCGAACTGCAGCTGGCGAACCCGTATTCGAGCGACAACGACGCCATGGCGATCGAGAAGGCGCGGCGCTACCTGGGGCAGTTCGCGGGCACCGAGCGGGTGTATGCGTTCATCCTGGCGGAGGCCAACAAGGCGAATCCGCCGATCAATTTCAACCGCCAGTTTCCGGGCTCGGCGGCGGTGGTGATCGAGACGCACGAGGTTCCGGGCGCGTTCTCCAAGGGGGGATGGAATTTCGTGAAGAACGCGGTCGATCACGTGGACCGGTATCTGCCGGGAGAGCCGTGGGTGCTGGGACAGCAGAACACGGCCAATTTCGACATTCCCAAACTGCAGGCGGAATTGAAAGCGCGCTACGAGACCGACTTCGTCAGCCAGTGGCGGGAGTACATGAAGGATGCGAGCGTGGTGCGCTACACCAGTCTGAAGGACGCCGCGGCCAAGCTGATGCAGAACTCCGGCAACCAGGCGCCCATTCTGGAGCTGCTGTGGCTGTGCTCGACCAACACGGCGGTGGACGACCCCGGCGTGGCGAACATCTTCCAGCCGGTGCAGGCGGTGGTGCCCTCGAACGCCACCGATCATTTCATCGCGCCGCAGAACCAGCCGTACGTCAACGCGCTGCTGGCGCTGCAGACGGCGGTGGAGCAGATCGCCGACCAGCCGGGGGCTCCGGATCCCAACGCCGCGGCGGGGAGCCTGACGGCGGCGTCGCAGGCGAAGATGGCGACGCGGCAGATGGCGCAAAACTTCCGCCTGGATGCCAACGGCCACATCGAAACCACGGTACAGAATTTTCTGGAAGCGCCCATCACGTGGGTGGAGGCGCTGTTGCGCACGCTGGGGCCGGCGGAACTCAACGGCAAGGGCAAAGACCTGTGCGCGCAGATGCGGCCGCTATTGAGCAAGTATCCGTTCAGCCCCAACTCCACGACGCAGGCTTCGCTGGCGGAGATCGATTCCATCTTCGAGCCGCACCGCGGCGCGCTGTGGCAGTTCTTCGCCGCCAATCTCTCGAAGGCGGTAACGCGGCAGGGGAACGATTTCGTCCCCAATCCCTCGGCCGGAGTGACGATCAACCCGGCATTCCTGTCGTTCCTCGATCGCGCGGGAGCGTTCACGGCGGCGGCGTATGCCAGCAACTCGCCGGACCCGCACTTCTCCTATACCATCAAGCCGGTGCTTTCGGCGGACCAGGACAGCATTCAGATGAGCGTGGACGGGCAGGCGGCGGATTTCACACAGACGAATTCCGCGGCCAAGGCGTTCGTGTGGCCGGGTCCGGGACAGGGAGTGCAACTGGTGGCCAAATTCAAAGGCGGGGCCAGTTTCACCTATCCCAGCTATGATGGACTGTGGGCCGTGTACCAGTTCGTGGGGGATGCTGACAAACACGTGGGGCAGGAGATCGAAATGACGCTGCGCAGCGGCAAGCAGGGCCGCCCGGTGCTCAATCCCTCCGGCCAGCCCGTGACCGTGCGGCTGGATATCGGCGCCAATCCGCCGATCTTCGACCGCGGCTACTTCTCCGGCATGGGCTGCATAGCGGAGGTGGCCAAACCGTAAATGCAGCTACCCGCCCGCGTCGGCAAGTATGAGCTGGAAGAGTTCCTGGGCGGCGGAATGTCGCACGTGTATCGCGCGCGGGATACGCTGATCGGGCGCACGGTAGCGGTGAAGATTCTGACCGAAGCGGGGTGCGAGGATGCCGAGGCCAAGGCGCGGTTTCTGGCCGAAGCGCGCATGGCGGGCAACATCTCGCACGACAACGTCCTCCACATTTACGATTTCGGCGAAGACGACCAGCACCATCCCTTCATGGTGATGGAGTTTTTGCGCGGCGAGGACCTGCGGCACGCCATCGCCGCGGGGCGCACGGGAGACCTGGCGGGCAAGCTGCGGATCGCGCTGCAGGTGGCGCGGGCGCTGGAATACATTCACTCGCAAAAGATCATTCACCGCGACATCAAGCCGGAGAATATCCACATCACGGGCTCGGGCATGGTGAAGCTGATGGACTTCGGAATCGCCAAAACCGAAGGGCTGCAGATGACGCGCGCCGGGTACGTGCTGGGAACGCCGTATTACATGGCTCCGGAGCAGGTGACCGGGCAGAACATCACGGCGCAGGTAGACGTGTATGCGTTCGGCGTGCTTTTGTTCGAGCTGCTCACCGGAACCAAACCGATTGCCGGCGACACGGTGGAGCGGATCTTCTACAGCATTTTGAACGAGCCGTTGAAGCTGGACGCGCTGTACAGCGCCGGGATGCCGCAATCGCTGTGCGACCTGATCGCCGCCTGCACGGCCAAGAGGGCGGAGGAAAGGCCGCAGGGGTTCGGACCGGTATGCGCGGCCATCGAGCAGATTCTGGCGGGAGTGGAAGCGCCCACGGTGGCGCTTCCGCAGCCGCCCGCGCCGGCCGCAGCGCCCGCTGGCGCCGAGACGGCCAAGCCGCAGGAGGCGGGCAAGCGCAGTTTCTTGTGGCTGCTGCCGGTGCTGGCGGTGGTGGGTCTGGCGGCGGCCGCGGGCCTGTTCTGGCTGGTGCTGCGGCCCAAGATGCCGCCGGCGCCGGCGGTCGCGGCGAAAACTCCCGCGCCCGCGGCCAGCATTGCGACTTCGACGGGCGAAATGGTGCTGGTGCCGGCGGGGCCTTTCGAATTCGGGGAAAAGAAGCAGACGGCCACGCTGGCGGCGTATTACATCGATAAGACGGAAGTGAGCAACGCGGCTTACGGAGAATTCTGCAAGGCCACGGGGCGCGACTTGCCGCCGGGGTTCGCCGCCGGCAAACCGGATCTCCCGGTGGTGAATGTGACGATTGTGGACGCGCATGGGTTTGCCGCCTGGGCGGGCAAGCGGCTGCCGAACGCGCGGGAATGGGAGAAGGCGGCGCGCGGCGATGATGGGCGGGAATATCCGTGGGGCAACGATCCGGATCCGGCGAAGGCGAACATCCATTCCAGCGGGCTGCAGCCGGTGAGCGATTTTGCGAATGGCGCCAGTCCTTACGGGGCGCTGAACATGGTGGGCAACGCCTGGGAGTACGTGGAACAGCTTTCGCCGCCGAGCGCCAACACGCTGGCGTATTTCGACAAAAAGCTACGGCCGCCTCCGACCGCGGAGGAGCCGTGGTACATGATCCGCGGCGAAGGGTTTCAGGAGCCGGGGCTGGCGCCTGGGGCCATCTGGGATTTCACGACGGTGCCCAGCCGCTGGCGGTCCCCGGACCTGGGGTTCCGCTGCGTCAAGGACGTGCATTAGCACGGCCGGGCCGCGCGGGTCAGGCGCGGCGGCCTAAGTGGCGAATTGCGGCTCCGCGCTACGGGCGCGGCCGTCGCGTCCATGGATCAGGATCGAGCGGATGGTAGGCGGTTCCGGTTCGCCGGAGACGCCCGGAACAAGCCGGTTTTCCGCCTGGCCGGAATAGCCGAATTGCAGGTTTTTCAGACCGTAGAGCGCCAGTTCGAAGCGGTCGTTCACACCCAGTTTTTTGAAGAGCCGCGAGAGGTAGACCTTGACGGTTCCTTCACTGATGCGGAGAGTCCAGGCAATCTCTTTGTTCTTGAGGCCCTGGGAGAGAAGATTGACGAGCTGGCCTTCGCGGTAGGTGAGCGTGACGGGCTTGTTGGCGATGAGGGTTTCGAGAGTATCCTTTTCGAACCAGAGCTCGCCCTCGTGGAGAGCCTCGAGCGCCGAAAGGACTTCCGGGGAGGCCAGGGACTTGGGAAGAATGCCGCGCACCCCGGCTTCGACGGCCTGGTACACGAATTCGCGGTTGAGCGCGCCGGCCAACAGGACCATGCGGCAGTTGGGATTGGCCCTCCGGATGGACTGCAAAGTGGTGACCGTCACTTCGTCAGTCACGTCCAACAGAAGGATATCGACGGGACGTTTTCGCGCAAAAGCGAGGGTCTCCTCGATGGACTTCAGAGAGGCAGCGAGCCGAAATTCCGGCCTGGAAGCGAATGCAGCGGCCAAGCCCTCGACCAGAAGCGACTGGTCTGTGTATAGCGCAACGTGAATTGCCCTATTCAATGTCATTTGCGACGCTCCACGAAGGTTCTCTTTGATTCACTCTTATCGGTCGGTTCCGCCAAATCTGCAGAATTTTTCCGGAAGCGCCGATAAGGAGAATCATGAGCTCGATGGTGCAGTCCAAGGCGAAGGCTCGGTCTGGGAGAGAAGAAGCCCTTTGCAAGGTACCGGTATTCCGGCCGGTGGCCATCCGGTTGATGTCGATTTTGACGAAAGAGGAGCCGGATATCCTCGAAGTGGCGGAGCTGCTGCAATCGGACCCGGGTTTCAGCGCGGAGATGCTGACCGTGGCCAATTCGGCGGCGTTCGGCGCGGTACGGCCGGTCAACACCATGTTCAAAGCGATTCTGATTCTGGGCACGGAGTGCACGCGCAAGTTGGTGGTGCGGACCGCCTTGCAGGGCATGGTACGGGGTATGCGGGAAGACGCCACCATTCAGAATTGCTGGATTCACAGCCGCGCTTCGGGGGCGCTCGCGGCGTGGCTGGCGCCGCACTATCGGGTACACCCGGACAGGGCCTACACGCTGGGGCTGATGCACGATATCGGGCGTCTGGGCCTGCTGGCGGTGCAGGGCCGGCGCTACGGCGAACTGCTGGAGCGGGTTTCGGGATCGAACGCGGCGGTGATCGATGCCGAGCGCATCCTGTTTTCCACGGACCACTGCGAAGCCGGCGAATACCTGGCGCGCACCTGGGGCCTGCCGGCGGAATTTCCGGAGGCGGCCCGCACGCATCACCAGGGGGTGAGCGGAACGATGGGCGACAGCAACGATCTGGTGGCATGCGCCTGCGCCCTGGCGCAAAGCCTGGGTTTTTCGGCGGCGCCGCAGGCCGAATGCCGGCCGATCGAGGAATTGCTGGAGTGCGTGCCTGGGGGGCCGCAGGCTCCGACACAGTTTTCAGCCAGGGATTTGTCGCAGTTTGTGTGTAAGGAGTTGCAGATATAGATGCTTGATGCGGGCCGGTAGATAAATGGCGTTATTATCAGGCTGGAATGCACCGTCATGAAGCATAATTCCATGTTTCGCGTCGGAGCCGCCGTGCTCGTGATCCTGGCGCCGGCCGTGGCGCAATCGCTTGGGAAAAGCGAGCCCTCTTTTTCAGAACCATCGCGCGCGCCGGGTGTGGACTATGTGCTGCCAAGCGAAGCCGAGGTGAAAGCCACGCTCGACCGGATCCTCGGCTATTTCGTCAGGAACACGCCGTACCGCATCATCGACACGACCACGGGCGCGCCCCTTACAGACCTGAGCAAGCCCGTCCAGGCGGCGGGGGTCGACCTGCGTCCCGGCCAGTTTAACGACTGGGACTATCCCATGGGCGTGGTGCTTGCGGCCATGCTGCAGGCTACGAGTGTTACCGGCGACGCGGCCTACGCGAACTACGCCTTCAAGAACCTGGATTTCATTTTCGATCACGAGGAGTATTTCCGGCGGCAGGCGAAAGAGTTCGGCGCGCAGCCGTACGGCTACAGGCGGCTTCTCGAGATCCGGCAACTGGACGACTGCGGCGCGATGGGAGCGGCGCTCCTCAAGGCCTACCGGCAGAAGAGCGACCCGCGATACCGCGCGACGATCGACCGCATCGCGGATCACCTTGCGCACAAGCAGTTTCGCATGAGCGACGGCACCCTGGCGCGGCAACGGCCGCAGCCGGTCTCGCTGTGGGCGGACGACCTGTATATGTCGGTGCCATTTCTGGCGCAAATGGGCGTTCTTACCGGAGAGAGCGCATGGTATGACGACGCGGCGCGGCAGATCATCCAGTTTTCCGCGCGTTTGCAGGACAACAACAGCGGCCTTTGGGATCATGCCTGGTACGAGAACACGGTGCCCGACCCCAAGTTTTACTGGGGCCGGGGAAGCGGGTGGGCGATGATGGCGGCGGCGGAGCTGCTCAGCGTGATGCCCGAGAATCATCCGGCGCGGGAACAGGTGCTCGCGATCTTCCGGCGCGGCGCACAGGGCGTGGCGGCGGCGCAGGGAGGCACGGGTTTGTGGCACCAGTTGCTGGACAAGACCGACAGCTACCTGGAAACATCGGCATCGGCGATGTTTGTTTTCGCGATCGCGCGCGGAGTGAACCGCGGCTGGCTGTCGCCGGCCTATGCACCGGTGGCGCAAGCGGGCTGGCAGGCTCTGGCGACGCGGGTGCGCGCGGACGGCGCCATCGAGGGCATCTGCGTCAGCACGACCGCCGCGTACGACGCGGTCTATTATTACAACCGCCCCACGGCGACCGGCGCCATGCAGGGATACGGGCCGGCGATTCTGGCGGGAGCCGAAGTGATCGCCATGCTGCGCGGTTTCGAAGTGCAGCGCTCCCTGAACACCTTCCACTATCGCAGACGAAACTGAGGAGAGCCGCGCTCCGCGCTACCATTCAAGAAACGAAAATGATTGGAGCCGAGTGCCTTCTTCGTACGCTGTGGAACCACGGGATCGATACATGCTTCATGAACCCGGGAACCTCCGAGATGCAATTTGTGGCGGCGCTGGATCGCGTCCCGGAGATGCGCGCCGTACTGTGCCTGTTTGAAGGCGTGTGCTCGGGCGCGGCGGACGGCTACGCGCGCATGCTGGGCCGGCCCGCGGCAACGCTCCTGCACCTCGGGCCGGGCCTGGCAAACGGCATCTCAAACCTTCACAATGCGCGCAAGGCGCGCTCGCCGGTGGTAAATATCGTGGGCCAGCACAGCACGGCGCACCTGCGTTACGATGCCCCGCTCACGAGCGACATCGAGGGGCTGGCGCGGACGGTTTCCGGTTGTGTCCGCACGCTGGAAGAGCCCGGGCGGATGGGAGAAGCCGCCGCCGCGATCGTCCGCGCAGCGTGCGGGCCGCCGGGACAGGTGGCGACACTCATCATCCCGGCCGATTTTTCGTGGAGCGAGGCCGGCGACCCGCTGGCCGCAAGCGCATCCGCGGAGCTACCCGCGCCCTCAGCCGACCGCGTGCGCGAGGCGGCGCGAGTGTTGATGTCGGGGGAACCGGCCGGGTTTTTGATGGCCGGAAGCGCTGTGCTGGACGCGGGGCGGGCAGCGGCGGCCGGACTGGCGGCAGGCACGGGAGCGCGTGTCTTCTTCAGCCGGTATGCGGCGCGCATGACCTGCGGCGGAGGGAGGTTCACGCCGCGAAGACTGGCTTACTTTCCGGAAGCGGCGGAGACCATGCTGGCCGGCCTCAAGCATCTCATTCTGGTGGAGAGCCCGCCGCCGGTCTCGTTCTTCGGATACCCCGGGCGGCGAAGCTACCTGGCTCCGGAAGACTGCATCCTGCATGAGCTGGCGCCCATCGGAGCGAACGGCGCGATGGCGTTGCAGGCGCTGGCCGAGGAATGCGGTGTGCAGGCGGCTCCGATGCCCATGCCAACGGCGCCGGGCGCAAGACCCGAAGGCGCGGGGTTGACTGCGGAGATGATCGGCTACACGCTGGCCGGCCTGCTGCCGGAGGGTTCGATCATTTCCGATGAGATGGTTTCGTCCAGCGAAGCGATTCTACGGCAGCTTGCTGCGGCGGCAACCTTCGACCACCTGCCGGTGACCGGCGGATCGATCGGCCAGGGGCTTCCGGTCGCGGTGGGAGCGGCGCTGGCGTGCCCGGACCGGAAAGTGGTGGCGCTGGAGGCGGACGGCAGCGGCATGTACACGCTGCAAGCGCTCTGGACGGCGGCGCGCGAGCAGCTGGAGATCGTGGTGGTGATTCTGGCGAACCGGCGCTATCGCATCCTGGATATCGAGATGCAGAGAACCGGCGCCGGCGCCATGGGCCAGCGAGCCAACAGCATGGTGGATCTCAGCAGGCCCGACCTGAACTGGGTCCAACTGGCGCAGGGGATGGGCGTCCCGGCGACCCGCGCCTCCACCGCTGCCGAATTCACGGCGCAGTTCCGCATGGCCATCGATCATGGCGGGCCGGTGGTGATCGAAGCGGTTCTCAGCTAAGGCGGGGCGCTACCGCAGCAACGCCGTCGCGGTCCACAGGACGGGCGCCTGTCCGTGAAAATCGCCCGTGCGGCGGCGACGGTTGTTGTAATAATCGAGGTCGTCGAGCTTGTTGGTGCCCTCGCAGACGGCGGTGACGTCGGCATTCTGATCGATGTAGCCCACCAGGGCCAGCCACGCTTTGCGCGCCGCGGGACCGTACGCCGCAGCGTCCAGCCAACCGTTTTTCACGCCGGTGACCATGGCGAACGTGAACATGCCGGTGCTGGAGGTCTCCGGCCACATGTCCGGACGGTCGATCAACTGCTTCCACATGCCGTCGGCGCCCTGGAACTGGAGCAGCGCCTTCATCATCTTCTGGTATCCGTCCAAAATGCGGGCGCGTTTGGGATGATCTTCGGGCAGAGAGCTCAGCAGTTCAGCCATGCCTGCCGCCACCCAGCCGTTGCCGCGGCCCCAATAGAACTTCACTTCCGGCTCGTGATAGAAGAGGCCGTTCGGCATCTGCAGTTTTTCGAGGTACGCGACCATTTCAAGCGCGGAACGGTCCAGGTATTTCGAGTCTCCCGTGGCGCGGAAGGCCTGCACCTGAACGAGCGTCTCCATGTACATGTCGTCGATCCAGAAGCGGGTCTCGGGAGTCAATCCGTCGGGGCGCGGGTTTTCCCATTGGCGGTCGGCGAACCAGATGCCCAGGTCGAAATACTTTTTGTCGTGGTTCTCCATGTAAATCTGGAGCGGCACGGCGCCGAAGATGGAGAAATCCACGTGCGGCGAGCGCTGGATGAGCGCGGAGTCGGCGCCGAGCAGCGGGTCGAAGCGCCGGATCACAGAAGCCAGCAGCTCCGGGTCTTTCGAGACGCGGGCGAAGGTCAAGGCGCCGTACCACGCGCAGACTTCGGGATAAATGATGCGCTGGGGATTCTGATGCGGGCTGGCGACGAAGTGCGCGGCCACGCGCCTGCCGACTTCGGCGGGTGACGCGCCTGTGGGCCAGTTGGTGAAGTAGTCCCGGGCGGCTACGTTGGGAAGAGCGGACTTGACAAACGAAACCACGACGCCATCGGGGTCGGCCACGCTGAGGAGAGCGGGATTATTCGGCGGGGCCGCCTTGACGGAGAGTTGCAGGGCGGCGAGAGATGCGGCGGTGCGCTGGAGATCGGCGACACCGAACTGCACACCGGAGTTGACATCGGGAGCAGCGGTGACGAGGTCCACTTCCTGGCCGGAATCTCCCGGCATTCGCAGGCGCGCGGGCACGCCATTGTTGATCCTGGTGAAGCCGAGGCTCGTGAGATAGAAACCGCGCATGGATTCCACATCGCGCGCGGGGGAAGTTGCGCCGATGATCAGTTGCGCCACACGGTTTGCGCCGAGATGCCTGCCGCGATCCTCGAAGTGGCGCGAACCCGGCATGTACTGCGTGTACTCGATGGTCTGTCCCTCGGGGTCCTTCATGGTCATCAGCAGGTTGCCGGCGCCGGCCTTGCGCACATCGGAAACCGGGAGGCCGCGCTTCACCAGTTCCGCGTGGAGCGCTTCCAGGTCCGCCGACTCATAGCAGACGTGCATCAGGCCCAGCGGCTGCGACGCGTCGGTACGCGGGTACAATTCGATGAACTGATGATCGTTGACTTTGAGAAACGCCTCGGTGGTGCGAGAGCCCTGCTTCATTTCGAAGAACTGCTCGAAACCGAGTTTGTTGTAGAAGGCGCGCGCCGCTTCCAGGTCAGCCACCCGGAAAGCAAGGTGTGCGATGCCGCTCTGATTCGCCGGCTGGCCCCAGCCTGACGCAACGCAGAAGAGGGCGATGCAAAACGATGTCAGTCGCATATTGGGAATCTCCGGGCCGTGCTACTGCAGGACCTTGATCGCCATGTAGAGCACTTCCTTGCCGGGCGCCACCTTCATCTGGTGAGGCATTCCGGCGGGGATGGTCATCACATCGCCGGCCGTCACATGGTGGGTTGTGCCGCCTGCGATGGCGGAGCCGCGGACTTCGGTGGGCGAAGAGTTTTTCGGATCCACCACGGCGCCGCCCGTGACGAGGTCGGCTTCACCGTCTTCGATTACGAAGATATCGGCGGTCTTCAGGTGAACCTCGGCGCCTCCGGACTGACGGCGCAAGGTCAATCCGAAGTTGTAGTTGCCCAGATCGGCCAGTTTTTGTGTGGCGGAACCCTGAGCATTGAGTTTTCCGGAAAGATCCTTTCCGATCTGCCTGGCATTCCCGGGGGTCCACAGGCTGAAGGTGGGGGCATCGGCGGCCCCAATCGAGAGAGTCGCGAGGAACAGGAGTATCAGAGCCGATTTCATGGACACAACGTTAGCACGATGACGCGGTGTGGTCGCGCCCGACGGCAACGCCGAGGCTAGCGGCAGAGCCATCCGCCATCGACGGCGAGGGTGTAGCCGGTGACGTAATCGGAAGCGGCCGAGGCGAGAAACACGAGCGCTCCCTGGAGATCTTCGGGCGAGCCCCAGCGCCCGGCGGGAATGCGGGCCAGGATTTCGGCGCTGCGGCCGGGGTCGGAGCGAAGCGGAGCGGTGTTATCGGTCGCCATGTATCCGGGGGCCACGGCATTGACGTTGATGTGGTACGGCGCCAGTTCATTCGCCATCAGGCGGGTGAGCCCCATGACGGCGCTTTTCGAAGCCGTGTAGGAAGGCACGCGGATACCGCCCTGAAACGAGAGCATGGAGGCGATGTTGATGATCCTGCCGCCGCGTCCCTGTGCGACCATCTGCCGGGCCACGGCCTGCGAGAGGAAGAATACGGCGCTCTCGTTGAGCTGGATGACATCGTCCCAGTCCTTTTCGGAGAATTCGAGGAAGGGGGCGCGCCGGATGATGCCGGCGTTATTGAGCAGGATCTCGATGCCGCCGAGTTCGCTCACGACGCGCTGGACGACGGCCGGAATCGCACTGCGGTCGAGCAAGTCCGCGTGGATCTGGCAGACGCGGCGCCCCAGGCCGCGAACGCGGGCGGCGGTTTCGTCGGTGCTGACAACATCCACCAGTGCGACATCGGCGCCGGCTTCCGCGAATCCCACGGAAGCGCCCTGCCCGAGGCCGCGGCCGGCTCCGGTAACCAGTGCGACTTTTCCATCGAGCGTGAATTGGTTGAGAATCATCGCAATTTCGGATATACGACTCTTTTTAGTGTATCAGGGAGGCAGGAGACAGAGGGACGAGCTTAGGTAGTGCGCCAAATGCTGGTTGATCAATTAATAGCCCTAGCGGCATTCCTGCTTTTTGTTAAGCCAACGCCATCCGTTGGCATTGAGCAGCACTATATCGACGGGGCCACCGACGCGACCGGGACGGTCCGTAATCTCTGCTGCGACCATCTGGTGTGCCGCCTCGATGTCGCCACGATCCCAGAAAGATGGGACGGCTCCGAGCTTGCTAGCAGCCCTGTCCTCCCCGAGCAACTGGGCCGCATATCCGCTCCTGCATGCGGTTCCTGGGCAATCGCTGATATGACTGTCAACGTCCACTTGCCCGGGAGTCTCTTTAATTGTGAAGTAGACCAAAGCGAATACGGGGATTTTCTTTTCCATGGAGGCGAATATCGTTTGCAGCGGTTCTGGTTTGCCTCGGACCTCTCTCCCATAAAAGTCGGGATGGTCCCGCCTGATCTCCGTCAGAGAGATGGAAAAGGGAGAGCGTGCTTTATCAGCGAATTGCCTTGCGGCAGCGGCTACGGAGCCAGTAGCTTTCGCCGATTGTGCCGCGATGGCTTGAGCGGAAAAACCAGTTGTTGTGTTATCGACAACTCCGGCAGAAGCATAGAAGACTATCCCCTGATGAGAGATTTTGCACACCATGTGAGGCTTAGCGGAAATAGCAAGGCTGTCTGCCGCCAGGACGATATGCGCAGGACGGCGCACAAGGATAATAGAGGTGGCGGTGGCGTGATTGGGGAACATCAGAAACGTGGCCAGGGCAACCCCATAGGAGTTCTGGGCGACGTGTCCTCTGATCCGCATGTAGAGTTAAATATAGCTGGGTATGGACCGAAAAGGTGAATGGCCCGCTTGGGCCGAGACACAATTGGTGGTGCTCGGGGCCAGTTCGGCCAACAAAGGGGCTCGGTCATGCGGCCTTTTAGCGGACTACCCGAGCTTACGCTTCGAGGCCCATTTGGGTGAGGCGGTAGCGGAGGGCGTTGCGGGTGAGGCCGAGGAGGCGCGCGGCCTGGCTCTTGTTGCCGTCGGCGCGGCGGAGGGCTTCGCGGATGAGTTCCTGCTCGTATTGATCGAGCGTCATGCCGTCGGGCAGGAATCCTGTACCGCCGTTCTGTTCGCGGCGGCGGGGCGCGTCTTCCAGGTGGATATCGCCGGCGTCGAGCTGCGTTCCGGTGCACATCACCAGGCTGCGCTCGATGACATTTTCCAGTTCGCGGACGTTGCCGGGCCAGTGGTAGGCGGTGAGCTTTTCCATGGCGGCATCGGTGATGGATTCGACGCGGCTGGCGCTATCGGGCGCGAGCTTGTGGATGAAGTGGTTGGCGAGGAACGGGATATCCTGCTTGCGCTCGCGCAGCGACGGGATGTTCATGGGGACCACGTTGAGCCGGTAATACAGGTCTTCGCGGAAGGTGCCCTGTTCGAGCGCGGCGCGGAGATCCTGGTTGGTGGCGGCGATGACGCGCACATCGATGTGGCGGGTGACGTTGCTGCCGAGGCGTTCGAATTCGCGCTCCTGGAGAATGCGCAGCAGCTTGACCTGAATGGCGGCGGGGACATCGCCGATTTCATCGAGAAAGACGGTGCCGGTATCGGCCTGCTCGAACTTGCCGGGCTTGGCGTTCTGAGCGCCGGTGAAAGCGCCTTTCTCGTAGCCGAAGAGCTCGCTTTCCATGAGGTTTTCGGGAATGGCGGTGCAGTTGATTTTGACCAGCGGGCGGTCGCGGCGCGGCGAATGGAAGTGAATGGCGCGGGCGATGAGGTCTTTGCCGACGCCGCTTTCGCCGGCGAGCAGGACCGTAGCGCGGGTGGGCGCGACGCGCTCGATGGTGGCGAAGATCTCCTGCATGGCGGGGCTGCGGCCGATGATGTTATCGAATTCGTAGCGGCGGCCGAGTTCTTCTTTGAGCTGGCGGTTTTCGTCGCGCAGGGCACGGATTTCGAGGGCCTTGTAGACCACCTGCATGAGGTGATCGAGGGAAAAGGGCTTCAGCAGAAAATCGGTGGCGCCGGCCTTCATGGCGCCGACGGCGGTTTCGACGCTGCCGAAGGCGGTCATCATGACGATGGGCACCTGGGAATTCTGGCGGCGGATAAGGGAAAGAAACTCGAGGCCATCGATGCCGGGCAGCTTGAGATCGGTGAGGACGAGATCGGCGCGATCGACGACTTTGAGGCCTTCCTCGGCGGTGGCGGCTTTATCGACTTCGAAGCCCGAGCTGGCAAGCTGCAACTCGATCACGCGGCGGAGCTTGTCTTCGTCTTCGACCACCAGGATGCGCTTTTTCATGCGGGTTCGAGGGCGGCCGGCTGCATCGGGAGAAGCACGCGAAAGACGCTTCCTTTGCCGGGATCGCTCTCCACTGTTATCTTACCGCCGTGTTCGTCCACGATCTTGGAAACAATGGCGAGGCCGAGCCCGACGCCCTGCGGCTTGGTGGTGAAAAAGGGATTGAAGATAGTTTCGAGGTGTTTGGGCTCGATGCCGCTGCCGCGATCGATGACGGCGACCTCGGCAAATCCGGCGGCGGCGCGGGTCTTGACGGTGACGGCGCCGCCGGGCTCGGTGGCCTGGGCGGCATTCAGGATCAGGTTGTAGAAGACACGCTCGAGCAGTTCGGCATCGAAGGGGAACGGCGGAATTTCGGGCTCGTAGTTGCGGTAGATGGAGATGTTCGGAACTTCGCGTTCGACGAGCGCGATGGCGCGGTCGAGCGTGTGCGAGAGATCGGCGGTATCGAGCCGGGGCTGCAAAGGCCGGGCGAATTGCAGGAAGCGGGTGATGAGGGAATTGGCGCGGTCCACTTCGCTGGCGATGAAACCGGAAAGTTCCGTGGCCAGTTCGTTCTGGCCGGCGACGGCGCGGTTCAACATCTCCGACGAATTGCGGATGGTGGCGAGCGGATTGCGCAGCTCGTGAGCCAGGCCGGCGGAAAGCTGGCCGAGGGCGGCCAGGCGGTCGGAGCGGCGCACGGCCTCTTCGGCCTCGCGGACGTGGACGTTGGCTTCGGCGAGCTGCTCGGCGGTGCGCCGGTGTTTGCGCGACTGGGTGCGCAGGTCCTCTGCCAGGACGTTGGCGAGATTGCCGGCCATGGCGAGAAAGATCACGCGCAGCAACAGGTCGGGGAGCCATTCCCACCAGTTGCCTCTGACCCACGCCAGAAAGGATAGATACGCGCCAGCGGCGAGCAGTTCGAACAGCAGGGTGCCGACGACGCCGAAGGTGGTGGCGGCGGAAACGATAGGCAGAAGGAGCACCAGCCAGTAGCGGCTGGCGACGCCGAGGGTGTAGCCGATCAGGGTGTAGCCGAGCGCGAGTTTGAGGACGATCCAGGCGATACGGCCGCGCGTAGTGGAAAGCGCCGGAATCTTCGGTTCGAGGATTTGCGCGATGCCCAGAGCGATCAGCGGGATGAGTTCGGGGGCATCGCCGAAATCGGCGGTGGCGAGCAGCGCTCCGAACAGGAGAATCCAGACGAAATCCTGGGGGCGGACGAATTTTTTCCAGCGGCCGATCAGTTCGCTTGCCAAAAGGGGTCCCTGCGGCGATTATGGCACGGGTTGGGGAGGCGGATCAGAGGCCTCCCTGCCAGCGGATGCCGACGCGCCAGAGGCGGGGCTCGCCGACATTGGGTGTGGGAGTGAAGGCGGTGTAATACGTACGGTTGAGCGCATTTTCCAGGCCGAATTCAGCGGAAAGCGATTTGGCGAGGTGCTGCAGGACGGCGAGCTCGACGACGGCATAGCCGGGGAGGCGGAACTGGTTGAGATCGTCATCGAACTGGTAGTCGAAGCTGCGCACGCCGAGCGAAAGCATGGTGCCGTTGCGGCGATAGGTGAGATCGGCGGTGCCCTGGTGCTTGGGGACCTGGGAGATGCGGTAGCCGGTGGAGTAGCGGGAGTCGACGAACAGGTAGCTGAGCTCGCCGGTAAAAGAGCGCCACTGGCGGCGGAATTCGCTCTCGACACCGCGGCTGATGGCGGCGGCGGCGTTCTGGCGCTGGCGGACGATCGAGCTGGCGGAACTGGAGAGGGTCACGTTGGTAATGAGGTTATCGAGCGAGTTGCGGAAGGCGGTGAGCCGGATGCTGGAATCTTCGCCGACCCAATCGGCGCCGGCTTCAGCGCCGAAGACGGTCTCGGGGCGCAGGCCGGGATTGGCTTCGGTGAAGGTGTTGCCGACGCTGAAATTGCGGTAGAGCTCGTTGAGAGTAGGAGCGCGGAAGGCGCGATAGACGGAGCCGCGGAGGCGCAGGCGCTTGCGTCCCCAGGCGGCGCCGGCGCTGGGACTGAAGAAGCGCTCACCAGGGGCGACGAAGCTCTCGCGCGCACCGGCGAAGAGGCGCACGGAATTCCAGTTGAAATCGCCCTGCCCGAAGACGCCTTTCTGAAACTGCGTGCCGCTGCCGATGCGGACACCGGTGGGAACGAGGCGGTCGGTATCGGTGCCGGAGACGCGGTCGAGATCGGTGCCGCCGGTGAGATCCCAGCGCAGGTTGTGATGCTGCCAGAGCGCGGCGCCGCCGGAAGCCTGGGAGGGCACGGTCTGCTGGTAGGTGAGCTTTTCGGTGCGGCGGCCGGCGGGGACGGAAGAGAAGGTGCTGTGGAAGCCTTCGCGGGTGTGGTAGGCGAGCAGCGAGAGCGAATCGTGATGCCATTCGCGCACATAGTGGAGGGCCGCGGTGCCGAGGCCGGTGGAGTTGTGGGTGAGCTCGGTGCCGTTGGCGCGATCTTCGGCCAGGACGTCGAATTTGAAAAAGAGGCTGCCGATGGAGCTGAACCAATCGGCATGCACGTCGCCGGTGACGAACTTGACGCCGGCTTTCCAATCGACGGGACCGCGAATGCCGGCAGGAACGATATAGTAGCCGTCGGTATCGAAGGCGCGTGCGGTACCGGAGACGGCCCAGTGGCGCCACTGGTCGGAGAAGCCGGTGGAGAGATCCTGGGTGTTGTCGTTGCCGGTTTCGTAATCGCCCAGGAAATGGAAGGAGCGGGGCGGCGCGGTGAAGACGGCGATGGCGCCGCTCATAGCGAGGTTGCCGAAGACGCTGGTGGCGGCGCCGCGCGAGATTTCGGCGGTCTGGATTTCATCGGGAATGAACTGCGTCCAGTAGACCCAGCCGCCGAAGGGATCGTTCGCCGGGATGCCGTCCCAGAGCACGAGGGTGCGGCTGGCGCCGGAAGAGCCGATGCCGCGGAGAGAGACTCCCTGCGTGGTGGGATTGGCGACGACGCTGGAAGAGCGTTTGAAGAGGGTGAAGCCGGGGATATCGCGCAGGCGGTCGTCGAGATCGATGCCGGGCTGCTGCTGGAGTTCGGGGGCGGTGACGACGGTGACGTTGGCGGGAGTCTCTTCGGTGATCTTCTCGACGACGGTGATGGTGGTTTTGACGGGCGAGGGGGTTTGTGAAGGGCTACCGGGAGGTTCCTGGGCCGCCAGCAGGCAGGGGAAGATCGCCGGGAGTAAAAATGCGCGCGCCCATCCAGCCGGCATCGTGAAAGCGCGCGGGCGAGGGTGTAAAGACGATCTTGTAGCTGGTGTCATCGTGCGGCGCTTCCGCTCCATTTCCCCTCTGCGCATAAACCAAAGCGAGGTACTTCAGAATATTATAGATGTCGCCTTCTTCGGGCTGGCGCAAAGCGAAGCCGGCGGAGCGGAAATGAATGGACGCGCCACGCGAGGAGAGGCTCCAGGCAAGGAACGCGCAGCAATCGATGGCATATTCGAACCAGGCATCGAGTTCGGGAGGGATGTCGCGATCGAGAAAGATCTCGACGGTCTGTTCCTGTTCGCGAGCGAACTCGCGCACCTGGAGGGTTCCGACGTGGGCGGAGGCTTTCCAATCGACGTGGCGGGCGCTTTCCAGGGCTTCGTAGGGGCGGATGCGGTAGAAATCGCGGCCCAGCCCGCGGTAATGGGTTTCGATTTCGCCGGCGATTCCGGCCAGAAGATCGTCGAAGCCGGGCTGGGGATCGATGGAAGGGTAGACCACCATTTCGCGGCGCAGCGTGACCAGAGCGGAGCGTTCGAGGAAGCCGAAGGGGAAGGCGGTGGAAAAGGCGAAGCTGTTCTGACGGTAGGCGCCGCGGTTCGGGAAGAGCACCTCGACGGTTTCTTCGACCGTGGCGCCGCCGGCGATCAGGGGAAAGTAAACGCCGGAGCGGAGGGTGGGGCTTTGGGGATGGCGGATGCCTTCGACGCGAATGGAAAACGAAGGCATCAGCCACTTGGAATTGCGCACGAAGAGTTTTCCGGGGACGCTGCGGCGCGCGGCGACGTGCTCGGGAACGAGAAAATCGAGCTCGAGGCCGGCCACGCAGAGGCGGCTGACGAGACCGGAGACGAGGAGCGTGGCGAGCATCGCGGCCACGATGAGGAAGAGGAGATTGTTGGCTGAAACGACCGCTCCCAGCCCTACGACGAGCACGGCGAGGACGAACAGCAGACCGCCGCGGGTGATCTTGTAGCGAATGCGCCGCGACAAGGCCGCGCGGATGCTTTCCCAAAAAGACACTCTACCTTAGAGTATCTTCTCCTTCGCGTTGGCGTTCGAGATGGAGACCGGACCGTTGTGCGTGGAGACGCGCACGGTGTCGCTGGAACCGTTCATTTCGATGACGCGCCGGCCGGACGGGCCGCGCTGTTCCGCAGCCGCGTCGCACATTTTGCAGCTCAAAGGCGCGTTGCCGTCGGTTTCGATGCGCACGCCGGAACGGAAGGTAGAGGGCATCTTGAGGCTGACTGGGCCGTTATCAGTCTGCGCGTCGAGCTGCGCGCCGTTCCAGGTGTCGCGGGACAGCTTGACGGCGATGGGGCCGTTGTGGGCGTGCAGGTGGACCTCGCCGCTGTCGCCATCGAAGGCGATGGGGCCGTTGGTGCTTTGAGCGTCGATGTTGCCGCTACAGTTGCGGATGGCGAGCGGCCCATTGGTCGCGCGCAGCTTGATGGAGCCATGGACATCGGCTACGGAGACCGGTCCATTCTTTGTTTCGAGATCGACGCCGGCGTTGGGCGGGGTATGGACGAAGTAATAGACCTGCCAGTCGCCATCGGATTCGCTGGGGCCGGTATTGGAAAAGCGGCCGGCGCTGTGGCTGACGTTGACGGAGGCGAGGATGCGGCCGGCGGTGGCGCGATCGGCGGCGACGGCGATTTTGCAGGCCTCGACGCGATAGCCGGTCTGGTCCCAGCCACGCACCTGAATGACGGCGTGGTCCATGGCACTGAGTTCCACGGCCGAAGCCTGGCCGGGCAGCAGGTTGTAGGTTTCGTCGGCGCGGGCGATTTCGCCGTCGGAGTGGACCTGCAGGGTGGCACAGCTATCGGCATTGCCTTCGGTGGAGATGTTGAGATTGTGGCCGCGGGAGCGCTGCTGCGCTGCGAGGGTCAGTGCCAGGCAGCAGAAGGGAACCAGGAAGCGGACGGGCTTCGGCATGGGCGAACCTCCAGACGGGATAGACGATGGGGGCGCGGATTGGTTAGGACCAGAATAGACACAAAATATAACGCGAGAACCATCGGCCCAAGAACCGCCGGGCTCCTGACGGCGCTCTATGACCGTTCCCAGTCGAGTTTCAGCTTGCAGGACGCTGAAGAGATCACCGGCTTGAGTCCGGCGCTTGCCAGCAGCCTGTTGCATGATGCCGTGCGGAAAGGACTTGTTTCGCGGATCAAACCCGGCGCATTCGTCGTTATACCACCGGAGATGGGAAGCAGCAGGGAATATACAGGCAACCCGTACCTTGCGGCCCGGCAGTTGGCGGGCGGGGCACCTTGCTTCCTCTCTCACGCGTCCGCGATGGAATTACACCGGATGGTCACGCAACCCCAGTTTGCGATTTTTGTATCCAGCGCAAAGCGAATCCGGAGTCGAACGGTCTTTGGCACGGAGTTCCGGTTCATTCTCATCAAGGCAGCAGATTTCTTCGGGACGATGAAGCACGGGGTCACAAAACAGGAATGGGTAACTGTCTCCGACCTCGAACGCACCGTCATTGACGGCTTGCGGCAGCCTGAATATTGTGGCGGCATCACGGAAGTAGCCAAAGGGCTATGGGTGCGTCGTGGCGATCTGATGGCTTCGAAAATGGTGGACTATGCCCTCCGGCTTCGTATTGGAGCAGTCATCCGCAGACTTGGCTACCTGCTCGAGCTCTACCAAATCGCGAGCAACCTTGACATCGAGCGCCTGACCAAAGCGCTGACAGCAACGTACCATCCGCTGGATCCCACCCTGCCGAGAGAAGGGCCGCATTTGCGGCGCTGGCGGCTGCAACTGAACATCACGCCGCAGGAACTCGAGACCGTTGGCGCGACCTGATCATGATTCCACAACGAAACATTCCACTCCTGTCGAACCGATTGGCCAAAGCGGGTGGGCGCCGGATTCCGGAGCAGGTGCTGGAGAAGGACTATTGCCTCGCGTGGATCAGACGACACTGCGGTGGGCGAGTTGCGGGATAACGATCAGTGCCCGCAGTTTCAGACCTGTAGTGATCACGGTTTTACCGAATGGCTGCAGGGGGTCTCGCCTGCGGTGTAATTGAGGCGGGCGGAAAAACCTACCGGCGACAAGATCTCTTGCGCCACTGCGGGGGATTGCTTCGTCATCGAACCGACACGCAACCGTGACGGATCATTGACGGAAAACTCATTTCGTTTTCATACCGGACGCATATACTCAAGGCTTCGCACGCAGAGGCACAAGAAGAGAAACAGAGAGGAGAACTACATGAGAGTACGTGTGTCAGCCCGCGCGGGCAGCGTCCTGGCCGCCGCGGTTGCGCTCGGAGTGGGGGTTGCCAGCGGCCAGACGCCGGCGCCCGTAGCCGGACCCGCCACCCCGATTCAACACCTGGTCGTGATCTTCCAGGAAAACGTTTCTTTCGATCACTACTTCGGCACGTATCCGTTCGCCATGAATCCGGTGGGCGAGCCGGGCTTTTACGCCTACCAGACCACTCCCAGCGTCAACGGATTCGGCCCGGCGTTCCTCAACAACAATGCCAACGCGATGAACACGGCCAACGGCACCGGGGCGAGCGCGCCGTTCCGCCTGGACCGCTCGCAGGGCGCGACCAGCGACCAGGACCACGACTACACCGCCGAGCAGATGGCGTACCACGCCGGAC
>Ga0335085_10001913_pt1 | contig 41070 bp, 31 predicted proteins | sample Lox_Sample_45_FD_206712 | JGI IMG/M metagenome (GOLD analysis project Ga0335085, IMG submission 206712) | Soil microbial communities from Loxahatchee National Wildlife Refuge, Florida, United States - Lox_Sample_4.5 | ecosystem: Environmental > Terrestrial > Soil > Wetlands | place: USA... | reverse complement strand
GTCGAAACCGGACAGCACCGTGCTGGGTGGTGGGCTCCTTTGAATGCGAGATATAATCAAGCGCCATGATTACCTTCGTAGCCTTTCTCGCCCTCGGCCTCGCACCTCAGCAGAATCAGGATACCGCTGTCGTCCAGGAGTTGATGAGACTGGAAACCGTTTGGAACGAGGCGCAGCAGAACGGTGACGCGGATTCCCTCGATAAACTGTGGGCAGATGAACTTGAAGTTACCGTTCCCAAGATGCCCGTTATGTCGAAATCCGAAGTGCTCGGATTCGCTCGGTCGGGGCGGATGAGATTCCAGCGATACCAGACCTCAGGCGTGAAAGTGCGGGTATACGGTGACGCCGCTGTGGTGTCGGGTCGGCTTCAGCGGACGCGCACTCTTAACGGAAAAACTCTCGATGACGATTGGCGCTTTATCAAGGTGTACGTTAAGCGAGACGGACGCTGGCTGGTTGTCGCTTTCCAAGCATCGGATGCCGCGCAGCCTTGAGTTTTGCTACGCCGCTCTTTCTGCCTCGCGGCGGTACCAAGGGGGCACGAAACACCGTTCTCTCGGCCATTTTCCATGTCCGATCATGGCTGGTCTTCCAGCCGCCTGGTCCGCTTTTCGTGAATCTCCGCCACGTGCAGCAGGCGGGCCGTTCCTTCGGCAATGTCATTGACCAAGCCTCGAACGTCAGTCGTCATTGACCAAAACTCGCATATCGCAAAGGTCTTTGGTCAGCAACCCGACGGTCTGAGTAAGGGCTTCATGGCGGTCCGTCAGACGTTCCAGCCGTTCGTCAATATCCATGTTTGTCTCCACGCTCTGTATCGTTCTAAGCGTACGGCAGCTCCCACCGTCTCAGCAAATGTTCATGAACCAGGCCCGATTTTCGTCGTCGTCGCTCGCCCGTGCGGCGTAGAATCATCTGCCACGCCCTTGATAAGGTGAGAGTCGCACTGGCGTGGGTAGGAGGGAGTCGTGTTACAGAACAGAAGCTTGGGCTTTCGATCTGACCGGGCCCGCTCGCTCGCAGCACTGGTTGTAATGTTGTCGTGGATGGCGCTGGCACCGGCCGCGCAATGCCAAATTACCGAGGACTTCAAGCCGCCGCAGGCCAATTGCTGCTTGCAGATGTTCGCTCAACGCCTCGCTGACCAGATGCAGGACTGGAACCAGCTGGGACGATATCACGCCGACGACGCACAACTCATGTCCGCCGCGCCCGATCCCCGTCGCGTGGTGTTCCTCGGCGACTCCATCACCGACGGCTGGAACCTGGCGAAGTTTTCCCCGACAAGCCTTACGTCAATCGCGGTATTAGCGGGCAGACCACGCCGCAGATGCTGGTTCGCATGTATCCTGATGTCATTGACCTGAAGCCCGCGGCCTTGATCATTCTGGCCGGCACCAACGACATCGCGCGCAACACCGGACCCGAAACCGCCGCCATGATCGAGGAGAACTTTCAGGCAATGGCGGAATTGGCCGAGGCCCACGGAGTCAAGGTCATCTTCTGCCTGCTGACGCCGGTAAGCGATTACACCAAGAGCAAGCAGACCGAGCATCGACCCCCGGCTGACATCCTGAAGCTGAACGGCTGGCTTCGCGACTACGCCTCAGCGCACCATCTTGGCGTGGCCGACTATTACTCGGCGCTGGTGGATGACAAGGGGATGCTCCGCGACGGTTACTCCGATGACGGCTTGCATCCCAATGCCAAAGGCTACACGCTCCTCGCGCCTGTGGCGGAAACCGCCATTGAAAAAGGGTTGCAGTAACCCTGTAGCGGTGCTCTGTCCCCAGCGCCGGAGATTCGGAGATCACAATACCGGTGGAGGACACCGGCGCCACAGCCGGGTTGCAGTAAACTGGACGGGAGGTAGGTGGGGCACGCGTCAGCGTGCCCCATGGTGGCAGGATTACTTGGAGCTTGATCGCCCGCTGTCAACGCGGGTCGTGCGACGATCGCGACCGGCCCTGAAACCTCGCTGCTCCCTTCTCTTCAGTGCCGTGCCGCTCTCGCGCAAGGCTAAAGAAATAGCAAGAGAGGTGCCAGAGTCTCGAGACACGCTAAGTTGTTAATGTTGAATGTGATCCCAGGAAACTTGACTCATCCGCACGATCTCATGCCCTGCGTAACTCTTACACGAGTGGTTGTTCTCGGACGGCGGGTGTGCGGGAATAGCCAGAAGGCGAGGACGTAATGACTCAGGGAAAGACGATAAAGATCTCGCGACGCGAGGCCGCCAAGACGATCGTTGGTGGGACAGCCGCGATTCTGGCCGGCGCGCGATGGGCAAGCGCCGTGAAGCCGATCGATTCCGTGGTGCGCGGCGTCCAGGTCGGCGCGCAAAGCTACTCCTTCCGCGACCGTCCGCTGGACGCAGCAATCAAGGCGTATCAGGATGTGGGATTGGGCGAGGCAGAGCTCTGGCAAGGTCACTTGGAGCCCGATGAGGAAAAGACCAGCCGCGAAGCTCTGCGCGCCTGGCGGCTGAAGACGCCTCTCAGTTTCTTTCGCGGTGTCCGGGAGAAGTTCGATAGCGCCGGCGTGCTGCTTTACGCTTACAACTACAGCTTCGATCACTCCATGAACGAAGCCGAAATGCGCCGCGGCTTCGAGATGACGCGCGCGATGGGGCTGAAGTACATTACCGCCTCGTCGAATGTCAGCCTGGCGCCGGCGATCGATAAGCTGGCTACCGAGTTTCACATCACAGTGGGCTTCCACGGGCATGACGAGACATCGGACCCGGACCAGTTCTCCACTCCCGATACTTTTCAGCGCGCGTTGAAGGGCGCCTCGATGTATCTCGCCATCAACCTTGATATTGGCCACTTCACGGCGGCGGGCGGCGATGCTGTTGCCTTCATCAAGCAATACCATGACCGCATCGTCACGCTTCACATCAAGGACCGCAAGAAGAACCACGGCGACAACCTGCCATTCGGCCAGGGCGAAACACCCATCGTTGCGGTGCTCCATCTGCTACGCGACAATAACTGGCGCATTCCGGCCAACATCGAGTACGAGTACGGCAAGCCCGGGATGGACACCGTGGCCGAAGTGAAGAAATGCTACGCATACTGCCGGCAGGCTCTGGAGAGCTGACCGGGCCGTCGCCGGATTTCGGCGTAGGGGCGGCCCTTGTGGCCGCCCAAGTCGTACGGGCAGGCCTGGGGCTTGCCCTAGGGCGGCCACAAGCGCCGCCCCTTATAGTTCAAGGCCGCGGGAAGCCTGCGTCATGACTCTCGCTGAGACGCTGATCAGTGTTTGGCAGCAGGCGCTGGTTGACGCAGCCCGTAAGCTATCGATCGAGGCTATTACTTATCGCGTGACGCGGACGCGTTCGCGCGGGCTCCGGGTGGTGGATTTCGAATACGCCGGCCGCCGCCTGACCGGCATCGAGCAGAATCCGGAGACGGCATCGAAGTGGGCGGCCATGGCGCGCCAGGGCCGGCGCGTGATGCAGTTCAGCATGGGCGGGCGCTATTTCGCAGTGGTGGCCGAGGGAAAGCTCACGCGATATGCTGCCTGGTCGGCGCTCGAACTGCCCGAGTGAACGAGGGAACCAGTATGCACGTGGGAGGCGTCATTGCGGCTGTGGGCGCGCTGATTTTCCTGGCCCACTTCTTTTCCGCCCTGTTCAGCCGCACGCGAATTCCGGACGTCCTCCTGCTCACGCTTCTTGGGCTGATCGTCGGCCCAGTCCTGCATCTCATTACGCCCGCCGCCTTCGGGAGCGTCGGCCCGGTATTCACCACCGTCACACTGGTGTTGCTGCTTTTCGAAGGCGGGCTCGACATGCACTTCGACGTGCTGCGGAAATCGCTGCGCGGCACCGTTTCCCTCACCCTCGTCAACTTCGCCGCCACGGTGGCCGTGGTCGGCGGCGCCGGCTGGCGCCTGGCCCACCTGACACCGATGAACTCGCTCATGCTCGGCGCCATCGTTGGCGGAACCTCGCCGGCGGTGATCATCCCGTTGTCCGCCCAACTCGGACTGGGACGGCACGCGAGCGCGACCTTGTTTCTGGAATCCGCGCTGAGTGATGTGCTCTCGATCATCGTCACCCTGGCGCTGGTGGACGCCGCGCGCATCGGCAGCGTGCACGTGGCGAGCGTTCTCGGAGGATTGCTCGCCTCGCTGATCTTCTCGACCCTTTTGGGAGTAAGCAGCGCTCTGGCGTGGTCGCTGCTGATCCACCGCGTCCGCAATCTGAAACACACGGCATTCACCACGGCCGCTTTCCTCTTTCTCGTGTACGGCCTGGTGGATTACCTCGGCTTCAGCGGGCCGGTTACGGCTCTCGCGTTCGGCGTTACCCTCGGCAACATCAAGCTGCTGGACCGCAGCTTGCGGCTCCTGACGATGGTCGAGCCCATGGGCCTGAATATCAACGAGCGCTCGTTTCTCGGCGAGAGTCTGTTTCTGCTGAGGACCTTCTTTTTCGTATACGTCGGCCTCTCGATTCAACTGACGAACACCCATTGGCTGGTTTCCGGTCTGGCGGTGGCGCTCTTGATTTATGTGGCGCGTCCGGCCGCCGTCCGACTGGGCGCGGACCACTCGCTGCCTCGCTCCGACGCCGCGCGCATGGCCGCGCTTGCCCCCAAAGGCCTGGCTGCCGCGGCGCTCGCTTCCATCCCGGTTCAGCAAGGCCTTGCCCAGGGCGCGCTCATCCAGAGTCTGGTGTACGTCCTCATCTTGTTTACCATCGTCTTCGCCACCTCGCTCGTCTTCTTCCAGGATCGAACTGCGCTCGGCCGCATCTATCGCTGGATGTTCCGAAGTTTCGGCGATGATTCAAGGGTTGTGGCTCCGGAGCCGCGGGCGGCCGCAACCGGTGCACAGGGGATGGAAACGTCTTAGCGGCCTCGCCTCGGGTTGGCCTTCGATCGAGCGCGGGCGCGGCGCGCAGAAGGCCGATTCCCGTTTCCGGTGGCGCGCTCCATGTAGCGGCGCAGTACGGCGTTGATTGTGGTTTGGTAGCGCTTGCCTAGTCCGCGAAAGAAGGCTAGGACATCCGGGTCCAAGCGCAGTGTGATCTGCTGCTTTGTGCCCGGCCAGAACATCGCGGCTTTAAAGAACTCGGGTCCCAGCTCAGGGATATCCGAAGTGTCGATGTCCTCATCCCTCATCGCGCGGAGTCGATCCCAGTCGGTGCGCGATTTCCTCTTCGTGTGCGAGACGTTCATGCCTTCTGGCCTTTCGCATTGAAATGATTCGATAAGTATGGTGACCCCGTTCCGCAAACGCGATTACGACCGTCACGTCTCCAAGCCTTCCGATGCCCACCCATCGATCTTCACCGTAGTCCTCCCTGACATCGCATTCAAACTCATCGGGCCCGCAAAAACCCTCCATGCGTCTGAGAAATCGAGTCCGTGTTTGCGAATGTTCGCTCGATTCTTGTCCGCATCCCATTCGAATGTCATTGTACTACACCTGTAGCTACGGCGACCGCGGTGGCAATCGTAGTCGATCCCACAGCTCATCGACCTTCATTTTCGTCGCCTCGTCCATCCTGATCTCGTCCGGCCACGGCCGCGTGAATCCTTCGCTCGCCCACTTGTGCGTGGCGTCGATGCCCATCTTGGAGCCGAAATTGGGCAGGCGCGAGGCGTGCTCGAGCTGGTCCACGGGCCCCAGCGTGAACTGGATGTCGCGCTCGGGATCAATGTGGTTGAACGCCTTCCATGCCACCTCGCGCAGGTTGTGGACATCGACGTCGTCGTCCACCACCACGATGCACTTGGTGAACATCGCGCCCGGCAGACCCCAGATCGCGTGCATCACTTTGCGGGCGTGACCCGGATAGCGCTTGCGAATGGACACGATCATCAGGTTGTGGAAGACGCCTTCGGCGGGCATGTGCATATCGACCACTTCCGGCATCTGGCGACGCATGAGCGGGAGAAACAGACGCTCCACGGCGTGGCCCATCCAGTAGTCCTCCATTGGCGGCGGGCCGACGATGGTGGACACATACATCGGATCGCGGCGGCGGGTGATGCAAGTCACGTGGAAGGCCGGGAAAACGTCAGGCAAGGTGTAGTATCCGGTGTGGTCCCCGAACGGGCCTTCGGTGCGCATGTCATCGGGATCGACGTAACCTTCCAGCACAATCTCAGCCTCGGCCGGAACTTCGAGATCGACCGTCTGGCACTTGACCAGTTCCACGGCTTCGCGGCGCAGGAAACCGGCGAAGAGAAACTCGTCGAGATCTTCGGGCAGCGGCAGGATCCCGGAGAGCATGGTGATGGGATCCGCGCCGATCGCCACTGCCACGTCGAGACGGCGCGCCCTGGCTGTAGCGGCGCTGTCCTCAGCGCCGAGAGCCGCCGGTGCGGACACCGGCGCTACAGCCGCGCGCGCCGCGCCGGAGGCGAGTCTGGACAATGTCCGGAAATGCTCGGCGCCGCCCTTGTGGATCTGCCAGTGCATGGCCGTGGTGCGATCATCAAACACCTGCATCCGGTAGCACCCCACGTTCCGGCGGCCCGTCTTTGGACTGCGCGTGATCACCATGGGCCAGGTGATGAATCGGCCGCCGTCCTGCGGCCAGCACTTCATGATCGGAAACTGACTGAGCGACAACGCGTCCCGCTCGAGCACCTCCTGCGCGGGTCCGCTGCCCACCGTCTTTGGGAAAATCGAGCCCAATTCGGCGAGCTTCGGAAGCATTCGGACCTTGTCGATCAGGCCGGCGGGCGGCTTCATGTCCAGAAGCTCGTCGATTCGCCCGGCGGCTTCCTCGATCGAAGCCGCGTCGAGCGCAAGTTCCAGGCGACGCTTTGATCCGAGTGTGTTGATGAGCAACGGCACCGCGTAGTCCCGGTGATCGCGAGCCGAGCGCGGCTTCTCGAACAGCAGCGCCGGTCCGCCTGCCTTGGAAACGCGGTCCGTGATCTCGGTGATCTCCAGGTCGACGTCAACGGGCTCGGCAATGCGTTTCAGCTCGCCTTCGCGCTCCAGCCGGGCGATAAACTCGCGTAAGTTTCGGTATCCCATAGAGTTCCTAGTCTTGCACAGGTCCGGTTGAACTCAAAGCCATCCTCCCGATGAGTAGCTCGAATGACTGAGTGTTGACAGCGATTCCGCGAATGCGCACATACTATTGATTCTACTGAAGATTCCAGCTTCGTTCGTATGCCCTGTTTTCGTTGGACGGGTTCCGGGGGCTTGGCGGTGATGATGCAGGGCCGGGCCACCGATCGCAGATGGTGTGAGCGCGAGGAAGAAAGGTGCGCCCTCCCTTTGCCGGGCAACCGACGGCTTACCACGCTGCTGCGCGTTTGTCAAGAGTCTTGTCGAGGCCCAGAAACTAGCCTACAGGCTGCGGATTGGACGCCGGAGGAAATAGGGCCGGGGCTGGCGCACGGGAGGGAGTCGATGGCCAGCCCTGGGGATTCAATGGCGCGTGGATCGCGCTGTTAACACCGTGAGGCTCCTTAGCTGACGCTGTGGCGGCCGCGGGTCGACGTAGCCTTATGATTCTTGATGTCGATCTCGTTCACCACTTGCGTGACATTGGGAACCGCGGAGGCGATCTTCTCAGCTTGCGATCGTACGGCAGGCGAGTTGACATCACCCTTCAATGTCACCACGCCATTCTTCACGTCCACTTTTACAGCTTTGTTCAATCTGTGCCTGACGAGTTCGGCATCCACGTTCTGCTTGATGCCGGCGTCAAGGTCGGAGTTGACAGTCTTGGCTTCGTTCCCCGCATTCGGAGGAGTCACTTCAATCTGATCCGCGACGACCTGGCCGCCCGCCGCCCCTTTCGCCAGCGATTCGGCCTGCGCCTTGTCGGCATAGGAGGCAACGTGCCCGCCCAGCGTGACCACGCCCTTGTCGCGATTGTCACTTACCGTAACGTCCTTGAAACCGGCGCCGTCGAGCGCCATGCGAGTGCTTGCGGTAACGTCGGGTGACTTCGCGGTATGCGAACACCCTGTCACTAAACCCATGACGAGCAGAATCGTCAGACCCAAGCTCAATTTCTGTAGCCTCATGCTACCTCCTTACTGAGCTGCGATCCCCACTCCGGGAGTCTGCCGCATGAGCCGTCATACTTGTATCGAGTCAAATGCTACCTGCGATTGGAGATGTGCTGTAATCCTGCAATTGGTGTTCCGTGGACAGCATCCGTCAATTTCGCGTGTGGCGCCCGCGTCTTGATGACGAACCGCAGGTAGTGCCTCAGTTTGAGGTGGCACGGCCTTCCTGGCCGTGCCCATTCATGGGCGGGAGGCCCGTGCCACGTCAAATTGAGTGACTACCGAACCGGCCGTCCCGGCGATCACGATCCTAGTCTATGATCGGGGAATGCCTGTCTCCGTCAACCTGCAGACGGTTTGTCCCCGCAAGTTGGCCGCGGTTCGGCGCGAGGTCACGGCGGGTGGGGTTGGCTCGGCGTGGGGGCCGGCCCTGAGCAAGGTCTGGGAGTTTATTCGCAGCCAGCCGGAGCTGTGGACTGATGGCCACAACATTTTTCTCTACCACCACCCGACACAGCCGGGCGCGCCGATACTGTGCGACTTCGGTGTCGAGGTCACACGTACATTCGAAACTGCGGGCGAGGTGTACGCGACCGAAACGCCGGGAGGCGAGGCTGCCGTCGCCGTCCACCGCGGCCCGTACAATCGTATGAACGAGGCGCACGACGCGATCAGACAATGGATGGCGGCAAGTCGGAGGGAGTCTGCCGGGCACTCGTGGGAGATATACGGGGATCCAGCGCCGGATCCGGCCGATACTGAGACAACGGTCGTCTACCTCTTAACGTGCATTCGCGCTGGGAGCGAGTGGTCCTCCAGTCGGACCGAATCCCTGTTCGGGTTGTCCATGGACGCCAGGACCCGATTCAATCGTAACTGACTACAGGGGCTACATACTTGACTCCGGGGTGCGGGCACTGGATACTACGCGGGGGCGGAAGGGGAAGGGATTCGCGAATCGCAACAACCTCCTTCGCCGAATGAGAACGAGAATGAACGCCCGGACGCACCCTCCCCACTCCAGTTGCAGCCTTTTCCGAAACACGGCCCTCGCGGCAGCGGCGCTGGCAGGGCTCTGGCTTCTCCCACTCCGAGCGCCGGCGCAGAACGGCAGTCAAGCCGAAATCACGTCCCAGGCGACCCAGCCCAGCTTTCATCTGCGGGTGCAGCGCAACGAAGTGGTGGTGCGCGCGGTGGTGCGAGACTCGAAGGGCCACCTTGTTCGAGGCCTGCAGAAAGAGGATTTCCGCGTCTTTGACAACAAACAGCCGCAGATCATCACGCACTTCACCTCCGAGGGCTCGGCGCCTTCCGGGACCGCCCCGCCGCCGGCCGAAGCTGCGAAGTCCGGTGAAGGCAGCCAATCGACGGCCGCGCCGATTGTCCTGCCGGCACGTTACATGGCTCTCTACTTCGACGACGTCCATTTGGAATTCGGGGACCTGTCTCTTACCCGCGCCGCAGCGGCCCGTTATCTCGATTCCAACCTCCACCCGGGCGACCGCGCCGCCATCTATACGTCATCGGGTCAGGACCAGTTGGATTTCACCGAAGACCGCGGCGCGCTGCGCGCCGACCTGAACAAGCTGGTGCCGCGGCCGGTGTTCCCGATCGACAAGAACGAGTGCCCGCCGATCACCCCCTACCAAGCCTATAGGATCATCCATCAGAATGACCTGGCTACCGTGCAGGCCGCACAGGCGGACGCTTACATCTGCCACTGCCAGGAGACGGGCCGCACCGATCCCCAGTGCCCGACCGAGGCCACCAACCTGGTGATGCCGACGGCGTTCCGGGTTGAGAATCGTTCTGACAGTCAAACCCATTACTCAATGGACGCGCTGCGCCGAATCTGCCGCAGGATGACCGGACTGCCGGGCCAGCACACCGTTGTCCTGGTATCGCCGGGCTTTCTGACGCTGAATCAACAGTTCGACGTGAGCGAACTGACCGACCTGGCCCTGCGCCAGAACATCGTGATCAGCACGCTGGACGCCCGCGGCCTCTACGTCGTCGTCCCGCGCGGCGACGCTACCGAAAGGCCTGTCGTGATCGTGGACCGTCCCGACCTCGAGGCCGGCAAGGTCTTCAATCAGAACGATAGTGCCGCCCGCGAAGCGGATGTCCTGGAGGAACTGGCCGCCGACACCGGCGGCGTATACTTCCACAACAGCAACGATTTCAATGAAGGTTTCCGCCGCACTGGCTCATTCCCCGAAGCCTATTATGTGCTTGCCTTCGCGCCCCCGAATCTGAAACTGGACGGCCGCCTGCATACCCTCAAGGTGACGCTCGAGAACAATCCCGATCATTACACTCTCCAGGCGCGCCGGGGTTACTTTGCGCCCACCAAGATGGAAGATGCCACCACCCTGGCCAAAGAAGAATTGGAGCAGATGGTTTTTTCACAGGAGGAGGCGCAAGCGATTCCGCTGCAGATCCACACCCAGTACTTCGAGGGGGAGGCCGGCGCGGCCAAGATCGCCGTGCTGGCCCATGTCGACGTGAGCGGCCTGCGATTCCGGAAGGCCGACGGGCGGAACCTTGAAAACCTGACTGTGATTACGGCCCTCTTCGATCGCCAGGGCAACTATGTCACGGGCGAGCAGAAGACGATCGAGTTCCATCTTTTGGACGCGACGCTGGAGCGGCTTACGCGCAGCGGGCTGAACATGAAGTCGAGCCTGCCCGCGAAACCGGGTACCTACCTGGTTCGCGAAGTCGTGCAGGAATCGGAAGGCGGAGCCTTGTCCGCGTCTAACATGCAGGTGGATATTCCGTGAAGCCGCTCTCTTCTCCCCGCCTGCCTGGTCAATTCTGCTGTAGCGGCGGTCTATGACCGCCGGCTTTTCCCCAAAAATCGTCAGCGATTGCAGACCGCCGCTACATCTGCTACAGCGCGGCAAACGACGACTCAGGATTTCTTATTCATGTTGAACTATCATGGAGACGGTGGCCTTCATGATTCCCCGATCAGCGGCTCTGCGTGTGCTGCGCATCGGCTTGTTGTCTGCCGTACTCGCTCTCGCCGTAGCCGCCTCGCCGGGGCAGACGAGTTCAACGTCGTCCTCATCAACTTCTGCACAAAACGGCGGCCCCGAGATCACGACCCAGGAGAGCCAGCCCAGCTTCGCCATCCGCGTTCAGCATAATGAGGTGCTGATTCGGGTGGTGGTTCGCGACTCTAAAGGCCGGGCGGTCACCAATCTTCGCCAGGAAGATTTCCGCCTCTTCGATCGCGGAAAGCTGCAGACGATCACCCATTTTGCGATCGAGGTGCCCGGCGCAACGGCCGAAGCTACGGGTGCAGCCGCGGGCGGCCCGTCGGCAGCCGGCAAACCACCGGCCACCGCGGCGTCCATCGTCCTGGCCACGCGCTACGTCGGCATTTTCTTCGACGACATTCACCTCGAGTTCGGGGACCTGGCACGCACGCGCGACGCCGCCGAGAAGTATCTGAACACAAACCTGCAGCCAGGGGACCGCGCGGGTATTTTCACGTCCTCGGGCCAGAATCAACTCGCGTTTACCGACGATCGCGCGACACTGCACGACGCACTGCTGAAGATCGTGCCGCGCCCGATCGCCTCCGGAGCCGCGCACGAATGCCCCACGATAACGCCTTACCAGGCTTACATGATCGACCGGCAGCATGATGACACCGCATTGGCGATCGCCGAGGACGACGCTATCGATGAATGCTGCGGCGGAGACCGTAGCCACCCTTGCCCGCAGGCGGACGCGAACTACATCGCGAATCTCGCTCGCCTGATGTTCGACTCCTCGGAGCGCGAGTCACTCTACATATTTGATGGCCTCGAGCACGTGTGCCGGATAATGGGCACCTTGATCGGACAGCGAAGCATCGTCATGGTATCGCCCGGATTTCTGGCCCTCACACAGATTTTTCAGTTCGAGCAGGTGATCGACGCTGCACTGCGTCAGAACGTGGTGATCGGCACGCTCGACGCCCGCGGTCTTTACGCGGAGGTCGGACTTGGGGATGCCAGCAATCCGGTCAGGGGCGGCCCAAAGTACTTCCCGATCAAGGCGCAGTGGGAGGATTTGTACCGCGGTATCAGAGGCGATGTCCTGGGATCCATCGCCGGCGAGACGGGAGGAACCTGGTTTCACAACAACAACGATTTCAACGAAGGATTCCGTCGCGCCGGCGGATTGCCCGAAGCGTACTACGTGCTCGCCTTCGCTCCCCAGGACCTGAAGACCGACGGGCGGTTCCATTCGTTGAAGGTCACCCTGGCGGATAATTCGGACCACTTCAGCCTGCAGACTCGCAAAGGCTACTTTGCTCCCAACAAGGTGGAGGATGCCGCCAGCGTGGCCAAGGAAGAGCTGGAGCAGATGGTGTATTCGCAGGAGGAGGCGCAGCCCATACCGCTCGAAGTGCGAACCCAGTTCTTCAAGGGTGCAACGGGTGACACGCGGCTCACCGTGCTGACTCATATTGATCTCAGCCGCTTGCGATTCCGGAAGGTGAACGACCGCAACCTGGAAACGCTCACCCTCGTGACCGCGGTCTTCGATCGGACGGGAGATTTTGTGAACGCCCAGCAGAAGCAACTCGAGCTGCGCCTGTTTGACGCGACGCTGGCCCGCTTGATGCGAAGCGGTGTGAGCATCAAGTGCGAGTCGACGGTCAAGCCGGGAACCTACCTGGTGCGCGAGGTCGTGCAGGAGTCCGAAACGGGTCAGATGTCGGCGCTGAACAGCCAGGTGGAGATTCCCTAGATGATCTGCCGCCCATTGGGCATTGAGGAGGTAAGGAATGAAGACGGCCGTGGCGCGCCCAAGCGTCCATCACGTTTCGCAAAAGGCCAGCCAGTTCACCGAATCGGTGATCCGCGAGATGACGCGGCTGGCGATCGAGCACGGGGCGATGAATCTGGCCCAGGGCTTCCCCGACTTCGCTGCTCCGGCCGAGGTGAAGGAAGCCGCGCAGCGGGCGATCGCGGCTGACATCAATCAGTACGCCATCACCTGGGGCGCGCGCGAATTCCGGCAAGCGATCGCCGACCGTTTCGGCAACGACACCGGGATTGAAATCGATCCGGAACGCGAGATCACAGTCACCTGCGGGGCGACGGAAGCCATGATCGCATCGCTGCTGGCGGTGGTCGATCCCGGGCAAGAAGTGGTGGTTTTCGAGCCCTTTTATGAGAACTACGGCCCGGACGCGATTATCTGCGGGGCCTCGCCGCGGTTCGTGCGGCTGCATCCGCCCGAGTGGACGTTTGATCCTGATGAATTGCGGGCCGCGGTGAACGACCGCACACGGGCGTTGATCCTCAATACGCCCAACAATCCCACCGGCAAGGTGTTTTCGCGGGAAGAACTGAAACTGATCGCCGACGTCGTCCTGAGCTCGGACGCATACGTGGTGACGGACGAGATCTACCAGTACATGACCTACGACGGCACCAGCCACATCTCGATGGTCACTCTGCCCGGGATGCGCGAGCGGACGATCACGCTGAATGCGCTCTCGAAGACCTACAGCGTCACGGGTTGGCGCGTGGGATACGCCATCGCGCCGGCAGAGGTATCAGCCGCGGTACGGAAAATGCATGACTTTCTCACGGTGGGCGCGGCGGCTCCCCTGCAGGAAGCCGGCGTCGTGGCGCTTCGTTTGCCCCAGGGGTACTACCGGAAGCTTGCCGCTGACTACCAGAAGCGGCGCGACCGCATGCTCGAGACCCTGACGTCTGCCGGCTTTGCGTGTTACAAGCCGCGCGGCGCCTACTACGTCATGACCGATATTGCCGGATTCGGATTCCCCGATGACGTACAATTCGCCCGCTATCTGGTGAGCGAAATCGGCGTGGCCGTTGTGCCCGGAAGCAGCTTCTATCGCGAACCGCTGCTGGGACGGCAGCAGGTCCGCTTCTGCTTCTCCAAGACGGACGCCACGCTCGATGAGGCAGGCCGCCGTCTTGCCAAGCTCCGAGCGCGATGAGACTCATCGCAGCATGTGCGTGAGGGCGCCCGGGACCTCCCCCCTCCACAAACGGCCCGGGCGCGCAACACGGGCCAGCACCCCTATCGGCTGGCGAGCTTACGGGCGCAATCGAGCAGGAAAGCCCGATCCGATTCCATCATGTGGCCGACCAGGCCTTTGATCTGCAACAGGAAGCGTGCTTCGGAGCCTTCCGTACCGCCGTTCTGAGCGATCTCCTCGAGCGTGCTCGGCCTGCCTCCGGCGGCGGCGGGCGGCTCGGGATCCTCGCCCGCAGTGTAGAAGAGGCGGTACATGGGAACGTCCAGCGCGGCGGCAAACCGCTGCAGCGTCTCCACGGAGGGCACGGTGTGGCCATGCTCCACGCGCGAGATGTAGCCGCGAAGCATTCCTGTCTGCCTTTCAATGTCGCCTTGCGACAGGCCCTTCTTTTCGCGAAGGTCACGAATTCGTTGACCGATGGACATGAGCTTTCTCCCCTTAGCTGTCGATGCCGGCATAGCCGGGTTGGGCGGAAATCTAAGATCCGCGTTTTCTAATCCCTGTCCCGCATGGCGTGCGCATCATGTTGTCCGCCCCTTGAGACGTGGCTTGTTGGCGAAAGGAAACCGCTGGCGCAACGGAGCCCCCTCGCAGAACCTGAAAGACCTCAGGCCGGTTTCAAGAGCGAGTCCAGGCAGACCTGAAGCATCCTGTCCTCCTGGGGTTCAATTCGGTTAGGGTCAAGGGATCCATACACCGAACCCAGACGGAAGGCGGCCAGCCCCTCCGCGCGGCTGGGCCGGACAAGGCCGACCAAGCCTTCCAAGTCTTCGCACCAGCCTTCTACCGCTCCGCTCCGCCTGTTGAGAATCAGCAGCCGGTCGGTCTCCGTAATGATCGTCGTCCTCTTCTTGCGCTTGGTCGTCATAAGGTCTCTCCTGTACGGCGGAACCCCTGCCTCGGGTCTACGGCTGGCGCATTACCTCTTTTGATAAACCCTTGGCGTTGCACCGTCCGGCCGCTTTCGCTAGAATCAACACGTTAGCTAGGTAGCTGGACATTAGCGCTCAAAGTACCGCCATCAACGGTGCGAAGATAGCGCGCGGCGTGTTTGGACGTAATTAGAAAACGCTGAAAATTTTGTGAATCTTGCATGAACACCATTAACCTTCAGGCTACCAAGCACTTCTACGAGTTCGGTCCCTTCCGGATTGACATTACCGATCGCCTTCTTTTTCGTGGCGGGAACGCCGTTCCCCTCACACCCAAAGCTTTCGACACTCTGGTGGTATTAGTTGAGTCTGCCGGACGAATTTTAGAAAAAGATGACTTGATAAAGAGGGTCTGGCCGGACACCATTGTTGAGGAAAACAACCTCACTCAGAACATCTCCGCGCTCCGCAAGGCTTTAGTTCAGGGTTCCGATGAGAAACCGTACATCGAAACGCTGCCAAGGCGCGGCTACCGTTTTGTTGCAGGAGTTCGGGAGCGCTGGGAGGATTTCCCGGAACTGATTGTACGGGAACGGACAAAGTCCACGGTGATCGTGGAGGAGGAAGAGGAGACCCAGACCCGAACCAAGGTCCTGGGAAACTTGACCATGGCTCAACTTGCGGCTGCGGTATTGGCGCTGGCGATCGGAGTCGGATCAGCCGGGTATTATTTTCACAATCGACGAGCCCCGGCCGAAGAAGGAAATCTGTCCGTGGCCACGACGGCGCTTCGACGTCGGCCGGCAGTAGCCGTCCTCGAGCTGAGGAATATGACCGGCCGCGCCGACGCGGCTTGGTTGTCCACCGCGCTTTCCGAGATGCTGACGTCCGAACTTGGGGCGGGCGCGCAACTTCGCACGATTCCCGGCGAGAATATCGCGCGAATGAAACTGGATCTGCCGCTGGGCACTTCTGATAGCCTGGCGCCGGACACTCTGGGGCGCATTCGCAGTGCCTTGGGAACTGACTACGTTGTGCTCGGATCATTTACGGACTTGGGAGCCGAGGGTGGAGGGCGGATTCGCCTGGATCTGCGGCTGCAGGACGCGCGTCAAGGCGCCACGCTGGCCTTCGCGGGTACGGGAACTGAATCCGGTTTGTTCGACCTGGTGTCGCAAGTCGGAACCAAGTTGCGCGACGCGATCGGTGTAGGGGGCGTTCCCAAATCGGAAGCGGCTGAGGTCCGCTCCGAACTTCCCGCAAGTCCAGCAGTGGCAAAGCTTTACGCAGCCGGCTTAGCTGACTTGAGGGTCTTCAAGCTTCAGGCGGCCCGCGACATTCTCGAGAGGGCTGTCGCGGCGGATCCCCAATTCCCGCTCGCGCATTCGGCTCTGGCCGGGGCTCTCTCGGGTCTTGGCTATGACGCCAAAGCCGAGCAGGAGGCGAAAAGGGCGTTTGACCTCTCTACAAGCCTCAATCGGGAGCAGCGCCTGATCATCGAGGGCCGATACCGCGCCGTCTCGAACCAATGGGATCAGGGACTTGAGGTCTATCAGACTCTGTTCGGCCTTTTCCCCGATAATCTCGACTACGGGATCACTCTCACGACCTGCGAGTCGATGGCCGGCAAGGGTACACAGGTGCAGGCGACGCTGGCGGAACTAAGGCAACTCCCGCCCCCCGAAGGGCAGGATGCACGCATCGATCTCGCCGAGGCGAACTGGGCGGAGTCAGTCTCGGATTTCAAGCGCGAGGAGTTGAGTGCGTCCCGGTCGTTTCAGCGAGCGCAGTCGCTCGGTGAGAAATTGCTGGCCGCGCAAGCGCAGCTCGCCCAAGGGACGGCGCAGTGGAAATTGGGCGAGCCCGGCCAGGCGCTCATCACCCTGAAGCAGGCCGAGGAAACATTCGAGTCCGAGGGAGATCGCGGCAGCGTGGCGGAGGCGCTGGAAGTAACGGCCGGCGTTCTGCGAGATCAGGGAGATCTCGCCGGTGCCCGGCAAAAATACCAACAGGGGCTTCAGATCCGGCGCGCGAGCGGCGATCAGGGTGGCGTCGCCGCCTCCTTAAATGAAATTGCCCTGCTCAAATGGCAGCAGGGCGATCTTGACGGTGCAAAGAAGATGTACGATCAGGCGCTGGCCAGCTTCCGCGAAGTCGGCGATCAGAATGGCGTGGGAAATGCCCTGAACAACGAGGCTAATATTCTCTACGATGAAGGCGATCTTGGGGCGGCGCTGCGCATGTACGAGGCCTCAAGCGCCAAGTTCACCGAGATCGGCGACCAAGGCGGACAGACGCTCGGGCTTCTCAACATCGCGCTGGTGCTTGCGAATCAGGGCGATCTCGCCGGCGCCCGCAGCCGCTACCATAAGGCCGCCGATCTCGCCGGGCAGCTCGGCACCCGAAGCCAGCGTGCGTCAGCCCTTTCCGGCCTCGGGGATGTAGCCTACATGCAGGGTGATCTCGCCGAGGCGGGCCGGAAGTACGCCGAAGCGCTCGCTATCCGGCGCGAGATCGGCGAACAGGGCACGGCCGCTGAGGCCGTGGTCAATCTGGCGCTCGTGTCCGTGGAGGAAGGACACGCGGAACAGGCCGTCTCCACGCTCCCCGCGGCGATTGATGAGGCGCGTCGCGAAGGACAACCGGTGGACGAGGCGGCCGGCTACGTTGCGCTGGCGCGGGCTTACCTCGCGCTCCACAGCGCGTCGCAGGCGGCCAAGGCCGCCTCCCAGGCCCGTTCACTGGCTGAGAAATCGCAAAGCCGCCCCACGCGGCTTGATGCGGAGATCGTCTATGCCCGCACGGCGGCCACGTCCGGAGACATCGGAGGGGTTCGCGAAGCCGCCCGGACGCTTTCAGATGTGCGTGCGGAAGCGGAGAGGTTGGGCTTTGCGGATCGCGCTTTGGAGGCCGGGCTGGCTCTTGGCACCGCGGAGATCGAGAGCGGCGACCGCGCCGCCGGCCGCGTTCTGCTGACTCAAGTGGAGAAATCGGCAAGCGACAAAGGATTCGGCCTTATATCCCACAAGGCGAACGGACTCGCAAAATAATGATGATCCTAGCGCGCGGGAGGACGTGCCCGCATTGTCCGGCGCCGCACAACCAAGCCCATGATCAACAGCCCTGAGCTGAGCAGGATCAACCCGCCGGGTTCCGGCGTTCCCGCCACCTCCGGGGCCGCACCCTGAATTTGAGGAGGCGAGGGCGGAGAGTGCCGGTGCTTGCCGTTTGAGCCGCCTCCGGGATTAGTGGACTGATTCGGTGGCCGCACTCCGTCCGTCCCACTTAAGCCGAAACTCATGCCGAGGATCAGTGGATCTGAGGTACTCGAAGATATTGCTCGCGGCCGGCACGGAGTCTGGCCCATCGGGGTCGCATGCCGCTTCTTGCCCGAGCTTCCTCCCGCAGGCTGCCCTGCGGGTTGGACTCCGCCACCGGAGCAGCCGGGCGGGGCTACAAAGGGACGCAACACGAAGGTGACCGTGGAATCTGCGCCGATGCCGTGCCGGCAGGGGTCCACAGCGGGCGCGTGCCGGCGCTTTGATCCGCTGCCGCCCGAGCCCCTGATTGTGTCCCCTTTCTTGCAGCCGGAATCGTTGCTGACGGCGCGGGCGAGACCGGCGCTCTCGAAGAAGTAGCTTTCAGACGATGGATCGAATAAGGTCGGTGTATTCGCCAAGGATCGAAGTTCGTTGTTGCCGGCAACGTCCGCAGTGCGTGCTGATGAACGCACCGTATCGGCATCTCCGGGAGTGGTCAAGCTGAGCCCCCACAGTGATACCGCGCCTAAGGCCACAACCGCAGAAACTCGCATGAACCCCCCTCGAGATTGGTCAGCCGCGCGATCACCATGAGCAGCCTCACCAAGCTACTGAGAGATTCCCCCTGAACGTTTCACAAGCGACCCTGTCCCCCGTGGCAAGATACAGAGTCGGCGCACCTTCATCGCGCTGAAGTCCCACAACGAGGATATACAAAGAGAGGTAATCCGGTCAAGGAGATTCCTGACCCGTGTAAGGAGTTGACCGTAACTTAACATCATATTAACAGAACGGTCATCCAGGCGCGCCGACTCTCAAAGTGAAGCCTCACCGATCGTGCTTTCCGATTTGTTAGTGGCTCGAATGCTATTATGGTCAAGGAGGGGTCATATGGGACTTCCTGCGTTCAAGAACGAGCCTCTGTCACAGTTCAAGAGCAACCCCGAGCATCAACGCAAGATGGTGGAGGCTCTCGAGAAAGTCCGCAGTGAATTGGGTCGTGAGTACGATCTCGTGATTGGCGGCGAGCGCGTCCGTACCTCGGACCGGCTCATCTCCTACAATCCGGCCAATAAGACCGAGGTGGTCGGAAGCTTCTCCAAGGCAACGCGCGAACTCGCGGAGCGTGCCATCCGCACGGCTGAGGAGGCTTTCAAGACGTGGAGCCGGACGGCCGTCGGAAAGAGGGTGCAGGTCCTGCTGGATACGGCGCGCACTTTGCGTGAGAACAAGTACTATTACAGCGCCTGGATGGTGTTCGAGGTCGGCAAATCATGGGCGGAGGCCGACGCGGACACGGCCGAGGCCATCGACTTCTGCGAATACTATGCGCGCGAAATGCAGAGGCTCGATCATCCGGCGCCGCTCGCCCCGGTTGCGGGCGAGAAGAATTATCTGCGTTACATCCCGCTCGGTGTGGGTATCGTGATTCCGCCGTGGAATTTTCCCTTGGCGATTCTGACCGGGATGACCGCGGCTTCAATCGTGGCGGGCAACACGGTGGTGCTGAAGCCGTCGAGCGACTCCCCGGTGATCGCTTACAAGTTCTTTGAAGCCCTCGAAGAGGCGGGAATGCCGCCCGGCGTAGCGAACTTCCTTCCCGGTTCCGGTTCGGCCATCGGCGATTTTCTCGTGGCTCATCCGCGTACCCGGTATGTGGCCTTCACGGGTTCGAAAGAAGTCGGACTGCACATTAACGAGCTTGCGGCCAGGCACCAGCCCGGCCAGATCTGGGTCAAACGCGTGGTGGCCGAGATGGGCGGCAAGGATTCTATCGTGGTCGACAGCGAAACCGACGTCGATCTTGCCGCCGAGGGTGTGGCCGCTGCCGCGTTCGGCTTCCAGGGACAGAAGTGCTCCGCCTGCTCGCGGGCCATCGTCGTGGAGAAGGTCTACGACGCATTTCTCGACAAGCTCAAGCAGCGCGTGGAAATGCTCAAGGTCGGGCAACCCACCGAGCCCGGCACCGACATGGGTCCGGTGATCAACGGCGCCGCGGAGAAATCCATTCTCGAGTACATTGAGACGGGTAAGCGGGAGGGACGCCTCGTCACGGGTGGCGGCACGACTTCGAACGACGGGCACTTCATTGCTCCCACGGTGATCGCCGACGTGGAGCCCAGGGCGCGTCTGGCGCAGGAAGAGATCTTCGGGCCGGTGCTGGCCGTGATCAAGGCGAAGGATTTTGACGAAGCGCTGGAGATCGCGAATAACACGGAGTACGGGCTGACGGGCGCCGTATATACGAAGGATCGGCAAAAGCTCGACAAAGCCGCCGACACGTTCCACGTCGGCAATCTTTATCTCAATCGCAAATGTACGGGCGCGCTGGTGGGCGGGCATCCTTTTGGCGGATTCAATATGTCCGGCACCGATTCCAAGGCAGGCGGCCCGGACTATTTGCTGCTGTTCACGCAGGCCAAAACGGTCGCCGAAAAGATCGGCGCCTGATTTCAGCGGAGCGCGGGCATCGTTGCCCGCTTCCGGCTTCTGAGCTAGGCGCGTGGACGATGCGGGCAACGATGCCCGCGCTCCGCTCACAAGGGCCGCTGCGGCCGGGAACAATCCATATGGAGCGCGGCAAGATAGACCCGGGCTCGCGCCTGAGCTGGCAGGGCCGGCTCCGGGTGGAACTTGCCCGTCTCGATGCCCGCAACCGGCTGGCGATCGCCGCTAGCCTGCTGGCGATTGCGATTCTGGTGGTAGGCGCCGGCAGCCTGTTCCTTCGCTCCAGCTTCTGGCGGCAGGACACGGTTGAGATCAGGATCCCGCCTCCCATTCTCTTTGTCTTTCTGATCCTGATCATTTTGCTGGCGCTCTATCTCGTACGCCGAGAGCTCGAGACCCGCAAGCTGACCGCGCTGGTCATCGAAGAGCGGCTGCTGGCCGAGTCCGAGCACTCTGCGGGAATGATTGATCCCGTCACCCGCGTTTTGAACCGCCGGTTCCTGCCGGGCCTGCTGCAGGGCGAGATCGCGCGCGCAGAGCGCAATCACCGGCCTCTGACGCTGGTGATGTGCGACATCGATCGGTTCAAGCAGGTCAACGACACCTGGGGACACGTGGTCGGCGACGAGGTCCTGACCGAAACCGCGGCCATTCTGAAATCCTGCGTGCGGGGATCGGATTTCGTGGTTCGCTACGGCGGCGACGAGTTTCTACTGGTGCTTTCCGAGACCGACGAGCCCGGCGCCCACGCTGTGGTCTCCCGGATCCGCGAGAAGATGGCCGAGTGGGAGCGTTCGCGCGAACTCGGAATCTCGCTCAGCTTGGGCGTTCATCTCCACAGCACCGGGCAGAGCGCCATCCAGGACATCGCCGCGGTCGATGTGCGCCTCTATGGCGCGAAACGATCCCTTCGCAAGACCGCGGTGCCAGGCTGAGGGAGCCGGCAGCTGTAGGGGGCGCTCTATGAGCGTCGAAGATTGTTTCTCAAGCAGCCGGCGCTCATAGAGCGCCGCTACAGGCGTTCGTGGCGCGATCGAGCCCTGCGGCGAGTTTCGCGGCCTGAGCGCGTGCGCGATCGAGATCGTGCGCGGCCAGCGCTTCCCGCAATCCCGGCACGGTCTCAGCGTCATAACTCGGCAGCGGCGCGTAGATCAGGTGGCGGAACCACGGCCGTCCGGGAATTCCCTCCGGTTCGAGCAGCGCCCGCTCTTCATCCATCAGGCATTCGTTGATGCGTGTGGCGGCGGCAGGATCGGCCGCCTGTCCGGAGGCGCGCCAGCCCTCCAGGCGGGCCGTCACCGCCGCCGCCGCGCCGCGCCAGCGCCGCGCGCGCCCGATCAAGGGGTCGATCACGCCCGACGCAAAGGCCGCCGGCGCTTGCGCCTTGAGGCTACTCAGGTAGGCTTCGACTTCGCTCGCATACGCCGTATCGTCGAGCGGCTCGAGATCGGCATCGGCCAGCCGCAACGCCGCCAGTCCCCAGAGCCGGCTCATGGCGGCGTGATATTCAAACCCCGGGTCACCGAATTTCCTCATCCAGTCGAAATCGTCATACAGCGAGTGATAGACGCCGTACGGGCCGTCAAAAGACAGGTCGGCCGAGGGAACCCCGTCGTGCTGGAGAAAGACCATGAAATCGGAGCCGCCGCCGAGGATTCCGTACGGTACCCCACCCGCGCCGCCGCCGGGCACCGCATAGCTGCGGATATTCAGGGCCATCTTCTCGGTGGTCCACCGATCGTAAAGCGACTGGCCGCTCGCGGGATCGCGGACATCTTTCGCCGCTTCGATCAGCAGGCGCAGCAGAGAGGGAACCAGGCTGACGGAAAGCCTCCGGCCGCTGGCGGCCGAATCGACGTTCAAACAGGCGACAGCGTTCTTCTTCAATTCCTCCTCGTGCTGCTCGCCCCATTCAGTCGACCCGGTGAGCGTGTACTCCTCGGCGTCCCAGCTTCCGAAGATAATGGTCCGCCGGGGGCGAAATCCCTGGCGCAGCAGCTTGCCGAAGGCGCGCGCGGTCTCCAGCATGGTCGCGGTGCCGCTCGCGGGATCGACGGCCCCATAAACCCAGGCATCGTGATGGTTCCCGAGGATCACCAGCTTCCTGGGCTCATCCCGCCCCCGGATTTTGCCGATCACGTCCCAGATCGGGGTCACGCGATTCTCCATATCGAGGCGCAGGTGAACGCGCGCCGTGCCGTCGCCGACGTGGTACGGGAAGGGAAGTGCTCCCTGCCAGGATTTTGGCGCCGCGCGCCCGATGAGACGGCTCAGGATCTCCTGTGCGTCCGCTGCGGAGAGCGGCATCATCGGAATCTTGGGCAGAATCTTCGACTCGGATTCGGGAATGCGCCGGGCGCCTTCGGTGGAGGCCCAGCCGGGCGTGAGCGGATCGCCCGGTACCAGAAAATCGTAGACCACGGCGCCGCGCTGGAAGTGCGCCAGCGGTCCCCAGGGGCCGCGCGGATAAACGCGCCCCTGAGGCGCGCCGTCCTCGGCCGGATCGGAATACACCAGCAGGCCGGCCACGCCCCGCTTCTCCGCTTCCAGGCTCTTGCCGCCGCGATAGCCGTGGAAATATCGCAGCAGCACCATTCGCCCGCGCACGCTTATTCCGAGCGCCGCGAGCCGATCGTAATCCTCGGCGGTGCCGTAGTTGGCGTAGATCACCGGAAGTGTCACGTCCGCTGAAGGTGAATACCCGTTCCACGGGATGCGTGCCAGCGGATCGTTCACGAACGTAGCTTTATCGCCGGGAATCGGCGGCTCAGGATGCGCCAGCGTGACGTGTTCGGGTTCGGTGAGTTCGAGCGCAACATGCTTCGGATACGAGAGCAGCACCTTATACTCGACCATCTCGGTCTCTAGCCCGTCGCGCCGGAACTCGCCGGCGATGTACTCGCTCACCCGCCGATCGCTGGCCGTCCCGGCGACGTGCGGCTCGGAGGTCAGCCGCCGGAGATACCGGCCGCATTGCGCAGCTTTCGGCAGCTTCAGGTAGCGCTTCTCCCAGCCACGCTCGCCGCGAAAGCTCGTCGGGCTGAAGCCGAGAGGGACGCGAAGGTTTGAGTCCAATGTCGACGATTCTGCGGCTGGTTGCGTCAAGTGGAATGGGCCGGCGCGAGCCGGTCGAGGGCGGTCTGCCGATGAAAGTCCAAGAGCGAGAGCCAAGCCGAGAAATGGTCGCGATAGTCTCAAGGGCGACGATTATAAGGCGGCCGGTGGCAGACTCCAAATGGCCGTAGCGTTTCAGTTCGACGTGGGGGCGGGCCTTGTGCCCGCCCATTTCGAGTCTCTTGAGCCATTATGGGCGGGCGCAAGGCCCGCCCCTACGTCGAACTGCACCATTACTCGCGATTGCGGACGACTGCACGAGTGAATATAAACAGCGTAACTGTGACAGAATCAATCGGCTGCTGGTTTTTTGATCTGAGAAATGCGCCTGGCGGAAATTCTGAAATCTCGTACCTTGCGAATCGTCGGCATGATGCGGGAAACTCTGGGCCAGACCTTGAGCGTCCCTCGAAAAGCGTCTAGCATGGGACGTGCCGACCGTAAATCGGCGGCGAATTCTGCGGCCCAGGGAGTCTCGATGAACACGAGGGCGGCCAGGCTGGCGATTGTTTTGGGATTTGTGGTTATCGTATCGGCGCTGACGGCGTTTCGTGCCGGTCACGAATCCGAAGGAGCGTCGTGCGCGCGCGTGCCTGCCTTCAAATGCAATCGGGCATCTGCGGCGGCCAGGCCTCTGCCCTCCGCTCCCGCCGTCTTGCTGGCCGCGACCTTGCCCTCAAGCCGATCTGCCAAGACGCCTAAGGCGCAGAGCGACGATCCCCGGCTCGCGCACGCCTATCGCTTCGAACGCGGCGAATGGATTTACGTTCACCTCGAGGGGTCGCCCGAAACCATCGGCTACCAGCACGGATACCTGCTCGCGCCGGAAATCGGCGACGCGCTTGAGACCATCAAGCTCATCGACACGCATGAGAGCGGCCGTCCATGGGACTTCTTCCGCGACGCTTCCCGCGACATGCTGTGGCCCCGCATCGAACCGGAATATCAGGCCGAGCTCAAAGGAATCGTGGAAGGGGTGCAGGCGCACGGCGTCCAGATCGACCTGTGGGACCTGGTGGCGCTCAATGCGTTTTGCGAGCTGGCGGACTATTACGTGCCATGGTACGACGCGCAGCATAAGACAGCGGGCGCCCCGCACATCGAGCCCCAGGGCCGATGCAGCGCTTTTGTGGCCACCGGAAGCTGGACGAAAGACCATCAGATCGTAATCGCGCACAGCGACTGGACCAATTTCGCGGATGGCGCGCTCTGGCGGATCATGTTCGACATCGTGCCCGAGCGCGGCTATCACATCCTGATGGACGGCTTTCCGGGCGTGATCACCAGCGACGACGATTTCGGCATCAATTCGGGCGGCCTGATGGTGACCGAGACGACCATCACGCAATTCCACGGCTGGGACCCGAACGGCATTCCGGAGTTTGAGCGATCGCGCAAGGCGCTGCAGTACGCAGGCTCAATCGACGACTACGTGAAGATCATGCTGAAGGGCAACAACGGCGGCTATGCCAACGACTGGCTGCTCGGCGACCGCAAGACCGGCGAGATCGCGCGCTTCGAGCTCGGGCTGAAGGACCATCGCGTCTGGCGCAGCAAGGACGGCTACTATGTGGGCGCGAACTTCTCGAGCGACCCCAAGCTTTCCCGCGAGGAAACCACCTTCGATCCCAACAATCCCGAGACCTCGCCCAACGCGCGCCACATCCGCTGGGACGAACTGATGGCCCGATACAAGGGCCAGATTGACGTCAAACTGGCCGAGCAGTTCGAGTCGGACCATTACGACACCTACGAGAAGCGCGAGGATCCTGACGCCCGCACCATTTGCGGCCATGCCGAGAACTCGCCGACGGGCGCGCCTCTCTGGGGATGGGGACCGTATTATCCCGGCGGCGCTGTGCAGGGCAAGGTGACCGACAGCCGCATGACCGCTGCCATGAGCCTGATTGCGCGGAGGGGGCATCCTTGCGGAACGGACTTCGATGCCACGCCGTTTCTCAAAGCTCATCCGGAGTATTCCTGGCTGGCGCCGGCGCTGAAGGACATGAAGGCAGGTCCGTGGGCGGAATTTGAGGCTGGACAGAAGCAGTAGAGCCGACTTGCAGTGGTTTTGGCTTTAGTGGTTAACGAGAAAGCAGCCTCCATCTCCCATCCTGAGACGTAACATAATTTTAACAATGATGTGACGGCAACGTAACAGCCAAAATTCACCATCTCCTCTTCGGTCGGTCACCAACTTCTTTCGATCACGAAGAAGCTGAGTTATCCCAAATCGAAGAGGAGGGATGATGTACAAATCCAGAGCAGGAAAGGGCTGTGTACTGGCTATGGCTGCTGCGATTTTCGGCAGTGCCGCAGCCGCGCTCGCGCAGACCACCGCGCCGGCAAACCAGGGCCAGGGCAGCCCGGCAAGCGCTGCGTCCAGCGACGAGGTCACGTTGCTCCAGCGGCAGCTTGCCGAGCAACAGAAGCAGCTTGAGCAGATGCAGGCAACCATGCAGGACATGAAAGCCCGGCTGGACCGCGCCGAGCAGGTTTCAAATGTCACCCGTGCGTCGCAGGCGTCGAGCGCACCGGCATCGCCTGAATTGAAGGCCTCCGCCAAGCCCGCGACTTCCACCCAGCCGGCTTCTTCCACCGAACCTGCGAGCCTTGGTCAGGTGGCAAGTCTTACTCCGGTGATTCCCAAGACCAGTTCGGAATCGGCGGAATCGGCAGCGCCGCTGATGTCGACTGCCGACCCGCGCATTCCGGCGTTCTATAGCAACGGCGCATCGCCCGACGACGAACAGGGCCTGAGCCCGCTTTCCGTGAAGATTGGCGGCGCCACCTTTACCCCGGGCGGCTTCATGGACTTGATGTTCGTGGGCCGATCCACGAACGTGGGCAGCGGCCTGGGAACCTCGTTCAATGGTATCCCTTACTCCAATGCCTCGCAGGGACAGCTATCGGAAACGCGGTTTTCAATGCAGAACTCCCGAATCAGTCTGGATGTGAACGCCAAGTATGTGGGCTTCGATTGGCACGGACATTTGGAGGCTGACTTTCTGGGGTTTGCCCCTCCCAACGTTTTTGTGGGGAGCAACTCCAACACCTTGCGCTCCCGCCTCTACTGGATCGACGGCCGCAAAGACAAGTTTGAGTTTCTGGGCGGCCAGTCGTGGACCATGCTCACTCCGAACCGGACCGGGCTCTCCGCGAATCCATCCGATATCTTCTATTCGCAGGATACGGACACGAACTACCAAGTGGGTCTAACTTGGGCGCGTCAGGCACAGCTCCGGCTGATTTACCATCCCACGGACGTCATCGCGATGGGAGTTTCGATCGAAAACCAGCAGCAGTTGTACTCAAGCGCAACGGTGCCGAGCTCAATGGTGGCTCAAGGAGACAATGGCTCCGGTTCGCTCACCAACGCGAATGCGTCGAACGACCCTGCTACGCCAGACCTCATGCCCGACATCATCGGCAAGATCGCTTTCGATCCCAAGACGGGTAAGCTTCACCAGCATATTGAGTTTGCTGGACTGTTGACCTCGGTGCGCACCTTTGACCCGACGGCCAAGGCCAGAAACACGACAACCGGGGGGGGCTTTTCGGCCAACTTCAATCTTGAGCTGGTAAAGAACTTGCACGCGATTCTGAACACCTTTTACAGTGACGGCGGCGGGCGCTACATCTTCGCTCTGGGGCCCCAGTTCATCATCAACCGCGATGCTAACGGAGTGTACCAGCCATCGCTGGTCCATTCCGGCTCTGGAATCGCCGGATTGGAGTACCAGGTGAACCCGAAGACGATGTTTTACGGGTACTATGGCGGCGCCGCATATGGACGATCCTACGGCATTGACTGCTACACCCAGCCCGTGGTGACTCCGCCGCCGGGCGGCACCCCGGCACCGGCTGTCTGCAACCAGACGCCATCAAGCAGTCCCGTCTATATCGGCTACGGCTATCCAAAATCTCCGAATAGCCAGAACAGAACCATCCAAGAGGGAACGTTCGGCGTCAACGAGACCCTCTGGAAGAATCCACATTACGGGGCGATAGGGATCTTCACTCAGTACGCGTACGTGACTCGCACTCCGTGGTTCATAGCCTCGGGTACTCCCAAGAACGCTCACCTCAGCATGGTGTACGTAGATTTGCGGTATACGCTGCCCTAGCGGGGGCTGATTTGTGAAGTGAAGCCCGGACGCAGCCGACCCGCGCGTCCGGGCGCTTTCTCCGTTGTGCCGGTTTTTCTGGCGCGCCAGGCATCCTCAGCGGTATAATCAGCCGTCGTATAAGTGTGGGCCTGAATTCATCGAGGGAACAGGATATGGAGTCGCCCTTCAGGGCGAGCGCCCGGCGTCGAACGACCTGGAAGCTTTGGGTCGTGTTATTGTCTGTCGGCCTGATGTCCGTGGCTATGCTGGCGAAGCATAGCTTTGGTTTGCCTCGAACCAGCGGTTCCCACTGGATCTCCCAAGCCTGCAAAATTCAGGAGAGCCGGCGCGCCGCTCCGGTTCGCACCAGCGTCATCCGCGCGACGCTTCCCATCTTCCGCGCCGATCTCACTCGAGCCAACTTGCCTCCGGCCCGGAGGAATGATGCGCCGGTCCGGCCCCTCCAGTTCTTCAGCAGCGCCGCGCTGCGATCTCCTCCCTCCTTTTCTTAGCCAACCTTCGCTCTTCAAAGAAATCCAACACCGGAGCACGATTGCGTCCTGAGAGCCAGGAAAGGACCGGCATGGCTATCGAGCCTTTTTTGAGCGAGCGCCAACTCGATGCGTTGCGCCGCCTCGACACCTGTATCGTCTCGAATGCCATCGAGACCTTCGGTGTGCGTTTGCGAAACACCGGCTTTGCCGACTCGAGGCTTCGCTGCGTATTTGACGATCTGCCGCCCATGGTCGGGTATGCGGCTACGGCGCGGCTGCGGAGCGGCAGCCCGCCTATGCAGGGCGGGAGCTACCATGACCGCACCGACTGGTGGCAATACGTGCTTCAGGTGCCGCCGCCTCGGATTGTCGTGCTCGAGGACGTCGACGAGCATCCCGGGAGGGGAGCCTTCGTTGGAGACGTTCACGCGGCCATTCTACGGGCATTGGGCTGCATAGGATATGTGACCAACGGTGCTGTGCGCGAGCTGCCATCGGTCCGCCGCATGGGCCTTCATCTGTTTGCCGGCGGATTGGCGGTGTCTCACGCTTACGCGCACATCTTTGACTACGGTGCGCCGGTTGAGATCGGCGGGCTCAAAATTCAACCCGGCGAGTTGCTGCACGGGGACCGGCACGGCCTCCTCACGATTCCGAAGCAGGTTGCCGCCGACGTTCCGGCGGCGGCGGAAAAACTGCGGATGAGCGAGGAGAGAATCATCGCTTTCTGCGAATTGGGCGACTTCTCGCTTGAGGAATTGCGGCATGTTCTGAAGAACGGAGCTTAGAAGAGTCTTTATGAGAACTCGTATCCAGAGGCCCGACTGTGGATCCCCTTCGCGAGGATGACGCCGTTGGACTCAGATGAACGCCCCACGACGTCATTCCCTCGAAAGCGGGAATCCACGAGTTGTCAAACAAACTCTGCAAGGGTCGGAAGTGCAAAGGTGCGGTAAGGCCGGACTCAGATGAGAAGGTTTGAGGTGAAAAGGAAAGAATGAGAACAAGCGGCTTCAAAATTCAACCCTGTGGAACGATTCTGCAGCGGTGTGTTCCTGTGTTGATCGCATCACTCCTCCTCTTCATTCCTTCCTGTTCGCGGCCGGCGGAGAGCGCGCCGGATGCGGCCGCCCAGGCGCCGACAGCGCCGGTGGTGAAGGTTACACGCCAGAACCTCACCAATGAACTGGAGATTGCTTCGGAATTCCGGCCCTATCAGGAGATTGATGTTCACGCCAAGGAGTCGGGTTACGTGAAGCAGCTCGACATTGATTGGGGTACGCACGTCAAGACCGGCCAGTTGATGGCGGTTCTGGAGATTCCGGAGCTCGAGGAACAAATCGATCACGACAAGGCGGCGGAACAACGCAGTGAGCAGGACCTTGCGCGCGCTCGGGAGGAACTGACGCGCGCGCAGTCTGCCTACCAGGTGGCGCACCTGACGTACACGCGCCTGGATGGAGTGCAGAAAACCAATCCTGGCCTTGTGGCTCCGGAAGAGGTGGATGTCGCCCAAGGCAAGGACCAGGAGGCAAGCGCCGAAGTTTCCGCCAGCCGGGCGGCGGCAGCCGCGGCGGAACAGGAACTGGCAGCCGCCAAGGCCACGCTGCAAAAAGATCAGGCGCTGTTCGGCTACGCACGTATCGTGGCTCCTTTCGACGGCGTCGTTACCAAGCTGGACGCCTACACTGGCGCTCTGCTTCCGGCCGGCACTTCCTCCAGCGAGAACGGGCTGGCGCTCTGCCACCTCTCGCAAAACGATCTGCTGCGGCTCGTAATTCCTGTGCCGGAGACCGTGGTTCCGGACGTTCACATCGGCGAGGCCGTCCAGGTCCGGGTATCAGCCCTGAACCGGACGTTCCAAGGCAAGGTTACAAGGTTTTCCGACCAGATTGATCTCGAGACGCGCACCATGCACACCGAGGTACAAGTGCCGAACCCCAGCTATGAAATTGTGCCGGGTATGTACGCCTACGTCGACTTTCCGGTGGCGAAACGCAAGAGCGCCTTGAGCGTTCCCGTGCAGGCGATCACGCGCGAGGGAAACACGGCTCTTGCATATCGCGTGAACCAGAGCAATCAAATTGAACTTCAGCCGGTGACGCTCGGTCTTGAAACCCGCAGCCAGATCGAAATTCTCTCCGGGCTTGCCGAGGGCGACCGGGTGGTCGTCGGGAACACCGGTCAATTGCGGGCAGGCGAGATCGTCAGGCCGAAGGCGATCGAGCTGTCCGAAATGGAGGGAGCCCGTTAGTGTCGCGCTTCTCCATTCGCAACCCTTATTTCATCATCGTCCTCTGCCTCTTCGTGGTCGTGATCGGTCTTACCAGCCTGGTCCGCATGCCCGTGGACCTGTTTCCGCCGATCAACATCCCGGAAGTCGTAGTGGCGACATTCTACAACGGCATGCCGCCCGAGGACATCGAGACCGAGATCACGGGCCGCTTCGAACGATTCTTTACCCTGGGCGCGGGCATCGACCACATGGAATCGCGTTCGCTGCCCGGCGCAAGCGTCATCAAGGTTTACTTCCAGCCGGGGACGAGCGCCGACGCCGACGTGGATGAGATCTCCAATCTGGCCATGGCCGACCTCCGCCGCTTACCGCCGGGGACGCTGCCACCCGTAGTGATGAAGTTCGACGCCTCCAGCCTTCCGGTGTGCCTGATCACTCTGCAAGGGCAGGGCCTGAGCGAAACCCAACTCCGCGATCTCGGGCAGTTTGCTGTCCGAAACCAAATTGCCACAGCGCCCGGAGCTTCGGTTCCACCACCTTTTGGCGGGAAGTACCGCCAGATTATGGTTTACGTCGACCCTTTGAAGCTGCAGTCCCACGGACTCAGCGTGATGGATGTCGTCCGGGCGGTGAACAATGCCAATCTAATCCTGCCGGCAGGGGACGCCAAGATCGGACCATTCGATTACAACATTTACACCAACAGCCAGATCGAGGACGTGGCCGACATCAACAGTGTCCCTCTCAAGACCGTGGGCGATTCCTACGTCACCGTAGGCGACATTGGAACCGCTCGCGATGCGCAGACCATCCAGACGAACATCGTGCGGGTGAACGGCCAGAAATCCGTGTATCTCCCCATTATGAAGCAAGGAGGCGATACCAACACTATTGCGGTGGTCGACAACGTCAAAAAGGTCGTTTCTCACCTGTTTGACGTGCCCAAGCGTCTGGTGTCCAACGTCGTCTTTGACCAGTCGGAGTACGTGAAGAAAGCCATCGCGACCCTGATCCACGAAGGTGCCACCGGCCTCCTGCTGACCGGACTGATGGTCTTGTTGTTCCTGGGTAGTCTGCGCGGAACGGCGGCCGTCTTCCTCTCGATTCCGCTCTCGGCTCTCGCGGCGGTGATCGCGTTGTATTTTGGAGGCAGCACGATCAACAGCATGGTTCTAGCGGGCTTGGCGATCGTCTTCTCGCGTCTGATTGATAACTCGGTGATTGTGCTGGAGAACATTTTCCGGCACATGGAGCTTGGCGAGACTCCGGAAGTGGCCGCAGAGAAAGGGGGGCAGGAAGTGAGCATGGCGGTGCTGGCCGCGACCATCGCCAGCGCGGTTGTGTTTTTCCCGGTCACGTTCCTTTACGGGGTGAGTAAATTCCTGTTCTCGGCTCTGGCCCTGGCTGTCGTGTTGGCCTTATTCGCCTCCTACTTCATTGCTCTGACTGTCGTACCGCTGTTCTGCGCCAAGCTCATCAAGGGCGTCCGGCATGGTGCGGAGCCCCAGGCGGATTCCGAAGTCAATTCAGCGGAGCCGAGCCAGGCGCGGCCGTCCTGGGGCGCGCGATTTAATGAAGACTTTAATCGCCGATTTCATCAGATGCTCGACAGGTACCAGGCGACGGTCGACCGGTGCCTGCTTCGACCCGGGTTGGTGGTCGTGGTGATTCTCGGAATCTTCGCCGCGAGTCTCTTCATTTTTCCGCTCCTGGGCGAGGCCTTCTTCCCGCGCAGCGACGCCGGCCAGTTTGTGATCAACGTCAAAGCTCCAACCGGAACGCGCATTGAGGAAACAAATCGTCTGGTGGCCCAGGCGGAGGGTATTGTTCGCCAAGTTGTGCAGCCGAACGATTTGCAATTGATCGTCTCCAACATCGGAGTCATCCCCGGGTTTTCGTCGATCTACACCTCGAATTCCGGACCGCACACGGCCACCATCCAGGTGGCCCTGACGGACGGTCATCGCATCGGCAGCTACACTTACATGGATCGGGTTCGGGAGCGAATCGCGTCCGATCTGCCGGAGGTCAGCGCCTTCGTGCAGCCGGGTGGCCTGCAGGATGCCGTATTGAACCAGGGCCTGCCCGCGCCCATCGATTTGCAGGTGACGGGCCAGAATCTCCAAACGACCTATGGGATCTCTACCGATCTGGCCGACAGAATCCGCGCCTTACCGGGAGTCAGCCAGGTCTACATTCCGCAGGATATCGACTATCCCGCCTTGAAGCTGCAAGTCGACCGCGTTCGAGCCGGCGAGCTTGGCCTCAGCCAGAAGGAGGTCGTGGACAACGTCATCACCGCGCTCACCTCTGACCAGATGATTGCACCGAGTTACTGGATCGATCCCCGCACCGGCAATGACTACTTTCTGACCGTTCAGTACCCCGAGCGCGATATCAACAGCGTCTTCTCGCTGAAGGGCATTCCGCTGCGTGCGCCCACGTCCAAGGAACCGGCGTTCCTCGACGAGGTAGCTGACGTTACACACCTCAGGGCGCCCAGTGAAGTGGACCATTACCAGATCCAGCGTATCATCGACCTCTATGTGACCCCCACTACAGAGGACTTGGGCCACGTCGCCAGCGAGATTGACAAGATCACAACCGGAATTCATCTTCCCTCGGGCGTGGAGCTCGAGACGCGCGGCATGGTCGAAGGTATGCGCCGCTCGTTCAGCAGCTTCGGCTTCGGCCTGATTCTAGCATTGGCCCTCCTCTACCTCGTGCTCGTGGCGCAGTTCCGGTCCTTTCTGGATCCGGTTCTGATTCTGTTGGCGGTCCCCACCGGTGTTACCGGAGTTCTGATCATCCTCTGGCTGACGGGAACCACGCTGAATGTCATGTCGTTGATGGGGCTTGTCATGATGGTGGGCATGGTGAGCTCCAATAGCATTCTGATCGTGGAGTTCGCACACCATCTCGAGGCGGAAATGTCGGTGCGGGATGCGGTGGTTACTTCATGCCGCATCCGCTTGCGGCCGATTCTGATGACCTCACTGGCCACGATTTTCGGACTCATTCCCATGGCCTTGAAGCTGGAGACGGGAAGCGAGGCCTACGCGTCGCTCGGCCGGACGATCATCGGCGGACTCATCGTTTCCGTCGTGCTTACCGTATTCATCGTTCCGGCGGCGTACTTGTTGATCTACGGCAAGAAGAGGCCGGCTTCGAGGACCATCGCAGCACCAGAGGCTTGAGTCGCTGCCGGCCTTGCCGGAAATCCGGATTCGCGTCGGCGCCGAAAGGAATCACGACGACGCGCGGCGGCGAGTGAGGGCGAGCGGGTTAAGGCTGTCTCTGGCCCGGCGTGGTTGGATTCCGCAGATAACCAGCCGTGTTCTGCGGAAGGCCGAGAAGGCTTTTCAGATCAGGAAGGATTCGAATTCATGAGCAACATATCAAGCGTCTTGGCCGCGGTGCTGATGGCCTCGTCCGCCGGCGCGACCGCCCAGCCGGTCAAGTCTCCTCAATCTGGCCCGACCCCTCAGCAGACCCAGCCAGCGCCGGCCGCTCAAACTTTGACTCTGAAGGACGCTGAAGCGCTTGCCCTGAAGAATCACCCGCAGGTGCTCTCTGCTCAGTACCAGGCCCTGGCCAGCAACGAGGCCGTTCGCGAACAGCTTTCCGCTTATTATCCGACCGTCTTTGGAAGCGTGACCGGTTCTGTCGCCGGCAACCAGACCCGCATCGGCGCCGGTTTCCTGACGGTTTCGCGTCTGTTCAACCGCTTCGGGCAGGGCATCACGATCGATCAACTCATCACCGACTCCGGGCGCACGCCAAACCTGGTGGCGAGCTCGCGGCTGCAATCGAAGGCGGCGCAGCAGAACGCGCAGGCCACGCGTTATGACGTTTTGCTGAGCGTGAACCAGGCCTTCTTCGAAGTGCTGCGTGCCCAGGCGCTCCTCAGGGTGGCCCAGGAAACGGTGAATGAGCGCAAGGTTGTGGCCGACCAGGTCACAGCGCTCGTGAACAACAAGCTGAAGTCCGACCTTGATCTCAGCTTCGCCCAGGTGAATCTCGCGCAGGCGCAGCTTCTGCTGATCGCCGCCCGGAACAACATCACCAAGGCCTTCGCCCAGCTCAATCGCGCCATCGGCTCCGATACCCCGCAATCGTTCACCTTGCAGGAAGAGCCGCCGCCCGCGGCGCCGGCGCTCACCGTCGATCCGCTGGTGGCCGAAGCCATGGCGGACCGGCCGGAGTTGATCGCGCTCGGATTCGACCGGCAGGCCGCTTACAAGTTCCAGAAGGCGGAGCGCGATCTCTCGTTTCCCACGGTCGAGGGCATGGGGGTGGCAGGCTTTATCCCCGAGATCGAGCAGCTGACGTTGCCGCGTGTGATTCCTGATCATTACGAGGGAGCGGCGATCAACGTCAACATCCCGATCTTCAACGGTCACCTCTTCGCCGCGCGGCGCACGACCGCCATGATGAAGGCGCGCGCCGCCGATCAGGATCTGCGGAACGAACAGGAGATCATCACGCGCGACGTGCGCGACGCCTGGGCCGATTCGACGACGGCTTATCAGCAGATTGGCGTATCGGATCAGCTCGTGAATCAGGCCAAGCTGGCACTGGCGCTGGCGCAGGGCCGCTACAATCTCGGCCTGAGCTCGATCGTCGAGCTGAACCAGGCCCAGCTCGGCGAGACCGAGGCCGAAATCCAGGACGTCAATGCCAAATATGACTACGACATTCAGAATGCCGCCTTGCAGTACCAGGTAGGCGACTTGCGCTAGACATAGTGGCATGAACAGTTGCGCATCATGGGTCTGGGTCATATCAGGGCACGACCTCAGTGTACGGTGCTCAAGCCGTGCCCTGATTCCACTCTTGTGACTTCATTTTTGTAATCCGCCATAGAGCTAAGGATATTGTCGAAGAATGTATCGACGCGCGGAGCCGTGGCCGGGCGACTGTACATTTCGGCTGCGTTTGGTTACGCTCTTTATCTACTCGGAAAATCCTGCTGCCTTCCACGAGTCTCCCGGCGTGGTTCAAGCGCCGGAACCGCCGAAGTGCCAGGTGTGCTGATGCGCGTTGTGGTCAAGATCGGGACGGGACTGATTGCTCCAGGCGGGCGGCTGGACGCGCGCTGGATGCGGTCGCTGGTGGACCAGTTCGACCTGAGCGAGCACGAGTATGTGCTGGTGAGCTCGGGTGCCATCGCCTGCGGCATGACGTCGCTCGGAATCAACAGCAAGCTCCGCAAGCTCGACCTGATGCAGGCCTCGGCCGCGGTGGGTCAGAGCCAGTTGATGCACACCTACGAGCGGCTGTTTTTCGGCAAAAAACTGGTGGCGCAGCTCCTGCTTTCGAGCGACGACTTCTCGTCGCCCGTCCGCTATCGCAATCTGCGCAACACGCTGAATCGCCTGCTCGGCATGAAGGTGCTGCCCGTCGTCAACGAGAACGACAGCGTGTCCGTGCGCGAACTCGAGGGCGCGTTCGGAGACAACGATGAGTTGAGCGCGCTGGTGGCTGCCGCCGTGCAAGCGGATTGGCTGATTCTGCTGACGAACGTCGATGGCTTTTATCACAAGAACGGGCGGGGCAAGCCGCAACTGATGCGCGTGATCAAGCGGGTGACGCCGGAGCTCGAGGCCAGTTGCGGAGCCAAGAGCGCTTTCGGCCGGGGCGGCATGCGCTCGAAGCTTCGGGCCGCGCTGCGCGCGACTGCGTCCGGGATCAATGTGGGCATCGCCAATGGAACGCAGCCGGGTGTCATCCCGCTGGTGCTCGATCAAAAGGTCGGCACCTATTTCCCTCCGCTCAAGGTGAAGGAATGAGTACGGTCACAACGTCCATCGCCGCGCCGTCGCATTCGACCGCGGAGAAGTTCGCGCGAGCGCGCCGGGCCGCTCCGCAGGTGGCGCGTCTTTCGTCCGCCGAGAAGAACTCGATCCTGAACGCGATGGCCGTCATCGTCAAGGACAACACAGAGAAGATTCTCGAAGCGAATCGCGCCGATCTTGCCTCCCGCGAGTTGCGTCCCTCGAGCCGCGATCGACTGCTGCTGAATCCGAAGCGCCTGGACGACATGCTCAGCGCAATCCAGGCGGTGATCGATCTTCCTGATCCGGTGGGCGAGCGGCTCGAGCAATGGATGCGTCCGAACGGCCTTGAGATCCGCAAGGTGCGCGTGCCCTTGGGAGTGATCGGCGTGATCTACGAGTCGCGGCCGAACGTAACCGTGGACGCGATTGTGCTGGCCTTCAAGGCCGGCAACGCCGTCGTGCTGCGCGGCGGACGCGAAGCCGTCCACACGAACGAGTGCCTGGTGGATCTGCTGAGGCGGACGGCCGGTTTGCCCGAAGGTGCTGTGGAGCTGCTGGATTCCAGATCGCGCGAATCCGTTGACGAACTGCTGCGGGCTCGCGGCCTGGTGGACGTGATCGTGCCGCGCGGCGGCGCCGATCTGATCAATCGCGTGGTGGATACTGCACGCGTGCCGGTGATCGAAACCGGCGCCGGAAATTGCCACGTTTACGTGGACCACGAGGCGGATCTCGACATGGCCGACAGCATTGTGGTCAACGCCAAGGTGTCGCGGCCGTCGGTCTGCAATTCCGCGGAAAAGCTGCTGGTCCATCGCGGCATCGCGGCCGCATATGTGCCGCGCATCGTGAGAAAGCTGCAGGAATCGGGGGTCGAGGTGCGCGGTGACGAAGAGACGCGGCGGCTCGCGTCCGGACTCGACGTGCGCACGGCCTCGCCTGAGGACTGGTTCACGGAGTATTCGGCGCTCATCATGGCGGTGGCCGTGGTGGACGACCTCGACGCGGCTATCGCGCACATCAATCGCTATTCAACGTCGCACTCGGACGCGATTGTCACGTGCAACGAGCAAGGCGCGCGCGAGTTTCTGGGGCGCGTGGATTCCGCTGCCGTTTACTGGAACGCGTCCACGCGCTTCACCGACGGCGGTGAATTCGGCTTCGGCGCCGAAATGGGGATCAGCACGCAGAAGCTGCACTGCCGCGGGCCCTTTGCCTTGAAGGAACTGACGTCCATCAAGTACCAGGTGATCGGATCGGGCCAGATTCGCGGCTAGCGCGGCCTCCTACTCCAGCCGCGTCGTGAGCTTCCCCTACCCGGCGTTTCCCTTTGACATCGAAACACGTGGAGCGCATAAAGGAATCGAGGTGTCGCGGAGGGAGCGGCGCGACCTGGAAGGGTCGTACGGAGGATGACGCAATGTCGACTGTCACCACAATGGAACAAAGGAAGGAAGTTCCTCTCTGGATCGGGGGCGAGCCTGTAACGACGACGAGAACGCGGACCATCAGCCTGCCCTACGATGGTGCGCTGCTGGCGAACGTCTGTGAGGCGGACGAACCGGCGCTGAAGCGCGCAATTGCCGCCGCGGCGGAAGGCTCGCAGGCGATGGCGGCGCTGACGCTGTACGAGCGCGCCGAGATTCTCGACCGCATGCGCGCGTTGCTGGCGCGCGACGCGGAAGAATTTGCGCGGACCATCGCCAGCGAGAGCGGCAAACCCATTCGCGAAGCGCGGGTCGAGGTCGAGCGCGGACAGCAGACTCTGCTGGCGTCCGCTGACGCTGCCCGCGGACTGCACGGCGAGGTTGTGCCGATGGAAGCGGGGCCGTCCGGCAAGGGCCGATGGGGGATCACCGTGCGGGAGCCCTTGGGCATTGTGAGCGCCATCACGCCCTTCAACTTTCCCTTGAACTTAGGGCTCCACAAGGTCGGCCCGGCGCTCGCAGGTGGTAACAGTGTGATCCACAAGCCGTCGGAGAATACGCCTCTGACCGCCCTCCGGCTTGCCTCGCTGGCGCACGAAGCCGGACTGCCACGCGGCGCCTACAACGTGGTCACCGGTGCCGGCAAGACGGTGGGCGACTGGCTGGTGCGCAACGATCGGCTCGCCATGATCACCTTCACGGGAAGCATCCCGGTGGGCGAACAGATCCGGGCGCGGGCCGGTCTGCGCCGGGTCACACTCGAGCTCGGAAACAACTCGTCGCTGATCGTCGAGCCTGACGCCGACCTCGATTTCATCGTGCCGCGCGCCGTCACCGGCAGCTTCGCGCATTCGGGGCAGGTCTGCATCTCAGTGCAGAACATCTATCTGCACGAAGTGATCGCCGGCGAATTCACCCGGCGATTTGTGGACGGCGCGCGCGCCTTGAAGATCGGGCATCCGCTCGACGACTCGACCGAAGTCTCCAGCCTGATCAACCTCGACCAGGCAGAGCGAGTCGAATCGTGGATCAACGAGGCTCGGGCCTCAGGCGCGCGTGTGCTGAGCGGCGGCGTGCGGCGCGGCGCGACGATCGAGCCCACAGTGCTTGACGACGTGCTGCCGCATCTGTCCGTCAGTTGCAAGGAAGTCTTCGGACCCGTGGTTTCGCTCCACCGCTACACGCGCCTGGAAGATGCGATCGAGCGCGTCAACAGCGGCGATTACGGCTTGCAGGTGGGTCTGTGCACGCAGAACCTCAACGCCGCGTTCCGCGCGGCGCGGGCGCTACATTACGGGGGCGTAATTGTCAACGATGTGCCGGCCTATCGCGCCGACCACATGCCCTACGGCGGCGCGCGGCACAGCGGCATCGGACGCGAAGGCCCGCGCTACGCCATCGAGGAGATGACCGAGCTGAAGCTGATCTGCTGGCGGGCATGACCGTTTGAACGGATTGGGCAAGCGTGAAAGGGCGGGGCTTTTCAGCCCCGCCCCACGGCCATCTTCGAAACACAGAAACTATTCGAACGCTAAGGGTGATTCAATTTCGTGCCGCTCTTACCGGGAAGGGCACGAGGGGCAAAACTGCGCAACGAAGCCTGACTCCGGTGCTCCCTGTTTGTTGTCGAAGGGATCGACAAGAGGCAGATTCGAGGACTGCGTATAGCCGGTGAACCAGATGACGCCGGCGCCGACGGCCAGGCTCTGGGTGGCGCCGCCAAACTCGTTCGCAGAGCCGCCAAGATAGGTGGAATAATTGACAGTCCATGGAGCGGTGACCGAGTTCTGAGGCGAGAGTTCCAGCAGAAATGCATCCGCTGTCTGGGCCGGGCCTCCGTTCATAGCCTGAAATGCATCGCCGGTCACCGGGAGATTGTCTGAAAACGTGTTGCCGTGAATCCACAAGTTGCCGCTGGAATCGAACTGCGGCGCCACGGCCCCGTCATCCCCTGCGCCTCCGAACCACGTCGAGTAAACCAGCGACGTGGTGGAGAGATCCGTGGTCAGCTCGCTGATGAAAGCATCATGCAGCCCGCCGCCATAGTCCGGCTGCAAGGCGTCGGCCGTAATTGGGAAGCTGGTTTCGCGCTGGGCCAGGCCCACGATCCAGAGATTACCGGAATGGTCGAACGTCAACCCTGCGGCGCAGGCGTTACATTGTTGCTGGTCCGTGGTGCTGCCTCCAAAGTAGGTGCTGGCTTGAGTTGCGCCCGTTCCCGGATCGACGCACGTGACGACGGCGGCACGCTGGGCATTCTTCTTATTCTGAAAGGCTCCTTTCGTGGTCGGATAGTTGTTGGATTTGCTGTACCCGGCCAAACAGGCGTGTAATCCGTCCGGTGAAACCGCCATCTTGTAGCCCACATCGTCGGAGCTGCCGCCCAGGTACCCGCTCCACAGGAGAACCGATCCGTCAAGGCTCAGCTTCGCCATGGCGATATCGAATCCCCCGCCGCCATAAGCGGTCTGGTTCACGCTACCGGCCACCGGCCAACCGTTTCCGGTCGTGTAGCCGGTGACGTATACGCCGCTGGAGTCCACAAATACTGAATTCGCCTGGGATGTAAGCGCGGTGCCGAGATAGGTGAGCCATAGCAGGCTGCCTGCCGAATTGAGCTCGGCTACGAAGGCATCATAGGTGCCCTGCAAGGTCGTCTGAAACGCACCCCGCGTAGCCAGATTCGGAGAATTGGTCATTCCGGCAACATAGACGTTGTTGTTGGCGTCGAGCGCGATCCCGTAGCCCCAGTCGATGTTCTTGCCGATGTAAGTGCACCAGCCCAATTGTTTATTGGCAGTGACCATGACGACGACAGCGTTTTGCACTCCGTGCGTTTGTGTTCCGTTGTTGCAGGACCCAGGCCAGGTTGTGCTGCCGACAACGTAGACATTCCCGGCGTTGTCGGTGGCCATCGCTGCGCTCATCGTCTTGCCCTGGGCGCCGTAGTAGCTGGACAATTGCATCGTTTGTGCGTGCACGGAAACCGCGAGAAAAAGGGCAAGCAATAACAGTCGTACACGAGCCATGGGTCTTCTCCTTTGAAGTAGAGTTCGTGCTGGTACGGTCTGTAAGGGTCTGCACCCCGGGGCGAGCCCATCTGCGATCTGCGTAAGTATTCAAGTTTCTCCTTGAATATGGCTTTGGCTGGCGTGGGATTATGTCATTGTTTGCTGGAACAGGCAATTACCCGTATCGCGCAATCTAAAATGTTACCCGTGACGGATCGTCGTGCAATTTGAGAATGTTACCCGTTATGGAGACGGGTAACCGAATGAGTCGAAGATCGCGAAGGGACTACTTGCAGAGCATTTATG
>Ga0335085_10001912_pt1 | contig 41118 bp, 33 predicted proteins | sample Lox_Sample_45_FD_206712 | JGI IMG/M metagenome (GOLD analysis project Ga0335085, IMG submission 206712) | Soil microbial communities from Loxahatchee National Wildlife Refuge, Florida, United States - Lox_Sample_4.5 | ecosystem: Environmental > Terrestrial > Soil > Wetlands | place: USA... | reverse complement strand
TTTCCCGCGGCCATGCTGGCCGTGGCGCTGCCACTCTTTGCAGCGAACAAGCCAAAGCCGGCACCGGCGCCTGCGCCTCCACCGCAGGTGGATCCTTATGCCGAGGTGCAGCCGGCCACTGAATCGCTGGATCTAAACATGTACCAGCGGATTCGCAACGAAGGCCTGAACGACTCGCACGTGATGGAGTTTGCGGGCGCTTTGATGGACGACATCGGACCGCGGCTCACAGGCTCACCCAACGCGCTGAGGGCGAACGAATGGACGCGCGACACACTGACGAAGATGGGCCTTGAGAACGCGCATCTTGAGGACTGGGGCGAGTTCGGCCTGGGCTGGGAGCAGCTTAATACGTGGGCGCGGATGGTGACGCCATTTCCGGCTGTACTGATTCTGCAGGCGACGCCCTGGTCGCCTTCGACGCCGGGTGCCGTGACGGGCGATGTGGTCTTCGTCAGCATCCAGAGCGACCATGATTTTGATCAGTACAAGGGCAAGCTGGCAGGAAAGGTTGTCCTTTTCGGCGCAATGCGCGATGTTCCTCCCGAGGACAAGGCGCTGTTTGAGCGGTATAGCGACCAGGATCTGCAGGATATCGCGCAATTTCCGCTGAACGCCTTCGGACGGGGCGGCCCGGCAATGACGACGCCAGAACGGCAGGCGCGGATGCGTGCATTTGCGGAACGCGCGCGGTTGATCGACCATATTGCGCAGTTCTTTGCCGACGAGAAGGTGGCCGCGGTGATTGAGCCCAGCCGCGACGGCAGCAATGGCGGCGGGTCAGGCGGGCTTTTGTTTGACGACAACGGCGCGACGCTGGGGCGCACGCCGTATCTCGCTGACAAGCAGGTGAAGGTTCCAGTGGCGGTGGCAGCCATTGAGAGCTACGGGCGCCTGTACCGGCTGGCGCAGGAGCATGTGCCGGCGAGCGTGGAGATCAACATCGAGACGAAGTTCACGGGCGATCATGAGCACGGCTTCAATACGATCGCGGAGATTCCTGGCACTGATCCGAAGCTGAAGGATCAGGTGGTGATGCTGGGAGGACATCTGGACAGCTGGATCGCGGGAACTGGCGCGACCGACAATGGCGCAGGAACCGTGGTCGCGATGGAGGCGGTGCGCATCCTTAAAGCTCTGGGAGTGAAGCCGCGGCGGACGATTCGCATTGCGCTGTGGACCGGAGAGGAGCAGGGCATCTTCGGATCGCGAGGCTACTGCCGGGAGCATTTTGGATCAGCGAAACTTTCGACCGCGCCCGACCAGGTGAACTTGCCGGAGTATATGCGCCGTGCTGATGGGCCGTTCGAAGCGAAGCCGGAGCAGAAGTTGATTTCGGCGTACTTTAATGTGGACAACGGCTCGGGGAAGATTCGCGGCATCTACACCCAGGGCAATGCGGCGATTGCGCCGGTTTTTGCGCAATGGATTGCGCCTCTCAAAGATCTCGGTGTGACCACGGTGACCGAGCGCAACACCGGCGGCACCGACCACTTAAGTTTCGACGCAGTGGGCATCCCGGGGTTCCAGTTCATCCAGGACGAGCTGGACTACGAGAGCCAGACGCATCACTCGAATAATGATGTGTACGAGCGGTTGCAACCGGCCGATTTGAAGCAGATTGCCACGGTGGAGGCGATTTTTGTGTACAACGCGGCGATGCGGGATCAGATGATGCCGCGCAAGCCAATGCCGCAGCCCGACCAGGAAGAGAAGCTGCGCGCGCCGATTCCGGATCTGTATCCGGGGGCGGTGCCGCCACCGGAAGCGGGCAAGTAGTCACAATTTGAGAAATTGACCAGCGAAGCGCAACAGAATCCGCTCCATCTGAAGTGAAGGTGGAGCGGATTTTTGTTTCAGCGATCAGGTGCGGAGGCAAGAACTGTTAACGGCTAACAGATTGTCGAACGCCTCCTGAGCGGCCTGTTAACAGCTAACAGAAGTGCGCGCACGACCGCTGCGATCTGTTAACCGCTAACAGAAATTCGCAGAAATGAGCTTCTTTTCGCGGAGGCGCACGACATGTGCGAATCGAGCGCGCCATCTTGTCGAAACTTGAAGAAAATGCACGGTTTTCCGAACGCGCGTCGTGACAACCATCACTGCAGTGGGTCTTGCCAGAGAGCAGAATAGCGCGGGCTCAAAGGTGGTGTGAGCGCAAGCGGAGTCCACGCGATGAATTGGAGCGATGAATACCGACACAAGGGGATGAGCGCCGCGCAGGCCCTGGAGGCAGTGAAGTCGGGCGATCGCGTATGGATTCAGTCGGGCTGCGGTACGCCCTCAGTTCTTGTGGATGCACTGGTGGCGCGCGCCAACGAACTCCGCAACGTCGAAATCATTCATATGAAGACGCTGGGCGCGGCGGATTACACGCGTCCCGAGTACGAAGGCCACTTCCGCCATCGCGGTCTTTTTCTTGGCGACAACGTGCGCGAAGCAGTGGCCAACGGGCGCGCAGATTACACGCCGATTTTCCTGAGCGAGATTGAGGGACTTTTTGAAACGGGCGCACTGCCGCTGGATGTTGTGCTGATGCAGGTGTCGCCGCCCGATGCGCACGGATTCGTGAGCCTGGGGACGACGGTAGATTGCACGCTGACGCTGGTGCGCTACGCGAAATGTGTGATTGCCGAAGTGAACCGGCGCATGCCGCGCACCCACGGCGAAACGAATGTGCATGTGAGCCGCATCTCCGCTCTGGTCGAAAGCGACCGGCCATTGCTGGAGCTGGACGCGGAACCATTCACCGAGACGCACATGCGCGTGGGCGCGAATGTGGCTGCGCTGATTCCCGACGGAGCGACGCTGCAGACCGGCATCGGCGGCATCGCTGACGCAGTGCTGCATTGCCTGGGCGACAAACGCGATCTCGGCATTCACACCGAGCTGGTTCCTGACGGCGTGGTCGATCTGATGGAGTCCGGAGTCATCAACGGCGAACGCAAAACGATTCATCGCGGCAAGGCCGTGGTGGCGTTTGTGCTGGGATCGCAGAAGTTGTTTGATTTCATCCACGAAAACCCCAGCTTTGAGTTTCGGCCCATCAGTTACACCAACGATCCGTTTGTAGTGGCGCAGAACGAGCGCATGGTGGCGATCAACGGCGCGCTGCAAGTGGACATTACCGGGCAGGTCTGCGCCGATTCAATCGGCACGCGTCCGTATAGCGGATTTGGCGGGCAGATCGACTTCATTCGTGGCGCGGCGCGATCAAAAGGCGGCGTGCCGATTATCGCACTGCCCGCGACGGCGAAGCGCGGCACGGTATCGCGCATTGTGCCGATGCTGGATCCAGGCGCCGGAGTCGTGACATCGCGCGCCGACGTGCATTACGTGGTTACCGAGTATGGCGCAGCCTATCTGCACGGCAAGACACTCCGAGAAAGGGCGGAAGCGCTGATTACGATTGCTGATCCGCGGTTCAGGGCGGAGCTCGAGGATTTTGCGGTGCGCGCGCATTACATGGAACGCAAGGCGGTATTGGTTTAGGTTTGCTGCGCGGAGGGAAGGGAAGGAATGACCGACACGAAGAATCCGGAGGCTAAGCGGGATCGGGGTGATTTGTGGATCGACGTGGACGAATGCAAGGGGTGCGGGCTTTGCATTGAGGCGTGCCCGCCGAAGGTGGTTTCGCTGAGCGAGCGGTTGAATCACTACGGCTATCGCACGGCGGTGTACGCCGGAGCCGGATGCACCGGATGCGGAATCTGCTTCATGATCTGCCCCGAGCCGGGAGCGATCACCGTATTCCGGCTGACGAATCCGCGGCCCACAGCGGCGCAGGGAACCAACGGAGCGAGTCAGGAGGCCGTGCCATGCGCAAGCAACTGATGAAGGGCAACGAAGCTATTGTCAAGAGCGCGATTCTTGGCGGTTGCCGCGCGTTCTACGGCTATCCCATTACACCGGCGAGCGAGATTGCCGAAGCCGCCGCGGAGCTGATGCCGAAAGCGGGCGGCGTGTATGTGCAGGCGGAGAGCGAAGTCGCCGCAATCAATATGCTGTATGGCGGCGCGGCCGCGGGGGTGCGGGCGATGACGGCGTCGAGCGGCCCCGGGATCAGCCTGATGCAGGAAGGCATCAGCTACATGGCCGGAGCTGAGCTGCCTTGCGTGATCGCCGATATTACACGCGGCGGCCCCGGCCTGGGCAACATTGCCGCGGAACAGAGCGACTATCACCAGGTGGTGAAGGGTGGCGGCCACGGGAACTATCGGACCATCGTGCTGGCTCCGCATTCGGTGCAGGAGATGGCCGACCTGACTGCACTGGCTTTTGAACTGGCGGACCGGTATCGCAATCCTGTTGTGCTGCTGGCCGATGGCTACGTGGGCCAGATGATGGAGCCGGTCGCCTTTCCGCAAAAAGCCATCGAGCCGCCGCAGCCGGCGTGGGCTGTGACGGGCACCGCTGAGACCCGGCCCAATTTGGTTTCGTCGCTGCATATGGGCATCGACGGGCTGGAGCAGCATGTGCGTGCGCTCGAAGCCAAATACAAAGTAGCGGAGAAGCGCGAGTCTCGCGCGGAAGAATGGCACACGGCGGACGCGGAGATTGTGCTGGTGGGTTACGGGATCGTGGGACGGATTCTGAAGGCCGTAACGGCTGAGGCTCGAGCCGATGGACTGAAGGTGGGCGTTCTTCGGCCCATTACGCTGTATCCGTTCCCGGTGGTGCAATTCCAACGGTTGGCGTTCAGCGCGCGCATCTTTCTGGTGGTGGAGATGAGCAACGGCCAGCTGCTTGAAGACGTGAAGCTCGCGCTGAACGGCGTACGGCCGGTGGAGTTTCTGAGCCGCGTGGGGGGCAATGTGCCTTCTCACGAAGAGGTGCTGCACTGCGTGCATGAGCTGGCAAGGCGAACCGTACAAGAGGAGCGAATGGCAAATGTCTAGCGAGGCACTCCAGGAGTACACAGTCGCGCACGGCCGGGCCAAGGCGTTCTACGAGCGCTACGACCGAAAAGAAGAGCTGCAACATCAGACGCACTATTGTCCCGGATGCGGTCACGGCACGGTGCACAAGATGCTGGCCAAGGCGATCGACGATCTGGGCGTGCAGGACAGAACAATCCTGGTGGGTCCGGTGGGCTGCTCGGTGTTCACGTATTACTACTTCGATGTGGGCAACGTGCAGGCCGCGCACGGACGGGCCCCGGCCGTAGCCACTGCGATGAAGCGCAGCCGCCCGAACAGCATCGTGATCAGTTACCAGGGCGACGGAGATTTGTCGGCGATCGGCGCGGCAGAGATTCTGCACGCCGCCAATCGCGGCGAGCACATCAGCGTGATTTTTGTGAATAACGCCATCTACAGCATGACGGGCGGGCAGTGCGCTCCGACGACTCTGCTGGGAATGAAGAGCACCACGACGCCGAACGGCCGGAAAGCCGCCACGGAAGGCTATCCGCTGCACGTGAGCGAACTGCTGAGCACGCTGGAAGCGCCGGTCTACATTGAGCGCGTTGGATTGGGCGACAACAAGCAGGTGGCGCAAGCAGCGCGGGCGATCAAGCGCGCCGTGGAAAACCAGGTACACGGGTTGGGCTTCAGCCTAATTGAAGTGCTGGCGCCGTGCCCGACAATCTGGAAGATGACGCCGGTGGATGCACAGCACTGGGTGCGCGACGTGATGGAGAAGACGTTTCCGCTGGGCGTGGTTTGCGACCGGACAAAGGAGCGAGCGGCCGTAGCAGAAGCAGAACCCGATCGAGCGCCGACCATCGAGGAGATTCCGAAAATCCTGGGTGTGGCGGAAGAGGAGTCGCCTGAGGGCATCGCTCATGCGGCGGGGCCAGGGCGGGATGTTGATCTCCAGGTGCGCATCGCGGGCTTCGGCGGGCAGGGAGTGCTGCTGCTGGGTGAAGTGCTGGCTGAGGCTGGACTGGACGCCAGGCTTGAAGTCTCGTGGCTGCCCTCGTATGGACCCGAGATGCGGTCAGGCACCTCAAACTGCTGCGTCCGGCTCTCGAGTGAGATTGTCGATTCACCTCTGGTGAGTGCACCCAACGTGCTGGTGGCCATGAACGAGCCTTCGCTGCGCAAGTTCGACAAGAGCGTGCGTCCCGGGGGATGGGTGATCTACAACGGCGACGAGTTTCCGGCCGATTGCGCGCGCAACGATGTGCACGTTCTTGCCATCCCGTTTGTGCGCCTGGCCGATGAACTGGGCGACCCTCGCGCGGCCAACATGGTGATGCTGGGCGCGTTGCTTGAGATTGCTGGCGTGCCGTCGCAGGAGAGCATTGATGCAGCGTTGCGCAGGCTGGTGAAAAACCCGCGCTGGATCGAGCTCGATGAGCGAGCGCTGGCGCGGGGCAGGGAACTTTACAGGGCCTCGCTGGCGGAGGTGTGAGATGAAGGCGGACGGCGATCCGAACCTGGCTGTCTATTTCGGCGGGCAATACGTGCCCATGCACGAGGCGCGCGTGGGAATCCTTACACATGCCCTGCACTACGGAACCGGCGTGTTTGAAGGAATTCGCGGCTACTGGAACGGTGACGACCAGGAATTGTTCGTTCTGCGCGCCATGGAGCACTATCAGCGCTGGAAGAAGAACTGCGGGATCCTGCACATCAATGTGCCATCTCCCGAGGAGTTGTGCGCCATTACCGCCGAATTGGTGCGGCGCAATAATTTGCGCACCGATGTCTACATCAGGCCGCTGGCCTATAAATGCGCGGAGCGCATCGGCGTGGCTATCGACGACCAGGATGCATTCGCTGTCGTCGCGATTCCCTTTGGCGAGTATCTGCAAAGCGAGAATGGGGTCCACGCCGGAGTGAGCTCGTGGCGGCGCATCGATGACAACGCCATTCCACCGCGAGGCAAGATCTGCGGAGCATACGCCAACAGCGCGCTGGCCAGCGATGATGCGCACCGCAGTGGCTTTGACGAGGCCATCCTGCTGAATGAGAGCGGTCATGTAACCGAGGGCGCGACATGCAATCTGTTCATGGTTCGCAAAGGGCGGCTGATCACACCCGATAACTCGGAAAACGTGCTGGAGGGCATCACGCGCGACTCGGTTGCAGAGCTGGCCCGGCACGAACTGGCCCTGGAGGTCGCGGAGCGGCCGATCGACCGCAGCGAGCTATACATCTGCGACGAACTGTTCCTGACCGGCACGGCTGTCGGCCTGGCGCCGGTGGTGCGCGTGGATCATCGCCCGGTAGGCGACGGAAAGATCGGCGCGATCACGCGGCGGTTGCGTGAACTTTATTTCGACGCGGTGCGCGGGTATCTGCCGGCGTATCGCAGATGGCTGCTTCCGGCATACGGGAGCAGGCGGCCACTGGAACGCGAAGCGGCCCGAGTGGCGGAGACGAGCTTGGCCTGAGCACACAATGGCGGCGTTTATCCCACCCTTTCTTCGCAAGGCAGATCGAGGCGAACGGAAGCGCGGGCAACCGCAGGTAGCGCAGGCAAGGAGGAAATAACGAATGCTTACGACAGTGACTCAGGCAAATGCCTATGACGTCGCCATGGAGAATTTTGATACCGCGGCGAATGCCATGGGTCTCGATAACAATGTGCGCGAGATGATCAAGTATCCCGAGCGCATGCTCACAGTGAGCGTGCCAGTGCGTATGGATGATGGCAGGATTCACCGCTTTGAAGGCTACCGCGTGCAACATTCGACGGCCCGCGGCCCCGCGAAAGGCGGCATCCGCTTCCATCCTCAGGTGACGCTCGACGAGGTGAAGGCGCTGGCCACGTGGATGACCTGGAAGTGCGCAGTGGTCAATATACCTTACGGCGGCGGCAAGGGCGGCGTAACCTGCGACCCCAAGCATATGTCGCAGGGTGAACTGGAGCGGATGACACGCCGTTACACCAGCGCGATTCTTCCGTTGATCGGCCCCGAGCAGGATATTCCGGCGCCGGATGTTTACACGAATCCGCAAACCATGGCATGGATCATGGACACCTATAGCATGACCAAGGGCTATTCGGTTCCCGGCGTGGTGACCGGCAAGCCGATCAGCCTGGGTGGATCACTGGGACGGAACGAAGCCACGGGCCGCGGCGTGTACTACACGATCGAGTGCGCCTGCGAGCACCTGCACATTCCACTGAAGGGCGCGACGGTTGCCGTGCAGGGGTTCGGTAATGCCGGTTCCATCGCCGCCCAGTTGCTCTTCGATGCCGGCGCGAAGATCATCGCCGTGAGCGATTCAACCGGGTGCGTCTACAACCGCAACGGGCTGAATATTCCGGAACTCATCCACATGAAAGCGCTTTGCGGCCATGTGGACGGCTTCCCGGAGAGCGAGCCGATTTTGCCGCACGAGTTACTGGCGCTGCAGTGCGACATCCTGATTCCGGCGGCGCTGGAGAATGCGGTTCACGCAGACAATGCCGATGCCGTGCGCGCCCACATCGTTGCCGAGGCAGCGAATGGTCCTTTGACGCCTGCGGCAGACAGAATCCTCGAGAACAAAGGCATCTTTGTGATCCCGGACATTCTGTGTAACGCCGGCGGCGTGACCGTGTCGTACTTCGAGTGGGTGCAGGACGAACAACACCTGTTCTGGGAGGCGCAGGATATTTACAACCGCCTGGAGAAGGTGATGAAGACATCGTTCCGCGACGTGCTCAAGATCCATCTCGACAAGAAGGTACCGATGCGGATTGCAGCGAATATTCTCGGCATTGGCCGCGTGGCCGAAGCCGTGCAGATTCGCGGAATCTATCCGTAAACCATCTCTTAGAGTACCCTCTCGCCCCATCCTTTCTCGTCGCATGTGGAAAGGATGGGGCAGCATTCAATCATCCCCTCGTCGCTTTACAATGCAAATGTCATTTGAAGGCCATATCATGGCTGCTGTTTATCTTGTGTTCATCGAGCACCCATTCAATCGACATCGAGGTCATTTCTAATGAGTTCCAAACTCGTCCCGGCGATTCTTTTGGCGGCCTTTCTCGGCGCGGGAGTCCTCCCTGCGCAGACCACTGATCTGGCAACAAGCAAGGAACTGATCGGCCCTGTTCCAGGCCAAACACAGCGGCTCAACAGTCTCCCGATGTCGATGGCGATTTCGCCGGACGGCCGCTACGTGGTGACCGTGAATGCGGGCTACGGCACCTACGAGTCGCAGTACGATCAGTCGCTGGCGGTGCTGGATACGCAGACCGGCGCGCTGGCGGATTTCCCGGATACGCGCACCTCGATCCGCGCCAAACAGACGCTGTATTCGGGATTGGCATTCAGCCGCGACGGAAGCCACATCTACGCGAGCATGGCTTCGCTTGTCGACCCGAAGGGATTGGCTCCGGCAGACACGGGCAGCGGGATTGCGGTCTATAGCTTTGCGGGTGGAAAGATCACGCCGGAGCGCATCATTCATCTGCCGGTTGTCGAGCTGCCGAAGGGACGAACGACGATGCTGCCCGGGGGAAAAGCGAGCACGAACGGTGTGCCCTATCCGGCGGCCATCGCGGTGCTGGGCGAGGCTGGCCATGAAAAAATGCTGGTGGCAGAGAATCTGACGGACGACGTCGTACTGCTGGATGCGGCCACGGGCGATGTCGAAAAGCGCTTCGATTTGTCTGAGAGCGATACGATACCCGCAACCTACCCGGTGGCGCTCGCTGTAACGAGAGACGAGGAGCGCGCTTTTGTCGCGTTGTGGAATGCATCGGAAATTGTTGAGGTTGATCTCTCGCACGGTACAGTCGGTCGCAAACTCGCACTGCTGAAACCATCGAGCCCGGTCGCGCCAGGGTCGCATCCGTGTGCATTGGCCTTCGCGCCAGACCAGAAGACGCTCTACGTCGCGCTGGCCAACCGGGATGCAGTCGCGGACGTAAATGTCGGCGGCGGCCAGCTCTCTGTAAAGGGCTATTTCGATACGCGCCTGCCGGGGCAAAGCTATTTTGGCGCCGAGCCGGACGCGTTGGCCGTAAACGCTGATGGCAGCCGCGTGTACGTTGCCAATATGGCCAGCGATGCAGTCGCGGTCATCGACACAAAGAAACTGACGGCGAAAGCCGCGAAGGCCGGTATGGTTGAGCCGGAGGGATTCATCCCCACGGAGTGGTTGCCGACGGCGCTGGCATTCGCGACGGCCGAACCGGGTGGCAAGCTCTATATTGCAACCGGAAAGGGAAAGGGCACGGGGCCGAACAATTTTCCGCAGCGGCGCGTTGACACAGTGGACCGCAACTGGATGGCGCGGCAGAATATGTACATCGGGACAATGCTTTACGGGTCGCTGGCGACGATCGATGAAAGCGCGATCCCGCAGAATCTGGCGGCCTGGACGCAGGCGGTGCTCGCTTCGAATCGCACGCAGGCGGCGCAGCAGCAGGTCACCTTCGCCGATGGCACGCACAACCGGATCAAGCACGTGATCTACATCATCAAGGAGAATCGAACGTACGATCAGATTCTGGGCGATCTTGCGCAGGACGGAAAACCGGTGGGCAACGGCGACGCAAAGTGGACGATGTATGGCGAAGCCATCACGCCCAACGAGCACAAGCTGGCGCTGCAGTTCGGCGTGCTCGACAACTTCTTTGACTCCGGCGAGGTTTCCGGCGACGGGCACGTGTGGTCGACAGCGGCCATTGGCACCGATTACCTGGAGAAGACCTGGCAGCAGAATTATCGCGGCGCGCAGCGGAGTTACGACTACGAAGGAGTAGTGGCCGAGGGTTATCCGCTGCTGCAAAAGATTCCCGATGTGAACGAGCCGTCGAGCGGTTATCTGTGGGGCGACCTCGCCGCGCACGGAAAAACGTATTACCACTTTGCTGAGTTCATCTCATCAGAGTTTTGCAACGAGGAGGCAGTGACCGACTCGTCCATGGGACCGATGTGGGCCGGTCCGAGGTGCGCGCGCAAGGCGATTGCCCCTGGCGAGCAGTTGCCGGCAGAATGGGGCGGGGGAGTAAACAAGTGGCCATGGCCGATTCCGGTTCTGGCAGACAACATCGCCACAAAACCGGAACTGGTGGGACATTTCGCGCCGGAATCACCAGACTTTAACCTGATGGTTCCCGACCAGATCAGGGTTGATATTTTCTTGCGGCATTTGAAGCAGTGGGTTGCCGATCGCGAACAGGGCCACGACACCATGCCTGACTTCGTGTTGTTGCGGTTGCCCAACGATCACACAGCGGGCACGCGTCCGGGCGGACCGACGCCGAAATCTTCCGTCGCTGATAACGATCTGGCTCTGGGACGCGCGGTCGAGGCGATTTCACACTCGCCCTACTGGGACGACACGGCGTTCTTTGTGCTTGAAGATGACGCGCAGAATGGGGCCGATCACGTGGACGCGCATCGCAGCATTGCTTTGGTGATCAGCAAGTACTCGCCACGCGGACCTGACGGAGGCGCGTTCGTCGACAGCCATTTCTACTCTACGGTGAGTGAGATTCGTACCATGGAGGAGCTGCTCGGGCTGCCGCCGATGAATAATAACGATGCATTCTGCTCGATGATCGCGCCGCTTTTTACCGGGCCCGGCGATCAGCCGGCGTACACGGCGGACTATTCAAACCGCGACAATGGATTGATTTACACGGCCAATGCGAAGAACGCCGTGGGCGCGCGCGCCAGCATGAAGATGGACTTCAGCCACGAGGATCGCGCTCCTACGGAGAAGCTCAACGTGATTCTCTGGAAGGATGCCATGGGCAGCGCGCCGGTTCCGGGAATGTTGAAGGCGAAGAGCAACAAGCCCGCACATGACGATGACGGCGATTGAAGTCTTTCCTGACCGCATCCGAGTAGGAGTCAGGAACGTTCCATGCCCGGAATCCCCGCGGTGACCCAGATCCATGTGCATCCAGGCCAATGGTAAGATAGCACACGGATTTGCGTGGGGAAGTGAGAGAGAATGAGCGGTGGTCGTCTTCTACGGGTGGGCCTATGCGGCGTAGGTCTCGACGCTTATTGGGGCCAATTTCAAGGCCTCGAGGAGCGACTCAAAGGCTACGTAGCGCAGTTGGCATCGCGGTTTACGCGCGCAGGAGTGGAGACGGTCAATCTCGGGCTGATTGATACGCCAGATCGCTCGCGCAAGGCGGGCCGTGAATGCCGCCGCGAAGACATCGATATCCTCTTCCTGTACGTCACGACATATGCGCTCTCCAGCACGGTGCTTCCTCTTGTGCAGCGGGCCGGTGTGCCGGTGATCGTTCTCAATCTTCAGCCGGAAGCAGCAATTGATTATGCATCGTTCAACAGGCTGGGCGACCGCGCCGCCATGACGGGCGAATGGTTAGCCTTTTGCTCCTCTTGTTCGCTGCCCGAAATAGCAAACCTCTTTTCGCGGGCAAACATTCCCTTCCATCAAGTGACAGGCGTGTTGGATGACGCCAGAACGTGGCGCGAAGTCGAGGAGTGGCTGACGGCTGCGCGCGTACGCGCCACACTGGCCGAATCACGCATCGGTCTTATGGGCCACTACTACAGTGGCATGTTGGACATAATGACCGACGTCACGTTGCTGTCAATCGCTTTCGGTGTACATGTGGAGCTTCTTGAAGTGGACGAGCTAAGTGCGCTTTGCACCGGGGTGGCAGAGGGTTCTGTCGAGCGCCGTGTCGCAGAGATGTCTACGGCATTCGATGTGCAGCCCGAGTGCCCGGCCGGCGAGCTGCAGCGCGCCGCGCGCACGTCAGTTGCGCTGGATACGTTCGTCGCACGCCACAACCTCGATGCCATGGCGTACTACTACAAAGGTTCAGGAAATGAGGCCAACGAAGACACGATGAGCTCCATCATCCTGGGCACGTCGCTTTTGACTGCGCGGCACATCCCGGTGGCTGGCGAATACGAAGTTAAGAACGTAATTGCCATGAAGATCTTGGACCTGATGGGAGCCGGCGGATCATTCACTGAATACTATGCGATCGACTTCAATGAGGACCTTGTGCTGATGGGTCACGACGGGCCCGGCCATATCGCCATTTCCGAAGGAAAAACCAAGGTGCGCCCGCTCAAGGTGTACCACGGCAAGGTTGGCCGCGGATTGTCGGTAGAGATGAGCGTCAAGTATGGGCCTGTAACGCTACTCGCGGTTGTCGAAGATCCGGTCTTGCACTTCAAGCTCGTTGTGGCCGAGGGTGAGTCGGTGAGCGGAGCGATTCTCGAAATCGGCAACACCAACAGTCGCTACCGTTTTTCACATGGAGCGCGCGACTTTGTCGAGGCATGGAACGCGCAAGGTCCGGCGCACCATTGCGCAGTGGGGGTCGGCCACCTTGCGGCAACATTGCGAAAAACTGCAATGTTGATGGGGTTTGGGTTCCATCAAGCGTGCTGAGAATTCCTAAAGGTGAACCGATCTGGAAAGAACAGGTTGCGCATGGTGTGACATCTACGACGCGTGGCAATTATTCTGTCATGGATCGTTTCGCGAAGAGGGAGTCTTCCCCATGCCGCCATCAATTGCTATTTCGGGCGTCGAGTTTCTCGCCCCAGTCAATGAGGATCATGCGCAAATTCTCACACCGGAGGCGGTGGCTTTCATCGCGGATTTGCAGCGCACGTTCAACGCGCGCCGCAAAGAGCTCTTAACCGCACGCCATGAACGGCAAAAACGTATCGAAGCGGGCGAGCGGCCAGATTTTTTGCCGGAGACGAAGCAGATTCGAGAGAGCGCATGGACGGTGGCCCCGCTGCCGAAGGATATTCTCGACCGCCGGGTGGAGATCACCGGACCCGTGGACCGCAAGATGATCATCAACGCGCTCAACTCGGGCGCCAAGGTGTTCATGGCCGACTTTGAGGACTCGAGCACTCCGACGTGGGACAACCTGCTTGACGGCCACATCAATCTGCGCGACGCCATTCGGCGGGCTGTTACATACGTGGACCCGGGGACGGGCAAGCAGTACAAGCTGAACGAACAGACCGCCGTGTTATTTGTGCGGCCGCGCGGCTGGCACCTTGAGGAGCGCCACGTGCACGTCGACGGCGAGGCCATGTCAGGGTCAATTTTCGATTTTGGATTGTACTTGTTTCATAACGCGAAAGAGTTGCTTAAGCGCGGCAGCGGCCCGTATTTTTATCTGCCGAAGATGGAGAGCCACATTGAGGCGCGGCTGTGGAACGACATCTTTCTGCGCGCACAGGAGAAGATCGGGTTGCCGAAGGGCACGATCAAGGCGACCGTGCTGATTGAGACGATTCTGGCGACTTTTGAGATGGACGAGATACTGCATGAGTTGCGCGAGCATTCGGCGGGGCTGAACTGCGGCCGGTGGGATTACATTTTCAGCTACATCAAAAAGTTCGCCAGCGACCCCAATTCGGTGCTCCCCGACCGCGCGCAAGTGACCATGACTACGCACTTCATGCGCAGCTATTCCAAGTTGGCCATCAAGACCTGCCACAAACGGAACGTGCACGCCATGGGCGGGATGTCGGCGTACATTCCGGTGAAGACCGACCCAGTGGCGAACGAAAAAGCCATTGCGCAGGTGCGTGCCGACAAGGAACGCGAGGCGGGTGACGGGCACGACGGCACGTGGGTAGCCCATCCGGGCCTGGTGCCGATTGCGATGGAAGTCTTCGACCGCCTGATGCCGCAGCCGAACCAGATCTCAAAGCAATTACCCGACTACAGTCCGACCGCAGCGGATCTGCTGCAGGTTCCCGATGGGCAAGTTACTGAGGCCGGGCTGAAACAGAATGTGGCCGTGGGGCTTGGGTACCTGGAGGCATGGTTGCGTGGTATCGGCTGCGTGCCGCTCTTCAATCTGATGGAGGATGCCGCGACGGCAGAGATCAGCCGCGCGCAATTATGGCAGTGGGTGCACAACAAGGTGAAGCTGAGCGATGGACGGGTTGTCGATCCGCAACTGGTCGAGAATACGATCGCCAACGAATTGAGCACGCAGAAGGGCAAAGTGGATGAAGTGCGCTACGCCGCGTACGAGAAAGCTGCGAACCTGATGCGCGACCTTGTGCTGGCGCAGGATTTCACTGAGTTCCTGACGTTACCGGCCTACGAGCGCATGCTCAAAGACGAAGGGCTCGCCGACACCGAGCGCGGAGTTGTCGCCGACAAGAAGCAGCTCCGGCCTTGAGTCAGGGCTGCAGAGATTCGCTGGAATTCGGACCCGTTTTTCTGCAGGTTTCGCTGATTTTCTGTCGCCGTGAGGAACTGCTGAGACTCGCACAGCGGTTCCGCTAGCCAACGGTTCACAGGATGAGATAAATGGAGATAAATGCGGCCTGAAATGCGCGTAAAAGGCTGATCTCCTTAGCAAAAGCAGGCCCAAACTGATAGCCTTGAAGGGAAGGGTTTTTCTTTCCTGCAATGGTTTCCAGTCCCTACTTTTCATTGGCGGTTTTGTTCGTGGTGGCGCTGGCGTTTGGCCTGGCTCCGCTGGGGCTGGCGTGGCTTTGGGCGAAAGCGTTTGCGCCTCCCAAGCCGAACCCCACCAAGAATGCGATTTATGAGTGCGGCCTGGAGTCGAAGGGCGATGCCTGGGTACAGTTCCGCTCGGCGTACTACTTATACGGCATTATTTTCTTGATTTTCGATGTGGAAGCCGTTTTTCTGCTTCCGTTTGCTGTGGCATTTACCGGGTTGAGCGCGGCGGCCTGTATCGCCATGCTGGTATTTGTCCTTCTTTTGATTGAAGGGCTGGCGTGGGCGTGGGCCAAGGGCGTGCTGACGTGGGCTTGAGAGAAACCCGGAGCCGGGACTAGGAGCAGGGATCAGCGCAATGGCGGTGGATCAGGAACTGAAGATCGAGCTCGGCAAGCAGGGCATCTTCGTCGCCACGATTGAAGAGCTCTACAACTGGGGACGCCGCAGCTCGGTGTGGCCCATGCAGTTTGGCCTGGCTTGTTGCGCCATTGAGATGATCGCCACCACCATGGCGCGTTACGATATGGCGCGCTTTGGCGCCGAGGTGTTTCGGCCGTCACCCCGGCAGGCCGACTTGATGATCGTGTCGGGCACGGTGACGAAGAAGATGGCGCCCCAAGTGGTGCGCCTCTACAACCAGATGGCCGAGCCGCGTTATGTAATCGCCATGGGCGCATGCGCCATCTCGGGCGGACCCTTCAAACAGGGCTACAACGTGCTGAAGGGGATCGATCGCTACATTCCCGTGGATGTGCATATCCCTGGCTGTCCGCCGCGCCCAGAAGCGTTGCTGCAGGCGTTCATGACGCTGCAGAAAAAAATTGATGAGCAGCACTTAACCGGCGAGGGCAGGCCGCGGTTTCTGGATTCCAATGCGCAAGGCGAGTTTCCCGTACCCGTGCAGGCCGAGCACGATCTGGAGCCGACGTCGAATCAGGGCGTGTGGCCGGTGCAGATCCAGGGACTAGGGACTAGGGACTAGGGACGTAGAAACTCAGGAGCTGAGTTTGAAGACGGTGGAAGAGATCAAGGCGGCGATCGAAGCGGCTGTGCCCGGCGCGGAGGTGGAGTTCGTAGCCAATCCCGGACCGGCGGCGCAGCACTCACTGCGGCTTGTTCCGCATAGCGCCGTCGCCGTCGCCATGTTCCTGCGCGACGATCCCGAGTTCGCTCTCGACTTTCTCTCTAACGTAACGGGTGTCGATTGGCCCGACAAAGAGATCGCTGAGAAAGTTAAAGTGACGCGTGAAGTGACGAAAACCGTCGACGGAGAGGAAAGGACGGTGCAGGAAACGGTTGAAGAGACGCGCAAGCGCACCGAGCCGGGATGCCTCGAAGCCGTGTATCACCTCTATTCGATCGCGAAGAAGCATGGGCCACTCGTGATCCGCATGAAGACGGCAAACCGCAGCGATCAGACCGAATTGCCATCGCTCACGCCCGTGTGGCGAGCCGCGGAGTTTCAGGAGCGCGAAGTTTTCGACTTGTACGGAATTGTGTTCAATGGGCATCCGGACCTGCGCCGGATTCTGATGTGGGACGGATTCAAGGACCATCCCATGCGCAAGGATTACGTGGAGCCAGACGATTTTGAGTACGAGCCGACGGCGCACGATGAGGTGCTGAAGCGGGCGCTGGAGCATCGCGCGGCAGTGGCCGCGCCAGGACTAGGGACCAGGGACTAGGGACCAGGAAAGAAGCATCGATGAGTGTTACGGAGACAAAAACGGAGAAGGTGGAGGGCTGGAATCGGCCGCCGGTGATTGAGCCGGACGGCGAAGGCGAACTGCTTGAAGTCGCCATGGGCCCGCATCATCCTTCGACCCACGGCGTCTTCCGCATGGATGTAGCGCTCGACGGCGAGCGCGTGATTCGCCTGAAGCCGGTCTTCGGGTATCTGCACCGCAATCACGAAAAGATCGCGGAGAATGCCGCGTACCTGGCGTCGATGCCGTACACCGATCGGCTGGACTACTTTTGCTCGCTCACCAACAACTGGGCCTATGCCCTGGCCGTAGAGAAGCTCGCGGGCCAGGAGGTTCCTGAGCGCGCCGAGTACATTCGCGTAATCCTGGCGGAACTTACGCGCGTGCAGAACCACGCATCGACCATTGGCTTTCTGTTGCAGGAGATGGGCGCCAGCGGCACGCCGCTGATGTACGCCTTCCGCGAGCGCGAAAAGATCCTCGACCTGTTCGAATCCCTCACGGGCTCGCGGATGATGTGCAACTACATGCGCTTTGGCGGATGCAGGGTAGATGTTTCGGCCGCATGGCTCGACGCGACGCGCAAAGTTGTCGCGGCGCTGCCGGCTTTCGTCGACGAATTTGAAGCACTGCTTTCAACGAACGAGATTCTGATGGCGCGCTGCCAGGGTGTCGGCGTGTTGAAGCCAGAGCTGGCGGTGAACGCCGGGATCAGCGGACCCATGCTGCGCGCTTCTGGCGTGAATTACGACATTCGCAAGGTCGATCACTACGGTATCTACGACCGCTTTAAATTCCGCGTGCCGCTGGGCGATCACGGTGACATCTACGACCGCTACATGGTGCGCGTGCTGGAGATGCGCGAGTCGATCAAGATATTGGAGCAGGCGCTCAAGGATATTCCGGCCGGCCCGATCATGGATCCGAAGGCGAAGATTCGCGGATTCCGGCCCAAGGCGGGCGAGGCGTATGGCCGCATCGAAGCGCCCAAAGGCGAGCTTGGTTTTTATCTGATCAGCGATGGCGGGCCGAATCCCTATCGGTATCGCGTGCGGCCGCCGAGCCTGATTAACCTGACGGTTCTTGAAGATATGTGCCTGGGGCACAACGTCGCCGACGTGGTGCTGATCTTCGGCAGCGTGGATATCGTGCTGGGAGAAGTGGATCGGTAATTGCTCAAGCTTCTAGCCGCTAGCTTCTAGCCGCTAGCTTCTAGCCGCTAGCTTGCTTGTGCCGGAAAGTGCGGCAGGAGAGTAATCAGAGAATGACGCATCAATTGGGTGGGTTGGGGAAAGCTAGAGGCTAGGAGCTAGGAGTTATTTTCATGCTGGGTGAAGGAATCCTGAAAGGGATGGCGGAGACTGCGAAGAATTTCTTCGGCAGTTACGTCTCAAAAGAGCGGCTGACGACGGTGGAGTATCCGGAAGTGCGGATTCCTCCGGCAGAGAATGCGCGCGTGTTTCCCTTTCTGGTGTACGACGGTGCTGACTGGGAGGCGGGACTGCGCTGTGTGGCCTGCCAGATTTGCGAAAAAGAGTGTCCGCCCAAGTGCATCCTGATTGACAAGAGCAAAGACAAGAAGCCGGACTACGTCGGCAAGCAGCAGTTTTATCCCACGCGATTCGACATCGACGTTTCAGTCTGCATGAGCTGCCAGATCTGCGTTGAAGTTTGCCCCTTTGAAGCGATCAAGATGGACACGGAGTTTGAGCTGGCGACGGACGATCGTTTTGGCGGATTGCTGCTCGATCGCAAAGAACTGGCAAAATCGAACGAGTATTATCACTCGATTCATCCGACCGAAGCCAGCGAAGTCGACGCGCGCCTGGCCGAAGAGAAGGTCAAGGTGGCAGCCAAAGCCAAGGCCGCCGCCGAAGCGGCAGCAGCCAAAGCCGCAGCGGCCGCAGCGCCTGCTCCGAAGCCGCCCGCTGAAGGAGGAACCTAGAAAATGGCCGGAAAGCTCGACCAGATCTTCATCCTCCTGCGCGACTGGCTCGTGCACTTTCTGCCGGAGGCGTTACGCCCGGCGGCAGGCGTGGTGCTGGGCGTGATCGCGATCGTTTGTGTCTTTCCGGCACTCTTCGCATTGACCACGGTATTTGAGCGCAAAGGATTGGGGCGCATTCAGAACCGGCTCGGGCCCAATCGTGTGGGACCGTTTGGGCTGTTTCAGCCGGTTGCCGACGGCATCAAATCGCTGACCAAAGAGGATATTGTCCCGCTGAGCGCGAATGCCGCAATGCACTTTCTTGCGCCCATCGTACTGGTGGTTACGGTATTCATGGGCTTTGCGGTGCTCCCCATGGGCCGCCACATGGTGCTCGTCGACATTGACGCCGGGCTACTGTTCTTCTTCGCCATGGGCGCGGCCACCGAACTGTCAGTCTTTATGGCGGGCTGGTCGAGCCGCAACAAATATTCTCTGCTGGGCGCCATGCGGGCCGTGGCGCAGATGATCAGCTACGAAGTGGTGCTGCTGCTCTCCGCAGTTGCGGTGGTGATGATCTCGGGCACGCTGTCGCTGCCGAAGATTGTTGAGGCGCAGAACACCTACTCGGGCATCTTTCCGCACTGGTACATCTTCACGCCATGGGGTTTGGCAGCGTTTGTGATGTATGCCATTGCCGGCACGGCAGAGACCAACCGCTCGCCTTTTGATTTGCCTGAAGGCGAGTCAGAACTGGTGGCTGGCTACCATACTGAATACTCAGGATTCAAATTCGCGCTGTTCTTCCTGGGCGAGTATCTGGCGATGTTTGCCATCTCCGGGTTGGGGACGACACTTTTTCTGGGCGGATGGTCGGCGCCGCTTTCGATTCTCGACTTCGTCCCTTCGTGGATCTGGTTTTTCGGCAAAGTGATGCTATCGATCTTCGTCTTTATCTGGATGCGCGGCACGCTGCCTCGCCTGCGCCAGGACCAGTTGATGAACTTTGCCTGGAAATTTGTTTTGCCTTTCACTTTGCTCGATCTTCTGGTAACCGCGCTCTGGCGATTTATGGGCGAGGGGTGGATGCGCTGGGTGGTGTGCTCCGTAATCCTCGTAGCGGCATACGTGATCATGGGCCGCGCCAGCCTCACGAGAAAAGAAATTGGCCCGAGGAGCTATCGCTATGCTGAGTAGGGCCAGGAACAAGGGACCGAGGGAACGAGGGACCAAGGCAGGCACACGAGGCGCGATGGAATCGAGGTGCGCAACAGGCTTGAGAGTTATTAACCGCAGAACGATCCCGGAAAGGAAAGCCGGCGAGTGAGTCCGATCTTCTATTTGCTTGCAGTGCTCACGCTGGGCGGTGGCCTGGCGGCGGTGACGCTCAAGCACCTGGTGCATTGCGCATTGGCAACGACTGTGGCGTTTGCCGGGTTGGCGCTGCTGTTTCTGCAACTCGATGCGCAGTTTGCTGGTTTTGCCCAAATCCTGGTGTACATCGGAGCCGTTGCCATCCTGATTGTGTTTGCCATTCTGCTTACGCGCGGCTCCGATCTGCCGAAGGAGGGCGTGTTCAGCAAGACATGGCCAGTAGGCCTGGTGATTGCTGCGGCAGTCTTTGCTGTGCTGGGGTGGGCAGTGCTTCAAAGCGTACACGCAGTCCCGCTGCAAACCGCCGCGCCCTCGGTCACCGTCCACGATATCGGAGTGGCGCTTGTCGGCCGTTACGTGCTGCCGCTTGAAATTGTTGCGCTGCTGCTGACTGCTGCGACCATCGGCGCCGTCATCGTGGCCATGCACGAGAAAGAGAGGACGCGATAGCGATGGAGAGTCCTCTTGCCGGTTATCTTCTGGTTGCAGCGCTCTTGTTTGCCATTGGCCTTGCAGGCGCGCTGGTAAGGCGCAATGCGATCCTCGTGCTTATCGGCATTGAGCTGATGCTCAACGCTGCCAACCTGAATCTGATCGCGTTCTGGCGATACGGGCCGCATCCTGAGGCGCTGACCGGCATGATGTTCGCCATTTTCTCGATTGCTGTAGCTGCGGCTGAAGCAGCGGTGGGTCTGGGGCTTGTGATTTCGATCTATCGCCACGCCAACACCACCGAACTCGACAAGATGAACAGGATGAAAGGGTGAACGCGTGATTCTGGAAGCGACCGCATCCACCGCACAACTCGCACCTTCGTCGATTGCGGGAATCCTCTGGGTGATTCCGGCGCTGCCGATTGTTGTTTCCGGCGTGATTGCGCTGTTGAAGCAGCCGCAACGCAAGCCGGCAACGGGACTGGCGATCGGCGCGTTGAGCATATCGCTGCTGCTTTCACTCGTTGCGTTCGCTCGCGTTGTTGCCGGTTGGGCGCATGGCATCGCGGTGCGCGAGGTTGTCAACTTCACGTGGGCTCGCGTCGGACCTACAGGCCTTGAGCTCGGCTGGGTGCTCGATCCGCTGGCCGCCATCATGCTGGTAATGGTCAGCTTCGTCGGCTTGCTCATCTTCATCTACTCCGTCGGCTATATGGAGCACGATGAAAACTTCACGCGCTTCTTCTGCTTTCTGTCGCTGTTTGCCGGGGCGATGCTGGGAGTGGTGATCTCAAACAGTCTGTTACTGCTATTCATGTGCTGGGAGATTGTCGGCCTCACCTCGTACTTGCTGATTGGTTTCTGGTATCAGAAACCGTCGGCAGCCGCAGCCGCAAAGAAAGCGTTCATCACTACGCGCTTTGGCGACGTCTTCTTTTTGCTTGGGATCGTCTGGTTCTTTGCGCAAACCGGCACGCTGCTTTTTTATAACCATGGCCTTGGTTCGCTCGAACCGCTCTCGCTGGCGGTCGTGGCGACGAACCATGCAGGACTGGGCCTGAGCGCTGCCGGCGCTATCGGGCTGCTGATCTTCGCCGGCGCAGCGGGCAAGAGCGGCCAGCTTCCTCTTCACGTGTGGCTGCCCGACGCAATGGAGGGTCCGACACCGGTCTCGGCGCTCATCCACGCAGCCACAATGGTTGCGGCTGGCGTGTATCTCATTGCGCGCGTGTATCCGCTCATGCAAGTCGGCGCGGGGCCTGGCGGGAGCACCACTGCCCTGACAGTCGTTGCGTGGGTCGGGGCAGCCACAGCAGTGTTTGCTGCGCTCATCGCCGTTGCGCAAAACGATATCAAGCGCATCCTCGCCTACTCCACCATTTCGCAGCTTGGATACATGATGGCCGGTCTCGGCCTGGGCGGTGTGGCCGTGGGAATGTTTCACCTAATCACGCACGCGTTTTTCAAAGCGCTGCTGTTCCTTGGAGCGGGTTCAGTAATTCACGGCTGCCACGAGGAGCAGGATATTCGGCGCATGGGCGGACTCAGAGTGGACATGCCGCTGACCTTCGCGACTTATGGCATTGGCATGCTGGCGCTGTGCGGCTTTCCGATCGCCTTCTCGGGCTTCTGGAGTAAAGACGCGATTCTCGAATCGGCGCAACATTGGAGCGTGGCGAAGACGCCGTTTTATCTGCTCGTGTTTGGCGCGGTTCTGACTGCGTTCTATATGACGCGGCAGATCTGTTACGTCTTTCTAGGATATTGGCGCGGTCATGGCGAGGCACACGAAAGCCCGACCGTGATGACGCTTCCATTGGCGGTCCTTGCTTTCTTCGCCATGGCGCTCGGTGTCATAGGAACGCCGGCATGGCCGTGGTTCCACGCGTTTCTTGAGAACCGCGCGCCGGGGCTAGACATGCACGCCTTTATTGAGCCGAGTTTCCTGGCATTACTGAGTACATCGACATTGATTGTGGCGATCGGTATCGGCCTTGGCTGGTGGCTCTACGGCAATAAGTCGCCCAAGCCTGAAGCGCCCGACGCGCTGGAAAAGACCGCGCCGCATGTGTGGGCCGCACTGCGCGATCGTCTCTATGTCGACGAGTTTTATGGCGTGACGATCATCGCCTTTTATGCGTGGTGGGCGCGCGTCGCCGACTGGTTCGATCGTCGCGTATGGGGCGGGATTGTGGCCGTGGTCACGTGGCTCTTCAATTTTTGGGCGCGGTTCAACCGCACGCTCGACATGAACTGGGTCGACGGCAGCTTTGACAAATCGTGCGAGGAGCTCTCAAACAGCGGCGGCCTGCTGGCGCGCGTGCAGGGCGGCCGCGTGCAGAATTACCTGCGCATTCTCGCGGTGGCTGTGGTTGTGCTTGCCGCGGTCCTTCTTTGGAGCAGCCGGCCATGAACGGAACGATGACCGGATTTCCGATTCTGACGCTTCTCACCGTGTTGCCGCTGGCCGGCGCAGCCATTGCGCTCTTCACCAGCAGGCATGCGCGCGGGGTGGCGCTGCTCACCTCAATTGCCTGTTTGGTGATTTCGCTTTTTGTGTGGGCGCGGCTGCCTGCCGATGGCAGCATTGGCCTCGTCGAGCTGCATAGATGGGTGCCGTCAATCGGCGTTGAGTATCATCTCGGCGTTGACGGCCTGGGCGCGCTGATGCTGGTGCTCTCGGCCATCGTTACGCTGATGGCGGTGGATGCGGCGCATCGCGTGCACCACATGCCCGGGTTGTTTTACGGCCTCGTGCTGATGCTCGAGGCGGGCCTCTTTGGATCGTTTACTGCCCTGAATTTCTTCCATTGGTTTCTGTTCTGGGAGCTCAGCCTTATCCCGGCATTCTTCCTGATCAAACTGTGGGGCGGCCCAAGGCGCGGCCCTGCCGCCACGCAGTTCTTTGTGTATACCATGGCCGGTTCGGTGGCATTGCTGTTGTGCTTCCTGGCGGTCTTTCTTTCGACGGGGACAAGCACGGCTCCAGGCACAATGGATTTCACGCAGCTCGCCGCACTGGCCGAGTCGGGTACGCTGACGCAGATGGTGACGGCTCACCTGGGGCCGGTGATGCCGTGGCTCGCCATCGGCGTGCTGGCCGGCTTCGCCGTCAAGGTGCCGCTGATGCCTTTCCACACGTGGCTGCCCGAAGCTTATGCCGAAGCGCCTTCGCCGGTGACGATGCTGCTGACCGGCGGCATGTCGAAGATGGGCGTCTACGGCCTGCTGCGCATCGCGCTGCCTGTTTTTGGCGTGCAGATTGCGGCGATGCGCACGCCACTGCTGGTGCTCGCGGTCATCACGGTCGTGATGGGCGCATGGGCCGCCGCCGCGCAAAAGGATCTGAAGCGCATCTTCGCGTATTCCTCGGTCAATCACCTCGGATATTGCCTGCTCGGCATCTTTGCGCTGGCGATTCCAACGGGCGGCGCGACAGGATCGACGTCGGTTCTGGCAAGCCAGGCTGCGGCGCTCAACGGTGTCATCCTGCAGATGTTCAACCACGGCGTGACGGCCGCTGCGCTGTTCTGGTTCATGGCCATGATCCAGATGCGAAGCGGCGGCCTGCGCGGCCTCAACGACTTCGGCGGGTTGCGCAAGCCTGCGCCGATACTGGCCGGTCTGATGGGCATCGCGATCTTTTCATCGCTCGGCCTTCCCGGCCTGAACGGCTTTGTCGGCGAGTTCCTGATCTTCCGCGGCGTGTTTCCGCTGTCGTGGGTTGCGGCAACTTTTTCGGTCCTCGGTCTGCTGATTACTGCGGCGTTTTTGCTCACCGTAATTCAAAAGGTCTTCAGCGGTCCTGTGCCGGAGCATTGGGCGAAGTTTCCCGACCTGCATCACAGCGAGATGCTCGCGCTGGCGCCGGTTATCGGCATTATGTTCCTGCTCGGCCTTGTGCCCCAACTCGTGTTGGATAATGTCAACCCCACTGTAATGCACCTGCTGGCGCACTGGAGATTTTAGATGTTGGCCTACGCGATCTACATCTCGTTTGCCGGCGCGCTGATTGCGGCGCTGCTGCCGAAGGGCAGGCCGGCTCTGGCGCGATGGTGGGCGCTCGGTGTTGCTGTGGCCGGCCTGGTGATTGGGGGCGCCGGGTATGCCGCAGGCATGGGACAGGGCCGCGAAGTGATCGTCGACGCACTGTGGATTCCGTCGATGGGCATTCACTACATGCTGGCGGCCGACGGCATCAGCCGGGTTCTGGTGCTGCTGACCGGCATCGCGGCGGTAGCAGGCGTGCTGTTCAGCTGGAACTTCGAGCTGCGCACGAACCAGTTCTTCGCCTTCTATCTCGCACTCATCGGCGGCGTCTACGGTGTCTTTCTCAGCTTCGACTTCTTCCTCCTCTTCGTGTTCTACGAGATTGCCATCGTTCCGAAGTACTTCCTGATCGCCATCTGGGGATCGACGCGCCGCGAATACGGCGCCATGAAGCTTGCGCTCTACTCCTTTGTCGGATCGGCGATGGTGCTGATCGGGTTGCTGGCGGCGTACACCACCGCCGGGGGACACTCGACGGCGCTGATCGATCTGGCGCGCGCAGGGCTGCCGGTGAGTTTCCAGATGTGGTGCTTCCCGCTGGTGTTTGTCGGGTTTGCGATACTGGCGGGCATGTGGCCGTTCCATACATGGGCGCCCACCGGTCACGTGGCCGCGCCAACGGCGGCTTCGATGCTGCTGGCCGGCGTGGTGATGAAGCTGGGCGCGTACGGCTGCCTGCGCGTCGGCATCGGCCTCTTTCCGCATGGGCTCGATCCATGGGGATTCTCATTCCTGGGTATCGGATCGTGGCGCGACGTGTTTGCATGGCTGGCCGTGATCGGCATTGTGTATGGCGCGCTGGTAGCGCTGGCGCAGACCGACTTCAAGTTCGTCATCGGCTACTCCAGCGTGAGCCACATGGGCTTTGTGCTGCTGGGCCTGATGACTCTCAACCAGATCGGCCTGGACGGCGCGGTGCTGCAGATGTTCTCGCACGGGATTATTGCCGGCCTGCTTTTCGCCATCGTTGGGCGGATTGTGTATGACCGCACGCACACGCGGCAACTGGCCGAGCTTGAGCCGATGCATCTGTCGCGGCGCTTGCCGTTTGCGGCATGGGCGTTTGTGATCGCGGGCGTCGCGTCGATGGGATTGCCAGGCTTCTCGGGATTCGTGGCCGAGCTGCAGGTGCTGGTGGGCGCGTGGCGCATGAATCCGTGGTGGACAGTGGTTTCGGGCGTGGGCATCATCGTCGGCATCGCGTACATCTGGCGCGCGATGCAGAAGGCCTTCTTCACGGACGTATTGCCGAAACCTGAAGATCATCCCAAGACCGGCTGGCACGATCTCGGCGCGATCACGTGGCCTGAGATCACGGGCGTGGCGCTGCTGCTGATTTGCACAATCGTCGTCGGGCTCTATCCACGCATTCTGCTCGATTCCATTGAGCCGGCTGTGAAGGCGCTGCTTGCGGGAGGGATGCAGTGAACTACATCGATCTCTTCCGCGCCACACTGCCCGAGACGGCATTGGAAGTTGCCGCGCTGCTGGTGCTCGTAGTCGATCTGGGCTTTCTGCGCCGAGTGGCGATGAAGACGCGCGTGGCTGTTGCCGCGCTGTTGGGCATTGCGGGCTGCGCCGCTGCTCTGTGGGCTGTATCGGCCGCGGGACCGTTCTCGTGGGGCGATGATGTACTGCTCACGGCCGGCGGATCGGCGGGAGTGGCGCAGTGCGCGATTCTTGTGCTGACCGCGTTGACACTTCTGCTGCTGGTTGACGCTGATTTCACGCGCAATGCCGGCGAGTACGTGGCCGTGCTGCTGATGGCAGCAGCAGGCGGGCTGATCATATCGGCGGCGCTGGACCTGCTGGTGATTTTTGTCGGGCTCGAATTGCTGAGTCTGGGGCTTTACATCTTGACGGCGTTCGCCAAGAGATCGGGGAAGAGCGCCGAGGCCGCGATGAAGTATTACCTTTTCGGCGGCATGAGCGCGGCGTTTCTGCTGTTCGGGTTCAGCTATCTCTACGGGCTCTGTGATTCGACGAACCTTCACGAGATCGCGCTCGCGGCGACCGTGGGTCGCGCCAACGGCGCCACGCCGTTGCTCTATATCGCCCTGGTCATGATCGCGGCCGGGCTTGGTTTCAAGGTGGCGGCGGTGCCATTTCATTTGTGGGCGCCGGACACCTACGAAGGCGCGCCCGCTCCAGCAGCGGCGTTCATCGCGTCGGTCTCAAAGGTGGCAAGCTTTGCGCTGCTCATCAGTATCGGTAGCGCGTTAACCCACATCTTTGACAGTTTCCATACCGGCATTGTCTTCGTCCGCTTTGGATTTCCCACGCGTTATCTCGGCCTGCAGGCGCCATGGGAGCTGATCCTCACGGTCCTCGCCGTCGCGTCGATGGTCTTCGGCAACCTGGCGGCGCTGGCGCAGTCGAGCGTGCGACGACTGCTTGCTTACTCGGCGATTGCGCACGCCGGATATATTCTGCTCGGGCTGGCGTTCTTTTCGTGGTCAAACATGAGCGCGCAGGCCATTCTCTACTACATCGTGACGTACGGACTGACGACCATCGCCGCATTCGGCGTGGTGGGCGTAGTGGAACGCGCCAACGGCAGCGACAAGATGGATGCGTTTCTCGGGCTGCACAAGCGCAACCCGATGCTGGCAGCGGTGATGCTCGTGCTGTTCCTTTCGCTGGCGGGAATTCCGCCGCTGGTTGGCTTCTGGGCCAAGTTCAATTTGTTCGCCGCTGTGCTGAAGGTCTCAGGCGGCGCGGTTCCGTTCACGCTTGTCGCGCTGGCTGTCGCGTTCAGCGCGGTGTCGCTCTACTACTATCTGCAGGTGCTCAAGCGCGTCTATGTGATGCCAGGGCCGGATGAATCGCCGATCAAGGCGCACCCGGTGACAATGGCGACGCTGGTCGTCATTGCGGCAGCGGTTGTGGTGCTGGGCTGCTTCCCGGCGCTGCTGCAAAACTGGATTGCAGGGTTCTATCCGGCGATATAGAGCCAGACTGCGGTGTTTACCTTTCGATAATCCCCACCCCACCCCCCCTATATGATTTGGCCAAATATTTCATGGCAAAGGGGTTAGAGCCTGGATATGTCTGCAACTGATTGATTCTAAAGGGTAGCGTTTTTCGAAGATCCGGGTTTTCTTGCCTCATTTCCAGTGCATTTTGTGCGGTCAATCCCGCATTGAAGTTTGTAGTACCGCGATGCGGTGTATGGGTGCGGCCCGATCTTTCGCCCGCTGACGCGGGCTTGCCGATACGAACTTCGGGCCCTCCCCAGTCTCACGACTGGGGCTACCTTCTTTCGCCCGCGTTGCGGGCTGCGCTGCGAATTCATGACCTGAGACAGACTCTGAAGGGCGGATTCGCCCCACACGGCCGAGGCCCAGAGTGACGACATGAGCGGCCGGATTGGCTGGGGCAGTGCCATGGAATGATTGTCCGCCAGTAGATGGTAATTTTCTGCAAATGGAAGTCGCAGCCAGTCAGGAGGTTGGAGAGCCTGTCTCTTGACTGGCACAGGGCCGACGGAAATAGAACTGGTTGCATGGGTACATTCGGAAATGCCCGAGGACGTCGCTCAGGGCTAAAGCTTAAATCATCTTTTGGTGTCCGATTCGGCATGGCTGAAGCGATGCCCTGATACAGACCGTCGATATGGTGAGTTTGCCCGCGGCATCGGCATCCTGCCTCGACACGTTTGAAATATAGCGGCAGATCTTTCCGCTTCGCTGCGCTCAACGTCAGGATGACAGCGTGGGGGGCGTCGGGATGGACTGTAAACCCGGGTATCCCACCCTAAATGCATCTAGCACGTTTAGGGGGCAGTGTCTGAATCCCGGGCTTAAAGGCCTGAAGATTGCAGGTACAGATTTTCAGAGGCCTGAAGGTCTCTGCTCCTTCCGATATTCCTCAGTACTTGACGATGGCGGTAAAGGAGTCGGGCTTGAGGCTGGCGCCGCCGACGAGCGCGCCGTCGATCTCTTCCTGGCCGATGAGCGCGGTGGCATTGTCGGGCTTGACGCTGCCTCCATAGAGAATGCGCATAGCCGCGGCAACGTTGGCGCCCAGCAGTTGGGCCACTTCGGCGCGAATGATGCGGTGCGCGTCGGCGGCCATTTCGGGCGTGGCAGTTTTGCCGGTACCGATGGCCCAGACCGGCTCGTAGGCAATGACGATGGGCGCTGCGGCGTCGGGCGTGACGCCAGCGAACGCGCCGGTGACCTGTGTTTTCAAAACACTGGCGGTTTTGCCGGACTCGCGCTCTTCGAGCACCTCGCCGATGCAGACCACGGGCACGATTCCATGCTTGAGCGCGGTGTGCAGCTTCTTGTTGACAATCTCGTCGGTCTCGGCGAAGTATTGACGGCGCTCGGAGTGGCCGATGAGGGTGTGCGTGCCGCCGACGGCGATGAGTTGGCCGATAGAGGTTTCGCCGGTGTAGGCGCCTTCCTCGGCGAAATGGATGTTCTGCGCGCCGACGGCCACGTTGGAGCCTTTGCAGGCGGGAATCACGGTGGGCAGCAGCACCGGTGAAGGGAAGAGCGCGATCTCATCGCGCGTGTGGCCGGCTACCAGGGGCAAAAAAGCATCGACAAACGCCTTGGCTTCGGCAGGCGTTTTGTACATCTTCCAATTGGCGGCAATGAGAGCTTTACGAGTCATGATTATGTGGTCCTCGATGGTGCAGGCTTTTCAATTCGATTTTAGAGGATCGGTTCCGGGGGCCGGGTGATGACGGGCACAAGTTTGTGGGATATAGAAGAAAATCGCTTTTGCTATTGCTCGCGGGCGGTTCGACGACTACACTGTTGGGCAGCCAGCCGCAAAGTCAACGCGATCTTCGGGTCGCGATTCTGTGCAAAGTCACGATCTCAACCCAGGTAAAAGAGACATGAAGAATCGAACAGCAACTGCGAAGCAGAGGAAGGGAAGCATCCCTGCGTACAAGAACGCCAAGCTTTCTTCAGCGCAACGAGTGAAGGATCTTCTGTCGCGCATGACATTGGAGGAAAAGGCGGCGCAGATGGTGTGCATCTGGCAGCAGAAGGCGCAGACCATGGTGGACGCCGATGGAAATTTTGATGCGCAGAAGGCCAAGGCGGCATTCAAGAGCCGGCGAGGGCTGGGTCAAGTGGGACGGCCGAGCGATGCGGGCAAGGGGAAAAATGCGCGCGAGATGGCGGTGCTGACCAATGGCATCCAGAGGTTTTTCATGGAGAACAGCCGGCTGGGAATTCCGGTGATGTTCCACGAAGAGTGCCTGCATGGGCATGCGGCGGTGGATGGGACGAGCTTTCCGCAGCCGATTGCGCTGGGGGGCACGTTCAATCCCGAGCTGGTGGAGCGAATTTTTACCGCGACGGCGGCGGAAGCGGGGCTGCGCGGGACGCACCAGGCGTTGACCCCGGTGGTGGATGTAGCGCGCGAGCCGCGCTGGGGGCGCGTGGAAGAGACCTACGGCGAGGACCCATTCCTGGTGTCGCGAATGGGCATTGCGGCGGTGCGGGGATTTCAGGGCGACAAAAGATTTCGGGACAAGCGGCGCGTGATTGCTACGCTGAAGCATTTTGTGGGACATGGGCAGCCGGAGTCGGGGATGAACTGCGCGCCGGCGAACGTTTCGCTGCGCGTGCTGCGCGAGACGTTTTTGTACACGTTTCGCGAGGCGCTGCGCGAGGCAGGCGCGATCAGCGTGATGGCGTCGTACAACGAGATCGATGGGATTCCGTCGCACGCGAACAAGTGGCTGATGCGCGATGTGCTGCGCAAGGAGTTCGGCTTCAAGGGATTTGTGGTTTCGGATTATTTTGCGATTTGGGAGCTGGGATACAGGCCGGACACGCATGGGCATTTTGTAGCCAAAGACAAAAAGGAGTCGTGCGCGCTGGCGGTGAAGGCCGGCATCAATATTGAGCTGCCGGATCCGGACTGCTATTTGTCTCTGGTGGAGCTGGTGAAGAAAGGCGTGCTGAAAGAGCGGGAGCTGGATGAGCTGATTGCGCCGATGCTTTTCTGGAAGTTTGAGATGGGGCTGTTCGAGAATCCGTATGTCGATCCGGACGAGGCGGATCGCGTGACGGGGTGCAAAGAGCATGGCGCGATTGCGTTGACGGCCGCGCGTGAGGCGATCACGCTGTTGAAGAACGAAAACGGCATGGCGCCGCTGGACGCGAAGAAGATCAGGTCGATTGCCGTGATTGGGCCGAATGCGGACCGGACCCTGCTGGGCGGATACAGCGGGCGGCCGAAGCACGAGGTCACTGTGGTGGAAGGCATCCGCGAAAAAGTGGGCAAGAAAGTGAAGGTTCTCTATAGCGAAGGCTGCAAGATCACGATCGGCGGCAACTGGAACCAGGACGAGGTGGTTGCGAGCGATCCGGAAGAGGATCGGCGGCAGATTGCCGAGGCCGTGGAAGTGGCGAGGCAGGCCGACGTGATTGTACTGGCGATTGGAGGGAACGAACAGACTTCGCGCGAAGCCTGGGGCCTGAATCACATGGGCGACCGCACGAGCCTGGATTTGATTGGGCGGCAGGAAGAGCTGGTGAAGGCGATGGTGGCGCTGGGCAAGCCGGTGATTGCGTTCTTGTTCAACGGCAGACCGCTTTCGATCAATTCTCTGAGCCAGAGTGTGCCGGTGATCTACGAGTGCTGGTACCTGGGACAGGAGACGGGGCGCGCAGTGGCCGAAGTCCTGTTCGGGGACACCAATCCGGGCGGCAAACTGCCGATCAGTGTGCCGCGGTCTGCCGGGCATCTGCCGGTGTTTTACAACTACAAGCCGTCGGCGCGGCGGGGATATCTGTGGGATGATGTGTCGCCCTTATATGCATTTGGGTACGGGCTGAGCTACACGAGTTTTGCGATTACGAATGCGCGGCTGACGAAGAAGAAGATCAGCCGCAATGGGTCGACGCGGGTGCAGGTGGACGTGAAGAACACGGGCAGCCGCGAGGGGACTGAAGTTGTGCAACTTTACATCCGCGACGTGGTGAGCTCTGCGACGCGGCCGGTGAAAGAGCTGAGAGGTTTCCGCAAGGTGCGGCTGCAGGCGGGCGAGAGCACAACGGTGACGTTTGATGTTACGCCCGATTTGCTGAAGTTCTACGACGTGAATATGAAGTACGTCGTGGAGCCGGGTGAGTTTGTGCTGATGGTTGGGAGCTCGTCGCGGGATGCGGATCTGACGAAGCTGACGCTGCACGTAACGCAGTGAACACGGTGGTTGGCGAAAGAAGATCGAGGCCGTTATGACCGAAAAGCTTTCATTCAGAGAGAAGTTTGGCTACGGACTGGGCGACATGGCCGCAAATTTTGTCTTCCAGGCCCTGCTGGCGCTGCAGCTGGATTTCTACACGCATACATTCGGGTTGACGGCGGCACAGGCGAAATGGTTATTCCTCGTAGTCGGCCTCGGAGTGGCCTGTCTCAACCCGGTGATGGGCGTGATCGCGGACAGGACGAGCACGCGATGGGGCAAGTTTCGGCCATGGCTGATTTGGACGGCGCTGCCATTCGGCATTATCGGCGTGCTTACGTTCACAACGCCCAATATCAGCCCGGCGGGAAAGATTGTGTATGCGTGGGTCACCTACATTCTGCTGAGGGTGATCTACACGATGAACAATGTGCCATACGCCACGCTGACGGCGGTGATGACTTCGGATCCGGATGAGAGGAACAGCATTGCGTCGTACCGGCAGATTTTTGCGAATACGGCGGGCTTTATTGTGCAGAGCCTCGCGGTGCTGATAGTTGCGTGGCTGGGGCGAGGGAACGATGCGCGGGGCTATCAGCTCACGATGGGACTGCTGTCGGCGCTGAGCGTGGTGTTTTTTGTGATTGCATTTTTGTCGACGAAGGAGAGAATTCAGCCTGATCCGCAGCAGAAGAGCTCGCTGGGGCGGGATCTTGCGGATTTGTTCAGCAATCGGCCGTGGGTGGTGCTCTTCCTGGCCACGTTGTTTTATTTCGCAGCGATTGTGATTCGCGGCAACGTGATGCTGCCGTATTTCCGGTATGTGGCGGGGAATGCGAGCCTTTTCTCGTGGTTCAACGGGTTTGGGCTGGCCGCGCTGATTGCGGGAGTGGCGTGTTCGACGGCCGTGGCAAAACGCGTGGGCAAGCGCCTGCTCTTTATTGCGAGCATGTTTTTGTCGGGGGCCTTCGCGACGGCGTTGCTATTTCTTCCGGCGAGCGCCACGGTGGTGATTGTCGCGACGGAGGTTCTGCGGCAGTTCGCGTTTGGGTTGTCGGGGCCCATTCTCTGGTCGATGATGGGCGACGTGGCCGACTACGGCGAATGGAAGACGGGACGGCGCGCCAGTGGCACAGTGACATCCGGCGTCGTGTTCGCTCTCTGGGCAGGACTCGCTATCGGCGGATTCGCCGCCGCTGGCCTTTTCTCGATGTATCACTTCGTTTCTGGAGCTGCATTGCAGACAGCGCAGGCGCAGGCGGGCATTGTGATGACGGCGAGCGTGTGGGCGGGAGCAGCGTTCTTTGCGACGGCGGCGTGCCTGCTGTTCTATCCGATTTCGCGGGAAGGGAACCTGCAAATCGCCAATGAACTGGCGGAACGGCGCAAGGCATTTGCCGCGAAAAATGTTTCGTAAATCTTAATGCTGTACGAGCGATGGTTCGAGCAAGGAGGAGCCATGCGAATGAATATGTGGACTAAGGTGTTACCGCTGGTCATGGCCGGGGCAGCTGCGATGGGCGCGGCGACGACGGCGAATGCGCCAACGACGCTGAAGGATGCGTACAAAGGTGATTTCGTAGTTGGTGCGGCGATGGACGCGGGGCAGATTGCGGGGACGGATCAGCGCGGCGACGCGATCATCCAAGCACAGTTCAATTCAATTTCGCCGGAGAATGTGCTGAAGTGGGTGGTCGTGCATCCGCAGGCAGGCAAATACGATTTCGATCTTAGCGACAAGTATGTGGCGTTCGGGATGGAGCACCATATGTTTATCCATGCGCACACGCTGATTTGGCACAACCAGGTTCCGGCGTGGGTATTTCGCGATGACAAGGGCAATTCGCTGAGCCGCGATGCGCTGCTGGCGAGGATGCGCGAGCACATTCAGACGGTCGTGGGCCGGTACAAAGGGAAGATCCAGAGCTGGGATGTGGTGAACGAGGCGCTGAACGAGGATGGAAGCATACGGCAGTCGCCGTGGGAGAAGATGATCGGCGAGGACTACATCGAGAAGGCGTTCGAATACGCGCACCAGGCAGATCCGCAGGCCGAGCTGTACTACAACGACTACAACCTTGAAAATGAGGCGAAGCGCAAAGGGGCGATCGCGCTGATCAAGAAGCTGAAAGACGAGGGAGTGCCGGTGAACGGCGTGGGGTTGCAGGGCCACTACAACCTGACATGGCCGAGCACACAGCAGGTTGACGACACGATTGAGGCGTTTGCGGCATTGGGGATGAAAGTTGCCATCACCGAGCTTGATATCGACGTTTTGCCGGCTGGGGGCAAGCAGCCGACTGCAGATGTGACGGTGCACATCAAGGAGAACCCGGCGCTGAATCCGTATGTGAATGGGCTGCCGGATGCGGTGCAGCAGGAGCTGGCGAAGCGCTATGGGGATCTCTTCGGAGTGTTCCTGAAGGATCGGGACGCGGTGGAGCGGGTGACGTTCTGGGGTGTGACGGATGCGGATTCGTGGAAGAACGATTTTCCGGTGACGGGGCGGACGAATTATCCGCTGCTGTTCGATCGCAGCGGTCAGCCAAAACCGGCGTTCGAAGCGGTGTTAAAGGCGGCGACAGGGCCTGCACCAGGAAAGTGAGCACTCTGTCGTAGGCCGCGAGGCCGTGAGGGAAAGTTCCCTGGAGGAGCCAGGGCAAAGGCGCATTGCATCTGAATGCATTGGGGCATAGATGCGCCTGACCGAACGCGACATTCTGTTGCTGATTCTCGCCGGGGCTGCGGGCTCGGCCGATGGCTGGAGCTATTTCGGGCTCGGTCACGCTTTTGTCGCCAACATGACGGGCAACACGGTTCTCCTGGGGATCGCGGTGTTTCTTCATGGCGATCTGCTGCACCCCAGCATCTCGCTGGTGTGCTATGCAGCGGGCGCGGCGCTGGCGGCATTTCTCACACGCAAGGTTCGCGAGGGAAGCGGATGGCCACGCGCCGTGAGTTACACCCTGGCGCTGGAGGCGGCACTTCTCATCGGAACATCGATTGCGTGGGCGAATCTGGGGCGCAATGCTCCGCAGCCCGGTTCCACAACCGGCCTCGACATTCTGCTGGGATGTGCGGCGCTGGCGATCGGGATGCAGAGCGGCGCGATGCTGCAATTGAGGATTCCTGGAATTGTGACGACGTACATTACGGGAACCTGGACGAACTTAATGACCGGGTTGACGCGATTCATCGTGCGAAAAAAGAACGAGCCACGCAGGGAGAAGATTGCGTATGAGGAGCGAATCATAGTGCAGGCTGGAGTGCTGGGAGCGTACTTTTTGTCGGCGGCAGCGACCGGCCTTCTCTTCCGCTACGCCCGGCTCGCCGTGGGAGCGCTGCCGGCAACTTCGGTTTTACTGGTAGCGGTGTATGGGATTGTGCACCGGCCTGCGGTTAGTTCGTTGAACCAGTACCATTAATGGTTTGCAGCAGCCAAGGAACAGATGATCCAACAGCTTCTCTCGATCGGAAGATTCAGTAGCTAATGACAAAGCAATGCTCCGCGGCGCATTCGGAGAACCCCATTTTGTTCGATGCGCAATGAGGCAGAAGCGCAAGTACACATATCGGAGGAGGATATTGTGGACTGACAAGCTGATGTGCGCATCCGAATCTGGAGGAGGATGCGATGCACTCAAAGCAAATTGCCGATATTCCAAAAACTTATGCCCTGATTCTCGACAATGGTGAAGAGATTCTGTCTTCACTGAAACAATTTGCGAAGAAAGAGGATCTTGCGGGGAGCAGCTTTAAGGCGATTGGCGCCTTGAGTCAGGCGGAACTTGGCTGGTTCAACTGGAAGAAGAAGAAGTACGAGACTGCGGTGAAGCTGGATGAGCAAGTCGAATTGCTTTCGCTGATTGGCGATATCGCACTTCAGAATGGAGAACCACAAATTCACGCCCACCTGGTTGTGGGCCGCTGCGATGGGACTGCGCATGGCGGGCATCTATTGAGCGCGACTGTTCGTCCCACGTGCGAACTGGTGATTACGGAGAGCCCGCGGCATCTGCAGAAAGAGATCGATCCGGAAGCGGGGATCGCGCTGATTCGTGTCTGAGAGCGATTCGATGAGCGCTTCGCACGACTCAATGATTCCGCCCGGTCTATATGAGCTCGCGGACCTTATCGTGCGCGTTCGTGAGCACAATTTTCATACGATTCGGTTCGCCGCGGACCAGCGCTTCAGCGAGCTTGAGAGCCTGGGAGGCCTTGATTTTGGCAGGCATCGGTGGAGTGAACTGATCGACGACCGCCTCAATCAGGACCGGCTCCGGACGGCCGACGACAGAATCAAGCTGGCTGCCGCATGTGGCGGGTTCTTGAATGCGAATGGCATTGAGACCAGCTCCACGGGCGATGGTTACAAAATCTGCCGGGTGAAGATCGCAGGCGAATTCGGGGTTGCCGAGGAAGACCATTTGCTCCCACTTGATCTGACCGAGGGTGTCGTTCTTGATGACGATGATTTTGATATTGAGCTGATAGGCGGCAACGGTGATGAGCTCGCCGAGGAGCATGCTGAGCCCGCCATCGCCTATGATGCAGTAGACGGGCCGATCGGGATAGGCGACCGCGGCTGCAATCGCGTAGGGCAGGCCGCATGCCATGGTGGCGAGATTTCCCGAACAGCTATGTTTCTGGCCGCGCAGAGCGGGCACGAAACGCGCCCACCAGGTGGTGATGGTTCCCGAGTCAGACGCAACGATGGCATCGGCGGGAATGCGCTTGCCCAACTCCCAACCGAGCACCTGGGGCTTCATGGGCTTATCCGCACGGGTGCCGCGGGCTTCTAAAAGTTTTTGCCAGGCGGCTTTGGCCTTCTGGCTTCTTTCAAGGAAGCGTTTGTTGTGTTTATTGAGGAGGGGGAGGAGAGCGCGAAGCGTGTTTTGGGCGTCGCCGACCAAGCCGACATTTGCCGGATGGCGGAGGCTGATTCGTTGCGGATCGACATCGATCTGCACGCATTTGATTGAACCGGGCTCAGGAAGGAATTCGATATAGGGGAACGATGTCCCGACCATCAGAAGCGTGTCGCATTCTTCAAGAGCGTCTTGCGATGGCTCAGTCCCGAGCAGACCGATGCCTCCAGTCGTGTACGGACTATCATCGGGCACGGCGGCTTTTCCGAGCAGGGCCTTGACGATGGGCGCACCGAGGGTCTCAGCAAGCTGTTCCAGCTCTCGCGTAGCATGCAAAGCACCTTGTCCCGCCAGGATGACGATCCTTTTTCCGCGATTCAGAAGGTCGGCGGCGTACTCCAATTCGACTCGTGCCGGGACCTGGTCGAAGTAGGCGGGTACGGCCGAAGTATGGTGAACGGGATTTCGCGAAGAGCGCCCTGTTTTGACTTCCTGCACCTGAACGTCGACAGGAATGGTGATATGCGCGACGCCTCTCAAAGACAGCGCCGAGCGAATGGCCAGGTCAGCCACGCTTTCAATGTGAGCGCCGTTCATGATGCGCTCGTTGTAAACCGCAACGTCAACATAGAGCTTGTCGAGGGCGACATCCTGCTGGGTGAATGTGCCGATCAGGTCGCTATGCTGCAGGCCGGTTATGGCGAGGACTGGAGCATGGTCCATCTTGGCGTCGTAGAGGCCGTTCAAGAGATGAATGCCGCCTGGTCCGGAAGTTGCAACGCACACGCCTAATCTGCCGGTGAACTTGGCGTAGGCGCAGGCCATGAACGCGGCAGATTCTTCGTGGCGCACGTGAATGAAACGAAGCCTGTCTTTCTGTTTGCGCAGGGCTTCGAAGACCCCGTTAATTCCGTCCCCGGGAAGGCCAAAGATCGTGTCGACTCCCCAAGCTATCAGGCGTTCCACGAGCACATCGGATGCATTCATCATGGAATCTGTTCAAACCTCAACAACATATGCTTTGACGCCCTCTGGCCTTCCATGGGTTTCTTGCAACGGCTCAGAAGCGCGCAATTCAGATGGAAGGCCGCCAACCGGTACCAGTATGCGATGGCTGCGGCGGGGAGGCGCGGAAGGGCTAACAGCTGCTTCAAGGTGAGCATCAAACCCGTATTTGGGGCCTTTCAGATTCGATAGCCCTGGAAACTGCCCAACGGATCAGAGGTATTGGATGCCACGGAATGCCGAAGCATCTAGCCAACAATCAAAGGCCGAGGCGAAGAAGCAATCTGAGACACAGGCGCTTGTGGCCACAGTGATTGAAGATGCGGAGGTCATTCATGCTTCGCTGAAGGCCGTCTCGATGGGGCAAATCGTCGTCGCACTCATCGCAATCGTGGGACTTCTCTATTTCCTGCGGTATGTACTGGTGATCAGCTTCAGCGCAATGCTGGCTGCGTTTGTTCTGGAGCCGCTGGTGGCTAAGCTGGCGCGAATCCATGTGCCACGAGCGGCCGGGGCATTGATTGCGGTACTGACGGCATTCGCTGTTGCAGGGGCGCTGGGCTATTTTCTGTTCATCCAGGTTGAACCGATCTCCGAAGCGTTGCCACAATATTCGGATCGGATCAGGGAGAGCCTCAGCCGGGTTCAGGAACCGATAAGCCGGCTTGAAAAGAACACACGCGCGATCACAAATCCAGGAGATGGCAGCGAGCCGGCGCCGGTTCCAGTGCAGGAGGCGCCGACTCCTTCGCGCCTGCTGGTCTCAAACTTCGGGACAATCGGCGAGTTTGTGCTGGCGTTGAGTTTTTTGCCATGTATCACGTATTTCATGTTGACCTGGAAAGAGCACGCACATGCGGCGACGGTGATGTTGTTCCCTGAGGAGCATCGCCTGGTGGCATTTCGGACCGTGGCTCGGATTACTGGAATGATCCGCAGCTTTCTGGTGGGCAATCTGGTTGTGTGGTTGATTGGGGCAGCATTGTTCACTGTCCTGTTCTGGGTGCTGAAGATTCCGTTCTTCTACTTCATTGGGGCGGTCTGCGGATTGCTCAGCCTGATTCCTTCGGTGGGCGCGATTTTGGCCGTGATCCCGCCGATTGTGGGAGGAATTGGGGATTTGCACATGTCGGGATTTTTGATGGTGGTGCTTGGAGTATTCGGAATCCATGCGATTACGCTGAATGTTCTGTACCCGAAACTGGTGGGAAAGCGGGTCTTGTTGAATCCGCTGGCGGTGGTATTGGCGCTACTGTTCTGGGCGTGGATCTGGGGCGCCATGGGCCTGATCCTGGCGATCCCGATCATGGCGGCAGTGAAGATTGTCTGCGATCATACCGATTCCCTGAAGGGGTTTGGGAGCTGGCTGGGAATTTGAGGGAGCTCAAAGGGATTGCAAACAGGATGGCGGAGAGGGAGGGATTCGAACCCCCGATACCCTTACGAGTATGCCTGATTTCGAGTCAGGTGCATTCAACCGGGCTCTGCCACCTCTCCGCTTTATTTACAACAACTTACGCTCATGTTGAAAACCGCTCAAGCTGCTGGTGTCAGTTCTGGTGTCAGTTTGAGCGTCGCTTTTCGCTGCATTTGCGTAGAGAGCATCGATGACGTTATTCGCGAGGATGTTGCCACCGAGCATGAGATGAGCATATCGCATGGTCATCTGGATCGTCGAATGGCCAACGTACTTGGCCACGGCCGCTAACGGCACTCCCCCCATCACCCACCTGCTGCAGGCCGTATGCCTGTTATCGTGCCATGTGTAGTCAGTGAGACCGGCATCGGCCAGTGCGGGTTTGAACCAATAACTCGTGTCCGTCATCGGTGTGCCCTCGGTGTTCATGCACAACCGCCAGCCCTTTTTCTTGCCTTTGGCCAGCTGGGCATAGGCCTCGGCTCCTACCTTTCCTAAAGGCGTGTAGCGCACCATGGGCTTATTGCGATCTTTCTTCTGATGCACGGTCAGCATCCCAGTGTTGGGATCGAAGTCACCCACCCGGCTCTTGAACTTTTCGGACTCGCGCATGCCGGTCGCGACCGACAACCTGAAGATGGGACCGCTCCGCCGTTGTCAACCTGGGAGTACTGGGGACGGATCTCGTCGACGTCGGCGACGAAGGCGCCGGCGCAGCGCTGAAGGAGGTTCAGCAGGGAGTGACGTTGATCCAGATCAGGCTGCCGGCGATGCCGCGCTTGTTGCGGGAACAGGCACGGGCATCCGGGCTGCCCAACGTAGATACGGGCGCCTTCTCACGAAATGTCGGGCTGCGATTTTGAAAGAACTCCTCCCACTTACATGCTCATGATGGAACTAAATTCAGCAGTTGTGGCCTGAATCACTTGACATCGCAGGCCAGAAGGAACCTAAGTATATGAGCACACGCTCTACAATGTCCGCATCCCCGTCGTCTTCCAACCTTCGTGAACTTCGCCGCCAGGGCTGGTGCCAGCTGTTTGGCTTCAGGATCCAGGAGTCTCGCAGGCGGGCCGGCCTGTCCGTCGAGGAAGCCGCCCGCTTGTCCGGCATGGAATCAAGTGAGTGGATGGCGATGGAGGATGGCAACGTACCCCGGGACACAAACCGGTTGCGGGCCGTGGCCGATGCGGTCAAGATCCGCTTCGACAAGATCGCCAACCTGGCCCTGCTCTGCCGGGACGTCTGGGAAATCTAATGGGGCGCGCCCCTGGCGCCCTGTACTCATAGCCAGATAAGCTTACCTCCGTAGAAAGGAAGTGAGTCCGATCATCACCGTCAACAACGAGGAAGTCAAACGCATGAACCTGAACGTACCTGTCCCGTTGCACAACGCCTTCAAGGCGACGACGGCCGCCCGCGGCCAGAACATGACGGACGAGCTGCTGAAGTTCATCCGCAGTTATGTCGATAAGCACGCATCGAAACCGGCAAGGCGGCGCAAATGAAGCGCGCCGCCCTCTACATGCGGGTCTCCAGCGTCGACCAGCACCCGGAGACCCAGCTTCACGATCTCCGTCAGATGGCCGCCCAGCGCGGCTATGAGATCGTCCACGAATACACCGACCGGGTCTCCGGCGTGAAGCCGCGCCGGCCCGGACTGGGCGACCTGATGCGGGACGCCCGCCGCGGCAGCTTCGATGTGGTCCTGGTCTGGGCTTCAGACAGAATCGCCCGGTCGGTACGGCATTTCCTGGAGATCCTGGACGAGCTGAACCGGCTCCACATCGAGTTCGTCAGCTTCCGCGAGCAGATCGATACCGGCGGCCCGCTGGGC